>Ga0182024_10019523_pt1 | contig 12483 bp, 9 predicted proteins | sample P32metaG_FD_120480 | JGI IMG/M metagenome (GOLD analysis project Ga0182024, IMG submission 120480) | Permafrost microbial communities from Stordalen Mire, Sweden - P3-2 metaG (Illumina Assembly) | ecosystem: Environmental > Terrestrial > Soil > Wetlands > Permafrost | place: Sweden: Stordalen... | reverse complement strand
GCAGTAGCTAGCTTGCTTTCGGTGACGGCTGGATTTTTGCTGAACGTCTTCGTGTTTAAGTTTTCTACTGCGGGCCCCACAATTGCTATCCTCGCGGCCGTTCTATTTGGTTTAAGTCTGCTTGCGAGGACACGATGAAGGTGTGTTGCACAACCCAATCAAGAAATTGGTCGCGCAATTGCTCGTCGCCCTGGAACGGACCACCGGCGCGAGCGCCGTAGAGACAACCACGCGTGACGCGATTGGAGCAACTCTCCGATATCGACGCGTGACAGATGTCAAGTACAGTCTCTTCGAATGGCCTGAGTTACAACACTAGCGAGAGTGACGTGTGTCACAGAGGCGCCCGCGGCGCGCGCATAGCATTAGCCATGGATCGTGCAGAACACGACGAACTGCGCTAAGCCGAAACCTTCATCTGTCGATGATATGTAAGATCGCTGCACAAGAGTACTCAGGAGGGAACTGTGAAAGGCACTATGAGAATTCTTGACGGCAACGAAGCGGCTGCATCGGTCGCCTATCGATTGAACGAGGTGATCGCGATCTATCCCATCACCCCAGCATCGCCCATGGGCGAATGGGCCGACCAATGGCGGCAAGAAGGCAAAAAGAACATTTTCGGGGAAATTCCCACCGTCGTCGAGATGCAGAGCGAAGGTGGGGCTGCGGGTGCGTTGCACGGAGCACTGCAAGCCGGCTCACTGGGCACAACGTTCACCGCGTCGCAGGGCTTGCTGTTGATGATGCCGAACATGTTCAAAATCGCGGGGGAACTGACGCCTTGCGTGATCCACGTTGCGGCGCGCACGATCGCGACGCACGCCCTTTCCATTTTCGGCGACCACAGCGACGTGATGGCCGCGCGCATGACGGGATTCGCGCTGCTGTCGTCCGGCTCGGTTCAGGAAGCCGGTGATTTCGCGCTCATCGCGCAGACCGCTTCGCTCGAATCCCGGATTCCGTTTTTGCATTTTTTCGATGGTTTCCGAACCTCGCATGAATTGAACAAGGTCAACGTGCTCGACGATGACGACTTGCGCTCGCTCATCGATGAAAGCCTTGTGCGCCAACATCGCGATCGCGGACTGACCCCAGACCGTCCCTTGCTTCGAGGTACCGCGCAGAACCCCGACACTTTTTTTCAGGCGCGCGAAGCGATCAATCCCTTCTACCTCGCGTGCCCCACGATCGTTCAGAGTGCGATGGACCGCTTCGCGCTCCGAACCGGCCGTGGATATCATCTGTTCGATTATGTTGGCAGCCCCGACGCCGACCGCGTGCTTGTGTTGATGGGCTCGGGCGCAGGAGCCGCCGAGGAAACGGCCGAATACCTCAACGGTCGCGGGGAAAAGGTCGGCGTATTGAGGGTCCGTCTGTTTCGGCCATTTGCGAGCGATGCGTTTCTGGCAGCATTGCCGAAAAGCGCCCGTGTGGTTGCCGTACTGGATCGCACGAAGGAACCTGGCGCGGTCGGCGAGCCGATGTACTCCGAAATCGTGACCGCATTGGCCGAAGCAACGCAAATGGGGACAGGCGGACGCTCCGTGCGACAGGTGGTTGGTGGACGTTACGGATTGTCGTCAAAGGAGTTCACTCCCGCAATGATAAAAGCAATTTTCGACGAACTTAAGAACGAAGCGCCCCAAAATCATTTCACCGTGGGCATCCGTGATGATGTGACTCACACCAGCCTTGAGTACGATTCCGGATTCTCCACAGAGAACCCGCGGACCGTGCGCGCACTCTTCTATGGGCTTGGCTCCGACGGCACGGTGGGCGCGAATAAGAACTCGATCAAGATCATCGGCGAGAATACGGCAAATTACGCTCAGGGGTATTTCGTGTATGACTCGAAGAAAGCTGGCTCCATCACCGTCTCTCATTTGCGCTTCGGTCCGGACACCATTCGATCGACCTATCTAATCAGCCATGCAAGCTTCATCGGATGTCATCAGTTTCAGTTTCTGGAGCGCATCGATGTCCTAGCTGCCGCGGAAACAGGCGCCACTTTCCTGCTGAATGCGCCGTTCGGTCCAGACGACGTATGGGATCACCTGCCGCGTCAAGTCCAGCGTCAGATAATCGACAAAAAGATTCGCTTTTACATCGTTGATGGATACGCGGTCGCGCGAGATGCCGGAATGGGCACGCGCATCAACACCGTGATGCAAACCGGCTTCTTCGCTTTGAGCGGCGTGTTGCCGCGGGACGAAGCCATTTCCGCAATCAAGAACGCAATCCAGAAAACCTACGGCAAACGCGGCGATGCCGTCGTACAGAAGAACTTCGCAGCGGTGGACGCATCGGTTGCCCATCTGCATGAAGTTCGTGTCCCGGCGGAGGTCACGAGCACATTCGATATTCTCGCGCCTGTGTCCGGCCAAGCGCCCGACTTCGTTCGGGGGGTACTGGGCGCGATGATACAGGGGAACGGCGACAATCTTCCTGTAAGCGCGCTGCCTTCGGACGGCACGTTCCCCACTGGCACATCGCAATGGGAAAAGCGCAATATCGCGCTTCAGATTCCGGTTTGGGACGAGCGATTGTGCATTCAATGCGGCAAGTGCGTTCTGGTTTGTCCGCACGCGGTGATCCGAGCGAAAGTGTATGACACGACCGCACTGTCTGGAGCGCCTCCGGCTTTCAAATCCGCCAAACCTCGCTGGCGCGAATTCGAGTCTCTGCAATATACCTTGCAAGTTGCGCCCGAGGATTGCACCGGCTGCACCTTGTGCGTGGAAGTCTGTCCGGCCAAGAGCAAGAGCGAAGTAAAGCACAAAGCAATCAACATGGAATTGCAAGCGCCTTTAAAACAAGCCGAAGCGAAGAACTGGGAATTTTTCCTTTCAATACCTGATTTCGACCGGGACCGGCTTGCGCATTCGCATGTCAAAGACGTGCAATTGCTCGAGCCTCTCTTTGAATTCTCGGGGGCGTGCGCCGGATGCGGCGAGACGCCGTACATCAAGCTGCTTACGCAGCTGTTCGGCGATCGGCTCTTGATCGCGAATGCCACCGGCTGCTCGTCGATTTACGGCGGCAACCTGCCAACAACTCCGTATGCGCAAAACGTGCATGGCCGCGGGCCGGCTTGGTCGAATTCGCTTTTTGAAGACAACGCCGAATTTGGCCTGGGCATGAGGCTCGCGATGGATAAGCAGGCCGATTATGCGCGGAAGCTTCTGAAATCCTGTGCAGCCGACCTTGGCGAATCATTCATCACCGAGGTTTTACAGGCAGGCCAATCAACGGAAGCGGAAATCGCCGCGCAGCGCGAGCGCCTAGCCGTGCTGAAGCACAAGCTCGCCGGATCTGATTCGCGCGAGACGCGCGATCTGCTCGCGGTTGCCGATGCTCTGGTGCGTAAGACGCTTTGGATCGTTGGAGGCGATGGATGGGCTTATGACATTGGAGCGGGCGGCCTGGATCACGTTCTTGGTTCGGGCATGAACGTCAACGTACTGGTGCTCGATACCGAGGTTTACTCGAACACGGGTGGCCAGATGTCGAAAGCAACACCACGCGCAGCAGTAGCGAAATTTGCAACGGGCGGAAAACAGACGGGCAAGAAAGACCTCGCCATGGAGGCTATCAGCTACGGATCCGTGTATGTGGCGCGCGTGGCGATGGGCAGCAGCGACACTCACACGGTAAAGGCATTTCTTGAAGCGGAAGCTCATGATGGGCCTTCGATCATCATCGCTTACAGCCATTGCATCGCGCACGGATATGACATGGCTTTTGGAATGAACCAGCAGAAGGCAGCGGTGCTCTCAGGCTACTGGCCACTGATGCGTTATAACCCAGCGCTAAGAAAAGAAGGCAAGAATCCATTTCAGCTCGATTCCAAACCTCCGAGCATTCCGTTCAGGCAGTATGCGTATCAGGAGGCACGTTACTCCATGCTGGCGCGGAGCAATCCGGAAGCGGCCCGCGAGCTGCTCCAGATGGCCCAGGAAGACGTCAACCGCAACTGGTACATATATCAGACTCGCGCCGCCGCGCCTGCACAGCCCACGTCCCCCGCGGCTCGTGAAGAGGCTGAGCCGGCGGTAAGTGCCGCTACCAAAGGAGAGGACGAGCAATGATCGATCTCACTACAAATTACCTCGGCCTGAAGCTGAGCAATCCCATCGTCGCTTCGGCCTCGCCTCTCTGTGACTCGCTCGATAATATCCGCCGCCTGGAAGATCATGGAATCGCCGCGATCGTGCTGCCATCGCTTTTCGAGGAGCAACTGAACGTCGAAAGCGAAGCCATTGATATGGATCTCTCGCGGGGCGCCGAAGAATTCCCTGAAGCCATTACCTATCTTCCGGATCTGACGACGTACAATCTCGGCCCCGATGGTTACCTCAATCTGATCCGCAAGCGAAAGACGCCGTCCGCGTTCCGATCATAGCCAGCCTGAACGGGGTATCGCCCGGAGGGTGGATCCGATACGCCCGCGAAATGGAGCAGGCGGGGGCCAACGCGATTGAGCTTAACATCTATTCGCTTGTAACGGATTCAAGCCGCACCGGAGCGGAAGTCGAGCAAGGCGATTGCGATCTGGTTCGCGCCGTGACGCAGAGCGTGCGCATTCCCGTTGCCGTGAAGCTATCGCACTTCATTACCGCCGCCGCAAATTTGGCGAAGAAGCTCGACGCCTCCGGGGCAAAGGCCCTCGTGTTGTTCAACCGGTTCTATCAGCCCGACTTCGATATCGAAATGCTGGAGGTCGTCCCTCATCTCAGCCTGAGCCATTCAACGGAATTGCTGCTTCGCCTTCACTGGGTCGCGATCATATTCGGCCAAATCAAAGCGGACCTTGCGATCACCGGCGGGGTGCACGACGCCACGGACGTAATCAAGTCAATGATGGCTGGTGCGCGCGTTGCGATGATGACGTCCGCCCTTCTGCAGAACGGAATCTCGCATCTTGATTTCGTGCGCGCGAGTCTTATTCGCTGGATGGAAGAGCACGATTACGTTTCGATACAGCAGATGTTCGGAAGCATGAGCCATCGCAACGTTCCCGATCCTGCCGCATTTGAGCGAGCGAATTACGTTCGTGTGCTGAGCTCGTATTCTCGGCGCGCAACCGCAGAACGGCCGGGCGAGTGAATCTTTCGTCTCGGGAGCGATGGCAGAGCGTCGGGCTGTACATTTGCCCTCGGCGTGCGAGTATCATTCACAATGCATACTAAGGCATTCATATCGAGAGACTTGGCGGCTGTTCTCGTTTGAAGGTGTCCGGAGACGCAGCTTACGCAGTGCGCTTCGCGCAATTCCGGGGCAGTCTTCTCCGGTTCGCCCCGACGAAGTGGTCAGTGGCATGGAATTGAGCCGATGGCGCTCAACTGCGCACGGTCAAAAAGGCAATTCGCGCCAAGCTAGATCGGACGCATTCAGCCGCTCAAGGGCGTTGAGCCGAAGCAAAACAACCCGAGCTAGTCAAATGCGGCTGCCGGCGAGAAGTCCGTTGCAAACAGAATGTTGTTCAGCTGAATGCGGGTCTTGGCATCGAGCGTCTTCATAAGATCCTTCTCTTTCTACCGCTCCAAATTGCTACTGCTGCAGATGCCCGCACCAGAGCTCATGTTGCTGCTCTATCACCTTCGTACTAACGAGCGAATTAACATCGTTTATCGAAGAGGCGATACCTATCTTCCTGACGCCGCCCAACGACTTGATCATTTTTTGAGGGATCACCGCACAGGTGATGTGACCAGCTTGGATCCGAGGCTCTTCGACTTACTAAACGATCTTACAGCGGCAGTGGGGCGAGCCGGGAAAGAGATCGACATCGTCTGCGAATATCGCACACCGTGGAGCAACGAATTTCTTCGGCGCACGACCTCGGGAGTAGCAAAGCACAGCCAGCACATGGAAGGAGAAGCGATCGATATCCGCATCCCGGGAGTGTCGACCGCCTTCAGTCATTCCCCGAGTACGGATATCCATTTGCGAGGACCGGTTCGAGCACGGCATCCAGTCCGTAATTATCATCAAAGAAATGAACCTCTCCACCTTCCGTAACAACCGCCGTGCCGTAAAGAATTAGCACCGGAATAGGTTTCGTGAGGCTTACGCGGAATGTTTTGTCTCCATTCATGGCGCTGAGAATATGTTCGGTATCTCATTCGGGCTTGTCGCGCAGAACCCACGTAGCCAATTTGACCGGATCTTCACCGCGAATGCATCCGTGGCTGAAATCGCGGCGGGACCGTGAGAACAGTTGTGTCGCGGGCGTTCCGTGTATGTAACCGTCGTAGGCATTGGGCATGTCGAACTTTACGAGTCCCAGTGAATCGTCTGGACCAGGTCTTTGGCGAATGGCCAGTTTTCCGGACGAAAGTTGTTTTCTCATTTCTTCGCTAACACCATTGTCACTTACGACGTTCCCGTCACGATCCACGACCTCGAACGAGTGTTTCTGAAAATAGTCCGGATTCTTTTTCAATTCAGGAAGCAGTTCGTTGCGCTGAATATCCAGCGGGACGTTCCAATAGGGACGGAAAATCACGGATTTCAATTCCGTGGCAAATACCGGTGTCTTGTGCTTGTAGGAACGCCCGACGACGACTTTCATTGAGAACGCTGGACGGTATTGCTCGTCCGCCGCGTGGAGACGAAATTCCGGAATGTTCACGACAATCGGCGGCTGTTCAAACTCATGAGGCAGCCACCGCCATCTTTCGAGCGTGAGTTGCAGCTGAACGATGCGCTGGCTCAACGGAGTGTTGAGTTCTGTTAATGTATGAGTATCGATGATTCAATTGGCCTCAAGTCTATGGCGCTGCTGAAAATGCCTCACAGCGGCTACCAGGGATCCTCTATAAATTAATTCAGGCACTTCATCTGTCTCGGTTGCGGGCAAATCTCCCAGAAGGCTAAGAAGGCGTTTGAGTCGTAGTACGCCGCTGTAAGTACTGCCGGGTTTCACCGGCTTTGGCGGCAGCGGAAGAAACTCGCCGTCATCCTCGCGCGCGAGTTTCAAGTAGGTTTTCAACGCCTCGAGCGTCCGGCGATACGCGAGGAATGGGGGTTCGACGGTTCTCATCACGGCCGTCACATCTTCCGCGTTGACCACTTTTTGACGCAGAAAATCGGCCAGATCGATCTTGTTGTTTTCGATGTCGAGATCAAAATGGAACTCGTGAGGATTAACCCGCCCGCGGTGTAAATCGGAAATATAGCGCATTGCTGATACTGTGACCGCAAGGTCGAATCGAATTCGTTCGGACTCCGACACTTGGCCTAATCCAATTCTCAACAGTCGGCCATCCCAGCGAGGACCGTCGTAATCGACCGGATTGAGGCCTTCTTCGTTGGCACGTTCGAATAACTTCACCATCATCAAGGCTTGCGGTGAAGGACGCCGATCCAAGATCCATGGCAAGCTTTTGCCGGTTGATGCATAGAATTCTTTGAGGTCGGAACGATAATTTTGGAAGTCGGGATATTGCAAGTCAGGGAGTTGATCAGTTTCCAGGTAAGACTCCAAAGCGACCGCACCTTCAGGAGAAAGTTGCTCAGCCTTGGTCACGGCGTCCAAAGCGGGCTCGGCATTTGTCACCGGCTCACCCGGCGTTCGCCGGCAACCTGAAGACAGCCCAACGAATAACAACAGCCAGAGCGCTCGGTATATCCGCGCCTGTACGACATGACTAGTCCGCACGCCTGGCCTGACGCAGCAAACCGCCGATCCCACAGGTCTTGGTTAGTCGCTCACCGGCGACACCGTTTATGATTTCGATGTTCGTACAATACGTTTGCAAGAGCTCCGGCAAAACATCGGTCATTTTTACGGTTATCCGCCCGCTGCCGCAACTGGGGCAGACCGGATCAGCAGAATTGTTGACAAGTCCGCATTTCGTGCATTGCTTTATCGTCTTGTCGAATCCGCGCGCAACGATCACCTTGCTGATGCAACCATTTTGGAGCTGCGCCAGCGTTTCATCGAGCCCTAAAACTGTGCCGTGCTCGGCCTTTAGCAATTGGTCGACCAGGCTTACGGGATGTAACTGCGCTCTTGCCGCAATGGCGGAACCTATACGCTTCTTGAAAACACCCTTAGGCGCTCGTGCAAGATCTTCCGCGATCAGCATCACATTTTTACGAAGATTGTTCGGCATCGCGGCCTCGATGGGTTCCGCTAGACGCTTGGACCCAACCAGGAATATCGAATGAAGACTTTCTCGCTTGCTCAGTGCCTCTACCCGCTTCGCCACTTCGCGGCAGAAATGCAGGTATTGCGCATCCATGCGCTGTTTGAATACATCACGCTGATTCCCATGCGGCATTTCCGTTGCCGGCCGTGCCATGTGTGCGTGTTCCTTCTTTTTCCATTGCGAAACATCGACATGGAATTTCGATTCTTCATACTCGCTGATCTCGCCAAGTTCGTAGCGGAAGAATCGAGCTCCCGCCCGATCGATGGCGGCCACTAAGCAAGGTTTCTCCTCTTGGACCAGACTGAGTAGCTGCGTCAGGGCCGGCTTGCCCCAGTGAAGTTCGTTTTCCACCCTCAACGAAAGCGGAAACAAGGTCCAGGTTTTCGGGCCGGCGAGAATTACGATTCCCTTGGCTTTTGGAGGCCGTTCCGTCAGCAGTTTCTCCGTGCGACTGAGCTGTTTGCAGAAGTTCTTCACATCTGCAGCGTCTAGATTCTTGGCAATGGCCTCGGCTTCTTTTCTCAACCATCTGACCCCCATCGGCAAGGATTTTCCAGTTGCCTTGTTCACTCGGTCAGTTTCGATATAGGCGGTGAGCACGGGCGAAGCTACATCAGTCAATGACAATACTTCCTTGACGCTCAGCATGGCTCCTCCTTCGATGATGAACACTGATTCACGAGTAGATGCTCCCGCAACGCGGACGGAAATGGCGTGTGCCTCATCACCCCAAAATGTGATCTAAATCACATCGTTGCGAACCGAAAGAGACTAATTGTGGTTATGAAACATGGAAGTTGATCGGTACCCCGGAGGTTGATAAATGACGCGTGTTGCGGTGCTCACAACCGGTGGTGACGCACCAGGAATTAATGCCGCGATTCGGGCTGTGGTCCGCACCGGAATTGACCGCGGGTGGGAGATGTTTGGCGTACGGCACGGTTATTCAGGGCTCGTGAAGGGTGAGTTTGTCGCACTGGGCGTTCGCGATGTAGGCGGAATTATCCAACACGGCGGTACGATGCTCGGAAGTTTCCGATTTCCCGAATTCAAGGCCGAAGAGACGCAGCTAAAGGCTGTCGACATCCTGCATGAGCGGCGGATTGATGCAGCGATTATCATCGGTGGCGACGGATCACAAGCCGGCGCTTTCGCGCTCGCTCAGAAGAGTTTCCCGGTAATCGGTGTTGCCTCGACCATCGACAACGATTTGTGCGGATCAGAGATCACAATCGGAGTCGATACCGCTCTCAACATTGCTCTGGAGGCGATTGACCGGATCAAGGTCACGGCCTCATCCCACGAACGGGCGTTCTTGATCGAAGTGATGGGAAGGAATTGTGGCTATCTAGCGCTCGCCTCCGGCATCGCGGGCGGAGCCGAGGCAATTGTGATCCCTGAAGTCGAGACCGACCCGGAGGTGCTCGCCCGGTGCCTCCGGGATGGGTATGAGCGAGGGAAACCGCATGCGATTGTCGTGGTAGCGGAGGGTTCTCGTTACAACGCGGAAGGGCTTACCCGGTATTTTCGAGAACATCGCGAACGTCTAGGTTTCGACTTGCGTGACGTAAAGCTGGGTCATGTTCAGAGGGGTGGCTCGCCTACCGCTTTCGATCGGATTTTGGCCACCCGCTTTGCTGCAGCCGCTATCGAATGTCTTGCGCGTAAACAATACGGCGTTCTGATAGGTCTCAACAGGGGCGAGATCACGCCGACACCTTTAGCCGAAATTGTCGGAAAGAAGAAGACACTCGATCCATGTTTGATGCGTCTGGCAGGTGTGCTTGCGCAATGATCGGCCGTGTTTCAGATCAAAGAGAACTTAGCTTGACGTAGTCAGATTTGCGTTTGCAAGGAGCCGTCATGAGATCCACATACATTGCCGATTTTTCTGAGATTCGCATGGGAGATGTTGCGCGTGTCGGAGGCAAGAATGCATCCCTTGGAGAAATGTTTAGCGCGTTGAAGCCCAAAGGGGTTGGTGTCTTGGACGGGTTCGCCATTACGACCGATGCTTATTGGCGGCTCCTGGAAGAAATGGATTTGCGTGCACAACTCGAAAAAATATTTTCGGATCTTGACACAGAAAACTTGGAACAACTCGCGGTCAAGGGTCACGATGCGCGCACTCAAATTCTGCAGACTCCACTGCCCGACGTTCTTCGGACAGCGATCCGCAACGCCTATAGGGAACTTGTCAAACGAGTCGGGCGCGAAGTCGAGCTGGCGGTTAGATCGTCGGCAAGTGCAGAGGATCTGCCGGAAGCATCGTTTGCCGGCGCCGCGGAAACGTTTCTCAACGTGCGCGGCGAAGACGGACTCCTACGCGCCGTACATCAATGCTTCGCTTCGCTTTTCACCGACCGCGCCATCAGTTATCGAGCGAGGCAAAGCTTTCCTCAGCTCAAGGTTGCTCTTTCGGTTGGCGTGATGCCCATGGTGAGATCGGATTTGGCCTCTTCCGGCGTGATCTTTACTCTCGACACCGAGTCCGGCTTCCGGGATGTAGTCACGATCACCGGTTCATATGGTTTGGGAGAGCTTGTCGTTCAGGGTGTCGTCACACCGGATGAGTGGTTGGTATTTAAGCCCACGCTGCTCGACGGCTACGAATCGGTCGTAGGGCGACGACTGGGCTCGAAGGAAGTGAGGCTCGTTTATGCCAGCGGCACACGCTCCACTCGCAGCGAGGCGACGACACCGCAAGATCGTGCCCGTTATTGCCTAACTGACCCGGAAGTCCTGCAGCTTGCGCGTTGGGCTTGCCTGATCGAGCAGCACTACTCCGATGTCGCCCGTCATCCTCAGCCAATGGATATCGAATGGGCGAAGGACGGCGTGACGGGCGACCTGTTCATCGTACAAGCTCGCCCGGAAACCGTACATTCAGTTAAGCGAATTCAGGCGACGGCGGAGGTCTATCACCTGAAAACCAAACCGGGCATTCCGCTCGTCGTGGGACAGGCGGTCGGGGAAAAGATCGGCGCAGGGCGTGCCCACGTCGTAACGGACGTGAGTAAATTGCAAGAAGTGCAGCCAGGGGAAGTGCTCGTTGCACAGAACACCGATCCCGACTGGGAACCAGTAATGAGGCGCGTTGCCGCAATTGTGACTGATCAGGGCGGACGAACGGCGCACGCCGCCATTGTTTCACGCGAATTCGGGATCCCCTGTATCGTGGGGACGGGTAATGCGACACGCGTTTTGTCAACGGGCAGCGATGTGACCGTCTGCTGCTCGGAGGGCAGCGAAGGTCACGTCTATGGTGACCGGCTGCCGTTTGAAATTGAGCATGTTGAAGCGAGCGCGCTTCCCAAAACCCACACGAAAGTGATGCTGATCGTAGGTGATCCGGCCCAGGCTTTTCACTTAGCAGCCATCCCGAATGAAGGCGTGGGACTAGCCAGGATCGAGTTCATCGTTACAAATCATATTGGCATTCACCCGATGGCGCTCGCGCAGTTTCCGAACCTGAAGGATTTGAAGGCGGTGAACGAGATTGGGAACAGGATAGCCTGCGAAGACCCACGCGAATTCTTTATTCGACGCTTGAGCGAAGGCGTGGCCAGGATCGCTGCCGCTTTTTATCCCAAGCCGGTAATCGTTCGGACGAGCGATTTCAAAACCAATGAATATGCGCGGTTGCTGGGCGGTGAAGAATTCGAACCCAAAGAGGAAAATCCTATGATCGGGTTTCGTGGGGCATCACGCTATTACGATCCCCACTATTCGCCAGGCTTCGCGCTCGAATGTGCGGCGCTTGCTCGCGTGCGGAATGCAATGGGCCTCACGAACGTGAAAGTGATGATCCCATTCTGCCGCACGGTGGAAGAAGGAGAAAAAGTGATCCGGCAAATGACCGCAAATGGATTGCCGCAGCACGAAAACGGGCTGGAAGTGTATGCCATGTGCGAAATACCGGCTAATGTCATTCTGGCCGATGAATTCCTGAAGATATTTGATGGGTACTCGATCGGCTCGAACGACCTGACACAGCTCACGCTTGGCCTGGACCGCGACTCGGCAACCGTAGCTCACTTGTTCGACGAAAACAACGCCGCGGTTCGTAGAATGATCGCTCAGGCGATCCGGTCGGCACAGGAAGCAAAGAAGCCTATTGGAATCTGCGGGCAGGCGCCCTCGGATTTTCCTGAATTCGCCGAATGGCTCGTGACGCAGGGCATTGACTCGATCTCGCTCAATCCCGATACGGCCATTAAGACCGCTCTCCGTGTGGCTACTGCCGAAGAGCGACTCCGCACCCTCGCGCATGCAGAGGCCGTTTAGCAGAAGATGAACGTCAGATTTAGTTTCAAGAAAG
>Ga0182024_10019522_pt1 | contig 12483 bp, 13 predicted proteins | sample P32metaG_FD_120480 | JGI IMG/M metagenome (GOLD analysis project Ga0182024, IMG submission 120480) | Permafrost microbial communities from Stordalen Mire, Sweden - P3-2 metaG (Illumina Assembly) | ecosystem: Environmental > Terrestrial > Soil > Wetlands > Permafrost | place: Sweden: Stordalen... | reverse complement strand
TTGGTGCGCAACTTTTCCCTGCTGTGCCATTCGTTCGGCATGTTTTCGGGCGGCGATGGTCAAGGCTTCGTCCGACTTAAGCGCTGGCAATCCGTGAGCTTTGCGTTCTTGGTTCAAAGCACTTAACAGTTCCTGCTCCGCATCCGTACTCTTGCTCTGTGCCAGACTGCCAAGGCACAAGAATGCCAGCAGCGCGATCAAAACCGCGACTTGATGTTGAGTTTTCATGAAATTTCATTGGCAATCTGATTGCCACTTCTTCTACAAACCCGATTGGTAGGCGCGAGCGTCCGCGCTCGTGCTGTCGAGCTATCAAATTCGCCCCTACACGAGCGTGATGACTTGGTGGTCGAAGCAGTCGGTATGAATGGTGTCGTATAAAACGCGCAGAAATTCTGTTCCGTGGCGAGCGATGAAGTATGCACCGCCAATCTCTCGTTCCTGCAAGACCTTATTGGGATAAAGCACATTGCACAGCAGATCAGCTTTCCGGGCTAGAATTTCCTCGTGACGGAGTTCGGCACGTGCGGCTCGGTCGCGCAGTTGAGTAAGCTGGTGATGCATCTTCGATGCTGCATTGGTTGCAGAGTCGACCAGGGTGGGATCCAGGCGTGCCAGACTTTCGCGAATCGCCGCCAAGGACTTCTGCAATGAAGCGTCAGCTTGATCGAAGGCCGACTGCAACTCCTGCGGTAAAGTCCGGGAAGCCATCAGTTCGCGAAGTTTTTCTGGGCCGAGGAAAAGATCAGGCAAGCTCAACTTGTAGCGCTCAAGCAACGTTTTCGGCTTTTGCTCCACAATGGTCGCGGATAAACGGGGGAGAATCGGTGTCAACCGTCCTAAAAGCTCCTCGTAGACGACTCCAACTTGCGCGAAGTAAGCCACTTCCGCGGCGCCGCCGACGTAGGCAAGCGTAGACAGCAGGTAGTCCTGAATCACCGGTCTCAGTAGAACGTTGGCGCTGAATTGTTCCGGCGACGATTTTATGCGATGCAACAGATCGGCATGCGAAATCTGCTCATCTTCTATTAGAAAATCAGCACTGGCGCTGACGTGCCGATGTACGGGCACGCGGGCGCCGTTTCGCAGCGTAAACAGCAGCGTAGACGACGGGGTGACTTTAACTTGCTGATGGTAACCGGCGGCATCAAGCTCTCTGCCCCTGGCCAGCAGCGCGTCATTCAGTTCGGAGGTTCGCTCAATTGCGGCATGGTAAATCGGTTTCGCAATATGGTGGAATTCGGGATCGGCCGCATCCAAAAGAATGACGCCCCAGTCCGCAAACAGCCTGGCGAACAAGCGGGCGAAGGCGCTGCCAAAAGTTTCGCCGGGGCGGTATGCTTCGCGAAGAAAATCCGCAATCGCGGAAGGCCCTAAAAGTCCCGTGGCCGCTTCCACCACAGGCTCGACTTCAGAGCCGAAGCGAACTGTTCCCACGGGCGCGCCTGGCAATCCTTGGGTCGGCACGTTAAAACTCTGCAAGGAATAATCGGCGCCAGGTATCGCGACCTGATTCACTTCCGCTACATCGTGGTCCTCAGTCGCCAGCCAGAACACAGGGACGCAGTCGACGCCATCGTGACTTGCCTGATCGGCTAGTTTGACCGCCGTCAAGGCCTTGAAAATTGTGAACACGGGACCACCGAAGAGTCCCACCTGCTGGCCCGTAACCACTGCCGCGGCGCCCGCACGCAGTCGGCTAATGTTGGCCAGGGTTTTCCCCGAGGCTCCCCAATTTCGATTCTGGCGCTCAAGGATGGACGAAACACTCTGTCGCCGCTCAGGGTCGTACTTGAGCTGCGAGGCTTCATCCTTAGCCCATTGATTGAAAAACGGAGAGTGCGGATAAAATTTCTGAACTTTCGGACTGTAGGAAAGAAAATCCGTGAAAAGCCGGGTACTGTGCGGGATCTGAGTGAAAGGCAAACACTCCGACTTCACTGTTCGTTCTCCTGACAGGGTTGGACGATGCAGCTCATGGTAGGTCAACGCCTTCATTTTTAGACGGGGCGTTCTAAATCAGATGTAGGCAATAGGGGGAAGATGCAAAAAGCTGTGGCCACGTCGCTAAAGGAAAATCTAGTTCCGCCGATGGTTTGCATAAGGAAGAATCGCCTATGCAGACTGAACCGGACACGCAGGCATCGCCCGAGGACCCCGTTGACCGCAGACGACATCCGCGATATCGATTCAGCACGCCCCTTACCATTCGCTCTGCGGACGGCGAAATCATGCGAGCCATCACTATAGAAATCAGCGCCAGCGGCGTCTCCGCGATTACTGAGCGGTCGTTGCGGCTGAACGATAGGGTAGAACTCGAACCTATTGCCGCTAGCAAGGTACTGGCAGTCGTACGCCACAACGTCGGTAAAATTTATGGTTTTGAATTCCTCGAGCTTAGCTCGGAGCAATCCCACGCAATTGTCGAAAGTTGCAAATTGCTTCCGCAGTACCGAGCCAAATCCTTGGGCATCTAGGGCGGTCCTTTCGAAGTCGAACAATTAGTCTTCCTCCGCCAGTTTGTGTTCTACGGGAGAGGCATCGTACAATAAAACATCGCAGCGACTGTTTAGTCTCCGAAAGCTGCAAAAATCCTTAAACTAGCGACTGGCGGCACAGTATACCGCTCAAGGAATTATTAAGCATGGTGGTATTAATCACAATCGTTCACATCGCTGTATGTTTGTTTCTTATCATCGTGGTCTTGCTGCAAAGCGGCAAGAGCGGCGATATTGCTGCGGCTTTTGGCGGCATGGGGAGCCAGACCGCGTTTGGACCACGGGGCGCTGCCACGGCTCTTTCCCGGGCGACCACTTGGTCAGCCATCATTTTTATGGTGACTTCGATTACGCTGTCAGTTTTTGCTTCACGCCACGCCGGAACGAACTCAGTGCTGCAGGGAGTAAAGGCTTCGCCGGCCAAATCGCAACCGGCAAAACCAGCAACGCCGCCCACTACGCCTCCCGCGCCAGTTCCGCAACAATAAATCACGATGGTCAGCTTTCCGTTCTCATAGCACGAACGGAAAGCTGAAGCGGTTCTTTTGAGAGCGATCCACGATGATCCACGAAATCCTTCCCGTTGGCCCGCTGCAATGCAACTGCTCTGTCATCGGCGACGAGACCACGCGCGAAGCCATGGTCATCGATCCCGGTGCTGAAATAGAAAACGTTCTCGCGCTGGTGCGCAAACACAATCTGCAAGTGAAGCAGATCGTCATTACCCACGCCCACATTGACCACGTCGGCGGAGCCATGAAGTTGCGCGCCGCGACCGGCGCGCCCATCCTGCTCAATCAGAATGATTACGAATTACTCAAAATGCTCGACGTCCAGGCCTCGTGGATCGGAGTAGCTCCTCCCGGCAAGGTTGATATCGATCAAAGCATCGGGCAAGCGGACACGATAAAAGCCGGTTCACTCTTCGCGAACGTTCTGTCCACTCCCGGGCATACAGAGGGTAGCGTATGTCTTTATTTTCCTTCCGAGAAGAAGTTGATTGCTGGGGATACGCTATTTGCGGGCAGTATCGGCCGAACCGACCTGCCCGGAGGGTCTTTTGACAAGATCATCAATTCGCTGCATGAAAAGCTGCTTACGCTTCCGGATGACACCGTGGTCACTCCTGGCCACGGCCCCCAGACCACAATTGGCCAGGAGCGCGAGACTAATCCCTTCCTAAGAAGCTGATTTCGCTGAGACTTGGACGGTCAGGGCAACCTGAAATCCCATTAGGCATCCAAGTAGCTGGATTTGACCTGTAGGCACTGGGCCGGGGCGTCGTGGATCCAACGCTCCCCGGCCCTTTGCCTTGTGAATTGATTTTTTTCCTGGCTAGGTTACGACGTTCTCTTTCTGGCAAGCCGGTCGACCAAGACCCGCAGTGTAGTCTGCGCCTCGGGACTCCACCACATCGTATTGACCTGTTCCAACTCCATATCAAAAGAAGAGGCAAAAAGTTCAAACAGGTCGGCGCGAGCGCCGCGGCGAGTTGCGGCCATCGCATCAACGGGAAGTGCAAGCAATCCGCGGCTCCATTCGAGCGCGCGGCTCACTACTTGATCCAGAGAGACCAGTTCATCGACCAATCCGATACGACCGGCCTCGTCGGGAGCGATCAGAAGACCGCCGACCGCAAGTCTCTCAGCTTGATGCGCGCCAACCAAACGTCTCAATCCGGTAAAAATTACTGGCGGCAATGGCAAGCCGACTTGCACTTCGTTCAATCCCAGTTTCCATTCGCCCTGTGCCGCAACCCGGTAGTCGCAGAATAATGGCAACACCGTCCCGCCAGCGGTTGCGTGCCCTGTGATAGCAGCAGCGATAGGAATCGGAGAGCGCGCAACCGCGGCGAGTAATGCGTAGAAGTCGCGCCACAGCGCAGCTATCGCCGGACGGTCAAGGGTTAATAACAGTGGAACGTCGAGCCCAGCTGAAAATCTACCGGCCGCGCCCGAGATTACCAGCGCTCGAGCGCCGTCTTGCGGCGCCGACTCGACAGCATGCCGGAGCGCAGCAATCAAGTCCGCCGAAAGCGCATTGGCCGGCGGCCGGTTTAATTGCAACTCGCGGACAGCCCCGTGATCGGTGGTGCGGATCAACCAAGCCCCCTCCCCGCTGATCAGCGCCTCGAAAGAAAGACTATGCTATCGGCGAGTATAAGTGCATTGAGGCGAGAATTGCGGCCAAATTTTCCACAGCTGCAGTTGCGTCGCCAAAGTTCATTACGGATTCGGCAATTTCAAAATTTGCTCGATCCCGTGACGAAAATTCTCGGGCGGCGTTATGAGACTGACAATTAAGTACCCATCGCTGGGAAAATCATAAAAATGCCCAGGATGAACCAGCACGGAAAGCTGGCGCAGGATTTCAATAGCCAGATCTTCGTCGGATTGCGTGGCAGGAACCCGCAAGACTGCGTACCATCCGCCTTCGACCTCGAGCCGGCGGCAGGTTTGTTGTTGCACCAATTGACGATCCAATTCATTCAGATTAGTACGGGCTCGCTCCATAAGCTGGGGCTGAATCGAATGGCGCTGTCGCAACAGAACGGGAGCAGCCAATTGAATTGGCGCATTCATCGAGAGATAAGTGTCGGCAATTACTTCCAGCCGGGCCAACGCAGCCGCCACTTGAACTTCCGGCCCGCTAGTCACGATCCATGCCAGCTTCATCTGTGGCAGCCCGGAAATTTTGGACAAGCCGCTCAGAGTAAAGGTCAGCACATCCCGATTGGTAGCGAATGTGGCTCGTGGTTCGCCATCGTGAGCGTAGTCGAGGAAGACCTCATCGACAACTAGTGCCAAGTTGTTTTTGTGGCAGAACTGATTCAGTGCGCGCCGTTCCTCGCCAATCACAAACGATCCTGTGGGATTGTTGGGATGCACCACGACAACCGCGCGAGTACGAGAGGTCACCGCCTGGTGTAAAGATGGGAAATCAATCTGCCAGCCGTGATCGTACAGCAGCGGATAAGGCACCAGTTTCACATCCTGCAAGTCAGCGAGAAATTCGAACAGCGGATAACTGGGCTTGGGGACAAGAACTTCGTCCTCCGCATTACACAACAAGCGCAGCGCGTAGGAGTAACCTTCGCTGGTGCTGGCTGTGAGCAAGATAGATTCGGGATCAATCTCATCGTGCGTTAGGTAATAATCAGCCACGGCCTCTCGCGCGCTGCGCAACCCTTTGGGTTGGGGATCGTAATCCATCGCCTTAGGATCGGCCAGTGCCTGCAAGATTGATTGAGCATCGTAGCGCAAATCAGCACGCGTGGGATTCGATACGGTCAGGTCCAGCACTTCCCTGCCCGCAGCCTGCAATTCGTGCTGTGCTCGAGTTAAGCGGTTGGGCGTAAGCTCCCAGTCAGTGCGGCGGGAAAACATTCCCCACCATCATACGCAATGAGAACGACGGAGGCGGCACACGCGAAAACTCCAACTTGCTGTTTTCTATGATGGCAAAAATTAGCCCCACATGTTTGGCATGTAGTTTAACTCTGTGCGCTTAGCTCGAAATGTTACCTGAGTGGATCAACTCCCGCCGATCTGAGTTGTGCCATTATCGGAATCCATCGCTGTCTGAATCTTAGACGAAATAGGCTTTTTCTTGACATTTAGTACGCCCCGAAGAAAATTGGTTTTAGGACATTGTGAATTTTTAACCATCTCCTGATGGGTTGGAATCCCAAGAGAAGGTTGGGAGGAGGTGCGGCAATATCCGGTTGCCTATAACGCTTTGCAAAGCGGAGAGTCCATGGATTTCTGGCTCGTCGTAGGGATATTCTTGCTGGGCTGTGGACTTGGCTCGCTGGTAACCGCAGCTGTTTATTTGGCCCAACTCAGAAAGGTCAAAAGTTATCTGCACACCTCCCACCCCGGATCGCGAAACAACTCTCAAACCTTACCAGATGCTGCAAACCAAGTACCTGATAAGAGGTCCGCATGATTTTCACCTCTGCTTTCCACCTGACTACCCGGCGACGAAACATCAAAGACGGAAGCAAAAAGGTTTATCGACATGAGTAGTACAAAGGCGACTGCCCCTTCTCCGAATATTGCAGGCGTGCTGGTTGTGTCCAATGACGCGGTCACCATCGCGCAACTCAACGAATCTATGGGCAAGCTGGCCATGTCTGCAGAAATCCGTCCAGAGGTTCCTACGGCGCTGGGGTTATTGAACAGCCAAAAGTTTGAAGCTGTGATGGTGGATTTCAAGCTGGGACAAGCCCAAGCCATCATAGAAAAAATCCGGCTCTCGCCTTCGAATCGGACCGCTGTGATATTCGCGATTACCGACAGCGACGCCGAAACCGCCACTGCGTATAAGACCGGTTCCAACTTCGTGCTTAGGAGACCGCTCTCGCCGAGTTCGATCGACCGCAATATGAGGGTTGCGTACGGTTTAATTGTGCGTGAGCGCCGCCGCTACTTCCGCTGTCCGGTTGAAATCCCTGCGGTAATCAGCAGGCCTGACGCCGAAATTCGCGGGCAGACCGTGAACATCAGCGAAGGCGGAATCGCCATTACCACGTCAGTGCCGCTCGGACCGGGCATCAAAGTACAGGTCGAGTTTACGCTTCCGGGACATAAATCACGCTTCGCGGTCGGGGCCGCGGTGTGCTGGTGCAAAGATACATACTTGGGACTTCAGTTCACCTCGCTTTCTCCGCAAGTCAGCACAGAACTTCAAGAATGGCTGGCCCACCGGTTGGAAGAAAGTCTGCCATCCTCGGTCACCGATAAATTCCGTAATGTCGAGGGCGCTCCGCGCTAAACTCATCGACGGTGAGAACGTCGCCTGACCCAGCATCCGGATTTCTTATCTTCTCTGCAAAAAGGGTGGACCACCCTTTTTGCGCGAAAGCGGGACAGACGGACACTTGCGCTCGTTCTCAGCAGATGTATGGTCCCATTTTCGTGAAGCGGCGAACGAAAGCAAGATGCGACATCTCTCCGGTTTCCACTTCGTCTTCGCTTTCACTCGGCTCAACTACTGAGAAGTGGACATAATCGTAAAGATCAACTTCTTCTACCCTGACCCGCAATCCGGTGGCATCGCCGCAAATGTCGCCTGCGGCGAGTTCTATATCATGTCCCATGTTTGCCTCCTGTCTGTTGAATGGATGTTCATTTTTCCGCGATACGTGACGCTGGGCCCCGACAATCCCGGGGCCCAGCGCACTGCGTCAGCGTGAACGACTAAGCTGACATAGCTCGACGCTGCGAGCGAGTCTCGCGAATCGAGGCAACTCCGCGGCGAATGTTCAGCCAGCCATTTTCCTGAAAGAGATGGAACAGGTCATAGCTGTAGGGCACTTCGCCAGTGATAATTTCTTCTTTCCCTTGTTCATCGGTTACGGCAAAAGCAACCTGCACTGGTTCATCAGGAGAATTTTGCTTAGTAAAGTGGACGAGTTTAACGTTCAGGGTTGGTTGTTCCTGATTTTGTAATGGCATTATTTTTCTCCTTCGTCCCATGTTGGGCACTGACTTTCACCCTAGAAAGTATCGGAGTCGAAGTCAAGAAAAGTGCCGAATAGATTTGTAAAGAGTTGTCATCAACCATGACAATTTTGCATAGGGATAATGCAGTGTTACGCAGCGTCGCGCTCTGGAAGGAGTTGTCTCCGTCCTTTCACCGATACATTTAACGAACTGCCGCCGTTGCTTCAAACAATGGGAAAATTTCATATCGAAGAGACGTAACTCAGAATGGAATACAGGCTTGGCTGTAGTCCTTTCGACATGCATACTGAGTGGGGAGTGCTTGCGGAGCATTAAACTTTTTCAGCGAGATTTCCGATCCACGGAAGCTTGAAGGTTTCTCCTTGTAAGGCCTTCACAACGAGCACCAGCCACAGAATGGCCCATCCGAGTAGCAGCACCGCCGAAGCGAGCCAAGCCAGCAGAAAGCCGACCACCGGAATCAAAACAAATATTGAATATAAGATGCGCATCACAACGGCGATCAGGATGGTGGCAACCGCGAGAAAAATGGACTGGAAGGAATGAAATCTTACGAAGCGGTTACGTTTGAAGGGCTCGACTAGCACGAAGAAAATTGCGGGGATGCATGTGATATAAGCCAATGCGGCCAAGAAAGTGTCTTCGCGGCGAACCGGTGTGCTGACTGCGGATGAACTCGGGGCGGGCGGCGGGCTCATGATCCGCGGAGCAGGCCGATTAATTGCGGCCTGCACCTCATTTCCTGGCACCCAGGTTCTGCGGCCACAACCAGGACAGAAGACAACGTTGTCGGGCATTTCAGCGTGGCATTGTGGACAGGAGCTAGGCATGAGTTTTCAGGCGAGGTGGCGCGTAGTGTCCTTCTTGCGGCAATCTTCGCACACACCGTAAATCTGAAAGGTATGACGCGTGGTAGCGTAGCGGTATTTTTTTCCAATCTCCTGTTCAAGATCGTCGACTTCGGGCGAGAAAAATTCCACCGAACTGCCGCACCCAGTGCAAACCATATGATGGTGGCTGCGGCGATTATACTGGTGCTCGTAGCGGGCGATGCCATCATGAAATGCGACTTCGCTCGCCAAGCCGCATTCGGCAAGCAGTTTCAGGGTGCGGTAAACGGTAGTGAAGCCGATGCGGGCATCTTTCTTTTGCACCAATCGATGCAGTTCGTTGATGGAGAGGTGTTCGCGAGTTTCAAGGAAAGTGCGCAGAATAGTGTCGCGTTGCGCCGTGTGTTTGAGGCCGACACGTTTTAGATGCAGATGCAGAATCTGCTGCGCTTCACGGACCATCTCGGGCGAGATGCTAGGCTGATCGTCGATACGCTTTTGCAGCATGATAATTCGGCAAAGGGCGGCCTTCTGAATAATACTGACCTTTGCGAATCGAGCCAACTTCCGAAGTAATGCCCAAACCAGCAGACAGACGAATAGAGCCAGGAACCACCGGACGATGTAAATTTAAAACGCTATCGAGACCTCGTGGCCTTTAGGTTGACAACTTGCGCGGCATGGGCGGCAATAGTCACATGTTCCGCCTTGTCCTGATTGCGATCAGCGAAATCGAGGGCGAAATATTCGTGATCCTCACTGCGAGGAACGGCAAACAGGAGGTAGTCGCCGGGGATTGCTCCAACGATCTGATAGCGCCCAGCGGCACGTGACCTTCCGGTGACGGTGTAACGTGGTATCCGCCGCAGCTCACGCGATTCCGGGATCAGGACCACGACCAACCGAGGGACTGGCTTGTCGCCCTCCATCACTTGCCCGCTCACTGACCCAGTGTCGCTTGTTATTGTGACGTCGCAATCCAATACCGTGCCAAGCGAAAGCACGAGCGGTTCCGAAGCGTAGTCCTTGCTTGCGCAGACCGCTCTTTTGAGATAACTGGATTGTGCCAAATCTCCGTTTTCGGTCAACCCTACTGTGTACTCGCCAGGCGGGACATTCCCGATCTCAAACCGTCCCTCGGAGCCGATATCGGACGGATAATAAATCATGCCGCTGCTTTGCAAGATAATTTGTTTCCCCGCAAAAGAAAGTCCGGTTGAGGCCTCCACTTTACCGCGCACTTCGCCGGCGCGGCCCATCTCGATGTTCGCGCGAATATTCGAATCCACGATCCGCACCGACGCATAGCCTTTTTCTACTGCCCTGCCATCATTCGTGGTTGCCTTAGCGATCAGGGTATACTCGCCGGGCGAGAGTCCGGGGATCTTGAATGAGCCGTCAGGATTGATCTCGGAATCCGGGCCTCCGAACATTTGTTCAACGTCGCTCTTCTTGGTAAAACGAACCTCGGTTGGTTTGGGCTCCCCGCGATTTCCTGTACCCACCACCTTTCCGCTGATGGTGTAGGTTCTCTCGGTCGCAACCGAAAATCGAATGCCACTGGCTTCCACGTCAGGATTGACCTCCAGCGGCGAAGCTTCACTCAGCACACTGGTTCCCGGATAGTAAATATCGCGATATTGCAAAGCCTCGCCGTGGCCCTGTTTCAAAGTCAGTTGATCCATCGGGTGTTGGACCAATCCACCCGCACGAACGTAGTAGAAGCCCGGAGAAACGTTGGCCATGCGAAAACTGCCTTGGTCGTCGGTCACTGCGCTGGATGTGGCCGAAATCTGCCGTCCACCACCACGCAAGAAATTGACCCGCAACCCGTAGACCTGAAGGCCCTCGACTGGATCCTGGTCCTCGTCGAATACGCGACCGGATATGACGCCGGCGGGATCCATACGTACGACAAGGTCATCAAGCTTCTGTCCAGGCTTGAGAGATAATTGTCTGCAGTTGGGATCCGTTCCGCAGGAGAAGGTGGAGTATCCGGTGTGCGAGACCTCCAATATGTAAGCGCCGGCTTGAAGGTCAGAAAGAACAAAGCTGCCGTCGACGGCGGAACGCACGGTGCGACGACCCTCGGCGGATTCGAATTGGGGATAGAGCGTAACTTCGGCCTTGGGTACTGGTTGGAGCGTGTCTGACCGAATAACCTGGCCGGAGACTTCTGCCGGCGGTTCTTTTGAGGTTCGGGAGGAATCGATTTTCTGCGACGCAGTTTCGGGGCTCCGAGCCAGCCCCGTGAAAGCACACAGCAGGGCACCAGCGCAGAGAACAAACCGGATCCACGCGCGCGGATTTGCCTTCACTGTTGTGCTCCGTTGCAAATGATACATCTTTGGAAGTTGGTGAAGCATTCTCCGATTTAAGTGGCGCAGGTCGGCACAAACTGGGACCGGGCGGATTACAGGGGTTCGGACGACCATTCCACGTGCGTCGGCAGGTGTGAAAGATGTGGGATCGGAGTGGCGTTTTGACCTCGCATATCGCTCAAGTTCAGCTCCAGTTTTGGGAAGTTGTCCGCGATTTGTGCTGAGCATCACGCCAACCTAGAATTGTAGTTGCATGGTTGCGACCCCAGCTTCTCTGTCTCGCTCCCAGTCGCGTTTTCGTCCGTCGCGGCTATTCCTGTATTTCGTGATCATGATTTTGTTGGTGTTGGCAGCTGGGATTGCCTGGTTCTATTCCATAGCACGATCTGCACTACCTCAGATGGACGGCAAGCTGCGTGTAGCAGGACTTTCTGCTTCAGTGGCTGTAGTTCGCGATGCTCACGGAGCGCCCATGATCGAGGCCGCGAACTTCGACGATCTGTTTTTCGCGCAGGCATACGTGACAGCGCAAGACCGCTTATTTCAGATGGATGGAATGCGCAGGTACGCGGCGGGCGAACTGGCGGAAGTTTTTGGCGAGGAATTTCTCAAGCACGACCGGCAGCAGAGGATCCTCGGGTTGAGAGTCGTAGCGCAAAAGATAGTAGAAAATTTGTCCGCCGAGGATCGCTCTCACTTTGCGGCTTATGCGCGGGGCGTGAACGCTTACATCGGTGCCCATCGCGGGCACTTGCCCCTGGAATTTCGCATCCTTCGCTATTCGCCTCAGCCGTGGTCGCCGGAGGATTCGGCGCTGATCGGGGTGCAGATGGTGGAAGACTTGAGCACTAGCCCTCGCCATGCGCTTGACCGCGAAAAAATCCTTGCCAAGTTAGGACCTGAGCTGACCGCCGATCTGTACGTGAACTCGTCGTGGCATGATCGGCCGCCGACGGTTTCACGGGCCACCCTCGATGAGCAGATTAAAGGCAAAGATAAAGACCAGAATGATGACGAGGACGATGACGATGATTCCGGCGCGGACAGCTCGGTTACCAGCTTAAGGCCTGCGCCGAAGATTCCCGCTCTCCCTGCGCTGCAGCAAATGTTTTTTGATGACCGCTCTCTGGTGTTGGGATCGAACAACTGGGTGGTCTCGGGCGCGCACACCGTGTCAGGCAAGCCGCTGCTATCGAATGATATGCATCTCGGTCATCAGATGCCCAACCTCTGGTATGAAGCCCATCTTCGTTTGAATAGCAAATCTTTTGATGTAGCCGGAGTTACGTTGCCGGGATATCCCTACGTGATCGTCGGCCACAACCAGCGAATTGCCTGGGGATTCACGAATCTTGGACCGACGGTC
>Ga0182024_10019521_pt1 | contig 12483 bp, 6 predicted proteins | sample P32metaG_FD_120480 | JGI IMG/M metagenome (GOLD analysis project Ga0182024, IMG submission 120480) | Permafrost microbial communities from Stordalen Mire, Sweden - P3-2 metaG (Illumina Assembly) | ecosystem: Environmental > Terrestrial > Soil > Wetlands > Permafrost | place: Sweden: Stordalen... | reverse complement strand
CCCCAGAAATCGAAGCCGCGCAGGTAGTCCGCGAACAACTCGCCGAACATCGGCTTGATGTCGCAAGCCTTATAACCGTACGTGATATTGGCGGCCACGCCCAGGCGATCCAGGATCAGCCGATTGAGGTCTTCCAGGGTGAAATGAACGAACCGGACGTTTGCCGAGCGGTTCCGCGGGAAGGCGCCGTCTACGAACAGGAACCACGTAATGCTCGGGTTGTGCTTGCAGGTTTCTATGTAGTTGTCGATCCAAGGCGGTAGGGAGCCGAAATACGTGCCGATCACGGCGATGCTGTGCATCACGCCCTGTTGGCCTATCCCCTCTTTCGCCGCGTCGCGGTCGAGGTCCGCAACCTCCTCGGGCATGCGGACCAATCGCCTGCCAACACGCACCAGGCGGCGCGGGACCGCCGTGACCGGCGAATGGTCCGCTGCCGCGGAAGTCACGACGCGGCCCTTTGGCAGGCTGTCCCGGCCGTGCCCCGGACTACGTCGTTCGAGAATCATGCTGATTCCTCTCCCGCCGGGCGGTTCTCCGCGATTGTACCGATGGCGATGCGTGAAATCACGGATTTGGCACGGAGTGTCGAAGGCCGTGCAACGCCAGCACACTGCCGAGGCCAGGCAGCAACATTTTTCGCTTGACGGGGTGTTTGGCGAATGTTAGTATTGAGTTCTACGTTCCCATGGCCCCCGCACTTCAACGTCCAAGACCCTGGGGCGCACTGGCAGTCCGAATGAGAAACGGCCGAATGGTCAGATACTGGTGCGGCGTCACGGTGTCAAAGAGCGATGCGAAAAATGACTTGAGATACTTGCGAAACCTGCGAAACTTGCGTTGCCCCCCTTCTTGGCGGCAAAAACGCGGTTCGAGCACGGGCATGGGCAACGCCAACTCAAGTTTCATCGCGAAGACGGCAGGTGAACCATGTTGAAAGCATCGCCAATCGCGCGGGTCAACGGCGGCTGCATCGTCAGGCCTGCGAACTGAATCTTCGTGATGATTGCGGAGCCGGACGGGTTTTTGCAGCGCGGGGGGGGGTATGTATCGCGCAAATGCCGAAGTTTGGTTTCTGAGCTGAAAATCGCGGTGACAAAGTGTCCAAAGGGCCTCAAAATCGGCCCTGGCGCTAGTGAAAACCAAACTTCAGCATGAGAGCCGAAAATGATGCCGAAGTTTGAGCTTTGGCCGAGGGAAGATTGGAAGTTTGACGCATCAAAAAACGGCCAACCGCGGAGACGATAGAGCAGGCGGAGAAAGACGGAAATCACCTGGCTGGGCGGCTTCCTTCACAGGTCCAGCACCAGGTCCGACTTGGCCAGCTCGATGGGGACACCGGTCCGGCGGCCCTGTTCCAGTAGCTCGCGATCGATTCTCATACGGTCTTGCCAGTCGCGCTCCGGGTCATGGTGGCCGATGAAGGTCCGCTTCACATTGCAGAGCCTGGACCGCTCGATAATGTCCTCGATGCAGCCATGGCCCCAGTCGATGCGGGGGACCGCGGAGGTCGAGCTGATCTTGGCTCGGCCCATGTACTCGTCCAGACGGTATTGCCCGTCGTAGTAAGCCACATCCGCGTTGAGGCTATGCTCGCGGAGCCTGACCTCGGCGGCGAAGCTCTTGAACTGCCGGGGGTCATCGACGTTGTCGGTGTGCCGGATCTCGTGATCGGTGGAGAAGAGGAAGGTGACGCCGTTGTGCTCGAATTTGTAGGAGAGGCAGCGCGTGGGCCCGTGGTAGACGTCGAAGGCGGTGACACGGGTCTGGCCGATGAGGATCGGCTCGTGCATGTCGTGGATCTTCCAGGGCAGGTCGGCGTCGTTGCCGGAGATCCTGTCGTTTTCGTCGAGGCTGCGCATTTCCGTGGCCCGGAAAGAGGCGGACATCATGCGGAAATCGACCGGGTCGTCGAAGTGCATCTGGTCGTTGAGCTTGTGGCAGAAGACGCCGTAGCGGGAATCGAGGGCATCGAGGAATTGCCGGGTGCCGTACACGTTCAAAGCGAAAGGCGGGCGTGTGTAGCAGAACTGGCAGAAGGGCAGGCCGCTGCGGTGATCGAGGTGTTCGTGGGTGCCGAAGATATCGATGGTCCGCGGGCGGTCGCCCCAGGCGGGAATGAGATACTTGGAGCAGTGGCGGATGCCGCTGCCGCCGTCGATGAGGATGGTGTGGCCGTCGCCGGTTTCGATGCTGATGCAGGTGGTTTCCCCGCCGTAGACGGGGAGATCGGGGATGGCGACCTTATGCAGGTAGGCTTCGATGGTGGAAGCGTCGATGGGCCCGCCGAGCAGGTCCTGGATGCGGACTTGCCCGTTGCTCGTGCGGGCTTTCATGTCGTTGAGGATATGGGTCAGGGCGTAGCGGCAGACCTGGTCCTTGTATCCCTCGACTTCGTGGGGTTCAGGAAAGAGGGGACAACTTCCCTGCACCCCCCAGAAGGTAATGCGGAAGTTTTTGACCGGCTTGCTGACGCCGTGGCGGACGACGGTGGAAACGGCGATGCGGCCGTTGCCCGCCTCCGCCGCCGTAGCGGAGCCGGGTGCAGGCCCACCGCCGGTTCGTGCTTCCCCCGCGATCACCGACGGTGCCGAAGTGCTGTTAATCGAACTCATACGATTCATCTTATCGTAAGACGGCGCAATTGAGCACTCCCTTGCCCCTCCATGTCATTTCCGCCACGAACTTTACAGCAAACCGTAATCCGGCTGGCGAAAGATTGCAAGACTAATCTTTGTTCTACTCCGTCATCGGCGCCAGCATGCCCAGGAGTGCGACGATCAGCACGATCAGGGTGCCGAGAAACAACTCGCTCGTGACGTTGAATTGGAGCCACCGAAGGGGGCCTGATTTCCGCTCACCCCTGGCAATTCGGGGCTTCAGAACGAGCAGATTGACCGCGCCGAATCCGATCATCACGACGAAGATCCCCAGCTTGACCGCCAGTGTCTGCCCATAGCGCGTGTGGAACAAAGCGCCCACCGACCCAACCAGCACCCAACTGTTGACGAACCCGGTTACCGAGAGCGCCGTGACACTGATCAGACTCATGGCGGAGAAGCGGCGGACGACCGCGGCGGCAATCGACCCGGCATCCGGCAGCGGACTTTTCCGCAGGCGTCGTAGCGTCATCGCGAACGGCAGCAGTGCCGCCGGCCAGAGCCCGCTGACGAGCAGGTGAAGCACGTCGGCAATACTGTGGCAGGTCCCTATCCTGCCTTCACCTGCCAGGCCGTGGCCGGCCCATGCCAGGCCCGCGGTCAATCCCGCGGTGGAGACAAAGAGCAGCCACGCCGCGGCGGAGCGCCATCGGGAAGCTGGCCGTTCCAGTGCCAGCACGGCCGCGGCGGCGCATGCCGCGGCCAGGCAGGCCGAGCGAAGTTGCCAGGCACGGCCGATGCGCGTCTGCTCCCAGACAACGCGGACGGCGCCCTCGTGCCAGGCCTGGAGCGGCGGCATTTCGGCCATTTCGCCGGCGACCAGCACCAGCCACGCCACCCCCGACGCCAGCGCCACCATCAGCAGCGCCGGGCCCCCCCACCCGCCGCGCCTCGAGAGCCGCAGGCTAACCGATGAGGCGCTGGGCGCGCGACCGCCGTTCCGTCTGGCCGCCGGTGCGGCCACCAGGCAGTCGAACGCCGCCAGGCCGAACAGGAGCAGGCACGCGCAATAGTGGACGGCGCGCACCGCCACCAGCATCCACGGCACCGGCATCATCTGACAGTCACATGACGGGCTCATGGCGTCGGCTCCGTGGGACCAGCGCCGCTCACGACTTCACCGTGAACTTGAAGTCGCCGCGCGTCGGGTGCGTATCGACGGAAACGACGTGCCATGACACCTGGTAGACGCCCGGCGGAAGCGCTTCCAGGGAAACGATCAGCGTCTGCTTGTCCTGCGGGTCAAGGTGCGTGTCCTTCTTATCGACCGCTTTGCCGTCCTTGTCCTTCACCTCGATCTTGCTGAAGGCCGGCTCGACCGCCTGGGTGAACCTGATCCGCACCTCGGTCGGCGCCTTGGCGACTTCGGACCCGACTTTCGGCTCCGAATGATCGAGGAAGGCATGGGCCAGTGCCGCACGTGGCAGGAAAACAAGGAACGCCAGCAGGGCGAGCAGAACCGTCAGGATTTGGCGGGGGTTCGGTTCGTTGCTTTTCATAATAATGCTCCATAAGGATCTGAATGCTCAGCCGCCGAACAGCGGATGTCCGAACACGTTGGGGAAGATGTCGTCGATGAAGACCCACAACTGCACGGTGACGCCGACGTTCTTGCCGCTGGCCGCGTTGACGGGGATGAGGGCCTCGGCCCCCAGCTCGTAGTAAGGCGTGATCCACAGAACGCCGGGGGCGATGGTGCCGGTGGTGATGCCCCCGCCGCGGTTTTCCGTGGTCGTGAGGTTGAATTCCACGAGAGGGATAAAGTCCTTGAACGGCGCCGGCAGCCCGATGTCCCGGACTTGGGCTTGCAGGTAGGGGAGGCTGTACTCGACGGCAAAGCCCCAGTTGAACGTGTCGGGGGCCGCGGCACTGGTCGGAAATGAGTTCCCGAATTCCCCGGTCACCGCGAAAGGCCGTAACGCGCCCAGCGAGTCCGGCAGATCGCCGAGACCTTTGCCGAAGTAGAAGTTGGGCGTGAGTGTGGTATAGGAGTCGGCGATGTTGCCGGTCCCGGTGTGCCCGAAGTCGGTTTCCAATCCGACGGACATGATCGCTTCGTGGGCGTCGTTGTGAAAGAACTCGTATTTCGCGGTGAGCGCAAGGTTGCCCCACCCGTAGACGCCAGGGCCCGGATGCGGCTTCTGACGCACATAGTCCTCGCTCAGTCCCAGCGCGAAGTGCGGGAAAATCTCCTTGTCGAACTCGAAGCCGGCGTCGATCTCCGAGTTGGAGGGCCCGCCGTCGCCGGCCGGATTTTTGCTGGCGTTCAAGCCCGGCAGAAGCAGCTCATCGACCGCGAACGGGTCGTCGGTCACCAGGGTCGGGGGGAAGAAGCGGTCGCCCTCGAAGCCGTGGGCGCTGGCAAGAGGCGCCGTCAGGGAGCAAAGCCATAGTATCAGCAACAGGTTCGCCGCGGGGTTGAGATATCGTTTCGACGCGCCGCGGTCCGCGGCCAAAGCCGGGCCGGAACGGCCGGACGCGGCATCATTTTCTGATCTCTGCATGATTGTTTCCTTGAGGGATCGCGCAGCCCGATTGAGGACGTTTCAAATCGGGGCCTCATCGGCGTTCGCGGCGGGGGCGTTCTCGAAGCGCCGACGCCGCCACGACGCCATGGCACCAAGCCGCCTTTTGGCAAGGCGCGCAGGGTCTGATGCCTTCGATGTTGAGAAAGGGAAGAGCCCGCCGGCAGTCATTAGCCGGCGAGTTCCAAGGACGCGTTAGATCCGCGAGGCCGGCGGCGCGCGGCCGAAGTAGGTGGGGATGAAACGAAGCGTTTCGACGCGTGCCGGCGTCAAAACGCCAGGGCACATCAACAATCCCAGCGCCGCCAGCAGGACTTGGAATGCCGGCGGGAGCATCAGATGCGCCGCGATGGTGCAGATCGCGCAGGACTGCGGGGACCCGGACTTCGAGGCCTTCCCGGGGGCCGGCGGCGCAGACGGTTGGCCGCACAGGCTGCAGCCGAGGTCGGCCATGCCGCTAACCGACGCCGCGCCGGACAACGGGATGACGCCGCGACGATGTCCGGGAATGACAACGTTCAGGAAGAGGAACTGGAACGCCAGCAGCGCAATGCAGAACGACCGTCGAAGGACGGAGCGAATGCCGAAGTTGGCGCGCTCTGGAGACCGGATGTGCGTTCCTCCAATTTTCGGTGTAGTAGACCCAGGCAACGGCGTGACGTCAACTCTCACCGCCTGAGCCTTGATCCACACCGGCAGCGGGCTCTTCGCCTGCCCGGGCGGAGTTGCCGACCCGTCTCTAAACGCCGCTGCCGCGCCGCTGGTATGAATGGCATGATTCCAAGGACCCCGGCACTCGCATTGGCATGTCTGACGATCTTCGCTTGGAGCGCCCGGGCCGCTGATGAGCCCAAAAAGCCGTCGCCGGATGAGCAGTATGTTTTGGGGCCGGATTCCAAGCCGCAGGAGGGCGTGCCCAAGGGGGTTGTCACCAAGTATGTCTGGGACCAGAGCAAGATCTACCCCGGCACCATCCACGACTACTGGGTCTACGTCCCCGCGCAATACGACGGGAAGACCCCCGCCTCCGTTTTCGTTTGCCAGGATGGGACCCAATACAACGCGCCGGTGGTCTTCGACAACCTGATCGCGAAGAAACAGATGCCGGTTACCATCGGCATCTTCATCAACCCCGGCTACTTCCCGCCCAAGGACGGGGAGCCGGCGAAAAACGACAAAGGCAAGCCTTCGCATTCCAATCGCAGCGTCGAGTACGACTCGCTCGGCGACACCTATGCCAGGTTCCTGCTCGAAGAGATCATGCCGGAAGTGGCCAAGACGTGCCTGCTCAGCGACAAGCCGGAAAACCGCTGCATCGCCGGAGCCAGCTCCGGCGGGATCTGCGCTTTCACCGTCGCCTGGGAACGGCCCGGTCAGTTCCGCAAAGTCTTCACCAGCATCGGCTCGTTCACCAACATCCGCGGCGGCAACGTCTATCCCGACCTGGTGCGCAAGGCCGACAAGAAGCCGATCCGCGTCTTCCAGCAGGACGGATCCAACGACATCGTCAACCAGTTCGGGAGCTGGCCGCAAGCCAACCAGGCGATGAACGCCGCCCTGGAGGAGAAAGGCTACGACCACAAATTCGTAGTCGGCCAAGGCACCCACAACCCGCGTCACGCCGCCGCGATCTTCCCTGATGTCATGCGCTGGATGTGGCGCGACGCTCCCGGGGTGGCGCAGTAGCCGCCAGCGAAAGGGCGCCGGGTTCGGAATGGCCCCGAGCTATCTCGCCATCTCGTCATACGCCTCGAGAACCATCCGCCGCGTGTGTCCTTCGCCTTCGGCGGCGGCGTCTTCGTTGGCAATGCTCTGGAACGTGCCGAGGATGTATTGGACGTCGTCGCGGCCGAGGCCGTAGAGGTGGAAGTAGGCGGCGTCCAGTTCGGCGCGGAGCCTGACGCGATCTTCTTCTTTCCATTTCCAGACGCCCGGCGCGAAGCCTGCGGCTTCGGCCAGGGGGCGCATATCGTCGGCCGTGCAGGTCAGCTTGAGCACGCGGTCGGCAACCCAGGCTTCGAGCTTTTTCGACGTGGCCCAGGGGCATTTCTCGTCGTAGGCGTCGGGCTGAAGCGTGGGGATTTGCTCGACGATGAAAAAGTTCAGGTGCAGGCCGCCCACTTTCTGGCGGGCGATGAAGTCGTATGCCAGGGCGTTGAGGTTGGCCAGCAGGCACAACTCGCGGCGGATGGGGATTTTCGCATTCGCCTGCTCCGCCCCTACGAGGACGAGCGGTGCGGAATTCATCAAAGCGACCTGCGGCAACATGGCCGCAATCATCGTCCGCTGGTTGGTGGCGCTGGTGACGTCCTTATAGGCGAGCAATGCCGGCCGGTCGCCCGCGATCCCGTGGACCGCCTCTTCCTCGACCCAATACCTCGGCTGGACAACGAACTCGGGGTTCTGGTGCTCGACCAGCGTAGATTCCTCTGGCTGCCCCTGCCGCATCCAGTTGCCGGGCTCGATGCGGACACCGGCGGCGCGGTGGTCATACCCCTGGACCATCTTGGCTTCGTAGAGCGGCAGGCAGACGTTTTTCCCCTTGACCCAGCGGTTGCCGCTCAGCTTGTATCCGTCGGCGGCGAGCTTCGCCGCGTCGATGAAATGGTCGGCGTCGTTGGTCTGGTCGAACATGCGGCAGAATTTGACGCCCCACGGGTTGCCGCCGGCCGTGCGGCTTTGATCGACGAGGATGGGGACACGGCGGTAGACCTGCTCGGTCAGCTTTGCGTCGCGGCGGGTTCGGAATATCGGGCAGGTCCGCGTGTTCGGGTTCAGCAGCTTCAATTCTTTCGATGACAGCTTGATGTGCCGGTTTGGCTCCGCCAGGTCCTGTATGGCGTGGGCGAAGAAGACAAAGTCGGGAGAATCGTGGTTGATCTCCGAGCCGTTCATGAGCAGCACGCTGAACTTGAATCGCCCGTCGACGTCAGGGAAGACCAGCTTGCGGTTCTCGAAGTCATACAGCGCCGTCAGCGTTTTCGACTCTATGAGATCGGCGAAGAAGGCCCTGGTGGTATTGTCGGTGGCGATGCCGCTGGGCACGAGCAGGCCGACGCGTCCGGTGGGGGCGGCGATCTGCCTGGCCAGTTCGGCGAAGAGCATGTAGGTGTTGACGTCGCCGCGGCCGGTGAGCGGATAATTCGCGTCGGCGGTTCGAACATAGGCGAGCGACCGCTCGGCGGCTTGCTGGGCGGCGACATACCGCTCCCACAACCCGGGGCTTTCCTTCTCGACCCGGGCGATCAGCCTGCGGCGGTCGGCGGCGTTGACGGCGCTGGCGATTTCCGGCGCGCCCAGCGCGAAAAACTCCCGCTCCTGCACCTTCATCCGCTCCCACGGCGGGTTGCCTATCACGACATCGAACCCATGGCCGGGGACGGGCAGCCGGACCGGCGGTCGTTCGATGGGCCTTGGCTTATACACCGGAAGCGCGCAACCGGCGGGACGCGGGGCGGAGGCGGGGGCCGGCTCAGATAGACCGAACACGCCCGGGAACGCCTTGGGCCAATCCATGGCGCGCTCGTGGACCGCGGGGTCGCGGACCAGGCTGTTGCCCTGGCGGATGTTGCTCGTCAGGTCCACGAGCGTGCGGCCCTTGCGGGCCGAGCGGATCCACAGCGCCAGTTGCGTGATCTCCACCGCCTCGGCCGACAGGTCCACGCCGTACAGGTTCTCGAACAGGATGTAGTCGGGGTATTCGTTGGTGAGGTTCAGGGCCAACTGGATGTGCCCGCCGATCCGCATCTGCCGGGCAACTTCCTCGTAGGCGTCCTCAAGCCGCTCGTAGGCGGCGATGAGGAACGCGCCCGACCCGCAGGCGGGATCGATGATCTTCAGCTTGCGCAGCTCAACGACGCGCTGTTGCAGATCGGGCAGAGGATCGACGCGCTCGGCGATCAGCCTGCCGAGCGTCTCCTCGACGATGAGCCGGGTGAACTGCGGCGGGGTGTAGAAGATGCCGAACCGTTTGCGCTCGGCGCTTTTGGGCATGGCGGCGGCGGCCTTTTCCGCCTGCATGCCGAACAGGCCGACCACGCGGCGTTTTTCCAACTCGGTGATGGACCGTTCGAAGATGTGGCCCAGGACATCGACGTTGATTTCGCCCTCTTCGCGGAAATCGTAGTCGCCGATGTTCTTGAAGACATCGGCCCAGCGGTCGTCGAGGTCCAGACCGTCCACGAGCGGGTCGTGCTTGAACAGCCCGCCGTTGTAGCCGGTGGGCAGGTCGACGCTGGCGTGGCCCTTGTCGATGGCATGGAAGGCGTCGAGGAAGTTGCGCCAGCGCGGGTTGGTGGCGCGAGCCAGTGGGGCGACGTTCTTCCAGGTGCTTTCGATCAGCTTTTCCGGGAGCAACCCGCGGTCTTCGCAGAAGGCCATGAAGATGATGCGGTCGAGCAACCGCTGGGCGGCGTGGATGGCCGAATCCTGCGGGATTCCGTGCCGGGTCATCAGCTCGGCGATGAGGTAGTCGCGCTGCTGGGAGTAGTAGGCATAGAGCCTATCGCCCACCTCGCGCTGCTGGTTCTGCGTGCGCTGCAGGAGCCGCACGGCACGAGGAGGGCCGAGCTTGTTGCTGACGCGGTTCCCCAGCAGGCCGGTCTTCTCGAAGATGAAATAGAACTCGCGCACCCGGTTGGGGTCGAGGAAATCGGCGACGGTGAACTCGTCGTACGCCCGGGCCGGGTGCGCCCGGTGGTACAGCCGGATCGTCACGTAATTGCTGACGATCCCCCACGGCGTGTCGGGGAGCTGATTGAGGTAGTCCCAGCACTGCTGGACAGGCGTGCGCCCATTGAACTTGTCGTGATCGAGGTCGGTCTTTGCCCCCTTGAGCTCGATGATCGCCGCCGGCGGGACCGCCTGACCGGAGATAAACAGCCCCAGCGCCCCGTCGGCGAAGCCAGCGCCGGCAACCGTCGGGTTCTTCTCGCGGTGGTAATCGTGCGGCGATTCGGTGACCGACTTGTAGTTCAGCGCTTCACCGAAGATTTTCTGGAGGAACTCGCCATCGAGCGTGGTTTCTTTCTGGTCCAGATGGCCCTCAAGGGCGGCATCGGCCCATTGTTTGAGGGCGGCACTGGCTCGTTCCAGTTCGGCCGGGTCAATCATCAGGCGCGTGGCCTCTTCGGTGAGGTACTTGGGCAGGAACAGGCGGGGATGTTTCTTCTTGTTGAGGAAGCCGAAGAGCACCCCGCTGCCTGCCGCCGTCCCGCGTTGTTTCCGTTGGTCGTCCATGAGTTTGCTGAGTCTACCCGAGTTCGTCATCGGCAGCCCGCCGGCCGGGCGCGATGCAGGTCGAATTCTTCCCATCCGCTGGTAGTTTACCTTACTCCCCCTCGCCCGCCTCCATGGGGCTTACAGGCTCAAATTGCGCACCACAGAGTGCGCCTGCCGACTACATTCGGATCGGGGATAACCCCTACGCCATAACTTTGACGCGGACAGTCCTGCTGAGCCGGGGATTATTGGCTCGGGTCAGGCTCACCAACCCATTCACCGCCGAGGACAAGAAATTTGGGGGTGCATGAAACCATGCATCCGTTCGAGTCGATACCGCAGGTACGACCGTCGGGATCTTCCTGAGGCAATGAGCCAGTAGCGCAGACACGCGTGTGCCTGGGTAAGGCTGTTGCTTCTACATCACCGGGGCGACCTGAAAGCATCCTGCTCAAAGGGTTAGACAAGGAAAAACAGATGAACGAAATGTCGAAGCTGTGGTTGGAGTCCCTTACCAGTCAAGCGGCACGCACGGTGGCCCGCCGGTTGGAACGGGGCCGTGGCGGAGTGGGGCGGGCGGCATTTCGGCGCGCGGTCGAGGCCCTGGAAACACGGTGCCTGATGTCGGCCACCACGCTGACGGTCACCAACATGACCGACACGCATAGCGACGACCAGCTCAACCTGCGCGAAGCGCTGGCCATGGCGAGCGGGGGCGACTTTGTCATTGACGTTCCGTCCGGCACCATCGACCTGAGCCAGGGCGTTCTGGTTGCCGACGACTCGGGCTACAACCTCACCATCGAGAATACCGGCGGCGGGGTAACCACCCTGGACGGCCAGGGACAGAGCACGGTATTGCAGGTCCTTGCCGGCGCGAACGTCACCGTCTCCAACATCACCATCACCGGCGGACAGGCCAACCAGGGCTACGCCAGCGCCAGCGGCGGCGGCATCCAGAACGCCGGCACGCTCACCCTCGACGACTCGGTGGTCAGCCAGAACACGGCAGGCCAGGCCGGCGGCGGCATCGCCAACACCATGGGCACACTCACGGTCGATGATTCGGTCATCGCCGGGAACACCGCCAGCGGGTTCGGCGGCGGGGGCATCGCCAACAACCAGGGCGTGGTCACCGTCATCAACTCCGTCATCACCGCCAATACGTCAGCCCAGCGCGGCGCCGGCCTGCTCAATTTCGGCGGGACCGTGACGCTCACCGACACCACCGTCAGCGGCAACACCGGCATTGGCATCGACAGCACCAGCGGCAGCGTCACGCTCGATGGCACCATCGTCGCCAACAGCACTGGCGCGGCCGACCTCTCCGGCTCTTTCGTCGGCTCCAACGACCTGATCGACGACAGCACCGGCAGCGGGCTGGCCAGCCTTGTCTCCGGACCGGCCCTGCTCGCTCCGCTGGGGAACTATGGGGGGCCGACCGAATCGATGCCGCCGCTGCCCGGCAGCCCGGCCCTGGGCAACGGTGCGACTTTCGCGGCCGCCGATGGGGTGGACCAGCGCGGCGTGACCCGCAGCCTCACCGCCCCGACTATCGGCGCGTTCGAGAGCGCCGGCTTCGTCGTCACCGCCACCGGCGGGACCGGCATCCAGAGCACCGACGCCGGGTCGGCGTTCAACGACCTCACCGTCAACGTCACCGCCAACGACCCGGGCGTTCCCGTCACCGGCGGCGTGGTTACCTTCACGGCGCCAGGCAGCGGAGCCTCGGCCACCCTTGGCGCCGGCACGGCAACGGTGGACGGCTCCGGCAACGCCAGCGTCAGCGCGACCGCCAATGCGACCGTCGGGGCGTACTCGGTGACCGCTACGGCCGGGCCGTCGCCCAGCACCACCGCATCGTTTTCGCTGACCAACACGCCTGTTGTGGTCGTCGTCAACAATCTGACTGACTCGCCGGTGGACGGCGAAACCGACCTGCGCCAGGCGATTGCCCAGGCCAATGCGGCCGGCGCCCCGGCCATCATCGAGTTCCAGGCGGGCCTCGGCGGGACGATCGACCTAACCAGCGCTGATTCCGCCTCCACCGCGACGGGGACCGGACCTTCGGCGCTGGT
>Ga0182024_10019520_pt1 | contig 12483 bp, 9 predicted proteins | sample P32metaG_FD_120480 | JGI IMG/M metagenome (GOLD analysis project Ga0182024, IMG submission 120480) | Permafrost microbial communities from Stordalen Mire, Sweden - P3-2 metaG (Illumina Assembly) | ecosystem: Environmental > Terrestrial > Soil > Wetlands > Permafrost | place: Sweden: Stordalen... | reverse complement strand
CGATACCGGTTCGTGAGACATTCACGTACGCGGTAGGGAGCAATACGACGGGATGCCGCAAGGGCTGCCGCTTTCGACCTAACCTCCCGCGAAACTGATATCCCGAGTCGTACTTATCCCAGAAAACATCGATGATCTGCGGTGCGGAAAGCTTGCTGGAAACACGGACATAGTGTCCCAAGCCACCCTTCTGTGCCTCGCGTCGCAACGGAAAACTTTTCACCGGCGACATCAGCAGACATTCCAAAAGACTCGCATGGAGTCCCGGGCGCGAAAGGTATACCTCGTCGCCTGAGCCAACTGCAGACGCGAAGCGCTGCAGTAATATCAGCGTCTCCAGCTCGCCGTGCAGCAGCAGTGACATGACTTCCCACCAATCAAGGCCGCACTCATCGAGCAGCCGTCCATTCCCCAGACCAAGCAGTTCGCGAATGCGCTGGAAATCATCGAAGCCGTGACGCAGTGAATCCAGAGTCGTGACCGGACACTTGAATTTCTGCGTCCAGCGCTGATAGCTGTTTACGCCTCCCAAACCGAGATCTACGATCCGGTCCCAGCGCTCGCTCGCCCACAATCCCTTTTCCGGATCGTCATTGGGATGTATGAGTAGGATTTTCATAGCAAACCCAAACCAGCTACCAATCAAGATGTTCGGAGAATCTTTTCTTCGTCTCGCAAAATGGTCTCACAGAGCTTCAAATCGAATTCCACGGCCACGTGCACGGAACGCTCGACCGGTGTTTCAACCACATCCAGCCGCTGCCCAAAAAAATGCCCAATTGAGGCCAGTGCGCCAAACTTCGCAATCTTGATCGATCCATTCGGACGATACACTCGCGGCAGAAGCGGACGCTCTTTAAGGTATTGACTCCCAAAAAACATCTTCCAATACGGGCCTTCTCCCGGAACAACCGCCCAGTGAAAGTCATGCGGATCGATCGCCGTCACGCTCACCACAAAGTCGCAGTCACTTCCGAAAAACTTCTCGACCGCATCACGTATATCCTGCGCGCTGCGCAGCGGAGAGGTAGGCTGCAAACACAGTAGCGAGTCAATCGTCCCGTGCGATGGCAATTGACGCTCGACATACTGGCAAGGGATATGCGACGCGACCAAATCTCCGCAAAGGTCTTCCGGCACGAGCTGCGGCACAGTCGCTCCGAACTTCGTTGCGGTCCGCGCAATCTCCGCATCCTCAGTGCACACATAGACCTGTTCAAATAATCCGCTCTGCAACGCGGCCTCAATCGAATAAGCGATCATTGGCTTGCCCGCCAATTCCCGCACATTCTTTCTAGGAAGGCGCTTGCTGCCTCCGCGTGCGGGAATCGTGCAGATCATTTTTCTGTTCTTGCGCGAGTCAGTCATCGGCTGAAATAACTTTCTCTCGCAGGCACCTCGAGCGGTGAGCGCTGGTCGCGCGCCGTAAGCCCGAACACAAGCAACTCCGCCAATCGCAGATCTTCCTCGTCATCGATATCCACGCCGCGGTTAGCATCCATCTCTGCCAGATGAAAAGGCGATCCGTAAAATGTGTTCTGTTCCAGCAAGTCGGCACAACGAGCCCACCACACCGCCCCTGTCGGGCAAAAAGTTCGGGCGCAATCCTGGCTCCGGCCAATAAATTCTTTGCCCATGGCCCATTGTCCGCGGCCTTCCGCGTCTGCCACCATCGCCCATTCGGGATAAACACAGCGGTAAGTCACAACGGAAATTTGAAACTTGCGGTTCTCCCCGCAAAACAACTTTCCCTGCGCGATAACGTCGTCACTAATCACCAGGGGACAATTGGGAAAAATCTGGCACAGATATTCCGGGTTATGGCCGCGTTGCCCGAGAATTCGCAGCACGTGAGTGACGGCGTCAATCGATTTTGCCGTATCCGTCGCCAATTCCGCCGGCCGCTCAATGAATTCTGCGCCATACCACTGGCCAATGCGCCCAATCTCCGGATCGTCGGATGAGACCACCACCTTCCCAAACAACCCGCTGTTCAGCGCCGCGGATACTCCATAGGCCATCATGGGGTGGCCGAAAAACGCGCTGAGGTTTTTACCCGGCAGCCGCTTTGAGCCACCTCGCGCCGGAATAATTGCCACTGGCTTGGCTGCGCTAGTCAAAGCACACCCACTTCTTTTCCTCGGCGGAGGCGCGGGCTGCCAGAGCAATACGTAGAGTCAGAATTGCATCTTCCAGCGTGAACCTGGGACGAGTACCGTTTCGCACGCACTCTATAAAGTGGGCCAGTTCCGCCACGTATCCCTCGTTGATTTCAAACTCGAACTTGAAAACTTCCGCTTCTTTGCCCGGCCGCAGAACCTGCACCGAATTACTCAGCAAATCCCAATGCACCTTGCCCTGCGGTCCCACCAAAGAACAATATCGAGAATAAGATCGCTGAATAAAATCGAGGTGCACATCGGCGCGCGTTCCGTCCGCAAAGCGCATAAGGATGGTGGCGCAGTCCTCGACATTCACTTCCAATTCACTGACGTGATCCGCCATGCACCCCAGTTCCTGCGGCGCACCGAAGAGCCAGGTCATATAGTCAATCTCATGAGACCCATCGAGCAAAATGCCCCCGCCAAGTTCGCGGCACGCCGTGTAACTCTTGCGGTAATCCTGCCAGGGCCGCCAGTCCGGCAAGTAACTCCCGGCCTCCGCATGTGCCCAAAGAATTTTCCCCACCGCGCGCGCATCCGTCAGTTCCTTCAACTTCTGGATAGCCGGATGGAAGCGAAGGTTATATCCCACCTGAATCACAGCCCGGAGTTTCGCTGCTTCGTCTCGCAGCGCCTCCACTCCATCCATCCGGTCGGAAAGAGGCTTCTCGATAAAAACATGAGCGCCTGCCCGCAGTCCCTGCATTGCCTGCGCTACGTGAACTGCTGGCGGACTGCAAACCAAAACCGCATCCGCCTGAAACTTATCCAAACCCGTTTCAATGGTTGGGAAACATTCGACCTGAAACTCCGTTGCAACGGACTCCAACCGCTCGGGATGAGGGTCGCAAGCCGCCAACTTGCACAGCCCCAGCTTCTTCAAGTTCGAAATGTGCCGCCGCCCAATCGAGCCGGCCCCCACAATTAAGGCGGATTTTATTTCAGGGCTGGCCAAAGATTTTTATCTCGCGAAGGAGCCAATCACTTTCTTTACAGCGGCGATCACATCTTCCGCATCCCCGTCACTCATGCCATGAAACATTGGGAGGCTAATCAACCGCTCGTAAGCATCCTCCGCGATCGGATACTCGCCCGCGTGATCTCCGAAGCGATCCCGATAATAGGGGTGCAGATGGACGGGAACGTAATGAACGTTGACTCCGATATTCTCCGCGCGCAACGCGCGAAAAATCTTGCCTCTGTCTGCACTCAGCTTTTCGAGATTCAACCAAATAGGATACAGATGCCAGGCCGGGTTCACATTGGCCCGTACTGCCGGCAAGGTCACGGCTTGAAGTTCGCCGAATGCGACCGCATACCGAGCGGCAACCTCCCGCCTGCGCGATAAATTTCCTTCCAACTTCTTCAACTGAGATAAACCAAGGGCACATGCGATATCGGTAAGCCGGTAGTTGAAGCCCAGCAATACCATTTCGTAGTGCCACTGCCCCAGGCTTTGGCGCTGGCGCGCGTCACTTGATATTCCATGATTTCGGAATTGTCGCAACGTCTCCGCGAAATCGGCTCGGTCTGTTGTCACCATGCCGCCTTCGCCCGTAGCCAGATGCTTCACCGGATGAAAGCTGAAAACCGTCATGTCTGCAATGCTCCCGGCACGACGTCCCTTATATTCAGCTCCCAACGCGTGCGATGCATCTTCGATCACGATCAGCCCGTTTTTGGCCGCGAGTTCTTGGATCGCATCTAGATCCGCGGGATGCCCAGAGTAATCCACCGGAAGCACCGCTCGAGTCCGGGGCGTGATTCGAGCCGCGATTTGCTCCGGGTCCAGATTGAGCGTGTCGGCGCTCACGTCGGCAAAAATTGGAGTCGCTCCCTGATACAACACGCAGTTCGCCGTCGCGGCAAACGTCATCGGCGTCGTGATGGCTTCATCTCCGGCCTTCAGCCCTGCTGCGAAAGCTGCGCCGTGCAAGGCGGCGGTACCGGAACTGAAGCTGACAGCATGTTTCGCGCCCACCCACGATGCCAAGGCCTCTTCAAATTCCGCAACCTTGGGTCCGGTGGTAAGCCAGTCGGAGCGCAGCACGTCGACCACCGCTTGGATGTCTTCTTCTCCAATCGACTGGCGTCCGTACGGAAGCAGAGTTTTCCGCACCGGAGTTCCTCCATCGATGGCGAGTCCTTCGCGGGTCATGGGCTGCACGGGCATAGCACAGTTCTAAGCAGACTTTCGTTGGCCGCGTTTTGGATAACGATATTGATTTGGCGATGGCATCTACGCCGGTATCGCCGTTTTGAAGGCCGCTTCCGGCTCAATCAGTTCGTGTAATTGCTCATTCGTAAGCCACTCTGCATTGCTATCGCTGGTGTAGCGAAAACCTTGCGGCAACTCCCGGGCATGAACCCAGTTTGCCCGTTTCCACCAGGGATGCGAAGGCTGAATCACGTACATGTCATCCAGTTCCACGGCATTTCGTGCTTCGTCCTCCGAGAGCAACACTTCGTGCAATTTTTCCCCCGGCCGAATGCCGATATATTCCACGTCACACCCGGGAGCGACAGCCTCCGCAAGATCCACGAGCCGCATGCTGGGGATCTTCGGCACAAAAATTTCTCCCCCAAACATTTGCTCGATGGCGCGAATCACGAAGCGGACGCCATGTTCCAAAGTCAGCCAGAAGCGGGTCATGCGCGGGTCCGTGATTGTAATTTTGCCGCGCTTGCGCTGCTCCAGAAAAACCGGAATCACGCTGCCGCGGCTCCCCACAACGTTTCCGTATCTCGCGCAACTGAACCGCGTCTCCTGCGCTCCCGCGTAAGCATTCGCCTGCACAAAAACCTTTTCCGCGCACAGCTTCGTAGCTCCGTAGAGGTTGACCGGGTTCACGGCCTTGTCGGTGCTGAGGGCCAAAACGCGTTGCACGCCGCGGTCGATGGCTGCATCGATCACGTTGCGGCCGCCCATGATGTTGGTTTGAATCGCCTCGAACGGATTGTATTCGCATGCCGGAACCTGTTTCAGCGCCGCTGCATGAACCACCACAGTAATGCCCGAGAAAGCGCGCAGCAGGCGGGCAGGGTCGCGCACATCGCCGATGAAATAGCGCAGACTGGAGTGGTCAAAACCGGCCGTTCGCATATCGTGCTGCTTCAGCTCATCGCGGCTCAGGATCACCAGCCGCTTCGGGTGATATTCCCGCAGCATGATGTCCACGAACTTCTTCCCGAACGAGCCCGTGCCCCCAGTGACCAGTACTTCCTGCTCCGACCAGTTCATCGCGCCTGCCTCAGCCATGTTTAATTAGCATGTGTAATTTATTTTTCCCGCTTTGCCGTGAAACAACGTGCCAGCTTCGTCACCTGTCGGGCTGATGATTGCAAGGTAGTATAGCGGAGTTGCGTGTTGGCGTGAACCGCACAAGCAAAATCGTGACTTCACCGCGTGCCACACAAAATCCTGCTCCTGAACTCGATAGTGATTCGCATTTTAGAGGTGAAACTTCGGGTTCTTCGTGGTTCGTGAATTTATTGCACCGGTAGCGCTGCACCCTCGATTCGCCAATTGCTTTCGGCGAAAGCAATGCTAAAATGTTCGCGAAACCAACATTAACATTCTGAAAGAATTCGCGGGCGATGAACCAGCCATCGAGTCGCCGAATTTTTGGGTTTGCGCAGGATTGCGTGCGCACCGCCCTTTAGATGTAACCGAACCTTGTCGAGGAGAGTGCATGGAACCCGGACCGCTGGTACAGGCCAAGACCCCGATCATTCGCGAGATGTCACCCGCGAACGCCGATTTCGGGAAATCCACGGGACCGCGTATCTACCCTGAGCTTCTCTCTCAGGAGTCGGCTCTTGGGGAATATGTTCGCGTTCTGGTGAAGCGCAAGTGGACGGTTCTGGCCTGCCTCGTCACAATTTTTTCCGTGGTTGCGATCGCCAGCCTCAAGATGACCCCGATCTATGAAGCCAGAGGCAGCATTGCTATTAACAAGCCCGATTCCGGCCTCGTCAACTTCAGCAACTCTCCAACTTTCAATGTGGACTACTACGATCCCACGGAGATGGAAACTGAAGTAAAAATTCTGCAGAGCGATCTTCTGGCTCTCCAGATCGTGAAGGAACTGGGTATCGATCGTCGTCCCGATTTCGGGGGAAAGACGCCACCGCTGCCTTCTTCGCTCGATCTTGCTCCCGATCCCTTGCAGGCCGACAGCGGACGCACCACTTCCCTGCTCGCTTCCTTTCGCGCAAATTTGAAGGTAGCGCTGGCTCCTAACACTCACATTATCGAAGTGCATTACCGAAGTCCCGATAAAGATTTGGCCGCCAACGTAGTCAATACCTTGATGACCACCTATACGGAAAACAATTTCAAGTCGCGCTTCGATTCCACCATGCAAGCCTCCGATTGGCTTTCCAAGCAATTGATCGACCTGCAAATGAAGGTGGAAACCTCGCAGGAAAAGCTGGTTCACTACCAGAAAGAACACGAGATTCTTGGCATCGACGACAAGCAAAACATCACCACCGCCAAGCTCGACGAATTGAACAAAGCGCTGACCTCCGCGGAATCCGAGCGCATGGACAAGGAATCCGTATATCGCCTGGTGCAGGCCGGTGATACTGATACCATCGCCTCCGCAGCCAGCGTTTTGGACGCAGCCGGAGCTAATTCCCAATCATCGGGGAGCTTGCTGGAGAGCCTCCGTAGCAAAGAAGCCGACCTGAAGATTCAAGCCGCGGAATTGAGCACGCAGTTCGGCCCCGCCTACCCAAAACTTGCGCAAATCAGTAACCAGCTCAGGGAAATCGACTCGCAACTCCTCGCCGAAACGCGCAAAGCAAGCGGCAAGATCAAGGGCCAATACATGGCCGCGCTGCAGCGCGAAAATATGCTGCATGACGCTTTGGAGAAACAGAAGCAGGAGGCCAACAAGCTCAACGAAAGCGCCATCGAGTACAGTCTGTTGAAGCGTGACCTCGACACCAACCGCCAGCTCTACGAGGGATTGCTGGAAAAACTGAAAGAGGCCGGAGTTTCGGCCGGTCTGCGCTCGAACAACTTCCGCATCGTCGACGTAGCTCGGGTCCCCACCGGTCCCATCGAACCGAACATTCCGCGCAATCTTTCTTTCGCCTTCATGCTCGGTCTCACCTCCGGCATAGGACTTGCGTTCCTGCTTGAGGGCTTAGACAACACCGTACGCACCACGGAACAGGCGCAAATGATCTCCGGATTGCCGCCACTCGGCATGATTCCACTGGGGTCGAGGAGTGCGCGCGAAGGCGCGAACGCAAAGCGCCTGGTGATTGCCAGCTCGTCGAAGGAAGTCGTGGAGCTTATCACTCAGGTCCGGCCACAATCGCAGATGGCTGAGTCCTATCGGGCCCTGCGAACCTCGCTCTTGCTTTCCAACCTGGGAGCGCCTCCCAAAGTGATTATGGTGACCAGCGCGCTCCCGCAGGAAGGCAAGACGACCACTAGTATCAACTGCGCGGTAGTCCTGGCTCAAAAAGGGATTCGTGTTCTGCTGATCGACGCCGACCTTCGCCGGCCCAGTATCCACAAGACTCTCGGCATGGGCCCGCGCAGCGGCCTCAGTAATGTTCTGACCGGAAGCGCCACTTTAGAGAGCGCCATCACGCATTCCCCTATCCTTCCGAATCTCGATGTGTTGCCCGCCGGCACACCTCCCCCCAATCCCGCGGAGCTGCTGGCTTCTACCAACATGCGCGACGTATTGCAGGAGCTGCGAGGCCAATACGATCACATCGTTGTGGATACTCCTCCCACACTTTCGGTGACCGACGCCGTCGTACTCTCTCCGCGAGCCGATGCCATCGTGCTGGTAATCCGTTCGGGACAGACTACCAAGCAGGCGCTGCGCCGCTCTCGCGATATTCTGATGCAAGTCAATGCAAAAGTTTCCGGCGTTTTACTGAACGCCGTCGACCTGAGTTCGCCGGATTATTACTATTACTACGAATATCAGGGCAAGTACGCCGGCTACTATCGCGACCAAGCCGAGCACGACGACGGCGCAGATGCCGATGATGGCGATACCGAAGAGACTGTCGAAGCATCGCCCAACAGCGCGTAGTAAGGTGTGTCGCTTTCTCCTGTTTCTTGTTGGACCGTTTGCAACAAATGGAAATAGCCCTAAATTCTGCTGCGCGGAGAGGATTCATTATCGGCGCCGCTGCGGTGCTTGGTCTTCTCTACGTTCTGCTGACCGGGCGCCTGTTTGTCGGGTCTCTGTTCGGCGAAAGAGTGGAGCTTGCGAGCCTCCAGCGGGCAGTCAGTTTTGATGCATGGAACGCCGACTACCGTAACTATCTCGGCCGCTACTACGCTCTGGTTGCCAGAGATCCAGGTGCGGCCATCCAGCCCTTCCGGGCGGCGGTGCAACTTGATCCCCATGCCGCGCGCTACTGGTTCGATCTCGCCTCCGCATATCAAGTCCTGGGCGACGTACCGAATCAAACCGAAGCGCTGGAGCACGCCATCCAAGCCGATCCCACTACGCCAGACGTGGCGTGGGAAGCGGCAAACTTTTATCTGGTCCAGGGCGAAGAGGAGAAGGCGCTCCGCGAATTTCGCGTCGTTCTGCAGAACGAAACGACGCTGGCTGACCCCGCCATTCAATTCTGCTGGCGGATCAATCCCGACGTCGACGTCCTCTTGCGCGATGTCGTGCCTCCGCGCTCCGAGGCCTATCTCGCATTTCTTAGCCTGCTGATGCGCAAACAGGAGACCGCGAGCACGGCCAAAGTGTGGGCTGCGATGATGGCAACTCCGCAGCCTTTCGAACTCCGCTATGTCAATGAGTATTTGCAGTATTTGCTAAACCATAAGGACGTCGATCAGGCCCGCCTGGTGTGGCAGCAAGCCGCGCCCCGTTTCGGGCTCTCCGCCTACGTTCCCTCGGGCCGTAATTTAATCGTCAATGGCGATTTCAGCCTGGATGTTCTGAACGGAGGCTTCGACTGGCAATATGACAAACAGCAGAGCGTAACTCTCACTTTGGATCCCAGTGATTTTCACGGCGGCCATCGTTCTCTGCTAATTACGTTTGACGGCCCGGGCGTGACCGACGCTGGCATTCGCCAATTCATTGCGGTTCAGCCCAATGCTTCCTACGACTTTTCCGCCTATTACAAAAACGGAGAGATCGAAGGCGCGGGTGCGCCGCATTTCACGATCCAGGACGCTTATACTCGCGAAATTTTGTACGACAGTGACGAATTGAAAGAAGCCGGTTTCTGGAAGTCCGCTACCGGCGAATTCACTACCGGAGTCGATACCAAGCTGGTGATATTGCACATTCGTCGCCTGCCGGAAGGGAGTCCGATCCGTGGTAAGCTCTGGGTCGACGATTTTCGCCTGACGCCCAAGCGACAGTAACCTCCTGAATCAGATGCATTCACTTCCATGAGCGCCCCCAGCATGGCCGACATTCATCGCCGCGAACGCTCGGCGCAAGCCGAGAAGGCGCTGTTATACGGCGTCTTCGGCCTGCTCCTGTTTGGACCAGTCGCCTTCGGCGCAGTCGAACCTTGGTCGATCTTCATCGTCGAACTCGGATCCACAGTCTTGTTTCTGTTCTGGATCGGCAAGCAGGTCGTTCTGGATGACCAGATAAAAGTCCAGTGGAATCCTCTTTTCCTTCCCATGGGAGCGTTCGCTGCGCTGATCTTCGGGCAGCTCATTTTCCGGATGACAGCATACCCGCACGACACCGCCTCACTGGCGCTGCAATATTGCGCCTATGCGATGCTGTGCTTTCTTGCCGGACAAACTCTCCTCCGGGGCCCCCAGGCGCGCAGCCTCGCACTGATCTTCTCCGTCTACGGAGCCGCACTCGCCGGCTTCGCATTACTGCAAGGCATCTCTTCGAATGGCAAACTCTACTGGCTGCGGCAACCGCGTAGCGGCGGATGGATCTACGGTCCTTACGTAAATCACAACCACTACGCCGGCCTGATGGAAATGCTCGTCCCGATTCCGCTGATCGTTTCCCTGACCCGGCTTGCGCCTCCCAAAGTCCGCGCCGTAGCTGCGGCTGCGGCGGCCGTGATGGTAGGCACAATTTTTCTTTCAGGTTCGCGCGGCGGCATGCTCGCAATCGTGGCTGAGCTTGTCATCCTGGCGGCATTGCTGGTCAAGCAAAAGCGCGGACTGCGCACCGCCATCGGCATCGGTATTTTTCTCGCTATCGTCGTCGGCTTACTCGTCTGGATCGGCGGCAGCGAACTCAGCCAGCGCATCGCCACCGCCGGCCCCGGACACTCCGAACTTTCCAGCGACATTCGCACCTACATCAACCGCGATGGCCTTCGCATGTTCCTGAAGAAGCCAATCCTCGGTTGGGGCCTGGGAACCTTCCCCATCGTGTATCCCGAATTCCGCACTTTCTACACCAACTTCTTCGTCAACGAAGCTCACAACGACTACCTGCAACTGCTCGTGGAAACGGGTTTGCTTGGCTTCGCGACAATGCTGTGGTTTGTAGTGATGGTCTATGCCAGAGCCATCAAGAAAATCGGACACTGGCCAAGCGAGATGAGCGGGGCAATAACTCTGGCGTGCATGCTCGGCATGAGCGGAATCCTGGTCCACAGCGCCGTCGACTTCAACCTACAAATTCCGGCCAACGCCGCGCTGTTTTACGTGCTGTGTACTATCGCAGCCTCCGAGCCCTTCGCGAAGCCCGCTCGCAAACGCCGCGCCATGCGTAGCAAGCCAGCCGAAGAATCTTTGGATCCGCGGGAATCTTTGCAGCAGTCCGCCACAAATTTCTGAAATCGTCAATTCCGCAGGTGGCGGCAGCCTCCGCAATCGTTCGCGCGTCGCTCTCAAGAGCATCGGGCCGTCCAGTGTCGCCGGACGGCCCCAAAGCTTGCATACGATTCTTGAAGTAGGCGCGCCACTAAGGCGTCGACGGGCTTACAGGATCGTCGCTCCGGGTGAGAACCCAGATAGCAACGCCGCCAATCACTGCGCCGCCTATGCCCACCGCAAGGGGAGAGCTCAACGTTCCTCCGCCAGCGGCCGGCGCCGCACCTGCGGCGCGCTTCTTTTTCTTTTTGTCCTTATTATTTGTGTCTGTCGATTGATCGGACTGCTCGTCCCGAGTCGTTTCCTGGCCTTGCGCCAAGGTGACCGTGCCGCTGTCGTCGGTGACATTCAGATCGCCCTTCCGCGCCGCGATCCTTACCGTGCCATCCACGTCCGTCACATTGAATTCAGTCCACGTATTGGAGGCCGGAGCTACATGCACAGCGCCAGCGGTGGTGGCGATGCCCCTTGACGTAGCCACGGCCACGCCGCCGTGCTCCACGTTTAGCGAGGAGCCTTCAAACTTCACCAGCGAGTCGCTAAGTACCGTAATGCTGGAACCGGGCGCGTTGATATTCGCTCCTGAATCAGAACGCGTCTGCACCAGGTCGCCGCTGAAAATTGCCGAAGAAGTGGGAACGTGGGCGCCGTTCACCCAAGCCGCTCCGTGGGCATGGAGCATGGCCGCGCCGGAATCGGCGGCAAATATTGAAGCGGGAAACCCCAACAGCAGCACGCAACTGACCATCCTGCGGAAGGCAGACATGCCCATCCCACGCTCCGTTAATAACTCTTTTGGTGACTGTCAACGCATCGTACCCTCCAAAGTTCTTGGCAGTCAATGCCTTTTGTGCTTGTAAATTCACTTAACGGTGGAAAACTTTTTGGCGCCACAGAGAGCGCGTTTCGAAGATTTAGTTTTCACCACCGCGGCACAGAGGACACAAAGTTAAAAGAAAAAAGAGAACGATTTGGGAGATTTGCCTTGTGCCTCTGCGCCGCTGTGGTGAAAAGTCCCTTTCGTTCGCTTCATCGCCACTGATCAATCGTCTTCCACCAGATCAATCGCAACCATTCATCGACAAACGTCTTCGCCCATTGGCGATGCGTCCACCATTTGCTTCCAAATCCCTCGCCGTTCCGCGCCGCGGCTACCGAGAATTGACGCTCAGGAAATTCTCGCCGGAAAATTTCAAGGGCGCGACGAGTATGAAAATCGGAGGTCACGATTAACACGCTGGTTGCGCCTTCGCTCTGCAAACATTTTTCCGCGTCTTTGGATTCGTCCTTGGTAGACAGCCCGTCGATCGCACAGATGCTGATCGACGCCGCCTGCGGCAGATCCTGAATGTACTTCTGGGCTAACTCAACCTCAGTGAATTCGTAGACCTTTGCATTGCTCGGAACATCCAGAACAATCCGCTGGCCATATCCCTGAGAAAGAAGTTCCAACGCACGTAGCGGACGCCGGTCCGTTTCTCCCGCCAGCACCAGGATCGCATCGGAGCGGCGTGG
>Ga0182024_10019519_pt1 | contig 12483 bp, 14 predicted proteins | sample P32metaG_FD_120480 | JGI IMG/M metagenome (GOLD analysis project Ga0182024, IMG submission 120480) | Permafrost microbial communities from Stordalen Mire, Sweden - P3-2 metaG (Illumina Assembly) | ecosystem: Environmental > Terrestrial > Soil > Wetlands > Permafrost | place: Sweden: Stordalen... | reverse complement strand
GATCGCGTGCAGGCGGACATTCACCTCAGTCCCGTGCCAGTTCTGCATTTGATTTTTCGTGTATCTGAAGACCCGCAACAAGGATTGGCAATGCCCATGTTGGAGAAGCGCGTTTTCGATTCGACGGAACCCGCGGAAACCGGCGGGATGCAGAATATAGCTCCCGGTGTTTTCGAGATGACCGGAGTACCTGCAGGAAAATATTTGGTGCAGGTGCGCGATCCACAGACTGGAGAACCGCAGCAAGCGACGGAAATGAATTTAGTTAAGGACGGTCAGGAACTGGACGCGGGCCAGAGCGAACGCGCGGCGCATGTGAAGTTTTTGGTGAAAATGCCCCACGATGAGCCACTGCCGAAGGTAATGACCTTAGCGCTGCAAGATTCGCAGCTTCGGATGGTGGCGCTAAGGGCGGTTGATGGTAGCGGCGAAGCGGATTTCGCGAGTGTTCCGGCGGGGAAATATACTGTCCTGACTTTTTCCGCAAACGAGCGTTACGCCGTTCACCGGATGGTTTCTTCCGGCCTGGAGATTTCGGGACACGAGCTGAACTTGATACCGGGCTCCTCGTCGGACGTGACGCTCTTTGTGGTGGCCGGAATCGTGAATGTCACAGGATACGTAAAACGAGGGGACAAACCGGCAGGCGGGGTGATGGTGGCGTTGATTCCCAAAGATCCACAGGCCCATCTGGAGATGTTTCGCAGAGACCAAAGCGACCTGGACGGGAGTTTCACGCTACGGGAAGTGATACCCGGGACGTACACGCTAATCGCGGTGGAAGATGCATGGGGATTTCCGTGGCAGCAACCGGAGGCGCTGAACCGCTATCTCCAACATGGTCAAAACCTGATTATCGGTGAACTGATGACCAATGCGGTGCACTTGCCAGATGCGGTCGAAGTACAGCCGCGGTAATCCCCGCGACAACATCCGGCACGTGGCATCCGTGGTGGGCTAACATAATTAATTACTTGACTGAAGCGATCAGAACCCTCCGCAGCAATATTCTCGCGTTCATTTTTCTCGGATCGTTCCCCTCGTCTTAAGTTACAGATCAGCCGGCAGTTTTTTTCCGCTCATGTGCGCGGTGCTTCACCTGCTGGTTTGCTATCGTATAGGTGCAGGTTTTTTCTTCCATGGCCAAAGGGATTTTCGGCGAACGTTTGAAGCGCGAACGCGAAATGCGCGAAGTGTCAGTGGCCGAGGTAACCAAGGGAACGCGCATCGCTCAAAGGTTCGTGGAAGCGCTTGAGAATGAAGAATGGGACAAACTTCCGGGTGGTGTGTTCAGCCGTGGATTTGTGCGCTCCATTGCTCGCTACTTAGGTCTGAATGAAGAAGAATTCTTGTCGGAATACGATATGGCGCGGGGCGAGCAGAATTTTTCAGCGCCAGCTCCCTATGAGAACCAGTTGCCGGCATCTCCCAGATGGATTCAAGCGCTGGGCATAGTGGTGCTTCTGATTATCGCGGTAGGATTTTTTTATGGCGGCCGCTATAGTTGGCGTCGCTATGCGGAGTATCGTGCGGCGCGGTCCTCGGGAAGCAGTTCCGCAGCAAAATTGCCGGACAAACTGGAACTGACCGTATCGACGACGGTACTCTCGCACGTTCGTATCTTTGCTGATGATCAACTGCTGCTAGACGCCGACGTGCGGCCCGGCGACATTCATCATTTCACCGCCTCCCAGCAATTCCAAATCAATGCAGCCGATGGCGCCGCCGTGCATCTGGAGTTGAATGGGCGACCCATCACGTCGCGAGCAGCGCTTGGAAACGCGCCGGGAAGCTCGGATACAATAGTGCTCGGATACAAAGATTTGAGGCCTGCGAATGACGGATCCTCCCGCCCCTGAAGTGACGCACGATCAAAGCGCTCGGGAGCGCAAACTGGCGGTGTGCTCCAGCGCGGGAAAGCTCGACGCTGCGGATCGCGCGGAAATCCTGGTGATGCTTTGTAACGACGCGGATGAAGTGGTCGCGAAGCGAGCCCTGGAGACCCTGAGCTCTCAACCGGTGGAAGCATTTGTAGAAGCGTTGAAACGTGACGAAGCCGTCCCTGCCCTGTTTGAATATGCGGCAGACAATCTGGTGGGACAGCCTACCGTAGCTGAAGCGCTAGTGCATAACAAAAATTGTCCCGCGAAATATTTGGCGTTGCACGTCCCTTATCTTTCGGCCATGAGCGTTCAAGCGTTAATGGAGTCTCTGGATCGGGTGAGTGAATCGGCCGATCTAGCTGCAGCCCTGCTGGAATCGTCGTCAGTAACCGCGGATAACAAACGCCTGCTCGAGGAACTTCTGGAGCCCGAACTACCCATGGACGAAAGCGCGCAGAGCGCGCTTCTTGAAGCATTGATGGATGTCGAACCCGACGCCGAAAAACGTCAAACGCTGCTGCAGAAGCTGGCCAAAATGAGCGTCTCGCAAAGAGTGCAGTTCGCGATGAAGGGGGGCTCGGAAGCGCGGCGCACGCTGATACGAGATTCGAACAAAGTGGTGCAACGCGCGGTGCTGCAATCACCGCGCCTGACGGATCAGGAGGTCGAGGCATTCGCGGCAATGCCGAGTCTCACGGATGAGATTTTGCGGCTTATCGCCAACAACCGTGCGCACCGCAAGAATTACACGGTGGTTCGCAACTTGATGAATAATTCAAAGACCCCGCTGGATGTAACGCTGCATATGTTGCCGATGCTAAACGCGATCGACCTTAAAAAGCTGAGCACCAACAAAAATGTGCCAGAAACGTTGCGTACCACGGCGTCGAAACTTATACGCACACGCGCAACTCAGCGCCAATAGCTAAGTTTTCCATTTTAGTTTGGCTTGGAAACCACCAAGGTTTGTTTAGCTGTCTCGCAGGACCAGACAACTTGCCAGCATGTCGTGCAGCGCTTGCTTGCGTTCCGTCAGGCCGGCCAACATAAAGCCGACGCCAAACGGTATCAGTCCAGTGATTATTTTTCCAAAATGCCGGCCGCTGGCACGATTAAAAGTCACTCGCGCACCGGTCATATCGGTTACGCGCAAATTCAAGGCTTTTTTCCCCAGCGTCGCCTGCCAGTCCGAACTCTCCATCATGGCGTGGTAGAGCCATCCACCTAAAAACCCGAGAGTAGCGATCACTAGAAGCCCCAGGAAAAAAGTGCCGCCCATCATATTCCGAATGTCTTGCGGGTCTGCTCCTGGATGTATCCTTCCAAAAAATCCGACGAGTCCGGTCATCATCGCAAACGGAATGAAGAAGGCCATGAAGACCAATCCGAGCACGAGGGAATCAATGAGATAAGCCACAACACGCAGCCAGAAGCCGGCGTACAGCACGGTAGGATGGCTATAGGCGACTGGCGCGGGGTATTGAGGTACGGAGGGCGGAATGTAACTCGCGGCTGGACTTCCAAGGCTAGCGGCAGGAGCGGCAACCACTCCCCCACCGGAGGCTGAACTGAGCGCAGGCTGTCCACAGGCAGGGCAGAAAGCGACGCCACTCTCCACCAAACCTCCACATTTTGAGCAGTACACAGGTCCTCACGTTCGCAGAAGTCGTTGTCCAGGCAGCGTCATCCTACTTCGCGTTCCATAGCGGGTCAATACAGAGATTCTGCGTGGCCATTCGCATGGGAGCCGCCAAATGTTGTAGCATTCAAGCGCTTTTTACCGGGAGCGTTTTATGTCTAAGACCGCGCTGTGGTTCGCGGTGTGTGTGGCGGTGATCCTGGGATGTGCGTGCTCGCTTTTTGTGCATGCCGATGATTCGCCGGGCAAGGAAGTGGCGCTAAGGGCGTCGGACATTAGTCCCAAGCTTATTCCGGAGACGGTCTTTTTTCGGGGACAAACGGCGCCGACGCAACTTCGAAATTCCGGGGGAGTGCATTTTGCCGACGGCAGCTATTCGCTGGCCACCATGGTAGACAGTTCCGGGTATTCTTCCGGTATTCGCGAGAAATATCAGGGTTATCTGCTTACCGAGGTGGCGCTCGATTTTGCGGGCAAGGCGTTAGAGCCGGGGGCGTACGGATTTGGCTTTATCAATAACGGTAAATTTGTGGTTATGGATTTAGGCGGGCACGATGCGTTCCAGATTTCTTCGCAACATGACGGAGAAATTAAGCGGCCGACTCCAATGCAAATCGCGGCTGCATCGACGCCTGGCACATACCGGCTCTATGTTGGAAGGGACTTCGTGGAGTTTCACCGCTCGCGTTAGTTGATGCTTCTATTCCCTGTCGGCTTACATTCTTTTGCAAAGCTGAATCTCAAGTTTTCGCATTAACTTTGCCCTTGGCCGTGCCGATTGCGGGCGTGCGTCTTGCACGAGCTTACTGTGCGCGATCGCCACGCGGAAGAGATTTAAGATAAGCGATGATCGCTTTCGCGTCGGCATGGTTCATGTGATAGATGTGCATCGGAGGACGCAATTCTTCGCCTTCCGGACCGGTGCCTTTTTCCAAGACACGTTCGCCTTGCTCCTCGGTAAAGCTCGGAAATCCAGCCAGGGCGGGAGCGTTTTCGGCCCAGTTACGAATGTGCGCGACAGGCGTGATCCATATGGGGGCACCGCGCAGCCAAGCGTCTGCTTTGAGTTCACCGCGTTCGTTGCGGGGCGTATGGCACTCAGGGCATTTAGCGACTTCCTCAACCAGATAGCGTCCGCGTTCGACTTCACCTTTGTCAGATTTGTCCGCAACTCCAGGATTCGTTTGCGCCAAAGTGGCGGAACGCTTGGCCGGGCCCATAAGAACGCCCGCTGAAATTCCCGCCGTCAGAGCAATTACTGCCAAACCATAACCGCCGAAAATTTTCATACTCACCTCAGAGAATATCTTACCTATTTTGAAACGCTTTATCTTTGGCGCGAAGCTGATTCGCTATCTAAAAAAGTCGCGACTCTCGCACATCACGAGGAACGGCTCAGCTCGTCGCCTTAATTCGCGGTCAGATAGGAAAGGAAGTGGCCATCCAAAAGCAAATCTGCGCGATTGTATCGTGAGTTCGATGGCATCGCCATAGTGCATAAAAACCCACGATTGCTACCTAATGCATTCACCCAAAACATCTGGAAACCAGGCCCCCAGTAGGTACTTTTCTGTTGCGGGTCTCCACCTGTCCTAAGGGCCGGTGATGCCGACGCACACCTGTGCTCCGGGTTTCGATGCGCCACCAAATCGCCTTGAGATAATTTATGGAGTGGTGAAGCCCGCGAAGGAGAATCGATGAAACGCTTTCTAATGACTGGCGTTGCGCTGGTAGCGAGCTGTGCCGCCTACGCCAAGGATAAACCCGCTTATCAAAACGGCATGCTGCTTCAGATGGATTCTGCGTCTTGCGGGTATGCCGAAAAAGGCAGTAAGACGGTGGCCGGAGAGCTGCTGGGAACGGACGGGCAACACCAGAAAACCCAGCAAGTGCTTTGCCAGGAGTACGTGCTTCAGACCGACCGGCTGATTTTTCGTATCCGGCCTAAAGACGACAAACACCCCGTTTTGCTGCCGATTGGTGAGTCGGCGCAGTTCCGTCTTCACAAAGATAAGTTATTGCTCCGGCTTCCGGAAACCGACGGGAAAGAACGCGAATACGTCGTTATTTCCATGACGCCACGCGCTGACGCCCCCGACTCCGTTAGGCAGTCCGCTGCGGCAATCGCACCGCTCACGTGACAATTTTGCATCTTCGGTTTTGAATCTTCGGTTGAGCGTGATTGTAAAACAAGAGGCCCATCCTTCACATCGAAGGATGGGCCTCTTTGTTATCAGAAGAAGTTAATAATTAGAGAGATGGTTTAACGACCGCTGGTATCGGACTTGGCGCTCTTGCTGGCAGAAGCGCCGCCAACCGTCTTCATCATTTCCTTGGCCTGCTTCAAATGATCCTGCAAGGTCGGCAAAGTGTCTGAGGCAAAACCCTTCAAGGCATCGTCTTTACCGTTGCTGGCTTCTTTTTGAAACGCGGCGACGTCAGTCTGGTGATCATTTACCATGTCGCGGGCATATGCGCGATCGAAAGCCGTTCCGTTCAGCTTTGATAGGCGATCGTAGGTCGCCTGGTCTTTCGCTGAAATATCGCTGGGCAAAGTGATGTTTTCCTGAGAGGCTACGCCCTTAAGCTTATCGCCCGCCTGGGTGTGATCATCAACCATGCGCTTGCCGAAACTCTTTACCGCATCGTTGGATGCCTTTTCCTGAGCGAGCTGCCCGAGTTTCACTTCAGCCATTCCGCCCTGCGCGGCTTCTTTCGCGAAATGCGCATCAGCCATGGACTTCCCGGCCATATGAGTTCCGGCGCTCTGCTTACTCATCGACGGATCGTCCTGGTGCGCCAGCACTGCCCAGCTTCCGATGGCGGACAAAACGACGGTTACGGACCCAACATAAATTGCTTTTCCTGCTTTGGTGTCGAGAAACTTCCTGTTTAAAAACATCTGCCCTCCATTATTTTTGACGCTGCCAGCCACCCGTCAAAGCTACTCACGCCGGTACATTCGACCAATCGGGTGAAGGGTGTATTAGGTTTGGAGGACGTATGTAGGAGTACGACCGCGCAAAGTCTGCTGATTCAGCTTAATTCAGGGAAGACGAGGAACCACTGAGGGTCTTTTACGCCGGGTCTCCTCTGGAAATGTAATAACAAGGAATTGTTCCGGAGTGGATCAGTTTTCTCGCTGGTCTTCATCCAGATTGTCGTCGCCGGGTCTTTCGTGGGTATGTATTTCGGCTTCGTCAGCGTCCGGAGTGTCTTGAATACCCTTAACGACCTCCGCTTCGAAGGCATTTCCTTCTTCGAGCAACTCGTCCACGCTTTCCATGTCCGAACCTGCAACATCGGATAAGCCCTGCAAGTCGCCGGACTGGCCACCGGAGCGCGGATCAAGTCCTTCTACATCCAGGTTGATGGTCTCCACGCTCTGACCTTCGCCACGCGTCGGAATACTGGAACTCACTACACGAACATTTTCCGGTCGAGCTGAGCCGCGCCGACTCGCACTTTGTGTCGCTTTCCGGGCCTTTTGTTGTGGTGCTGTTCGTACCGCGGAACGTTGAGGCGGCTTGATTTTCGGCGTAGATTTCGCCGCACCGGATTTGGCCGCAGTTGCCTTGACGGAAACTTTTCGAGTGTTTGCGGCAGCGCGCCGTGATTTCTGCCGAGGAGTGATCTTTCTGGAGGAGCTCTTTTTCTTACCAGAAGCTACTTTCCTCTTCGGTGTTTTCTTTTTGGTGGCCATCATTGAATTCTACCACGCGGGTGGACCCGTGCGGCTTCCACATTGGAAGTGGCGGCGGGCGCTTGTATTTACTGACGGAATGTCTCAGCTAGGGATTGCTTACGTCAATGAATTCGACCACCCAAGGTTTCTTGTCCAAATTCAGGCGCGCCACGGTTATCGGCAAATTAAACCGTCGCGGACCAGCACTGCCCGGGTTGATGTAGAGAATATTGTTCCGCTCGACCCGACCTGGCTTGTGGGAATGACCGCTGACGACGATTGCGGTTCCCGACGGCATCAATTTGGGGTTTAGCTCCTTGACATCGTGCAAAACATATATTTTTGTCGGCCCGGCATTCGCTACGGCCGTAGCAGGCAATGCGTCCGCCCATTCCGCAGTGTCCACGTTGCCGCGAACTATGACTATCGGGGCAATTGCCTTTAATGCCCGCAGAATTTTAGGTTCGCCTACGTCGCCAGCATGAATAATCAAGTCTGCACCAGTCAATGCGCGCAGAGCACTTGGGCGTAGAAGTCCGTGAGTGTCTGAAATGAGACCGAGAATCATTCAAAAATGTCTTAGCACAGCATTACTTATTGGATGCGAACGGGAGAGAGTCAGTGGGTGAAGCTCTAAGCGGATTTAAAAGAATTGTTCCGACGGAGCGGACGAGTCCCTGGGACTGGAAAGCACATTTGCCAGAAGTTGGCGCTGGGCGAGAGAAACTCGACACCCACATACGCCTTGCCGTCGCGAGCTTTGCGAATGGTGGTTACTTTGCACTCGATCGATTTGCCGCTGTTTTCGTTTACGATGTGCAATTCCTGCCCGACGACGACGGGCTCTTCCATTGGAAAAAGACCGCCCTCGCGGCTCACCGCTTGCGTGCAGGTCTTTACCGACATTTTGTCGCCGGATTCGGTGTGCCACCGCACCGTCAAGCCCACCGTCAGCGTAACGCGCACGGTGCGCCTGCGTTCCTTAAATCGAAAGTGCAATAGAGACATTAATTTAGCCTTTACGCAGCCTTATTGCCTAGCAAATCCTTCATTATCTTCAATGGACTAACGGGGTGGGTGGGTCGGACGAATAGCGTAAGCGCAGCCAAAACGGACGCAAATTCGAGGACCATTCCGAACATGTCCACTGAATCTATTACTTTGCCAGCGTACTTCGTCGGAGACAATAGGCAAACGGTACCACAAAAACGGGCGCTTTGCAGTACCGATGTACTCCCCAGCTTGAATTTTCTGTGAACATTTACCGCGTCATTTCTCATGTAAGCCTGGAGCTATCTGGCGCATTAATTTCGCGGTGTTCGCATCGGTATTCGCAGCGCCGTTACCAGTTGAACAGGATTCACTCGGGCTTTATTCACGGTGACTCCCCAATGCAGGTGCGGTCCGGTGACGCGTCCTGTCGCGCCAACTTTCCCCAGAACAGCCCCAACCTTGATGTCATCGCCAACGGCAACATCGATCGCGGATAGATGCCCGTACAAGGAATAAATTCCTAAACCGTGGTCGATAATCACGGTGTTGCCTGAAAAATACAGTTCCTCGGCCAACGTCACCCGGCCGCTTTGCGTGGCATGGATGGGGGTCCCGGTGGGAGCCGGAAAATCGGCGCCGGTGTGGGGCGAGCGGGGCTGGCCGTTTAGAATGCGCCGCTTTCCGAAGTTAGTTCCCTGTGCGGGCCCATCCAAGGGCATGCGAAACGGGCCGCGCCACAATTTTTCTGGAGTGACATGATCGAATATCGCGCGCAGCTTCTGTTGATCCACTGCGGCGCGAGCGGCTTGCTGCTCATTAGGCTCGACAAATTGTTGGTCGACTTTGAGGCTCTCGGTGGCGAATTTTCCTGCCCGAATCATCAAACTGGCGGTGCAATCGGAGGTTTCTCCAGTCGCGGTGACGGAGGTGACGGACAATTCGTAGATTCCGGGCGCTTTCTCCAAGTCGACCCCTAGGAGGGCTTGTCGCTCGTCGGAATGGGAAGCGCGATGAGTTGCTGAAGCGCTCGTGGCCTTCCAAAAATAGACATCGCGATCTGCCCAGGTTCCCGTAACTTCTTTGATGGGGCTTGGGCTTCGAACTTCCGCCAAAATCAGGCTGCCCTGACTGGAAAGTGCATCGCTGAGGGTTAGCTGTAGCCCTCCGCTGCAGCGCGGAGCCTCAGCCGCGTGGGCGGCATTCACAGAGAGCACCATAACCGCCAGCAAGACTGTTCGGGCCAGGTTCTTTGCTATTCTCATCTTGGTGGCAACCAACCCTTCGTGGCGGCATCTCGTAAGCGTCCTGCCAGGGTCTCAGCCAAAGCTTAGCTTGGCTCGTCTCTGGTTTCTATTTACTTCCATCGGGGAGTTTCGATGCAGTCGCTGCGGCTGAACCCCATCCTTAACACGGATTCCTACAAGCTGACGCACTGGTGGCAGTACCCGCCGGATACCCGCCACATTTATTCCTATGTGGAATCACGTGGCGGCATGTTCGATGAAACCATGATGGCCATGCTGCAATACATCATTAAATCGAATTTTGCAGGCCAGGTTTTTACGCTGGAAGATGTGGAAGAAGCCCACCGGATCGCGGAGGCGCATTTCCAAGGCCACCCGAAATCGTTCAACTACGAGGGCTTTAAGTCTTTGTACGCGAAGCATGGTGGTCGCCTACCGCTGCGCATTCGCGCCGTCAAGGAAGGCACGGTGGTCAAAAGCCAGAATGCACTGATCACTATTGAGAATACCGATCCCGAATTCTACTGGCTGACCAATTGGGCGGAAACAGTTTTGCTGCAGGTGTGGTATCCGATCACAGTAGCTACGCTTTCGCGCGCCATTAAACAAGTGATCGGCAAAGCGCTGGTGCGCACCGGCGATCCGGCTTTGCTTCCCTTCAAATTGCATGACTTTGGATTTCGCGGCGTTTCTTCCAAGGAGTCCGCGGCCATCGGCGGCGCGGCGCACCTGCTGAATTTTTTTGGGACGGACACGCTAGCGGCGATCCAGCTTCTCAACCAGTTCTACGGTGCGGAGTTGACGTGCAACAATGCGGTGGATTGCGCCGGTTACAGCATTCCGGCCTCGGAACATTCCACGATAACCTCCTGGGGCGAAGAGCACGAACTGGACGCCTACGCCAATATTCTGAACAACTGTCCCGAGGGATTGGTGGCCTGCGTCAGCGACTCCTATGATATCTACAACGCGGTGCGCAATCTTTGGGGCGGGGCTTTGCGCGACAAAATCCTTCAGCGCAAGGGCACGTTGATTATTCGTCCGGATTCCGGCGATGCCGTTACAGTCCTGGAGGAATTATTCAAAATTGTGAGCGAGGTTTTTGGATACGAAGTAAACCGCAAAGGGTGGAAGACCACGGTGCCCTGTGTGAGGTTCATTCAAGGCGATGGCGTCAATTTCTACACCATCCAGAACATCACCGCGCAACTGACGCGGCGCGGCTGGTCTCAGGACATATGGAGTTATGGCATGGGTGGCGCGCTGCTGCAGCAGGTCAATCGCGACACATTAAAATTTGCGTTGAAATGTTCGGCCATCGATCGCAACGGCAAATGGCAGAACGTCTACAAGAACCCCAAGACGGATCCAACCAAGGCCAGCAAAGGCGGACGCTTCAATCTCATTCACAACGGCAAGGATTTCGCGACCGTGGAAGTGCTGGAGGGCGAATCTCTGCCCGCCAGTCCAGCTTTCGGGTCGAACGCGCTCGATACAGTGTTAGAAGACGGAGTATTGATGCGTGATCAGTCATTGGCTGAGGTGCGTGAGATTGCCGCGAGCTACGACATCTATAATCAGGTTGGGTGATCGCCGGGTTCCTCGCTCTTCGTGTGTTTGCGTCTGTAAATTTTTCCGATAATCGATTGGGCGTCGGTTTCTACACACAGGTTGGTGAAGCGCATTGTTTCTAAACTGCTCTAGAATTTGAGCTTAAATTTCGCGATGCTTTGGCGTTCCACATGCTCTTTCAATTGGCAGCCACCCGGAGGGTTTCTCGGCTCGATCGTTTTGGCCAAGCAGGAAAGCCGCACCATGGGTGAAATATGAACCGGCTTCGACTTACTACATTAGGAACTGTGCTGCTGGCTTCGGCGCTCCCTGTCGTTGGCGCGGTATTGGTGATTGTAGAACATCCGCATTCAGGCAAGAATCTAGCGCCAGAATTGGTTCAGAGCCAATTGCACATAGACGTGCGAACGCTGGAAGGCAAAATCACTCACCACGGCGGAAAGTTCATTTTTCGCGAGGATCGCGTCGGCGTAATCTATAACCTGGATGATCAAAGAGAAGCGAAGAGATTTGCCGGAAAGTCGGTGTTTATCACCGGGACAGTGGATTCCAGGGCGAACGTCGTGCATGTGCACAAAATCGAGATTTCCTAGCTCTTTTTAAAAGCGGCCACTTTCGTAAATTAATTTTCAAAAATGTATCTTTGCGCTTGCCTTGCAAACTTTAGTATAGAGCTCGCCGATTGGCTGCCCGGGTAGGAATTCCGTCCATGAATTACGGCAGCGCGCGGATGATGGCAGTGCGCGCATACCACGCCGTTACTTGAGCGAGGCTTCAATTTTTTTCTTATATTCGCGGGCTTTGGCCAACACTTCGTCTTCCTTTACGGTCAGCAACTCATGGTTGCGCATGACCGGTTTGCCCCCGATAACTACGGTTTCTACATCGCTGCCCTTCAGGGCGTAGGCCAATTGAGCATAGATGTCGTACATCGGGACGGCATTCGGCTCATTGAGACCAATCAGGATGAGGTCAGCTTTCTTGCCATCCTCCAACGAACCAATCTCTTTTTCCATGTGTAGAGCCTTGGCACCTTCAATAGTGGCCATTTCGACGACAGCCTTAGCCCCCAGGGCTCGTGGATCCATCTTGGTAATTTTTTGCAACTTGGCCGCCAAGTCCATCTCTTCCATGAGATCGAGATCATTGTTACTGCCGGCGGGACCATCCGTACCAAGACCTACCGCTACTCCAGCGGCGCGCAATTCCGGCACCGGAGAAACGCCGCTGGCCAGCATCATGTTGCTGGATGGATTGTGCACACAGCCAACGTTTTTCTGCGCCAGAAGCGCGCGATCGGCCTGGTCCACAAAAATGCAATGAGCGGCGATTACATCCGGTCCAAGGACGCCGATCTTATTCAGGTATTGCACCGGTGTGGTGCCGTTTTGCGCGCGGCTGTCGTCCAATTCTTTTTTCATTTCCGCAACGTGGATCAGAATTGGTGCGTGGTATTGACGCGCCAGG
>Ga0182024_10019518_pt1 | contig 12485 bp, 5 predicted proteins | sample P32metaG_FD_120480 | JGI IMG/M metagenome (GOLD analysis project Ga0182024, IMG submission 120480) | Permafrost microbial communities from Stordalen Mire, Sweden - P3-2 metaG (Illumina Assembly) | ecosystem: Environmental > Terrestrial > Soil > Wetlands > Permafrost | place: Sweden: Stordalen... | reverse complement strand
GGACAATTCGAGGAACGGCTGAAGACCATCATGAAGGAACTGATGGAGAGCCAGAACGCCATTGTGTTCATCGACGAGCTGCATACGTTGGTGGGCGCGGGATCGGCCGAAGGCTCGCTGGACGCGGCCAACATATTGAAGCCGGCGCTGAGCCGCGGCGAGATTCAGTGCATCGGCGCGACCACGCCGGGCGAATACCGCAAGTCGGTGGAAAAGGACCGCTCGCTCGAACGGCGCTTCCAGGCGGTGAAGGTCAACAGCCCGAACGAGGAAGAGGCCATTCGCGTTTTGCAGGGAGTGCGCGAGCGCTACGAGAAATTCCACGCGGTGAGCTACACCGACGAAGCGATTCAGTACGCGGTGTATCTCTCAAGCCGTTACATTCCCGATCGTTTTTTGCCGGACAAGGCTATCGATTTGCTGGACGAAGCCGGAGCGCGCGTGAAGCTGCGGCAAGCGGCGCTGCCCGAGGAAGTTTCCGAAGTGCAGAAGCGCGTGAAGTTCATTACCCACCGGATGGAGACGGCCATCGCCAGCCATGAGTTCGAGAAGGCGCGCTTCTATTCCGAGGAGGAGCGCAAGGAAAAGGAAAACCTGCGCCTCTTGCGAGAGCGGCTGAAGCTGGACGATTCGACGACCGGCATCGTGACCCGCGAGGACATCGAAGAGGTAGTGTCGCGCTGGACCGGCGTGACGGTGACGTCGATCAAGGAAGACGAGCAGCAGAAGCTGCTGCGCATCGAGGACGAGCTGCACAAGCGCGTCATCAGCCAGGAGAAGGCAATTACTGCGCTGGCTCGGGCGATTCGGCGGAGCCGCGCGGGTTTGAAGGCGCCGGGCCGGCCTGTGGGTTGCTTCCTGTTCCTGGGACCCACCGGGGTGGGCAAGACGGAAGTGGCGCGGCGGCTGGCCGAGTTTCTATTTGGCACCGAGAAGTCGCTGGTGCGTTTCGACATGTCGGAATACATGGAGAAGCACTCGGTCTCGAAGCTGATTGGCGCGCCTCCAGGATACGTGGGCTACGAAGAGGGCGGGCAGCTTACGGAACGCGTGCGCCGGACGCCGTATTCGGTTATCCTGCTCGACGAAATCGAGAAGGCTCACGCGGACGTGTACAACATCCTGCTGCAGGTGTTCGAGGACGGGCAGTTGACCGATGGACTGGGCAACACCGTGGATTTCCGGAACGCCATCGTGATCATGACGTCGAACCTGGGCGCGCGGCATTTGCAGAAGCGCTCCTCGCTTGGCTTCCAATCCACCGGCGATGAAAGCGCCGGCAAGAGCATGGACGACGCGGTGATGGGCGAGGTCAAGCGGCTGTTCAATCCGGAGTTTTTGAACCGGCTGGATGAAATTATTCTCTTTAATCCGTTGGGCGATGAGGATTTGTTGCGCATCATCGATCTCCTGGTGGGGCAGATCAACGACACGCTCATACATCGCCAGGTGCAAATCGTGATGACGCCCGAGGCGCGCCAGTGGATTCTGGAGAAGACCTGCGGGGACCGCAGCTATGGCGCGCGGCCGTTGCGACGCGCGCTGCAACGTTACGTCGAAGACCCTCTGTCGGAAGCTTTAATTCAGGGGGGCCTGCAACGTCCGGCGACGCTTGAGATACTGGTGTCGGGCGACGGGCTGAATTTCCGACCGATGGTCGAAGCAACCCCGGTTATCCACTAAGAATCCTACGCCCACGAGCCGTGCCCCCGGGGGCCGGCGGGGAGCGGACAAATTTGGCTTGGGGGGCGCGGCCTTGAAATTCAACTGGGCCGCACGCAAACATCTCTGTAAACCATTTCCTGACAATGCCGTGCGTGTGTGTCTGCTCGCGGTCTGCTGGCTGGCGTGGATTGCGCCGGCATGGTCGCAGGGCGTCGGCACAAATCCTGGCGTGGCGGCCGCTCCGGGCCAAGCGCCCGCAGTGGTGGATCGCATTGAATTCCAAGGCAATCGTCTCATCCGCAGCGAGGCTTTGATGGCGCGTATCTTCACGCGCGCGGGCGACCCGTACCACGAGGAGGAGCTGCGCAACCGCGACTTCCACGCGCTGTGGAACACGGGATTCTTCGAGGACGTTCGCCTGGAGGTACAGAACGACCCGAATCGCGCCAACGGGAAAATCGTGATCTTTCACGTGGTCGAGCGGCCCACCATCCGCAAGATCACGTACGTCGGAAACAAATCCATCAGCGAATCGGACATTCTCGACGCTTTCAAGATGGCCAAGGTGGGCTTGGCGGTGGAAAGCCGTTTCGATCCGACGAAGATCACCAAGGCCAAGGTGGTGCTGGAGGAGATGGAGGCGGCGCACGGGCATCAATTTGCGGCGGTGAAACCCACGTTTGAGCGAATCCCTTCGACCAACGCGATCCATCTGATCTTCACCATAAACGAGGGCCCCAAGGTCAAAGTCGGCCTGATTACGTTCACGGGCAATCACGTTTTTTCAGACCGGAAACTGATTCGCTCGATGAAGAAAATACGTCCCTACGCGATTCCGGCGTGGCTGTTCACGATTGACGTGATGCCGAGGACATTCGATCAAGCCAAGCTGGACGAAGACACGGAAGAGGGTGTGCGCGCGGCGTATCAAAATGACGGCTATTTCAAGGTGGTGGTGCACGAACCAGTGTTGAAGACGGTGGACGTGCACAAACCGGGGCTCCCGCTGGCGGGTTTGCCAATGATTGGCCGTCAGCGCGGCAAAGCCACCAACATCAGCATCGCCATCGAGGAAGGCGCGCAGTATCGCATGGGCAGGCTGGTGATCCGCAGCGCGGACCCGGACAAAGGCCTATCGCTGAAGCGCGACTATCTGGAAAACATTTTCCCGGTGAAGAAGGGCGACGTTTTCAATCTGGATAAAGTCCGCAAGGCCATCGAGAACTACACCAAGCTCTACGGCGTGTATGGATACGTGGATTTTACGGCCACGCCCTCGTTCGAGGAGCATGAAGATACCAAGACGATCGATTTGACCTTTGACTTCGACGAGCAGAAACAATACTTCGTGCGGCGCATCGAATTTTCGGGCAACGTGGGCACGCGGGACAAGGTGATCCGGCGCGAATTGCTGCTCAACGAAGGCGACATCTTCAACAACCGGTACTGGGAGCTGAGCCTGTTGCGGCTCAATCAGCTCAACTACTTCGATCCGATCAAGCCGGAAAACGCCGAGATCAAGCGCAATCAACAGCAGGGCACCGTGGACATCCTGCTCAAGCTGAAGGAAAAGGGCAAACAATCCATCAGCCTGACGGGCGGCGACAGCGGAATATCGGGAGCTTTCGTGGGCCTGAGCTATCAGACCAATAATTTCCTGGGATTGGGCGAGACGCTGACGCTTTCGGGGCAGCTCGGCGAATTTCAACGCAGCGCCTTATTCGGCTTCACGGAGCCGTACCTATTCGACCGGCCAATCTCGACGGGCTTTACGGTGTCCACCAGCCGGTTCGTCTTCAATCAATCCGAACAGACATCGCTGCTGCTGGGCCAGAAGATCCAGATCGCACCCAGCATTGAGCAGGACTACAATCAGAACACCACAGGGGCAACGATCTTCGCCAGTTACCCGCTGCGCAAATTTTCTTTCACTCGTCTGGGCCTGACCTACGGCTACTCGGACACCAGCATTCAATCGTTCAGCACGTCCTCGACGGACTTGTTCCAGGTATTGCAATTCCAGTCGCTGGCGGGACCTTCGGCACTCGATGGGATTCACTCGAGCCAGATTACGCCGACGTTGACCTACAACACCGTCAACAATCCCATGAATCCCAGCACCGGTAAATCTTTCTACTACTCCTTCGGCTTCGCCGGGTTGGGCGGAAACGTCAGAGCGCTTACGAATGTTTTCCAGGCCAAGTATTTCCACCCCATTAACCACAAGCGAAACGTCCTGGCCTTCAATTGGGTGGCCTCGTTTGCGACCGGCTATGACGGGCGCGAACTGCCTCCGTTCCAGCGCTTGTATTTGGGCGGCGAGACCGATTTGCGGGGCTTCGATATCCGCACTGTGACGCCGGTGGCTTTCATCCCGGTGGCCTCGATTCAGACCGTGAATTTTACCGACCCCACGCGTCTGGACGGCTCCGGCAATCCGTCGCTGCGCTCGGTGAGCATGCCGCTGCTGAGTTATCAGATATCGTTCCCGGGAGGGGATACCTCCGGGGTCTTCAACGCCGAGTACCGCATCCCGATCGTGGGACCGGTGGCTATGTCGTTGTTTTCCGACGTGGGCACCGTCGGCGCCGCGCGAGAGGGTCAACTGCAGCTCAATTCGACCGGCTTATCGGCTTTGCAGGCGCAGTTTCCGAACGTACCCATTAGCAACTCGCTAGCTCTCGATCCCGGCACGAACTTCAAGTTCCGAGGGTCGGCGGGAATCGAGTTCGTGGTGCGCCTGCCGATCATCAACGCCCCGTTCCGGTTGTATTGGTCGTATAACTACTCGCGACTTTCCCAGCAGATCGTGGCGCCCGCAGGCTCGTTCAACGGGAACTGCCCGACCGCCACAGTGGTTTCGAACTGCGTTACGCTGGCTAATTTGGTCAGTGAATATGGAACGACCTTCGCGAACTCGATCATTCAGCCGGAGCTCAACAGTATTCTCGGCAATCCGGAGCGAATCAATTTCTTCGAGCAGGCGACCACGCTGCGGTTCACGGTCAGCCGGACGTTCTGAGCTCGGGGACGAATACCAAGCAGCAGGGGAGAAACGTGCATGGGATGTGTCAATTCGGAGGAGATGGCATGAGGGGCTGGGCCCGGTTTCTCGGTTTGGTTGTCGCGGTGTGTGCTCTGGTGACCGGGTGCAAAAGCACGGCGAACGTCAGCGTCGTGCTCACTCCTTCGGCGGCGACGGTCTTGGTAGGTCAGACAACGCAGTTCACGGCTACCGTGAGCAACTCAGGCGCGGTCAATTGGTCGGTGAACGGTGTGGCCGATGGCAACACCACCGTCGGAACGATCAGTACGGGCGGGCTTTACACGGCGCCCTTATCGGTGCCAGTCACCGCAGGAACGCCGCCCACCCCGACCGCGATCACGGTGACCGCGACCTTACAGACCGATGCCTCGGTCACGGGTTCGGCAAGTGTCACGCTGGATTCGGGAGTGCGCGTGACCATCACGCCGACAACTTTTACCTTGGGCACAGGCGAGACGTTTCAATTCTCAGCGGTGGTCAGCGGAGTTCCTCCGGCCGCCTCCATCGTCGGCGTATGCAATGCGGATTCGGCGCCTCCTTCGGCGACGCCGTATTGTGATTCGGTGACCTGGACGATTTCGCCGACTACCAGCGCCGGTTTCGTCACGGCGAGCGGCAGCTATACCGCTCCTGGGGTCGGCCAGGCGACCAGCGTCCTGGTGACGGCCACATCCATTTTCGACACCACACGCGCGGCGAGCGCAAGCGTTGCCATCGTCCAGGCCACTCCTCCCACGCTGAGTTCGATTAGCCCTACGACGGCGCCTCGCGGCGCTCTGTTTCAGGATGTCTATCTGACCGGCGCGAATTTCCTGTCCACGACCAGCGTGTTTGTGACGGACCCCGTGAACGGCACCAGACAGGTGCCCAGCACCAACGTGATCGTTCCGCAGCCCGGCCTGACCACCGCGCCGACGTCGACCGTCGGCACGCTCATACACGTGCGGCTACCCGATCTCTTCCTGACGACCGCACCACAGGCGCCGGCGACGACCGCAGCTCTGACATTTTCCGTGGCGCAACAGCCCGCCTGCCAAGCCGGCGGTTCGTGCGTTGTCACACAGATTCCCTGCACGGGCTCGAGCTGCACGGCGCTGTCCCTGACGCCGGTGCGGCCGGCCGTGGTGGGCACCTCGCCGGACAGTATTCCACAGGGAACCGGGTCGCCGATCGGCTTCAACGTAAACGGAGGATTTTTCGGCACAACGGCGAACCCTACCGTGACGGCGTTATTTGGCGGCACCGAAACCAAATTTCCCTCGGTCAGTAGCGCCAACTCGACGCGACAATTGACTGTGACTATCGGCGGAACCGGGAGCGGAGGAGACGTCACCACTCCGGGTTTCTTCCCGGTGGCCATCAGCAGCAACGTAAATCCTGCGGAATCGGTGGTGGCGAACATCGCCATTCAGCCGTCGTATCCGGCTTCAGCGATTAATCCGCTCGCCCAGTTCACCACGGTGGGCACGAATGTGGGCAGTGCGCCAGCGGCGGTGGCCATCAACACCACAACGGGGATTGCGGTGGTGGCCAATAAGGGCTCGAGCGACGTCGAGCTGATCGATCTGACCAAGACAACTCCCGCTGTGGTCGGCTTTATTTGTGTGGGCGCCGCGGGATCGACGCTGACCGCGACAGAATCAGCGGCGTGTCCCGCGGCAGGACCTGTGAGCGTAGCCGTCGATAACGTTTATAACGTTGCGCTGGTCGCGGACGCGGCGAGTAGCAGCATCTCCGTGGTGGATTTGAACTTGCGACAAACCACTGCGGTAGCGGCCCCGTGCCCAATCACCGGCGCGCCGGCCCTGTGCGTTCCGCTCAACACTGGTTTGACGCCTCCGGCGCCCTTCGTGCCGGCGGCGATTGGCATCAATCCGGTGAATCACCTGGGCATTGTCGCCTATCAGACGACTGATGTTGCTTCCATTCTGGACGTGACGCAGTCGCCGGCGTCATTTTCCTTTGCGGGAGTGGTCAACATCAGCACCGGTCCGAATGCGCGCGTAGCGGTTTCGCCGCGGTTAGACTGGGCTGTGGTGACGCCGGGCGGCCTAGGCTCGCTTTCGATCGTGGATTTGGCACGGCAAACGGTGAATTACATCGCCGCGAAGACGGCCACGACGCCCGGTGCATCGCGAACCTCGGGCATTGTGACGATTACGACGACGACGGCGCAGAACCTGCAGGTCGGCGAACCCGTGTTGGTCAGCGGCGTTCTAGACCCCAGCTTTGACGGAATCTATTCGGTGTATACGGTGCCGTCGAGCACCAGCTTCACGTATTTGCAGACGAATTTTTCAATGGTTCCTACAAACTCCAACAGTGGTGGAGGCACGATCAGTTACGGGTTCCCGGTGGCGACTCTGGCCACCAGCCTCACGACGGAAGGGGTAGCGCTGAACGACCAGACGCAGAAGGCCATACTGACGGACACCGGCGGGTCGACGCCTGGGTCCGTGTTTACAGTGCTCGACCAAAGCTCGACTGCGATTCCGCTTTCCACTGCGAACGCGACGGATGGGTCCTACAACCTGGCTGTGGCCGTCAATCCGTTGGCGAATCTGGGCGTGGTGGTGAATCAAGTTACCGGCGATGCGATGATCATTGATCCGTCCGCACCGTCGGTGCTGACGACGATAGCCGGCGAGGGCACAAACCCTGTAGACGTGGCGATCGATCCGGTCACGGATATTGCCGTGTTCGTAAACCAGGGCGCGCCGCCGAGCCTGAGCATTTACTCGCTTGGCGCTTTGCGTCCACTGGAGGTTTTAGAGACGAGCGTGGCCCCTTCCGCGAATCAACCGCCGCCTGAGCAGCCCTGTCCGACTGCCTCGGGCCCGATTGTCTCCGGTCCGTCGGTACTGGTCTGTTCGACGAACGGTGCTTCCACCAGTGCTCCGGCTTCGGAATCGGCCGTGAATCAGACGCTGACGATTATCGGCAGCGGGTTCACGCCTAATTCGAGGGCTCGACTGGACGGACAAGTGCTGCAGACGACTTTCCTGAGCAACCGCGAGATCACCGCTACTGTTACTCCCGCGTTCCAGTCGGTGGCGCGGCGCTATGCGCTGGACGTGGCTGATTCGGGCGTGGCGTCAAACGCCACGAGCTTTACGGTCGTGGAGAGCGTATACCTGCAGTCGGGGGTCGGGAGTAATCCCAGTTGTACGGCACCATCGCCGCAGGCTGTGTCTATCGATTCTAATCTCAACGAAGCTTTGGTTACCGATTCCGGGTTGGGCTGCAACCAGGTGTATCTGATCAGTTTGGCGAGCGGCACAGTGGCCGGGACGGTTACAGTCGGGGCGACTCCCGTAGGCGTTGCTGTGTTTCCGCGGCTTGGCGTTGCCGTAGTGGCAAACCAGGGGGGCAACACAGCGACTGTCGTCAACGAAACCCCATGCTCGAACTGCCAAGCCTCGCTTGCAACCGTGACGACCGATTCCGAACCGACCGGCGTGGCCATCGATCAGGACCTGGGTGACGCGCTGATAGCGGCAGCTGGCGGCAACGTGGCTGATGAAATCTCCATATCAGGAAGCAACTCAGCGATCACGGCTGGCTCCAGTTCGGGGCTCACGGTGCAGCAGCAGCCGACGTCGGTGGCCATAGACTCGGTCACGCATTTGGCGGCGGTTGGAAACGTTACCAGCAACGATGTGACGGTACTGAATCTGAGCGAGACCACGGCGACCAACACGACCTCAACGATCCAGATTCCACAGGGGATCGCGCTGGATCCTTGCCCGGCGAGCGCGTGCAACGCCAATTCGGAATTTCTGCCGAATCCGAATTTCTTGATCACGGCGAGCCTGCAGAATCAGGTGGAGATTCTGGATCCGACGACGGGAGTGCTAACGCCGTTTCGCGTGGGCATCAATCCGACGGCGCTGGCATACAACGTCGCGACGAGCACGCTGGTCACTCTGAATCAGCTCAGTCAGACGATGACGGTGGTGGATTATCTGGCTAAGCAAGTGCGCGCGGTTTTCCCGATTACGCCTTCGACGCAATTTGGCGTGGACATCGATTCGCAGACGAACCTGGCGGTGGTGGCGGATTCGACGAACAGCCGCGTGCTGTTGCTGCCCTTGCCGCAGTAGGGCGCGGCGGCGCGGGATTCGCGCGTGCAACACGAATTCGGGAGTTGGCATCTCACGCATGGCTGTAACAGGCTTTGCGGGGCCGGACGACTCCCTGCTGCGCGTTGCCTTCTACGAGCGATTCGGGTTGACGCTACGGAAAATTGGCCGCTATAATTTGCGGCATCTCTAGGCGAGAGTATATTTAGGTTGGCATATTGAAATAAGGAGGCAGGATGAGATTGTACGGGTGTTCGAAATATCGGTGGGTGGCTGTGGCTGCTCTCCTGCTTCTGCCTGGTATGACGGCTTGGGCGCAAGCCGGCGCGGCTGCGGCAGCGCCTGCGAAATACGCGGTGATCAACATCCGGCAGGCTATCGTTACCACCGCGGAAGGCAAGCAGGCGTCGGCGCAATTGCAGTCCCAATTTGCCCCACGGCAAGGCGAGCTGGAAGGCATTCAGAAGCAGATTAATGACCTGCAGAGCCGCCTCAATAACGGCGCTCGGACTCTCAGCGACGACGAGAAAGGGAGACTGCAGAGGCAGGGCGACTTATTGTCACACGAATTCCAGCGCAAGCAGGACGATTTGAACGAAGAGGTGACCGCCGCGCAGGGCGACATCGTGGACACGATCGGGCGAAAGATGCTCGATGTACTGGACCGCTATGCGCGCGAGAATAGCTTCGCGCTCGTTCTGGACTCCTCTGCACAGGGCTCGCCGGTGGTGTACGCCGCAACCGAGCTTGACGTCACCGAGGCGATCGTGCGGCTTTACGATCAAGCCTACCCCGTGAAGGAAGGCGCCGGCGAAACGAAGAAACCAGCAGCCGCCGCCCCGGGGGCCGCGCCGGCGCAGTCGGCGGCTCCCAAGAAGACCATCCCGTAGAGCGCAGCGTTAGACCGAGGCGTCGCTTCGGGGCTTCGCAAGCTCTGTAGGGGATTGGTGCCCCCAACGCCTCGCGCACTCCCCCGGCTTGCTTTTGGGGCCGGGCACCGCTATACTTCCCTGGGTTGAAGCCGGTCGGATGTCCGAGTGGGCGCGAGCCCACTTTTTTGTTGGCAAGAAGCGCCGGACGGCGACGGCTCCCATAACGCAAGGACTTGGAACTGGAACGCATTCGCGATGCGGCCGAACGGGCCGCGCATTCGGCGGGGGTTGAAGTTGTCGACGTCGAATGGAAGATAGGCAAGCAGCGATTTCTGCGGGTGTTCATCGACAAGCCCGAAGGCGTCAGCCACCGCGATTGCCAGGCCGTGAGCGAGCAACTAGGCGTGCTGCTGGACGTCGAGGACCTGGTGCCGGGATCGCGCTATGTGCTGGAAGTCAGCTCGCCGGGGCTGGATCGCAAGCTGAGCAAGCCGGGCGAATTCGAACGATTCGCGGGACGGCTGGCGCGAATTTCGACGAGCGAGCCGGTGGAGAACAGCAAGTTTTTCGAGGGCCGGCTGGCGGGATGCAGCGAAGGGCAAGTGAGAATCGAAGTACAGGGGCGGATTATCGCGGTGCCCTTTGCGGCGATTCGCAAGGCAAATTTGGTGGTGGAATTGTAGGAGCGGACAGGCATGGCGAATCTGCTAGACCAGATGATTGAGCAGATCAGCCGGGAAAAGCACATTGAGCCTGGGATCATCGTCGCGGCAATCGAAGATGCGATGGTGGTGGCGGCGCGGAAGTATTACAAGACGGAAGAAGATCTGCGCGCCAAGTTCAATGCGGAAACCGGGCAGGTAGACGTGTATTCGGTCCGCGCTGTCGTCGAGGAAGTGAGCGATCCGAAGAAGGAGATCTCGCTTTCGGAGGCGCGCCGCGCGAACGCGCAGTTGCAGGTCGGCGGAGAATTGCTGACGGCCAAACCGACGGCGGTGCTGGGACGGATCGCCGCGCAGACGGCCAAGCAAGTGATCATGCAGAAGGTGCGCGAGGCCGAGCGCGACACGGTGTTCAACGAGTACAACGGGCGAGTTGGCGAGCTGGTAAACTGCATCGTGAAGCGGTTCGAGGGGCCGGACGTGATTGCGGACTTGGGGCGGACCGAAGCGCGCCTGCCCAAGCGCGAACAATCGCGGCTGGAGACCTACAACCTGGGCGACCGGCTGCGCGTGGTGATTCGCGCCGTGGACCGCGCGGCCAAGGGCCCCCAGGTGATCGTTTCGCGCGCCGATCCGGCCCTGGTGCAGCGTCTTTTTGAGATGGAGGTGCCGGAGATTTACGACGGCACCGTGCAAATTCGCGCCGCCGCGCGCGAGGCCGGGGAGCGTACGAAAATCGCGGTGCAGAGCCGCGACAAGGACGTGGACCCGGTGGGCGCCTGCGTGGGGATGAAGGGCATGCGAGTGCAGTCCATCATCCGGGAATTGCGCGGCGAGAAAATCGACATCATTCCTTATTCGGAAGATACCATCGCCTTCGCGCAGAAATCGCTGAGTCCGGCGAAAGTCACGCGGGTGCAGATTATCGATCCGGAGACGCGGCATCTGGAAGTGATCGTCGAGGACACGCAGCTTTCCCTGGCGATCGGCAAGAAGGGGCAGAACGTCCGGCTGGCCAGCAAGCTGATCGGCTGGAACGTGGACATCAAGAGCGAAGAAGAAAAGCGCCAGGAGTTGGAGGCGCAGATGGCGGCCCTCACGGCGCCTGGCACGCCGTTGTCCGAACTGCAGGGCATGGGACCGAAGACGATCGACAAGATCGAGGCTGCTGGTATCAGCTCGATCGAAAAACTCGCGGACATGACCCCCGAGCAACTCATGGAAATTCCGGGGATCGGCGAGAAGATGGTGGAAAAAATTCAGCAGGCCGTCGCGGCGTACTTTCAATCGCTCGAGGGGCAATCGCTCGAGGGGCAGTCGCTTGATGGTCAGTCGGCCGACGAAATTGGCGAAGCGACGGAAGGGCAGGAGATCGCTGCCGAGATGCTGGAAGTCGCCGACGGTGAAGCGCAAGCGCCCGTGGCGGAGGAGGACCCCGCGACATTGTCCTCTGAAACCGCGGAGTTGGTGGAGCCCACTGAGCTGGTTGAACCCGCGGAGCCGGTGGAAGCCGCTGAATCCGCGGCGCCCGCGTCCATAGAGCAGACACCCGAGAGCGGAGAAACGCCCGCAGCCGCGGATACTGAAGAGGCCAAATCCGCCGGCAAGGGCGGCAAGGAATAACTGCGAGGCCAATGACTGACGAGAGCCAAATTCGCATCAACGAGCTGGCCAGAGAGCTGGAAGTCAAGGCTAAGGCAGTGATCGACTATCTGTCAGAGGCCGGCGTCGCCGAAAAGAAGACTCATTCCAGCTCCATCGACGTAGCAGTAGCCGAGAAAGTGCGCCAGCATTTTCGGGATATGGCCGCCGCGGAAGTTGCCGCGGAAGCCGCCGCCGAGGCTGCGAAGGAAGCCAAGGTCCAAGCTGAAAAGGCGGCCAAGGAAGCTGCCGCAAAGGCGGCCCGGCTCAAGCTGGCGGGTCCGCCCGCGCCGCTTCCGGTAGCGCCTGCGCCGCCGCCAGTTGCCGCGCCTGCGCAAGCTGCACCGCCCGCGCCTGTTCCTGTTACTGTTGCACCACCCGCGGCAGTTGCGCTGCCGAAGCCCGCTCCTGCTGTGCCTGGTCCGGCGCCCGTGCGCCCCGCTCCCACAGCTGTCCCGCCATCTGTTGCGCCCGTTGTAGCGCGTCCTCCCGCGCCGCTAGGCGCACCGAGGCCTGG
>Ga0182024_10019517_pt1 | contig 12485 bp, 12 predicted proteins | sample P32metaG_FD_120480 | JGI IMG/M metagenome (GOLD analysis project Ga0182024, IMG submission 120480) | Permafrost microbial communities from Stordalen Mire, Sweden - P3-2 metaG (Illumina Assembly) | ecosystem: Environmental > Terrestrial > Soil > Wetlands > Permafrost | place: Sweden: Stordalen... | reverse complement strand
CGCGCAAACTGAGCCTCCCAGAGCCCGTCTAAGCCCCTCCGCGACCCCCACCCGACCCGATGCCACCCGGAATCTCCCCCTGAAAAGTTATCCCCGGGCCCTTGACTTTCATCGGTCGCACAAAAGGGGTCCGTCCGGGCCGGCTAATCTAGGCCGGTAGGAACGGATGGAATCGCGGTGGTGTGGTGTGCATGCGACCTCACGTTGACGAGTTCGCACGCTTGCCCAGTGCCCCCGCCGTCGGGATGCTCTGGAGCAGAGTCTCGTGGCCCTGACAGCCCAGGACGTCGTTCGTGCTTCCGGACCCAGGCGCGATGGAGCTGCGCGCTGCGGACCCTGCCGATATCCATCATCCCGCCGAGGACGGTGCGTCGACGCACCGCCTCCTCGGCCCAAGCCGCCGCATGTGCGCATAGATACCGGTGAAGCCGAGGAGGTCCTCGCCGCTCCGACGCTCGCCGAGGAGTTCGGCGGTGGCCGACTCCTCCTTGCGGACATGAGAACCGCTTTCCTGCTAGTCAATCGCCGTTGCCGGCTCACCGTTGCGCAACTTTTCGGTGTTTCCCCAGATCAGGCAACCTCATCACGCTGGTTGCGGCCCCGGCGTTGGCCGAAGCAGCCCACGTCAGGATCCAGCGGCTGCTCGGCGGCCCGGCGCTCCCGTCTCTAGGTGACGGGGAGTGGGCAGTTGGGCGAGGGAGTTGCTCTGCAGTGTGGCCGGACCATCTGCTCGCGATCTGCCGCTCTTGGGTACGCTGCTCACGACCGCCGTCGTCGGCGGCATGGCTGGTCCGGCCACAGTCAAGTCGCTCCGCCCGATGCGCGCGCTTCGCACCGAGTGACGGCCAGGTTCCACACCGATACGGGTACATCGTCGATCCCGGACAGGGGCGCCAGCGAAAAGCTCAGCGCACGGAAATGTCGTCTGGGTTGATGACGCGCCGGTCTGGGTGGCCGGGCCCGCCACGCTCGGACGGGGACCCCCTCGCTGTCGGGGTTTCGGCGGAGAGGTCGGTCTCCAGCGGACTGACTAACCGGCGACGCCGATGCCGGCTCGGCATGGCGTCATTCGTTTTGGATGATGCGTAGCAGGCGGCGGGACTCGATCCTGTGACCTCAACGCGAGCCATTCCGGCGCGCTCGAACCTGACACCAGGAGGAATCATGGCTCAAGAAACCGACCCCCGCGCAGCCCAGTCAGTTTCGGCAGATCAGGCTCGAGCGATCGGGATCGAGGCCTACGTGTACCTGTATCCGCTCGTCACAATGGAGACCACGCGGCGCCAGATGACGAACCTTTCCGCGGGCGCGAGACCGGGGTTCGCGCCGATGGGCCAGTTCGCTCATGTCCGTCAGTTCCCGACGGCCGACTTCAAAGCTGTCGTTCGGCCCAACTTCGACACGCTGTACTCCGCCGCATGGCTCGACCTGCGAGAGGAGCCGATGATCGTGTCGGTTCCCGACACCGACGGCCGCTACTACCTCCTTCCGCTGTACGACATGTGGACCGATGCGTTCGCGGTACCCGGTAAGCGCACGACCGGGACCGGTGCGGCGGACTTTGCGGTGGTTGCGCCGGGCTGGCGTGGCAGCGTCCCGGCGGGCGTCGAGGCGATCGACGCCCCGACGCCGTTCGTGTGGATCATTGGACGGACACAGGCCAACGGGCCGGACGACTACGACGAAGTCAACGTCGTCCAAGACGGCTTTGCGATCAGCCCGCTGTCGAAGTGGGGTCAGGACTTCGCGCCGGTTGCGCCGAAGACCGATCCGACTGTGGACATGGAGACCCCGCCGCTGGAGCAGGTCAATGCGATGTCCGCCGCCGAGTACTTCGGGCTGGCAGCGGAGCTGCTGAAGCTGCACCCCGCGCACGTGACCGACTGGTCAACCGTCGCGCGCATCCGGCAGGTGGGAATTCGCCCGGGCGAGAGCTTTGACTTCGAGGCACTCGACCCAACCATTATGGGCGCGCTCGAGGGGGTCCCAGCCGAGGCGCTGATGCTGATGCGGGCGACATTCCCCCGGCTCACCAGGAACGTGAACGGCTGGCAGATGAACACCGACTCGGTGGGGGTCTACGGCAACTTCTACCTGAAACGTGCGATCGTCTGCATGGTCGGTCTCGGGGCCAATCAGCCCGCCGACGCCATCTACCCAATTGGCGTCGCCGACGCCGACGGCCAGCCGCTCGACGGCGACAACGACTATCTCCTCCACTTCCAGCAGGAAGAGGTCCCACCGGTGGAGGCGTTCTGGTCGGTCACGATGTACGACGCCCAGGGCTACCAGGTTGCCAACCCGATCAACCGCTTCGCGATTGGAGATCGCGACCATCTGGCCTACAACAACGACGGCTCGCTCGACCTGTATCTCCAGCATGACAGCCCGGGCGAGAACCAGGAGTCGAACTGGCTGCCCGCTCCGCCCGGAAAGCTGGGAGTAACGATGCGTCTCTACGCGCCCGCGGCTGAGGCGCTCGACGGGCGCTGGATCCCGCCGGCGATCCAGCGAGTGCAGAGCAAGGCAAGCTCGCCAGGAACATGATCCCAGCATCCGCCAAAGCCGCGTGCCCGTCCGAGAACACAGCCGCGCCGCTCGTCTCCGGGAGACAAGCGGTCACCTAACCGCCCCACCAACCAGGAGCAAGTTCACATAATGGGACGCTTCGACATCACCCAGACCAACGCCGCAGTGGAGCGGCTGATGGAAACGACCGAGAACCCGCGCCACATGTTCCTGCTGTCCGCTTACAATCGCCACCGGTATCTCGAAATGGCAGGTCGCTACCAGGAGATCTTCGTCCCCGAGATGACCGTTGAGCACCCCGTCTATCACTTCAACGCGTTCGGCGTGAACGTCATCCTCGACGGACGCAAGGAGGTCGAGGCCGTGTACCGCGAGTGGACCCGGACGGGGCAGTGCGTCTTCTACACCGGCGGCGACGAGCGCCTCGCGGTCGGCGACAACATGATCTGCTCCACCGCTACGATCTACCAGCAGACGCAGGGTGCGGTTTTGGCCACGACCGGCGCCGATGTCGACCAGGAAGCCACGTACTTGGTCGCGAACGTCGAGCACATGATCTGGCCCTACGACGACCGCGGTCGGCTGATGGGCGAGGACGTCTGGGAGATTGATGAGTCAAGGCGCGAGCTGATCAAGCTCGAGGCGAACGAGATTCTCACGGCACACGAGGCTGCCGCGCTGCTCGAGCCGCTTATCAAACCCCTCCCCGCGTTCGACGCGATCGCCTGAACCCTTCCCTGCTCGCCATCGCCGCGAACCAGCAACGTACCTGAGTTCACGGTTGCGCCAACTCTGGCACGGCGTAGTGGACGACGTTCGCGAATGCGCCGGACGGGAGGACTTTGTGCGCCGGCCACGCTGCCCGCCGGCCCGGCCACGATCCAGATCTCGACCGAGTACGCCGAGGTCAAGCCGGGCGGCCCGCTGAACATCAAGATCAGCGTCAACGACGACGAGGTCGCCTCCGGGATAGTGCCAGTCAGCGCACCCGTGCTGTTCGCCGGCAGCGTTTGCCTGGACATCGGCGTGTGTCTCGGCGGCCGGGTCTCGCTGGACACCTACGACCGCGCGCCATTCCCGTTCAACGGCACGATTAGGAACGTCAACCTCCGCTACACCTCCTAGCCTCCCTTCCCGGACGCCGGGCGCCGGGCGCCGGGCGTGACCCGTCGGCAGCCTGCCACAACCCGACATTTACGCCTCGCCGTCCGCGCCGGCGCAGATGCATCTTGCCGGCGCCGACAGTGCTCCAGGGGCAGAACGAACTCCATTGCAAACCGCCCGTCATCGGCCACTGTGCCGAAAGTTCTGGCCTCACCTGAGCTCTTGCGCCCCGTCGAGGCTGCCGTGGGCGAGCCTTGCGACTGCATGGCACCAACAACCCTACGAAAGGAGAACGCCATCAGCCCCCATGCCCGCGTTCGATCACGACTGCTTCACTCGCGCCGGCGAAGAGCGCGACGCGTCGACCGAGCCGAGGGAGCGAGCTGGCGCATGCCTTACTGCCACGCGCGTCCGGCCGAGCGGGCTGTGGTCGTGGTCGACCGACCCCAACGCACCAGCGGTTCTCATGACGGGTCTTCCTCGGGCGGATCGAAGCTGACCTCGATCTGCTGGCGCTCGTGGCGCTGCAGCGCGATCGTTGCCCGGCTGAGCGCTCGCCGATCCGCTCGTGACAGGCCGCCGAATGGTGACCGCGGCCACAGGCGTTCGGCAAGAACGACGTTGACCTCCGCCGCCATCAGCATCAGGTCAGCTGCGATCAGCAGCCACGTGAGCAGGCCGATCACGGATGCGAACGCCCCGTAGGTGAGACTGGCGTTTGCCAAAACGTGCTCGACAAACAGTCCTCCCAGAGTCTGCATCGCAAGCCAAAGTACGGTCGCGAGCACTGCGCCCGGAACCACCTGACGCGCAGATACGTCTGCGCTGGTCATGACCCTGAACGAGATGAGGAACACTCCGAAGTCGACCGCGACGGAGGCCAGGAAGCTGACCAGCTGAGCCAGAGTGGGCTGGATCGCCCCTGTTCTTGCGAAGTTCACGACCGCGGTTGACGCGACGATCCCCGCCCCAAACACCGCCAGCAACGCGACAGCTCGCACGCGGCCGGAGATGAACCCCGACCGCTTGACTCGGCGCACCGCCCAGATCTCGTCAAGCGCCTGCCCGATCGCGAGCATCACGCCGAGGCCGGCCCAGACCGAGCCAACGATCCCAACCGCCAGCGCAAGCCCACTTCCTCCCAACGAGTTGATGTCGCTTCGGATCTGGTCGCCGACGACCGGCAGGTGGGCGAGCGTCGAATCCAGCACGTCGTGCTGGAAGCCAGGATTGCCGTGCAGCAGGAATCCGAGGATCGAGACGAACGCCAACAGCAGTGGGAACACGGAGAAGAACGCCCAGTAGGCGATGATCACAGCAGCGCTGTCAGCGCGATCCTCCGCGAACTTCAGGGCGACGGCTATTGGGAAGGCGGTGACGACGTGACCCTGCTGGAAGCGGTCGAGCCGGATGAGTGCGGCGCGCAGGCTCATGCTCGAAGCTAACCGCTCGCTGCACGATCGGCCTCACCCGTTTTGGATGAGCCGACTTACGTTTCTCGTCGCTCGGGAGCACGGTCGCCGACAACGCGTCCGGGTCATCCCGGCCGACCCTCTCCTAGATCGTACAAAAGGGGCGATGCGCCAGCGGGCTACCCGGGCGAGTATCGCTTCAAGGCCCAGCAGGGGAGCCATCTGCGGGGGCGAACGCTCGCATGTCGGCCGGCCGCTAGGTCTGGCGCTTGCGCGCAGAGACGCCGCCAACCCGATCAGTCGCTGGTCCGTACCGAAGGCGGCAGGCCGTCCGGCACGCGGCAGTCGTTCAGTGGCTGGAGAGGTGAACGACACCGACGCTGTGCAATCCGTCCAGCATGAGCTGGACGGCGAGCGCTGCCAGCAGGAAGCCAAAGATCTTCTCGGTCACGAGCAGACGGCTCTCGTCCAGATGGTCGCTGACACGGTTGGCGAACCGGAATACTGCGTTGTCCAGGGCAAGCATGACGCCGAGCAGGACGACCAACAACGCGAATACGGCCACCGAGTCTGCCTCGGCTGAGAGCGTCACGAGCGCAACGATGCCCGCGGGATTCAGCAGGTAGGGGATGGCGAGCGGGAACGTGGCGATCCCCATCGGCCCGCGTCCCGTTATGGCCTGATCCTCCTGTGCCTCTGGTGTTCTGAGCACCATCGTCGCGGCCATGATCACCAGAATGATGCCGCCAGCGATCGAGAGTGATCCCGTCGAGAAATGGAGCAGCCGCGCCAACAGCTCCCCGAGCCCGAGGAGGATGAGCGCCACCACGCCAGCGGTGGTGAGCATTTTCCGGACAACGAGGGCCCTGGTTGCGTCATCGAGGGCCCTGGTGACCTGCAAGAACGGCACGAGCGCGATCTTCGGTCCGACGCCGATCAACAAGAGTAAGAACGTGTCGATCACAAAGTTGATGTCGATCGACGTGTGATCCATGCCGCCTCCTCGTTGCTAATCGCGCGGTCCATCCAAGGTGACGTCGGCAATCACCGAATCGCTACGCGACGCTATCCGCGGGAGCCCGAGCTCGTCCGCGGCTGGACCGGTGACCCGCTCGACGTCCGGTTCGTCCCCGCTGTTCCGCGCCGCTGTCAAAGCGAGCATGGCGTGAGGCTTGCAGACTGCTGTCGGTGCTGCCTCACCTCAAACGGGTGACAACGCCTGTCGCCGGCGGCCTGGTCCACCGCGGGGCGGATCCGCGCGCGCCGGGCGCCCTGCGAGGCGGCAGTCGGAAGCACGCTCGTACTCGAGGGCCCGTAGTCAGGTTTCGAGCCCTTCATCCACAACGGGTGATGCAATGCCGGGTCGAACCGAGGATCCTGTTCTACAGGTCGAACGCCTCGAATCCAAGAAGCGACGGAGGTTCCGCGATGGAAGAGCTCGAAGAGCTTGCGCCCGTTGATGCGGTTGTCATCGGCTATCCGGCCGGAGCACCGATGACCGGCGAGGCAGTCCCGATCTTGCTGGATCTGGTGGACCGCGGGATCGTCAGAGTGCTCGATGCGCGGGCTGTGATCAAGGAGCAGGACGGAACCTATTCCGGCTTTGAGGTGGCCGATCTCGACGAGGACAGCGTCGGCAGCTTCACCGCATTCGCTGGTGCCTCTTCGGGCATCGTCAGCGACGATGACATCGCGTTGGTCGCCGAAGAGATCGAGCCTGGGACGGCGGCCGTGATGATCGTCTATGAGAATCGCTGGGCGGCGCCGTTTGTGGCGGCCGTTCGCCGGAACGGTGGAGTGCTCGTGGCAAGCGAACGGATCCACGCGCAGGACCTCCTCGATGCTCTCGACGCCGTCGAGGCGGCGTCCTAACGGAAAGGAATCAGAACCATGCCAGGACTGCTTCGCGGGATTGCCCGCACCGCCGCTATCGCTGGTACGGCAACGTCGGTCTCCAACCGAGTCAGCCGTCGCCAAGCCAACCGCTGGGCGGAGCAGGACGTGCAGTCCTACCCGGAGCCACAGGCAGCGGCGCCGATCCCAGCTGGGGCTTCGACCGGACGAGACGAGACGCGCATTGAACAGCTCAAGGAGCTCGCCGACCTCAAGACGCAGGGCGTCCTCACCGAGCAGGAGTTCGCCGCAGAGAAGGCACGCATTCTCGGACAGTAAGCGCCACACCACCACGGGGCGCGTAGGGAGTGCGCCACCAGGGGTTTGCAACGCTGAGCCTGTTGACGGTTGCGAACCCTCGCCCGTAGCCCCCACCGCCGACGAGCGACAGCGAGGCCCCGATTTCCAAGATCCCGAGGACCAGGGTGATCCAACCCCACGTCTTGAGGTCGGAGAAGACGTAATGCGTGTTGTGCATGAAGAAGCTCGAGTTCCCGACCGCGGCTATCCCCATAGACGACATTCAGGACGCCACCGACGATCAGCAACACCGCCGCGAAGGCGGCTCGTCCAAGCCCTCATATCTGACTCACATGAGCTCCTCGTTTCGATTGTCCGGCTGCCAGGACGCGTCGCGACCCGGCCGCCCCCACTCGATCACGGTACGTTCGAATATCGCCGCTGTATTTTCCTCACCCGTAACGGGTGACCTGCTCGCGGCGCTCGCGGTCCTAACTCGTACTCGACGGACTCCACGGCGTCGGCGCCATCTACCTTCTCCAGCCACTGAACCTCGCAGCCCCGCCGTGGTAGTCGCCGGCGTCTACGAGTCGGACGGCGCCTGCAATTGGGTGCACGCGCCGGGAGCGGATAGAGCGCCCGGTCCGGTGGCCCCACTTGGAGCGGCGGCAGCGTCAGGAGCGGTGGCTGCCAGGAGAAGCGGCGTCGGCCGCTCCTCCCGCATCTACACCCCCGCCGGTGTTCTGGCCACGGCCGTGACCACGCCCGAGCCTGAACATCAAGATCGCGATCACCCCGGCCCCGAGCGCTATCAGGAGCCAGCCCCACCACGGCAAGCCGCTACCGGACTTGGCTTCCGAGCTGGCGGGGTGCGTGATATTCGTGGCGTGCACGTTGGTCGTCCGGTTGCTGATTGACGTGGTCTGTGCCGGCACTGACGCCGTCCTCGTCTGAGTCACCGTGTTGCTCTGCGCCGGCCGGGTGACCGTCTGCGTCGCAGTGGTCGTCGCCGTCGCGGGCTGGTTCGGAGTCGTGTTGGTGTTCTTCGGTGTGATTGTCTGATCCGATTTGGTCGCGACGGTGGCGACCTTGCTCTTCGCCTGAGACGCAACGGTCGACGCGGCCTGTGCCGCTTGCTGTGCCGACGTGCCCGAGGCGCAAGCGCTGACCGTCAACGCCAAGACGGCTGCTGCGGCCAGCAATGCCGCGAGGCGAAGCGCCGCAATGAAAGACGCTGCCTTCACTCCATCGCTCCTTTCCAGTGCGTGGCGTACTCGGCGCGAGGTAGCCGCTGATGCCCAGTGTCAACGCTGTCTCGCGCTCGACATCACCCAAAGTGGATGAGAGCTTCGCTGCTCGCCCGAGCGCCGGCCTCATCCTGTTCACGTGATACCCCTCCACCGTGGAGATCGGATGATCGCTACCCGCGGCGGCTCCAGCAACGGGCTGGTGCTCTCAGCGAGGTAGCCCGGACCCACAGGACATTTCTGGGACGAGCGCTAGTGGTGTGTATCCCACCTCGCGTCACCGGTGCGCACGGTTGTTGTACGCCGCCATCGCCGGGGATTCTGCCAAGGCGGGACCGCGCGGTCGGCCAACAGGCGTAGAAATGCGATCAAACTCGTGGCAAAGCCCCACTCAACCGGAGCTGCGGCTCGCGGAGGAGTTCCTCGGTGCCCGGCTTCTTCTCTCAGACATGAGGCTCGCTTTCCTGTTGATGAGTTACGCTCGCCACCGCACGCTCGCGCCGCCATTCGCGGTCCCGCGAGACCGGGCAAACCTCCTGACTCTGGTCGCGGTCACGCCGCTGGCCGACACAGCGCACACCAAGGTCCAGCAGCTGGTCGGTGCCCCATCCGTGCCGTCTTCGGGTGACGGGCTGATTGCGGGGGCTTCGCCGAGGGCGTGGCTGTGGGGCGTTCAAGCCGCTCCGCGCCAAGGGCCTCTTCGCGCAGCATGAGCGCGCGATATCGCCATCGACACGGGAACATCGTCGACCCCGGACGTTGGCGCCAACGGCGAGCGCACCGCCAGAGCGGAGAACTCAAGGCGCCGCGCAGATGAGCTCCGGAATGCCGACGTTTGCGCGCACGGCCGACCGGCGTAACGCGCTGGATCGCGCACATGCGGGCGACATCGAGGGTGCGCTCGGCACGCTCCACTCCTTCGAGACCGGCCCCCGCGTTTCCCTCAAGCGCAAGCTCGGCGCCTTACTCGCGATCTCGGCTCCTGGGATCGGGGTGATGGTCGCCGACAATGACACCGGCACGTTCTCGGTCCTCACGCAGGCCGGACAGGATCACGGCACCAGCTTGCTCTGGGTGCTGCTGCTCCTCTGCCCAGCGTTGTATGTGATCCAGAAGATGGTCGCGAGGCTCGGTGCGGTGACCGGCTCGGGCCTCGCGCAGTTGACGCTCGAGCGGTTCGGCAAGCTCTGGTGCGCGTTTTCGCTCGGCGACCTGCTGATCCTAAACCTCGCGATCCTGGTCACCGAGTTCATCGGCGTCGCGCTGGCGTTGTCCTACTTCGGCGCCAGCCGCTACGTGACGGTCCCCGCCGCGGCGACGGTGCTGGTCGCGCTGACTACCAACGCCAGCTTCCGTCGCTGGGAGCGCGCGATGTACCTCATGATCGGGGCCGACCTCGCGCTGATTCCGCTCGCGTTGATCCACCACCCACGTCCAACCAGCATTGCCGCCGGGCTGATCCCGACGCTTCACGGCGCGAGCGCAAACTCGACGCTGCTGCTTGTCGCGTTGATCGGCACCACGATCATGCCCTGGCAGCTGTTCTTCCAGCAGTCAACCGTCGCCGACAAGCAGATCACCTCACGATGGCTCGGCTACGCGCGCGCCGACACCGCGATCGGAGCCGTCCTGTTCGCGGCCTGCGCCGGCGCTGTGCTGATCCTCAGTGCGACCGCGCTCTCGGGCGCGGCGCTGCACGGCCACTTCACCGATGTTGGCGCCGTAGCGCGCGCGATCGGCGTGCATCTCGGCGCCGCCGCCGGCGCGATCTTGGCGATCGCCTTGCTGAACGGCTCGCTGCTGTGCGCCGGGGCGGTGTCGCTATCGGGCTCCTATGCGATCGCCGAGGTGGTAGGAACCAAGCACTCACAGCACCGCAGCTACCGGGAAGCCAAGGCATTTAGGGCCAGCTTCGCCGCAGGCGTGGCAGTCGCCGCCGGCGTCGTACTGCGTCCCGGCCTCCCCCTCGGCGCGCTCACCACACTCGTGCAGGCGCTCGCCGGAATCCTGCTCCCCAGCACTCTCGTGCTGCTGCTGATCCTCTCCAACGACGAGCAGCTCCTGGGGCGCTTCACCAACCGGCGCTGGCGAACGTAACCGCCGGTGCGATGGTCGCCGCGATCCTCGTCCTGACCACCGTGCTCACGATCACCACGGTGCTGCCCCACCTCGACCTCTGGCTCGCGCTGCTCGCGACGTGCGCGCTGCTGCTCGCCGGCGCGATCGCGCTCGGCGCCACCATGCTGTCTGACAGGCGACAACCACCGATTCTCTCCCCTCCCCGTCTGCTCGCGCTCGCCTTGCTTCGCGGCTATGTCCTGCTGATCACGGGACTGCTCGTGCTCAAGCTAGCCGGGCTGTTGCCCCATGAGGTCGCCGGATTCCCGACCTAGGAGCGGCGGCGCGTCACCTCATTCAGGCGATGCCGTTTCGCGTCCGCAAACCGATGCTGCGAAGTCATGAAGTGGGAGCTTGCGATCATTGCCGGCACTCTGCTCGCTGTGGCCGCGGTGTCGCGGCGGCTGACGGGTACGTCGGTCACGCCCGCGATGGCTTTCGTGCTCATCGGGGTGCTCGTGGGCCCGCTCGTGATCGATTGGGTAACGCTCCCTGCCACGGGCGCGACGGTCCGAATCCTGGCAGAGGCAACCCTCGCTGTGGTGCTGTTCGCAGACGCCTCGCGGATCAAGCTGCGGGTCCTCAGGCGCGAGTACTCGGCTCCGCTGCGTCTGCTCGGAGTCGGTCTGCCGGTCACGATCGCGCTCGGCGCGGTGCTCGCGGCAGTGATCTTCACTCACTTGAATGCCGCCGAGGCGGTCGTGCTGGCCGTTTTGCTGGCGCCCACGGACGCCGCCCTCGGGCAGGCAGTCGTAAGTGAGCCGCGGCTGCCCTCACGCGTTCGCCAGGGGTTGAACGTCGAGAGCGGGCTCAACGACGGAATATGCGTGCCGCTCCTGCTGATTGCACTCGCGGCGGCAGACGTCGAGCACCAGGCGTCTATGAGCCACCACGCCGTAAGCATCGTGGGCGAGCAGCTTGGCTACGGGGTCCTTGGCGGGTTAGCGGCCGCCGCCGCGACCGTCGCGGTGGTCTTAGTCGCGTATCGACGGAACCTCGTCACTGGATCATGGCTGCAGATCGTGCCGATCGCGGGCGCGGGTCTTGGGTACGGGGTCGCGGTTGCGCTCGGCGGCTCGGGCTTCATCGCGGCGTTTGTCGCGGGCGCCATCTTCGGGGCGCTCGTCAGCCGCGAGTCCGAGGAGGCGTCACGGCTGAACGAGGAGATTGGTGCGCTCCTCGGCGGGCTGACGTTCTTGATCTTCGGCGCCGTGCTGCTCGGCCCGGCGCTTGAGCACGTGAGCTGGCAGATCGCGCTCTACGCGGTGCTTAGCCTGACCCTGATACGCGTGCTGCCCGTCACGATCGCGATGATCGGCACCGGCGCGCGATGGCAAACGGTTGGGTTCCTCGGCTGGTTTGGCCCACGCGGCCTCGCCTCGATCGTGTTCGCCGTGATCGCCGTTGAGGAGGCACACCTACCAGGCGCCGACACGATCCTGATCACCACTTACCTCACCATCGGACTGTCGGTGTTTGCACACGGCATCACGGCAGCACCGCTGGCGCGGCGTTACGCCGGCTGGTACGAATCGAATCCTCACCACCGTCGGGAGATGGAGAGCGTTCAGACACCAGTTCACCGCCCACGTGGTGCGCTCTATCAAATCTCGTAAACAGCAGTGATCACCTGCGGCTCAAACCGGTGGACGTCGCAGAACTAGAGGCCGTGCGCGGGCAGTTCTGCGCTCGCGTCATCACGCACGCGCATCGCTCGCAGCGTCGGTGCCCATCCGCACGAGCCTTAGCATGAGCCGGCTGTCCGCATGGATGACGTCGCTGGGGCTCGATCCGACGACGCTGCGTCAGGACGCCGTCGCCGGCGTTCCGGGCGCGATCGCAAGCGTCCCGGACGGGATGGCCTCTGCCGTGCTTGTCGGCGTCAATCCAGTGTTCGGGCTGTATGCGAGCATGGCCGGTCCGATTGGTGGGGGGCTGGCTG
>Ga0182024_10019516_pt1 | contig 12485 bp, 13 predicted proteins | sample P32metaG_FD_120480 | JGI IMG/M metagenome (GOLD analysis project Ga0182024, IMG submission 120480) | Permafrost microbial communities from Stordalen Mire, Sweden - P3-2 metaG (Illumina Assembly) | ecosystem: Environmental > Terrestrial > Soil > Wetlands > Permafrost | place: Sweden: Stordalen... | reverse complement strand
CTACCCCACGGGCATCAAAGTGAGCGAGGCAGCGATCGCAGCCCTGAATCTAAAGCGCGCCGACTTTCATGGCGACTGGAACTACACCCTATTACCAACCCGAAAGAAAAGTTGAAGAAAGTTTAACTTATTTTGACGCGACTCCTAAGGGGATAGTAGCCGAATAATGCCCTCCTCGTCGACGTCGCGCGACTTCGACTTGACACCTCATTAGTCATCTTCTCCGGCGACCAGCGCTTGATCGAGCTAGGACCTGTCTTCTAACAAAATGATCTTGGAACCTGGTGCGCTATGCCGCAGCATACATGGTCGCACCCGTCCCCGACATGTACGCTGCAAGATTCACGACATAGGTCTGCTGAGTCGTGATTTCCGATGTGCCCCATATGTGAAGGGCTTCTTCGCCTTCGCGCTGGGAGCCGCGAATGCAGTAATTCAGGGAAGAGGAATTCTCTCGGGTGAAGATTTGCCAAAGGCGCAGTGTATAGGAACGCCGGCCGGTTGCCCCGATATGGTCCTGGCAAACGGCAACGTACAGAATCTCCTGGTCGAAGGGATCACGTTCATTCAATCGCCGTTTTTCAACGTGTCCATCAACGGTGGGAGCGGCAACACGGTGGACAACGTAAAAGTAATTGCGTGGCTTGGCAATTCCGATGGCATTCAAGCAAGTTATGGGTCACAAGACACAGGCAGTGTGATTGAAAATAGCTTTGTTAAGAATGGCGACGATTCAATTAAGCTCACGGCAAGCAATCTACTAGCTGCTAGTTCGCAAGTGCGTGGTCTGGAAATTGAACAATGCCGCCGCTTTTGAAATGAGAGCCGGGCTCAAGGGTGACGTGACGAATATTACAGTTCGGGATTCCGACGTGATCCGCGCCGAATATAATTGGCCGAATACGTCCGACGCCGTGTTTGCTGCCAATGAAGGGGGATCCGGGAATCTGAGTAATTATACTTTCGAAGATATTCGCGTTGAAAACGAAAGCTGGCAGGTCTTTAAAATCGAGATCATTCCAAGCAACTTCCAGCGTGGCAACTATCAACTTGGTTCCGTCAGCGATCTCAAATTTAATAATATTCAAGTGACCGATCCTCAAGAGTTCTCGCCGATTTTCCGTGGATTCAATCTTGCCCATCAAATTTCAAACGTGAATTTCAATGAAGTAGTGATCGGAGGCGAAACTACGCCAAGTCCGGCGATCACCTGGATGCCAATCGCAATGTGAGTTATGCCGGAAATACCGTCAGCGATCTCCTATTTAGAAACCAGGAAAACCCGACTGAGTTTGAAATACCTCTATTTACCCTGGCGACGCCTGCGATCGGTTCTCAATATTCACTCTTTTCTATTTCTCAACCTGCTCTTACGGCTAACTTCGAAGTGCAGGGCAGCGGCGACTTCTTCGGGGATGGCTATGCCAGCGCCGTGATCACCGATATGGCCGATGGAGAGGTCGGCATATGGAAGGAGCCTTACCTCAGCAGCGCGAGCCCCTGGAGCGCCCATTACAGCCAGGTTTACGAACTGGCCTCTGATGAGACTGTCGCCGGCACGGGAGATTTTAACGGCGACGGGTATTCCGATATTCTGATTTGGAATCGCAGCGCGCAAACGGGAAAAGTTTTGTTCGTGAAGGGCGATCAAGTTGCCAGACAGCGGCTTTTCAACCGACGACAGCCTCGACCTGGTCGGTGGCAGGGGTAGCCGACTTTAACGGCGATGGGTGTTCCGATGTTCTGCTGAGAGATACGGGCGGCAATCTTGAAATTGTTTACTTTAATTCTTCGCCAGAGCCGACGACGGAGGATTTCGACGTTACGACGCTAGGTTATTCTGCAATCGCTAATTACACGAGTGCTTACGGCAGCACGTCAGGCCACTTTGATGCAGGTTGGAGGGTTGCTGGAACAGGAATTTTGCAAACTCTGGGAACGCTTTATGCGAGCATCATATGGGTTAACGATTCAACGGGCCAACTGGGAATAACCCGTTTTACACCCTTCCTGAAAACACTTTCGTCAGGCCAGGTGTTTGCAAAACTGCCGGCGGGTACCGAGATCCAGGCCATCGGCGATTTCAATGGCGACGGGGCGAAGGACCTGCTTTTGTGGAATGCAAGCACGTCGACGAACACGATCTGGTTTATGAATTTTTACGGCGGAGCCGATTTTCAAGTAGGGCCGACGTTGCAGCCGAGTCTCGCGCCTGGCTGGCAAGTGACTGCGAATTGAATCCCTGCGATCTGAACCGGGATCGTGGCCATATGGCATCGTGCATAGAATGCACCCTGAGAACAACAACCCCGACATCCCGTTTATTTTCCCACGAATACCATAGTTTTCGGTTTTCCCGACCACTCGCCCAGAACCTCCGAACATCTCCACCGCATGATAGATCAGCTGACCAATGAGGATGTCTTCTATTCGCAATGAAGGGCACGCATTGGGTTGACGCGCAATGCCCCTCTGGCGGGTAACAGTGCGGCAACCGTGGCAATGGCAGTCAGAACTGCGATTCCACCCAGGTAACCGGTCGGATCCAGATTGCTGATGCCGAAGAGTACCCGGCGAAGCAACTGCGACAGCGCAACTGTTCCTGCCACACCCGCGAGCAGCCCGAAGGCGACGGGCCAAACGAACTGCCGTAGAATTGCAGCCAACACATGACTCGGCCTCGCGCCCAGCGCTATTCGGATCGCGATCTCCTTGGTCCGCTCTGAAACCGCATAGGCCACCAGACCCAGCAGGCCTATCGCTGCCAGCATCAGCGCCGCTATCCCCAGCAGGCTGACGACCATTGCGGCCTGCTCCACTTGCTGAACGTTTTTGTGAAAATCGGCCTTTAGCAAGCGGATATACGGAAACAATTTCGGGTCGATGCTCGCGGCGATTGATTTCACTATGAGGGGCATACCCTCGGGCGCGGCCACCGTCTTCACTACCAGGGTCATCGCCGGCATATCCGCGGCTTGTGCCGCCCAATATGCCTCTACGGTGTCGCCATCGTTCATGGCATTCAGGCGAGCGTTGCCAGCCACGCCCACCACTCTGTCCTTCTGCCAGAATTGCTTACCGAGGGGATCCTCTCCCGGCCACTGCTTTCGCGCAAGGGAATCGCTCACGACGACTGCACCCAGCTCTCCGGGAAGGAGACCCCGCCCACGCAGCAGCGGAATACTCATCGTCTGGAAGAACTCCGGGCCCACCCAGTTCGGGTAGATATTCACCTGGCGCCCTGAGATGTCGACGGTCATGAATGAAACCGTGCTTCCGAGTGGGGACATCCGGGACAGCGAAACCGACGTCACACGCGGGACAGCGCGCAATCGGTTCTCGAACTCATTCAGGTACGTTCGCGCTGCGGTTGGTGTGTAGCCGTGGCTGGCGAGCCCTGGATCAATCGATATCGCCTGCTCATACCCGAAGCCGGGATCGGTGTACATCACGTGCTGCGTGGCCCGCACCAGCAGTCCCGCCACAATCAGCAGCACACAACTTGCCGCCACTTGCGCGCCAACCAGTAACTGCCGCGCAATCGTCCTCCGTTGCCGCTGCCGGGCGATATGCCACGCTGGCGCCAGTCCGAAGAAGATCGCCGTCGCCAGCGCCATGCCCAAGGCGAACAGGAACACCCGCCAATCTGGTGCCGCGCTCGTCCACGCCGGAGCTTCGATCATCACCAGCGTCACCCGCAATACCACAAAACCAAAAACCAGCCCCGCCACCGATCCTAATAATGCCAGCAGCAGACTCTCCGTAAACAACTGCCGGAAGATGCGCTGCCTGCTCGCCCCAATTGCGACGCGAATTCCGATCTCGTGCTCCCGGGTCACGCCACGGGCCAGCAACAGACCACCCAGGTTCGCGCACGCCACCGCCAGGATCAGCAGCGTCAGCGCACCCACCATCGCAAGCACCAGGTACATCTCCGGCTTGATGACCTGGATGTGTCCGGCGGGATCGGTCTTGATAAACTCGTGGTCCCAGATATCCTTCGGATGCTGCTTGCGCAGCTCATTGGTCAGCGCCAGCAACTCTTGCTCGGCCACCTGCGCAGTCACACCCGGTGCCAGGCGGCCCCACATTTCGACGCTCCCAGCGGAAGCATCGGTTAGCACCTTGCTGCCTTCCACGAAATAGACCTGCTGCGTCATCGGCAGCCAGAGATCCGGATATTGCGCGCCCAGAGTGGCGAATGCAAACGGCGTTACTCCAACTACCGTCGCCGCCTTCTTGTTCAGGTGGATGATTCTGCCCACGATCGATGGATCGCCTCCGAAACGCCGCTGCCAAAACCCAAAACTGAGGACAACCGCTGGAGCCGCATCAGCAGCATCCTCGCGCGCAGGATCCAGCACCCGTCCATAGGCAGCCGATGTTCCCAGTTCTGTAAAGTAGTTGGCCGTGACAAAGTTGGCACTCATCGGTTGCACATCGCCTTCGAACTCCATGCGGGTGCCCATCGTCACAATCACCGCGGAGAGAGTTTTCGTATGTTCACGGTAGAAAACCACCGACGGATACGGCATCTGGCCCCCGATGTTCTCGGGAGAGCGACGCTGCAGCCGTATCAGCGAATCCGGATCGCGCACCGGCAGCGATTTCAGCACGATCAGGTTGAACACGCTGAACGCTACGACGTTCACACCAATCCCAATCGCTAGCACTAATACCGCGGTCAGCGTGAACCCGGGCGAATTGTGCAGTTTCCGCGCTGCGTAGCGAAGATCGATCCACAGGTCATCCCACCAGCGCAGTCCAAGCGAGGCCCGGATGGCATCTTTGTGGGACTCAACGCCGCCGAACTCGATGCGCGCCCGACGCATCGCTTCCGGCTGGGGAACGCCGCTGCGCACCAGGTCCGCGGCGTAGCTCTCAATGTGGAAGCGAACCTCGACTTCCATGGCGTTTTCCAGCTGCGAGCGCTTCACCATCCACGTCAGCCAGGAACGAATCCGGGCGAAGAGTTTCATATCTCCTCCGAAGTCGTACGCAGAATGCCGGCGATCAGAGAAGCCATGCGGTTCCATTTCTCGGTCTCCGATAGGAATTGGCGGCGGCCCGCTGCAGTCAGCCGGTAGAACCTCGCCTTGCGTTTATTGTCCGATTCGCCCCACTCGCTGGTGATCCAGCCCTGGTGCTCCAGCCGGTAAAGTGCCGGGTACAGAGATCCCTGCTGTATCTCGAGTTGCTCACCGGAGATCTGCTGAATGCGTAGTAAGACGCCGTAACCATGCAACGGGCCGAGAGAAACAGCTTTGAGGATCAGCATGTCGAGAGTACCTTGCAGCAAATCGATCTGTTTTCCCACTTGCTCTCCTTGCAGGTCTAGGAGAGACGATAACAACACTCTCCTAGGATGTCAAAGAGAGCGTTGCGGCAGGCGACGTGACCGGATTTCGCCCGAGCCACGGGCAATTCGGAATGCATATGGACTTCAGCATCAAGAAGAACTTCCGGGTGACGGAGGGCATCAGCCTGGAATTCCAAGGCGTGTTCGCTAACGTTTTGACCCATAATCAGTGGCTGGATCCGGATATCAACGCCGCGGTGGCTCTCTTCGAAGGCCCGTCCGGTTTCGGCGCTCTGAATAACGGCTCGGCGCAGGAGCAAGCTGGCGGCAACCGGCAGATCGAGGTGGGTGCGCGCGTTCGCTTCTAACCTAATGGCAATTCGAGGCGCCACGCGGCGTGGCGCCTCGAACTAACCCAATCCGTAGCGCTTCCCCTCCGGCCGCACCGCCCAGGTGCCGCCGTCATTCTGCACAAATCTGTCGCGTGAAGGATCCAGTATCGAGCCTAAGGGCCCGGACATTCCCAACCACGCGGATCTGCCTCACTGGCCGGATTACGAAACTAACACACGACGCCACCATGATCTTCAAAGATGAATGTAAGGTGGTGAACGATCCAGGCAAGGGCGAAACGCTTGGCCAACATGCCGCAGACGTAAGTCGGGGAACCTGTCGAGTGCGCACCGTTCCGTGGACAGCTCCGGCCCGTTTCCCGTTTGTGTCTACCGATAGTTTCGTTCCCGTCAGATCACGGGCGATCTGGAACTCATTGCGGGCCAGAAGCCTATTAAAGGGGATGTCAAGTGAAAAACACTACTCCCTGCCGGAACGCCAGAAATATTTTCCGGCATCGTTCAGATGCGAGCCGCGGCGGCTGAGAATCTTCGCGAAGATGTCGCCCGGCGTGGCGACGCCCTGACCGGCCGCGCCTGCAATGCCAATGGCAAAGGTCTTCTTCATAGCAATCTCCTACCGGGGATACGCTCCCGAAATGTAGCCTTCCAGCTCCTGAATGGTTTGTGCCTGATCGGAGATAATCCATTTCACCAAGTCGCCGATGGAGACAACTCCAACCACGGTGTCGTTCTCTACCACGGGCAGATGTCGAAAGCGGTGCTTGGTCATAATTGCCATACACTCGTCCACCGTGCGTTGCGGACTCACGAACACAACTGGGCTGGTCATGATCTGTCGAACGAGCGTCTCTTTGGAGGAATGGCCCAGGAGGATTACTTTGCGGGCGTAGTCACGCTCCGAGAGGATCCCGGCCAGTTTCTCGTTCGAGAGCACCAGCAAGGCGCCAATACCGTGCTCAGCCATCTTCTCAATCGCCTCGTAGACCGACTGATCAGGTGCTACCGATAGGACTCTGTTCTGGTCTTTACTCTTTAGTATCAATCCAATCGTGTCGGAGAGTTTCATCCAGCCTCGTTTCCAATGCATTCATTTGACGGTACGCGCAACCCATCCCATACCGGGCAGGCGACCGTCTTCTAGTTGCGTTTTTTGTGACAGTCCCGGCGTAACACACAGGAGCAAAAACAAAGCGACTCGGAGAGGTATGCTGATGCTTTTATGTGGCGAGATGGCGCGTTGCAGACCGAGTGACAATACTCCTCCTCGTTGCTAACCGAAAACCCAACGGTGAGGGCGAGTTGCCTCTCTACTTTCGGCACGGTCGCGAAAAACAGATTCGTCGGTTCCCGGATGCCTGACGGTTTCCGCTAACGATAAGGCCGTTTACTTGGTCGCTTACGAGAAGACAGGGGAATCGTACACCCTCAGGGCTATCTTGGGCTAGGGTTGCGAAAGCATCTTAGCCAGAACGGTCGAGTCGCGTTTGGGCCTGTTGACTCGATATCCTTGACTTGAAAAGCCATTTTTCTGTTTACTCTATGCACCGCTAGGCGGTGCTACTATGCCGGCAGGTTCAACCACTGGGGGACAGCGCCGTCTCGGGGGCACGATGCGCGAGGATGCGTGGTGGCTGGAGTTGGTACCCGCCGTTGCGCTGCTCGGTGCATTCGGGATTTATGCCACTCTGCGCGCCTTCGAAGGGACTTATTACGAATGGGGACCGTACCTTTCTCCGTTCTACTCGCCTCTCATCGACTCCCATCATCGCTGGTGGCCTTTCTCTCCGGCGCTGTTGATTTTGATTTGGCCTTTGGGTTTCCGGGTCACGTGCTACTACTACCGGAAGGCCTACTACCGGGCTTTTTTTCTCGATCCACCCGCCTGCGCCGTCAGCGAGGGCGGCAAACACCGCTATCGAGGCGAGACTGCTTTTCCGTTTATTCTTCAAAACCTCCATCGCTACTTCCTGTATGGAGGATTCATCTTTCTCATTTTTCTATGGCATGACGCGTTCCGCGCTTTCTTTTTCAACGGACATATCGGGGTGGGAGTGGGGACCCTCGTTCTGCTCGTCAACGTGATCCTGCTTACGACTTACGCCTTGTCCTGCCACTCGCTTCGCCACCTGGTGGGAGGAAAGCTTGACTGCTTTTCTTGCGTGGCATTCGGAGGCCGGCGCCATACCGCCTGGCGCTGGTTGAGCGTTCTGAACGACCGCCACATGCTTTATGCCTGGATCAGCTTGATTACGGTGGGCCTTACGGACCTGTACATTCGCTTGGTTGCGAGCGGAGCAATCACCGATTTGAGACTCTTGTGACGACTGAATACGAAACTCACGACCACGATGTGTTGATCATCGGCGCCGGCGGTGCTGGCCTGCGAGCAGCCCTCGGAGCGCTGGAGCAGGGCGCGAAAGTGGGAGTGGTTTGCAAATCGCTCCTCGGCAAAGCACATACCGTCATGGCGGAAGGTGGAATCGCCGCGGCGATGGCCAACGTGGACTCCGCAGACGACTGGCGCACTCATTTTCGCGATACCATGCGCGGCGGCAAGTTGCTCAACAACTGGCGCATGGCGCAAATCCACGCCCAGGAAGCCCCCGAACGCGTGCGAGAACTGGAACAGTGGGGAGCACTTTTTGATCGCACCCAGGACGGGCAGATCCTGCAGCGCGCCTTCGGCGGCCACACCTTCCGCAGGCTGTGTCATGTGGGCGATCGCACGGGCCTGGAAATGATCCGCACTCTGCAAGATCGCGGCGTGCAGTTGGGGATCGACGTCTACATGGAATGCACGATCAGCCGCTTGCTGAAAGATGGAGACCGCGTCGCCGGGGCGTTTGGCTACTGGCGTGAGCAGGGACGATTCGCGATATTTCGAGCTAAGTCGATTGTCATGGCTACCGGCGGCATTGGCAAAGCGTGGAAAATTACTTCCAATTCGTGGGAATACACCGGCGACGGGATGGCGCTTGCTTATGGCGCAGGGGCTGAGCTGATGGATATGGAATTTGTGCAGTTTCATCCCACGGGCATGGTGTGGCCTCCGGGCGTGCAGGGGATTCTGGTCACCGAGGCGGTCCGCGGTGAAGGAGGAGTTCTCCGCAACAAACTGGGCCAGCGCTTCATGGAGCAGTACGATCCTAAAAAGATGGAGCTTTCCACGCGTGACGTGGTGGCGCGCGCGATCTATACGGAAGTACGCGAGGGCCGTGGCACGGAACACGACGGAGCTTATCTCGATATCTCGCAAATGCCTCCCGACTATGTGAAGAAAAAACTGCCCAGCATGTATCACCAATTCAAAGAACTCGCGGATGTAGACATCACCAAGGGACCGATGGAAGTGGGACCAACCTGCCATTATATGATGGGAGGCATTCGCGTGGATGCGGAAACCGCGAAGTCATCCGTAGCAGGGCTGTTCGCCGCTGGTGAGGCCGCAGCGGGGCTGCATGGCGCAAACCGGCTGGGCGGCAACTCTCTTTCTGATCTGCTCGTCTTTGGTCGCCGCGCAGGGTTGGCTGCCGCCGAGTACGCGAAAACAATATCAAACACGGCCGTCGACTCGGGGCAGATCGAAGAGGCCGCGCGCGAGATGCTGGCTCCCTTCGAGCGCAAGGATGGTGACAACCCATATACGATTCATCGGGATTTGCAGGAAACCATGCAGAATCTGGTGGGCATCTTTCGCAACAGAGAAGACCTGATTCGCGCCTTGGAAGAGCTTGAGAAGTTGAAAGCGCGCACAAACCGTTTGAGCGTCGAAGGTTCGCGATTGTTCAATCCGGGCTGGCACCTGGCTCAGGACCTGAAGGCAATGCTGACCGTTTCCGAGGCGGTCACTCGCAGCGCACTGGCGCGTGAAGAGAGCCGCGGAGCTCACAGCCGGATTGATCATCCCGGCCTCGACGCAGCCTGGGGAACGAAAAATAATGTAATCGTCCGAGAGGGTGGGGCAATGGCGCTTCGCCAGTCGACGGTGCCGGAATTGCCCGGCGACTTGAAGCAACTTGTTGCCGAAGAGAAATAGCAGAACACGGAGGCGCGATGGCGGAAGCAATCTTTGAGGTGTTCCGGGGAGACCGCCAAGGTGGGCAACCCGTCACGTACCGAGTCCCGATTGCCCCAGGGATGGTCGTGCTAGATGCGCTCCACCATATCCAGGCGCACCAGGCGCCCGACCTGGCGGTGCGCTGGAATTGCAAGGCCGGCAAGTGTGGTTCGTGCTCGGCAGAAGTCAATGGCCGGCCTCGACTTACTTGCAAAACCCGGATGGACGCACTTCCCCTGGACAAGCCCATCACAGTTCAGCCAATGAAGGCGTTTCCGGTAATCAGAGACCTGGTCACCGACGTTTCCTGGAATTACCGGGTGAACAAGAAAATTCCGCCGTTCGAGCCCCAACCCCGCACTGATTGGAAAATGTACCAGGACGATGTGGATCGGGTGCAGGAATTTCGCAAGTGCATTGAATGCTTCTTGTGCCAGAATGTGTGCCACGTCCTCCGCGAGCACGACGAGATGGAGCGGTTCGGAGGACCGCGGTTCTTCGTCCGAGTGGCGGGGCTCGAGATGCATCCTCTTGATTCGAAATCGCGCACGCGCATGCTTAAGGAAGAGCTCGGCATCGGCCTGTGCAACATCACCAAGTGCTGCACGGAAGTGTGTCCCGAGGAGATTCACATCACGGATAACGCCATCATTCCGTTGAAGGAGCGCGTGGTCGACGAATTTTATGACCCCTTGCTCATGCTGGTACGGAAGATTCGCGGAGCAAAATAAGTATGGTAGCGAAACAAGAATCGGGCTGGCGCTGAAGGAGGTTCCCATGGAGTTCAAGCTGAAGACCATCTCGAAGGCCGGTATTCCAGAAGCCGTCTCAAAAGTAGAACTCTACCGCTCGCTCAATGAACCGGAAGAGGCCGAATCGATCTGCCGCGACATCCTCGCAGTGGAACCTGAACACCAACTGGCGATTCGCCTGTTGGGCTTGGCGATCACCGATCAGTTCTGCGGGGACGCGTCGGATCGCTCTGGAGAAGTAGAAAAACTATTCCAGAGACTCGCCGAGCCTTACGAACGCCTCTACTACACCGGCTTGCTGCATGAACGCCGGGCGAAAGCACAAATGCGCGTTGGACGCACGCCGCACACTCTCGCCCCACTTTTCGCGGAGGCGATGCACTGCTTCGCGGAAGCGGAAGCGATTCGTCCGGCGGGGAACGACGACGCTATTCTTCGCTGGAATCGTTGCGCCCGGCTGCTGCAAAGCCATCCCGGCTTCGTTGAAGAGAAAGAGTCCGAAGCATTTGACGCCTTTGATAGCTCGCCCATCTGAACTTACTTGATGAACATCGCACAGTGTCGGTGACTACCGTCCGCTTGTCGCGGTAGTCGGTAAACGGCGGTTAGCGATTCCGCATATCCTGATCGTTGGTCCCGGATCAGGGGCGAACAGGAAATTATTCCTCCGTCGGCTTCGAGGAAGTTTAGACCTCAGGGCAGCCAAAATTCGGACATATTGTCACAGGCGTGTCTACCCCTGTGCTGGCAAAACACTTGAAGTCGTTCTCGCTCATTGACTGAATGCGGTCGGCGTCGACCGCATTCAGCGAAACTTTGAACCGATGCGAAAGCAGTGCCCGTGGTGTGGCCTAAGGCTCGTTATGACCTTCAAGTGACTCAAACAGATGTTAGCGTTTTGCGTGAAGGTAAGGCGGTACCCCAAAGGTTTTCGACCACGGACAAAGACCGTCCGCAGGCGCCCAGCGCGCTACACAAGTTTTTGGAAGATATTGGGCTATCACGTGTGGATGCTCACATGATTTGCAAGGCTGTCGAAGAAGGCAAATCGGGTGTCTACGCGCCGAAGTAACAAGACAAGTTGCGAGCAATTGGGCATTTGTAGCGACTGTCCTAACCCCTCCCACAAGGGGAACTGTCTCGCAGTTTCCCTTATTTATTGGATGGAGAGCTGCTGATTGGTAGGCCTTCGCACTAGATCACGCATCGCAGACTCAACGCGTAGGTTATAGTCGCAATGAGACGGATGAATATGAAATTCTTGACCCCCCCAGCTTCGTCTTTGTAGTGTCCTTCTTGTTCTGCTGCAACTCGGCTTCGCACAAGAGGCCAGTTTCCGTATCACGCCTCTGCGTCCGGTGGAGGAGTTACGGGCAGAAGCGCTCATGGCACAGCCACCGCCTGAGCAGGGAACTTTCCTCAAACCCGATCTGGTGGAGTTGGTCAACCTCGATGCCACGATCAAGCTCGACATCCGCTACGCGACCACGAACAATTTTCTGGGCACGCCCGTCTACACCCAGACACGCGCCTTCCTTCAACGGCCAGCGGCGGAGGCATTGCTTCGCGCCCATCGCGAACTCAAGGCTCAGGGATACGGTTTGATCATCCACGACGGCTATCGCCCGTGGTACGTCACGAAAATCTTCTGGGACGCCACGCCCGACGACAAAAAGATTTTTGTCGCTGATCCGGCAGCGGGCTCCAAGCATAACCGCGGATGCGCCGTGGACCCTGTCCTTATACGATTTGAAAACGGGCAAGGAAGTGAAGATGCCCAGTGGCTGCGACGAAATGACCGATCGCGCCTTTGCCGACTACGCCGGTGGCACAGCCGACGAACGCGCTCGCCGTGCTCTTCTGCGCCAAGCCATGGAAAAACAGGATTTCACGTTTGAAACTGTGCCATACGAATTTCAACGAGGCGGGAACCAGATGATGCGCGTCCGTCCTCTTCAAACGGAAAGGATGTGAAGGGTCGAACCAGAAATCGTAGTAACGGTACAAGGGACGCAGATCGT
>Ga0182024_10019515_pt1 | contig 12486 bp, 12 predicted proteins | sample P32metaG_FD_120480 | JGI IMG/M metagenome (GOLD analysis project Ga0182024, IMG submission 120480) | Permafrost microbial communities from Stordalen Mire, Sweden - P3-2 metaG (Illumina Assembly) | ecosystem: Environmental > Terrestrial > Soil > Wetlands > Permafrost | place: Sweden: Stordalen... | reverse complement strand
GTTTTCGATGACCGAGCCGGACACGGCCGGGTCGGACCCGACGCTGCTGCGGACCCGGGCCGAGCGTGACGGCGAGGAGTACGTCATCAACGGCCACAAGTGGTTCACGTCCAACGGCTCGGTGGCCGACTTCCTGATCGTGATGGCGGTGACCAACCCCGACGTCCACCCGTACCAGGGCTCGTCGATGATCCTCGTCCCGACCGGCACCCCGGGGGTCGACATCGTGCGCGACGTGGCGACGATGGAGGACCCCCTGAGCGAGTTCGGCGCGTTCGGCAACCATGCCGAGATCTACTACCGCGACGTCCGCGTCCCGGTGTCCAACCTGATCGGACGCGAGGGTGAGGGGTTCTCGTTGGCCCAGCAGAGGCTCGGCCCGGGCCGGATACATCACTGCATGCGTTGGCTCGGCCAGTCCAAGCGGGCCTTCGACATGCTGTGCGAGCGGGCGGTCTCGCGCACCGCCCACGGCTCGCTCCTGGCCGAGAAGCAGACGATCCAGAACTGGGTGGCCGACTCACTGGCCGAGATGCACGCCGCCCGGCTGATGACGCTGCACGCGGCCTGGAAGATGGACAACGAAGGAGCTCCGGCGGCTCGCATGGAGATCGCGATGATCAAGTACTACGGCGCCGGCGTCTTGTACAACGTCATCGACCGGGCCATCCAGGTCCACGGTGCGCTCGGCTTCTCGTGTGACCTGCCGCTCGAGCACATGTACCGGGCCGCTCGGGCTGCCCGCATCTACGACGGGCCCGACGAGGTCCACCGCCAGACCGTGGCCCGGCGGACGCTGCGCAACTACGCCCCGAGCGAGCTGCCGACCGAGCACATTCCTACCCGGCGCGAGGAGGCCCGAGCTCGCTTCGCCGATCTCCTGGAGCACGCCACCGCCAACCAGTGAGCGGGCCATCGACCCGACTGCTCCTTTCTGAGGTGGCCGCCGACTTGTTCGGCGCCTCGCTCCTCTCGGTTGATCAGCACCTCGAGTTCGTGGCCATGGGAACCGACGGCGCGTTGCACCTCTCCGACGGCTCGACCGTCGATCGCGACGACACCGGGATCGAGATCGTCTGGGCGACCCAGGACCTCTTTGAAGCCGGCGCCCCGGTTCGCCCGTTCTTCGGGCTGGTCCGCCGCCTGGACACCCTGCGGTGGTTCCAGTCCCAGGCCGCCGGGTTCGACAACCCGGTGTTCCGCGAGCTCATCGGCCGCGACATCTTGTTCACGACCTCGCACGCCAACAGCGTCTCGATCTCCGAGTACGTGCTTCGGGCCGTGCTCGACCACTTCGAGCAACCGGCGCTGTGGGTCGAGGCTCAATCCGAGCGTCGGTGGGTTCGACACAACTTCCAGGAGGTCTTCGCCACGACCTGGCTGATCATCGGGCTCGGCTCGATCGGGACCGAGGTCGCCACGCGGGCACGGGCGTTTGGGGCGCACGTCATCGGGGTCCGGCGGCGTCCGAGCGGGGACGAGCCGGTGGCCGAGATGGTCACGCCCGGCGACATGGGCGACGCCATCGGACGGGCCGACGTTGTCGTCCTCAGCGCGCCGGCCGGCGCGTCGACGCACCACCTGGTCGATCGAGCATTCCTCGGCGCCATGAAGGAGACGGCGATCATCGTGAGCGTTGGTCGCGGGTCGATCATCGACGAGACGGCGCTCCTCGAGGCCCTCGATGCGGGTTCGATCGCGGCGGCGGTACTCGACGTGTTCGAGACCGAGCCGCTCCCGGAGGACGACGCGTTGTGGGGGCACCCCAAGGTGACGGTGACGCCGCACAACTCGGCGGGCGGGCGGGGCGGCTACGCCCGCGCCGCCGAGTACTTCAAGGAGAACCTGTCCCGATACCGCAGCGGCGCCCCGCTCCTGCACCTCGTGACCGAGGCCGACCTCGACGACTGAAGATCCGACTCAGCCGACCGGGGCCAACCGATCGAACCCGAGGGCGGCCTCGAGCGCCGCGGCGGTGCGGAGCACGACCAGGTCGCCGTGGGCCGGCCCGACCATCTGGAGCCCGACCGGCAGCCCGGACTCGCTGAACCCGGCGCAGACGGATGCCGCAGGCGAGCCGCTCATGTTGAACGGGTAGGTGAAGGCGACCCAGTTCGGGGTCTCGACGCCGTTCACCAGGCCTTGGCCACCGAGGGCGAGCGGTGGCGCCAGACCTGCGCAGGTCGGGGTCAACAGGATGCGGGCATCGCTGAACAGTTCGACCAGGCGCAGGTTCACCCGGTGGCAGTCGTCGAGGGCCTCGGCGACCTCTCGGCCCGTGACCGGCCGGGCGTGGTCCATGAGGTAGGCCAGGCCCGGATCGATGGCGGCGGCGCCGGGCCGGCCGGCCCGCTCGTCGAGGGAGCGGAGCAGGTAGACGCCGGTCAGGGTGAGCCAACTCCCGATCGGGTCCTTGTCGAATACCTCGTCGACCACGATGACGTCGGTGCCGAGCGCCTCGAGGACCGAGACGGCGCGCTCGCAGACCGCGAGCACCTCGGCATCGACGGTGGCATACCCGAGCGTCGGCGCCCAGATCACCTTGTTCGGGGGATGGGGGTCGTCGAGGGCAGCGAGCCACGAGGCCTCGGGACGCGGCAACGATCGAAGGTCGGTCGGCTCGGGCGCGACGACCACGTCGAGCGCGCGCACCACGTCCTCGATGCGCCGGGCCATCGGGCCCTTGGCCGACAGTCCCGGCCAGTCGGGGGGCCGCGGGCCGCCCGACGGGACGCGGCCCATCGATGTCTTCATGCCCGACAGTCCGCAGCACGCCGCCGGGATCCTGATCGACCCGCCGCCGTCGGATCCGGTCGCCAGCGGCACCATGCCGGCGGCCAGCGCCGCCGCGGTTCCTCCCGAGGACCCGCCGGGCGTGTGATCGAGGTTCCACGGGTTCCGAGTGGTGCCGAACAGCGCGTTGTCGGTCTTGGCCGTCCAGCCGAACTCGGGCGTGTTTGTCTTGCCGACGATCACACAGCCGGCGGCTCGGAGGCGGGCCACGAGCACCGAGTCGTGCTCGGCCTCGGGGTCATCCGCCCACAGCGCCGAGCCGTGGGAGGTGCGGTAGCCGGCTGCATCTTCGAGGTCCTTGACCCCGATCGGGATGCCGGCCAGCGGGCCGGGGTCCCCGCCGCCGCTCACGACCTGATCGACCGCTGCAGCCTGCTCGAGGGCCCGCTCGCCGTCGACGGCGACGAAGGCGTTCACGGTGGGGTTGAGCGCGTCGATCCGGGCCAACGCCACGGCCGCCAGCTCGCGGGCGGACACCACCTTGGTTCGCACCGCCGCGGCGAGTTCGCGCAGCGAGTTCTGTCGAAAGTCGATGTCCATGATGGACGGGGTTTCCCGGGCGCGCTACGCGCTCGGCGACAGGCCTCTGATGGCGTCCTCGAGGTCGACACCGACCGGGACGATCATCGGGGCGGGCACCGTCACGCCGTTCTCCACGTAGCGGGCCACGTGGGCACGGCACTCCTCAAACGAGCCGTGGACGATGAGGTCGTCGACAACCTCGTCGGGAATGGCCTCCAATGCCCCGCGCCGGTCCCCGGCTCCCCACTTCTCCCACATCCCCTCGAGCGCCGGTCCCCGGCCGAGCCACCGCTGGAACTGCGCGTACGCCTCCACATTCATGTAGGCGGCGATCATGCGACGCCCGACGGCCCGGGCCACGTTGGGGTCCGGGTTGGGGACGACGAAGATCCGGGCCACGACCTCCTTGTGACCCTCGCCGCCGATCTCGGCCACCGCCTTTTTCACGTCGTCCGCGCCCAGCCAGTTGAGGATCGCGCCGTCGGCCTCTCGGCCGGCGAGGGCCAGCATCCCCGGGCGTAGCGCGGCCAGATAGATGGGTGGGATCGGGTCGGGAACCCGGGCCAGCCGGAAACCGCGGGTCTCGAGCGTCGTGAAGTCACCCTCCACCCGTTCGCCGGTGAGCGCCATCTTCACGAACCGCAGGATGTCGCGCACCTTGCGATACGGGTCGACGAACTCGATCCCGTTCCACCGGCTGACGATCACCTCGGACGACGCGCCGATCCCGAGTGCGAACCGCCCCGGGGCGGCGTCGGCCATGGCGGCGGCCGTCTGGGCGATCAACGCCGGCCCGCGGGTGAACACCGGGGCGATCGCGATACCGAGGTTGAGGGTGGGCGTCCACGCGGCGGCGAGGGCCAGGGGGGTGAAGCCGTCGCCACCGTCCACCTCGGCCGACCAGATGTCGGTGTAGCCGAGGTCGACGATGAGCTCGTACAAGCGCCTGTGCTCGTGGAGCGGGGCGTCGAACGGGATGGTGATCCCGTGGCGGGGCGGGCGGGCGGTGGCGCTCATCGGCCCACTGTTACACCTTCTTTTGCTCCGTCGCCCACCTATCGGCGTCGACGGCCCGACCCCGAGTTCAGCAGGAGCCGTACGGGTCGATTGGACGGGTGAACTCTCCGAGCGAGTCCGACCAGCTGTTGGAGTTGTAGGCCTCGTTCATGTAGGCGGCCGAGCAAGGATCGGAAATGGCGATCAGGTGCTCGCCGGCACACAAGCCGGCGATGTTGACGCAGGTCATCGCCTCATGGCCATCGGCGTACCCCGGGCACTCGAAGGTGAACCCGGCGGCCGCGTTGGCGGCTAGGTACGCCAGTGCGGCGCCGCATCCGTATCCCGACGGGGGAGAGGGGGCGACGGCCGGTAACGCCGCCGGGGGCGTCGCTGCCACCGGGCTCGGTGTGACCGGCGGCGCGGGCGGCACGGTGCTCGGAGCTACCGGCGGCACGGTGGTCGTGGTTGCGGGCGGCATGGTGCTCGCCGTGACCGGTGGCGCGGGGGCCGCAGCCCGGCTGTGGTGCGCTACCGGACCCGAAGATGCCGAAGCGGTCGCCCCGAGCAGGACCCCCACCGAGACCAATGTGACCAGCGTTACGGCTAACGAACGACGCCGACTCGTCGTATGCATTTTTGGCGCTCTTCCCTTGTCTGCTCGCAAGCAGCCGGGTGGCGCCTCAGATCAGTCCCGTGGTGCGGCAACCGATTCGGCAACCCGGCTGACTCTGAGAGTCCCGTGGCTTTGCGTCCCCTTCTCACGAAGGGTTTGCCTTTACGTCGATACCTATGGGGCACCGATCGCCAGATAACTTACACCGGTGTAAGTCCGTGAGGGTTGGATCTCGGCTGGCCAGCCTGGGCTATGCCGTTTGACCTGGCCGTTTGCCTGAGATGACCGGGGCTGGAACAGGAGGGCCCATGAGCACGACCGAACCGAGCCCGGCGTCGTTCCACGAGTCGATGCCGTTCACGAGAGTGCTGGGCGCCGAACTGGCGGCCGCCGGACCCGACGAGGTCCGGGCGAGCCTGGCCTGGTCGGAGGAGCGGTGCACCAGCGGCGGGGTGCTGCACGGGGGCGCGTTGATGGCGCTGGCCGACAGCACCGGGGGGATGTGCGCGTTCGCGAACCTGCCCGAGGGGTCAACGGGGACGACGACCATCGAGTCGAAGACAAACTTCATGCGAGCGGTCCGCTCGGGCCACGTCGAGGCGGTGTCGCGCCCGATCCACGTTGGGCGCGCGGTGATCGTGGTCGAGACCGAACTGCGGGACGCCGATGGCCGCCTCGTTGCCAAGGTCACCCAGTCCCAGCTGGTGATGCGCGGCTGACGACCCTCCGGCGAGCGACGAACGCTGCTTGGCTCGGGGGCCGAGTCGACCTACCGTGGTCGTCGGACCGCCCCGGCCCACGAGCGATGACGCAACAAAGGGAGCGACCATGACCACCCACGACCTCCTGATCCGTGGTGGGACCGTGGTCGACGGGTCCGGTGTCGCCCCGTACTCGGCCGACGTCGCCGTGACCGACGGGCGCATCACCGCAGTCGGCAAGGTCGACGGGAGCGCCCATCGCACGGTCGAGGCGGACGGGGCGCTGGTCACGCCCGGGTTCGTCGACGTCCACTGCCACTACGACGGCCAGGCCACCTGGGACAGCCAGCTGGTGCCGTCGGCCTGGCACGGGGTGACGACAGCGGTCATGGGCAACTGCGGGGTCGGCTTCGCCCCGGTGCACCCGGCCGACCACCAGAAGTTGATCGAGCTCATGGAGGGGGTGGAGGACATCCCCGGCGCAGCGCTCCACGAGGGGCTCGCGTGGGACTGGGAAAGCTTTCCCGAGTACCTCGACGCGGTGGATCGGCGGCCCCACGACATCGACATCGGTGCGCAGGTGCCCCACGGCGCGCTGCGGCTCTACGTGATGGGGGAGCGGGGCGCCTCGCGCGAGGACGCCACCGCCGAGGACATCGACGCCATGGGCCGGCTGGCCCGCCAGGGGATCGAGGCCGGCGCGCTCGGTTTCACGACGTCGAGGACGAGGAACCACCGCACGAGCACCGGTGACTGGACGCCGACGCTCACCGCCGCCGCCGACGAGCTGGCCGGGATCGCGACGCTGATGGCCGAGTCGGGTGCGGGCGTCCTCCAGGTCGTCTCCGACTTCGCCAACTTCGACGAGGAGATGGCCAACGTTCTCGGCATGGCCGAGGCCTCCGGGCGGCCGCTCTCGGTCTCGGTCACCCAGACCTACCAACGCCCCGAGGCCTGGCGGCGGCTCCTCGAGACCATCGCGGACGCCAACGCACACGGCATCGCCGTCACCGCCCAGGTGGCGGCCCGGCCCGTCGGCGTCCTGCTCGGGCTCCAGGCCACCATCGACCCGACCCGCGCTTCGGCGTCGGCGCGAGGGCTCACCGGTCTCTCCCTGCGCGATCGGGTGGCCCGGCTGGGCCAGCCCGACTTCCGGTCGCTCGTCTTGGCAGAGATGGCCGAGGCCGCCTCGGTCTTCCCGTGGGATCGCGTGTACCCGCTCGGGGACCCGCCCGACTACGAGCCCGACCCGAGCGGGAGTGTCGCCGCCGAGGCCACCCGCGCCGGCACCACCCCCGAGGCGGTCGCCTACGACCACCTGTTGGCCGACGGGGGCCGCGGCTTTCTCTATGTGCCGTTCCTCAACTACGCCGACGGCAACCTCGACGCGGTCCGGTCGATGTTGGAGGACGAGCACTCGGTGGTCGGCCTCGGCGACGGCGGGGCCCACGTCGGGACGATCTGCGACGGCAGCTTCCCGACCACCATGCTCACCCACTGGGTCCGCGACCGCAGTCGGGGCGAGCGCATGGACCTGGCCCTGGTGGTGGCGAAGCAGACCTCCCGGACGGCGGCCATGATCGGGCTGCACGACCGCGGTCTCGTGGCCGAGGGGATGAAGGCCGACCTCAACGTCATCGACCTCGACACGCTGACGCTGCACCGGCCGACGATGGCGTTCGACCTGCCCGCCGGCGGCAAGCGCCTGCTGCAACGGGCTGATGGCTACCTGCATACGTTCGTCTCGGGTGAAGAGGTCTACGCGCAGGGGGAGCACACCGGCGCGCTGCCGGGCCGGCTCGTGCGGGGTGGCCAGCCAGCCCCGGCGTCGCGCTGACCATCTCGGCTACAGGCCGACCGTCAGCTCCTCGCGGGCCATCTCGGTCCGGATGTGGGGGAGCGAGCCGGGATGGTTGTCCCGAAGGTAAGCGACCAGCTTCTCGCGGACCTCGCACTGGAGGTCCCACGACGCGGAGCTGCTGGGCGAGCTCATCATGGCCCGGAGCTGGATCGTGGACGGCCCGGCGTTGGAGACCTGGAGGTTCCAGACGTCCCATGTATCACAAAATGTCATACACTCATCCCATGGCGAACGCGGTCTCGGTGCGACTCGATGACGAGGTTCGGAGAGCGCTGCACACATTGGAGGCGTCAGGCATGAGCCGATCCGAAGCCATCAGAAGATCGATCCTCGACGCCGCCTCATCACTTCGCCGGCACGACGCTCTTCGTGCAGAGGTCGCTTCCCTCGACGCCGACGAGCAAGACCAAGAGGAGATGCTCGAGGTCGCGGCCCTCATGGAGAACCTTCGTGCGCCGGGGTGACGTCTATGAGTTACGCCTCGGGAAGGGTGTGGGGCACGAGCAACGGGGCGGTCGTTTCGGGGTGATAGTCCAGGCGGATGCGCTGCTGCCCCGGTCGATCGTCCTCATCGCGCCGACATCGCAGAGTGCCCGGCCGGCTTCGTTTCGCCCCGAGCTCGTGGTGGCGGGAGAGAGAACTCGGGTACTCGTCGAACAGGTCGGTGCGGTCGACGTGAACCGGCTGGGCGATCCTGTCGAACATGCCAGCGCCGAGGAGATGTGGGGCATCGACGACGCCCTGATGACGGTCTTCGATCTCCGCTGACCCGCTCAGGCAACCGCAGCGCTCCCGGCCCCGGTTGCCCGCTCCACTGCGTGGGGGGTCCCCGCCAGCACCAGGTACTCGTGGTTCCGCAGGTGTGAGACGGTGCCGACCCGTTGGCCGGCCGGGTTGTGGACCCCGATCCGGGCACCGACGTAGCGAGCCGAGTCGAAGCTGAGCGTGGTCACAACTTCGTGGTTCGAGCACATCGAGACCAGCTGATCGAGCGTGAGCCACGACTCGTCGTTGTAGGAGAGGATCAACAGGTCGCAGTCGACATCGGCGACCACCTGGGCCAGTGCGGCGGGCATGGATCGCTTGGAGTTGAAGAGGCTCTTGGTCGCATCGTCGCGCGCGTCGGCCCTCTTACAGGCCACCCCGTAGTGATCGGGGGAGTCCCAGGCGACCAACGTCTCCCACACGTGGTAGTTGGTGAAGTACCGGTGCTGGTTGTAGGGCGGGTCGAGGTAGGCGACGTCGAAGTGACCGAGCCGTCCGGCCGCTTCGCACGCGTCGGCGCGGACCGCCGAACCGGTCCCCTCGAGCAGCTCGGGTACGCGGAGCTCGAGCGGGTTGAACGAGCGCGGCGCCCACTGCTTCACATAGGCCATCTGGACGCCGGTCGTGGAGTCGACCCGGTCGGCCGCCTCGATCAGGCTGGTGAGGACGACGGGGTAGAGCGGGTCGCCGGAGAAGTCGCGCTCGATGGCGTCGCGGATCGCGTCGATCTTCTCGCCATTGAAGGGCTGGAAGAACCGCGACTGGCGGCCGAAGGTCTCCGTGACGTACCCGGCCCTCGGGCTGACCGCATTGAGGTGTGCGATGGCGATCTCGAGCTCGGCGCGGTCGAAGTCCCGGGCGTCCGTCTCGATGTAGCAGCGGGCGAAGACCTCCGAGTACCGTGCCGCATCGACGGCGGTGACACACATCCCGAGTGCCTTCATCGCCTGGGCGACGCGCGTCGTCCCGGTGAACAGGTCGAGGCCGGCGCGCCCACCCGAGGCTGCGAGCATTCCGGCGAGCACCGGGACCAGTCGTCGTTTGGAGCCGATGTACTTGATCACGTTCGCGAACCGAGTGTGGTCGGGATCGATTGGGCGAAGTGGAAGAAGTCGTCGGGGTCGACCGACGCCTTGACCTTGACCAGCCGGGCCAGATTGGCTCCGTAGTAGGCCTGCTGCCAGTCCGAGAGCGTCGGGTCGATGTAGTTCTGGTAGGCCCCGCTCGTGTACGGGGCGACGTCGGAGGCGGCCTGGGCGAGCCACGACGCCGACGAGCTCGGCTCGGACCCCGAACCCCAGTTGGCCGACATCTGGATGCCGGCCAGCGCGTTGCGGTGCACGAACGCGGTTGCCGACGGTGCGACCGCGTTGATGGAACCCCCGTAGGAATCGAAGAGGAACGCGGCGCCGATACCCGGCGCGACCTGCTGGGAGGACGTCACCGCGTTCACCGCCGCCGCGAGCCCCCTGGACGAGAGTGGGTCGACGACGAAGGTGGACTTGGCCGCGAATGCCGACCGGCTGAGCGTGCCGTCGGGGGTCTGGGTCGGGAGGTGGCACTCGCCGACGCTCTTCCCCTCGCAGCCGGCCTCGATGAACATCGCGTTCAGGTAGCTCTCCGGGCCCACGAACCGATAGGTGGGGGAAGCCGAGACGGCCGAGAGGAACGGCGACAGCGCTGTCGTGAGCGCCCCGGTGTCGCCGGCGAAGACTCCTGCCACCCGGGCCGTGAAGCCCGAGCCCGAGGCGAGCAGCTGGCAGTTCGACCAGAGGGCGTCGGGGATCGTGGTGATCCAGTGCTGCCAGGCCCCGAGGACCTCTTGGGCGGCCGCCCACGGGAAGTCGAGGGTGAACAGCGAAATGTCGGTGGGGATGGGATGGACCCCGAACTCGAAGCTGGTCGCGATCGCGAAGTTGCCCCCGCCGCCGCCCTGACAGGCCCAGAAGAGATCCGGGTTGGTGCCGGGGCTGGCCGTGACGAGGCTCCCGTCGGCCAGGACCATCTGGACCGAACGGAGGTTGTCGCAGGTGAGCCCGAACAGCCGGTCGAACACGCCGATCCCGCCGCCGAGGGTCAGCCCGGCGATGCCGACGGTGGGGCACGAGCCCCCCGGCAGCAGGACGCCGGCGTCGCCGAGGGTGGTGTAGACGTCGATGAGGTGGGCGCCCGCTCCGACGGTGGCGGTCGAACCCGATCCGACGGTGATGCCGGCCATCTGGGTCACGTCGATCACGAGGCCGCTGGTCAGGGAGTACCCGCCGTAGCTGTGGCCGCCGGACAGGGCCGCGACCGTGACGCCGTGGTCCCGCGCGAACCCGACACAGCGCTGCACGTCGGTGGGCGTTGCGCAGAACGCGATCGCGGCCGGGTTGATCCCGTCGAACTGCTCGTTGAACAAGAGCTTGCCCGTCGCATACGTGGAGTCGGCGGGCAGCACGAGGGTCCCCGAGAGCATCCCCGCGAGGTCGGCCCAGTTGAGCGGGCCCGCACCGGTGCTCGACGTGGTTGAGGGCGCCACGATCACCGCGGCCGGGCTGGAGCAGCCCGCGGCCGCCCCGATCAGGGCGGCGGAGCCCACCGAGGCCCCGAGGACGCCCGCCCGGCGGAGGAACTGGCGCCTGTCCATGGGGGTGCCCACTCCGGCTCACGCTAGGTGCGCTGCGATCGGGCGGAGAGGATCGGTCGCCCCGTTCTCGAACCGTTCATGTCCCGAGCGAACGTTTGGGTGGTAGAACAGGCGAGGTGACGCAGACCGACGCCCGGGTGCAGGTCGACGGGGACGCCGTGTTTGGCGTCACCGAACTGGCCGCGCGCAGCGGGGTGCCGGTCCCGACCATCCATCACTACCGCAAGCTCGGCCTGCTCCCGCCGGCCGCCCAGGTGGCGCCGAACCGGTTCTCCTACGACGAACGGCACGTTGTCGCACTCGGGGCCATCAGGTCCCTGCGGGCCCACCAGGTCCCCCTCGATACCGTCCGCCGGGTGCTGCCCGCCCTCCTCGCCTCGGACTCCGCCGGCCTGACCGAGGAGGCGTGGCAGGGGCTGGTGGCAGACGGTTCGGTGTCGATCGCCGACCCGGCCGCCGAGCGGCTGCTCGACACCGCCCGCGAGGCCTTCGCCCGGCGTGGCTACGACGGCGTCTCGGTGGGCGAGATCTGCGATGCCGCCGGCATCGCCAAGGGGACCTTCTACCGGTACTTCGACTCCAAGGACGCCATCTTCGTCGCCGCAGCCCGCTCGACCGTCGAGGCGGTCGGCGAGGCGCTGGACCGGCGCGGCGGGACCCTGAGCGAGACCGAGGCCCTCGGTGCGTTGCAGGCGCTCCTCGCCCCGTTGGCCCCCCTGCTGCTCGAGGCGGCCACCCGGGAGCTGCGCGACGAGCCAAAGTCCGCCGGCATCGTCGCTTCGGTGGCCCAGGGCCTGGCCGCCCGGTTGCGGCCGCGCCTCGGAGCCCAGGGCGCCATCCCGGCGGCCCGCAAGGTCGTAGAAACGGTCATTTTGGGGCTGGTGCGACCGGCCCTCGGGCTGCGGTAGCCGCCGAAACGACCGTCTGACCCAAGCAATCTCGGAGCACCCGCCCCGACGGGCGGGTGTGTCTTCGCGCGCCTGCCTTGACGCGCCGCCTCTGCACGTATAACAAGGGTGAACCGTCGGTCACTGGCGCTATACGTGAGGAGCTTGGGGGTGGCATCACCAGCGACAGGACATCCGCAGAGCCCGCCCTCGTTGTCGGCCTCCGATGTGATGTCCCAGGCCAGTTCCGAGAACTTCCCGGTGGCCTCGCGCGCCCTGCCCCGGGCCCTGCGGCCCCATCTGCTCGCCGTCTATGGCTTCGCCCGGCTCGTCGATGACATCGGCGACGAGGCTGAGGGGGACCGGCTAGCCCAGCTCGACTGGGCCGAAACCGAGCTCGACCGCGCCGCGCTCGGGACCGCCCAACACCCGGTGTTCGCCACCCTCGCGCCGACCATCGCCCGGTTCGGTCTTCCGCTTGCACCCTTCCGCGCGCTGATCGAAGCGAACCGCCAGGACCAGAGCGTGACGCGTTACGCGACCTTCGACGACCTTGTTGCGTACTGCATGTTGTCGGCGGCTCCGGTCGGCCGGCTGGTGCTCGCGATCCTCGGGGCGGCGACCCCCGAGCGAATCGAGCGCTCCGACCGGGTCTGCATCGGGCTGCAGCTCGTCGAACACCTCCAAGACGTTGTCGAGGACGCGCAGATGGGCCG
>Ga0182024_10019514_pt1 | contig 12486 bp, 11 predicted proteins | sample P32metaG_FD_120480 | JGI IMG/M metagenome (GOLD analysis project Ga0182024, IMG submission 120480) | Permafrost microbial communities from Stordalen Mire, Sweden - P3-2 metaG (Illumina Assembly) | ecosystem: Environmental > Terrestrial > Soil > Wetlands > Permafrost | place: Sweden: Stordalen... | reverse complement strand
GGCGGCCAAAAAGCCCGCCGCCGCCGTCGTCGCCCGCCTGACCTCCTTCAAGTCGCACGGCAAGGAGGACTGAAACGTCGTTCCCCGGGCCAACACATGGGGTGTGATGGTCATGAGGAATCAGGCTCTTACGATTTCGAAAATGAGATGCATCCGCGTCAACTCGAATATTTGCTGCACTGGAGGGGTGGGATTTAGCAACCGCATCTTGATCCCTCCGTTCTTGGCGCAGGCCGTTTTGTAAAGCATGACCAACGCGCCCAAACCGCAACTGTCCAGAAAGACCGTTTGCGATAGATCGATCTCGATGGTCTTCAAATCCGTGGGTAAAATGGCGTGGACCTCATCGCGAAAGGAGCCTGAACTCGCGGCTCCCAATTCCTTAAGTTCGCTGATATGCAATGTGTCCTTTTGATATTTTATTTTCATGTTCAACTCCTTTCCAAACGGATTTATTGTCAGTTAGTGGGGAACGCTTTTTTCTCGCCGACGCGAGAAGAACACGCTTCAAAATAGCCAAATCCAAACGCCAATTGGCCTGCACCGCGTAAAAACTGGCATGCGCCTGCGCTTCATCGCTGAATCCTTCCGGGCACCCTTCGGCGTCGGCGAGCGAGATCAGGCCAATCGGCGCGGACAGCCAAAGCCGCTCGAAATCATTGGTCAGAGTGGCGGCTTCCGCCGGGCTTAAAGGGCGATTGCCGATCCAGGCAAATGTTCCACCCGCAATATTCCAAAGTTGCGGCCAGCGGCGCAGCCACTCGTTCGTGTACGGGAACTCATAATACCGCAAGGTTTCGCTGGACGCTCCCGAAGCTTGTGTCCGCAACGCCGCTTGCCGCTGGAGGGCTGGGTGCCCGTGCAGTTTGGACATCACTATCGCAAACAAACCGAACGGCCATGTGCAGGCCATCACTCCGATGGCCGCCAGTCGGCCAAACCAACCGCCGGATCGGGCGCTCAAATGGTGCTGGCTGAGCGCGCGCAGCAACAACGGATCGCACACCTGGACGCTGGAATTGGTTTTCCAGTTGATCAGAGTGTTTCCGCAGGCCAGGGAGTCTTTCAGTTCTGTGCATTCACCCACCAGAGTTTCCGCTCCGACCACGCTGCTTGAGATCTCGGCCGCCGCTTCGATAAACACCTTGTCCTCAAGAATAGCCATTGGCCCCACCACGGCGCATGGTCCAACGGTAACGCTTTCTCCCAACCAACAGGGGGCGAGCAATCGGGCGCTGAGTGAGACTCGCGTGCGCAATCCCGCCCATACCCCGGGTTGAATTTCCCGCAGTCCGATCCGATCTGGAGTGACGGCGCGCGGCAACCAAGCCAGCAATGCCTTGAACCAGGCGGCGTAACTTCCACACATGGGTTGTAGCGGCAAACCGGGCAGATGATCCATCAGGATCACATCGTTCGGCGCGGGCAGCCATTTGGTATTGCCATCCGCGCAGTATTTGGCGCGCGCTTCCGGTTCGGTCAATTCATGGAGTATCGGCAAGACCTCGATTTCCACCCCCCATCGTTTGCCGTCCCCGATCCGGCCGCGGACCTGTTCGGGACGATCCGCTGCCAGGACGACCATTTTGGTTGCTCCCAAACCAATCGCGTGTTCCACCCAGTATTCGATCAGGCTCTTGCCGAAGATGCGCACATTCACCAGCGGCGCGGAGGCCGACAACATAGAGACGCCTGATCGCTCATCCGGACAGACCAGCAATACATTCATCCTAGCAAGCTCCTCTTCCCGCAATCACTGCCGGCACTGTTTTCGCCAGTATTCTAACATCCTTCCAGAAGGTCTGGCTTTCGATGTAGTCCACGTCAAGCCGCACCTGACCGGAAAAATCAATCTCGCTACGCCCGCTGATCTGCCAGATGCAGGTGATGCCGGGATTCACCGCCAGCCGCCGTCGGTCCATCGCGGTATAATGCGCCACTTCCCCGGGCACGGGCGGACGCGGGCCGACCAGGGACATGTCCCCCATCAGCACGTTGAAAAACTGCGGCACCTCATCCAGGGAAAGTTTGCGAAGCCATTTGCCCACCTTGGTGATCCGGGGATCATCCTTGATCTTGAAGGTCACGCCTTCCGCATGGGAATTGACGCTCAGAAGCTCCTTCAGCCGCTCTTCCGCGTTCAGGCACATGGAGCGGAACTTGAACATCCTGAATTCACGCCCGAATTTTCCCACCCGGGTTTGCGCGAATACCGCCGGTCCGCCATCCATCCGCACTAGCAGCGCGACCAGCAAAATCAACGGACTCAGCACCGCGATGGCTGCCGCGCTGCCCACGATATCCAGCAAACGCTTGAGCAGGAGCGAGCCGGAGATCAGCCAGCTCCATAACAACCGTTTCCGCCAAATGAGAATCGCCAGGCGCCCGCGCCCCCAGCGAGTTTGCGTGGCCCCATAGCGGCGATGCAAAAAGTCACGGATATCATGGTCGCTGGTGGTGGAAGTTAGTTCGATTTTAGGAAGGTGCATAATTCTGTTTGGAGTGCGGTGCGCATCCACTCGTGTTTGGAGACCATGAGGCTGAGCAAAGCCCAGATCTGGTCCGCCAGTTGATGGATGTCATTATCCTGAAGCGGTTGTTTCAAAATGATGTCGGCCCAGTGAGCTTTCGGCGCCACATGCCGGTCGTGCATCGGCGCAACGGTGCTCTCAAATTGTTCGCGCACAGAAAGCGGGCTGCGTCCCCGCTCCGCGACATCGCGGGTCAACCGCCGCTCTAGGCGCAGGGCAGGGGAGCAATCGACGAAAATCTTCAAATCAAAGGAATCACGCATCGCCGGACCGTGCAGCAGCCAGAGGCCGTCCATGAAGATGAGTAGTTTGGGTTGAAACCATTCGCCTTGGGAGATCCGGGTATGGGTTTTGAAATCATAACGCGGCAGTCGAGTCAAACGGCCGGCGCGGCAATCGCTCAAAACATGTTCCACGCAAAGCCAGTCAATCGAGCGCGGATGATCGAAATTGACCTTCTGCCGTTCTTCCGGAGTCAGAGCAGAAAGGTCCCGATAGAAATCGTCCAGCGACAGCCGGGCGGCCTCTTTCCCGAAAGCTTGCTGCAACCGGTCCGCCAGCCAGGTTTTACCCGAGCCGCTGCCTCCCGTGATCGCGATCAAGATCGGCATTGGCCCCGCCTCGGCGGCCTCCTGCCGTCGCTGTTTCCACACACGGGTCAACCGGCTGAGGACAGCCGACTCTACCGCTCCAATGGTGGAACTATTGTTCATGTGCTGAGCGGACATCCAGTTTCTGAAATGACACTGTCAAACATACGTTCCAATGCTGTGATTTGTTTCGATGGATCGTGTTTTTGCCTCACCATTTCCCGTCCGCGCTCGCCCATCTGGCGGGCGAGGGTCTTGTCGAGTAACAATTCCCGCACGCGCGCCGCAAACCCGGCGCGATCCATGCGCGGCACAAGGTAACCATTCACGCCGTCCATCAACCATTCACTGATGCCACCGACGTCGAAAGCCACCACCGGCAACCCGTGGCGCATCGCCTCCGGCCCGACCATGCCGAACGGTTCAGGCCACACCGAACTCACCATGGCCACGCTGCATTCGAGATAATGTTTTACCAGTTCCTCGGACTTGATTAAGCCGCAGAAATGAACGCGGTCGGCCAAACCCAATTTCCGGCAAAGATTTTCACAAAACGCGCGATGACTTCCATCGCCAAGGATGAGGCATTCAAACGGGGCCTGAACCTGGGCCAGCGCCTCCAGCAGAACATCCACGCCTTTTCCTCGAATGAGTTGCCCGACGAAGAGGATCAAATTGCGATCCGAAAATGAGCTGCGCGGCGTGTCGCCCTGCTCGGGATGCAAGGGGGCGTGGATTTCGATGCGTCGGGCGTCAAAGCCGTTCCGAATCAATTCGTCTTTCATGTACTGGGAATACACCATCATCCGTTGAAATTGTTGATTGAGCCGGATTTCGCGTTTCTTGTCCGCATAGCTGACCCACTTGATCGGCAAACCGGGTCCGCGATTCCTGGCGATGGAAGCGCCGCAAGGAAAAACGCAATAGGGCGACGCGGCGCGCTGGCAATTTTCGCGGCTGAGTGGGTGATATTTGTAACTTCTCATGCAGTAGATATCATGATCATGCACCATGCGCACCAGCGAAACGCCCGAAGTCACCAGGGTTTGGAGAACCTCCAAGTCCGGCAGTTTGTGAACATAAACCACATCGGGCTGGAACGTGCGCACAGACGCCGCGGCGGACGCTGGATTATCTTCGTTCTCGAGCGAAAAGCGGTGTTCAAAAGTGTCCCGCCACTTCGCCTCTTCCTGGCCGGTGCCCGGGCCGTGAAGAATGCCCACGACATGGCCGCGCCGTTTGAATTCGGCGGCGGTGTCGTAAATGTTCGACTCCGCGCCGCCGCGCCCGCCGAACTGGTCATGCACAAAAAGTAATTTCATTCGAAGAGTTCCACACTCTCTGCCTCTGGTAACGTTACATGCCATGGGTGTTTGCCGTTAGTGGGTAAAGACCTCTATCAAGGCGTTGAAAGACCCCAGAGATTGTTTGCTCCAGCGGCGCCGGCGGTGAAGTTCGTCACGGCAAAAGCGCGACGGCCGTCGGGCCACTGAGCCTCGGCTTCTACCCACTGGCTGCCAGCATTCACCGGGAGAAAGCAACGGCTTGGACCAAAGGCTGGTTCTTGATCCCTCGCTTCCCAAACAATCCGCGCGTTTCGCAAATCAAGGCCGGTCACGGCCAGGCGCGTGGTGACGGTTTTCCCGTCGCGCAGAATGGTGATTCGGGCCGGAGCGGATTTCCACGGCTGATTTTTCAAGGACGTTTGCGCCATGAGGAAAGCGGCGCAGGCCAGTCCGCGCGCCTGATTGACAGCCACGAATTCAGTGCTGAGATTGAAACTGTCTCCCCAACGATCATAAAACGGATAGGGCGCAACGGGTGCGCCATCGGACGGAAAACTGAGCGCGCCCAGTTCCTGCTTATAAGGATCCAGCCAACTGAAACCTTCCTGGATATTTCCCAGCGGGATGCCGGAAGGAGGGAGCACCTGGCGATCGTTTTGCGCGTATTGATCGACAATTTCCCGCTGGCGTTTCCATCCCAGTCCTGTCAAGTAGGTGACGTTGACGGGATTGCTGCCGTCCTCATAATTCATGTTGCTGATGATCGCTTCCAAAAATTTCGCGCGCGAGCCTTGGATTTGGTCGTCCAATTCACAGCCCACCGCGAGATCGAAGGCCTGGTCCATCGAGAAATACCAACCGGCGGCGCGGACTCGTTTCGTCGGGGTCGGGAAACTTGTTCCATAGCTGCTCTGCTGCGCGTACTCAAGTTGATCCTGGGCCGTCAGCCACAGTTGCTCGTCGCATTGCCTGAGAAACTCTGGATCAAGCTGGTCGGGCTTAATCTTGCCGGCTTTCACCGCAAAGACGTAACTTCGCATCGCGCAGCCGTAACCTTCGCATGACCGCCACCAACCCCATCGGCGCGTCGCCGGATCGGATGGATCAAACCAGGCGATCAAGGTGCGTTGCAAGGCCGGATCGCCCGTGGCCAAAAACATCTCACATGCCGCCCAGGCCAGTTGATCGTCGTGCAGGAAATCGTTGCCGTAGTGGGTGATTTTTTGGTAAGAGCCGTCCTTGCCATGTTTGGCGATGGCGCGTTCCAGGAAAGCCCAACCGGCCTTGGCTTTCTCCAGGTAACGCGCCGCCGCTTCGGGGAATTGCTGTTTGAATCTTGGTGAAGACGCCATCTCCGCGAGAGCCGCCACGGCCGCGGCGGTCGCAGCGGTGGTCTTCGGCCACACCACCTGCGGGTCTCCGTGGTCGGGCAAAACTTCCTGCTCGTACTCTCGTTCGCGCGGGTAAACCAAAAAATAAAACCCGCCATCCGTGTCCTGCATTTTGGCGAGAAAGTCGGTTTCCCATTTCGCCTCTTGCAGCAAATCACTTTTCCCGTCGCCGCTTTCCGGGAGGCCAAGATTGTCTAACTCGCCGACACCCGGAAACGAGTCCACGGCAAAGACCAGGAAATGGATCAGCGCCGCGCTGTTGATGGTGTATTTGCTGTAATCGCCCGCATCATGGTGGCCGCCCGACACATCGACCGTTCCGTGCTTCACAAATGGGTAGAGTTGGGATGCCTCGTCTTTGAGTTGAGGCGCCGTGTGGCGGGGATTGGTCGCGAAATCGGAACTTTTACTGGCGATCGTTTTCCACGTGAACGCGAAAGACGATTGCGGCGACGGAATACTGGCCGGGGCCGCATGACAAACGTCATGCGTGAAACGCGTAAATGGCAGTGCGTTGCTCGTGCCGCAGCGCTGATGATAAAGTCCCAGAGCATAGGTGCGAGCCACGGCGGCGGCCACGCCTTCGTCGATGAAGAACGGAAACGAAACGCCCAATCCAGGAATCAACACCTGATATTCGCCCGGTGTCTTATACGCGCTAAAATCCGCTTCGAGCACTTGCTGATAACACACAAAAGGGAACCCTTCCTCAGGCCGGCGAACAAGATGGCCCCGAAAGACTTCCCGGTCGGTGCCGGCCTCGACCAATTCGAACCCGGCGTCGGCGCCGTTGGTCAGATTCGGGAACGAGTCGGCCTCCCCCAAGCTGCCCAGATAATAACCGACCTGAGCTTTCTTCGGCAGATCAGGCAAGTAACCGACCTGGTTCACATGGATCATGGGATTCCATCGCAACGGATCGCCGGAAGTCTTCCAGGACAGGGTCGCCGGCCAAAGTTTCGCGTCCGGGTCGCGCACCTCGACGGTTTGACCGCTTTGGATCGGCGCGGCCAGTTGCAGGTAGAGATAATTGCCAATGCGCAAATCTCTTTGCTTCACCGGCGCATAAAGCACCCGCCGCTTGAAGCCGACGGACTGAACGGGAATGGGCCGGCCATTCGTTGTGACCACGAATTCCTCCGGCGCCGGCGCATGGAGGTGACCGCCGGCATCCACGAAGTCCCATTGCTTGACCCGGGCCGGGTCCGGCTGCTTCGTCGTGATCAACGTCAATTCGAGGAGCTTAGGAGAAAGCAAACGCAACTGGTTCGCCCCTGGCTTGGGCATGGTCAGCAAGAAATCCTCCGCCCGCCCTTGACTCAACCACGACATAAGAATGCCGCACCACAGCGCAATCCAATTAGTTCGGAGCCTGATCAAGAGAATGCCTTTTCTACGAACGCAAATCCGTCGCCATCGATGTCCGTCATCATGCCTGACAACTAACCAGGAATTTGCGAAGGCGCTATGGGGTATTTACCCACCGAAGCTCGGTCCCGCGGGGCAGACGGCTGCCAAAGCGCATGCGATCAACGCTAAAACAACAACATAATGCCACGCGAAACGGAGAACATGCCTCCGAGAACAATTGAAGCGCGGATACAACGGCTTCTCCCCAGCCTGTTTCATGAGTTTTTGTCCTCATCGGCCAATACTTTGGTGAGTTGTTCCAGCAGGGGAGGAATTTTGCGCTGCACGGTGTCCCACACGAGTTCGTCGTCCACAGCATCGTAACCATGGATGATTCGGTTGCGCATTCCGATGATGCGCCGGATTTCGGGCAGGCGCTCGGCCAACTCGGGCGCGGATTCTTCGGCGCGATTCAATGCTTCCCCCAAAATCTCAAACTTGCGCTCCACCGCGGCCCTGCGCATCGAGTCAGCGGCATAAGCAGCAAAGTTACTCCCGGTGGTGAATTGCTGAATCGCGCGGCAGGCTTCCAGCGCATCAACCAGCCGCTTCTTCGTTTCGTTGTTCATAAACCGGTTGGCGGGTTTCTTCAACGCTGCGACGGAAGTATGGGTTTCGAATGGCCCTTTCCGTCAACAGGTCCACTGGCCGTTGGAAGAGTTGTTCAAGCGCTTCCGCGAAATCAAGGTAACGGTCAAGATAGCTTCCGTCCGACGGGGTGCAGAACCGCACGATGAAATCCAAATCACTGGAGGCCGACTGAAATGAGCCGGTGGCCGCCGAGCCAAACAGCTCAAGCCGCTCGACGTTGAACTGACGGCAGAGGTTCGCCAGGTCGTTTTTCTTTTGTTCAACAAGCGCAATCATGATTCCGAGAGAGAATAACCTATGCCAAAGCGGTTGCCACCATTTTCCTTGCCGCTAAAGCAAGCGTTGTGAACCGGACGCCTGCTTGGGCACCAAAGCGGCGCTGAGTGCGCGCCTGTGCCGCGTTCACTCAAGGATTCAATTCTGAAAAGAGGGCGGCAACTGAAATCTCCAGCGCGCGGGCAATTTTGCGGATGGATTGCAAAGAAACATTGCGCGTGCCGCGCTCGACATCGCAAACGTAGGTTCGATGCAAATTCGCCCGCCAGGCCAGCTCTTCCTGGGAAATGCCAAGCTGACTTCGATGCGCTCTCACCGAAGCGCCAAATATTTTCTGCGCGTCAGCATTTTCCACTGTCAAAACCAATGATTTGTCCATCCTGTATAAACGTGACGCCGCGCGCGCCTTTGCGCCAGTTGGTGAATGACTCGATTTTTTGTGGGGAAAGAACGTGAGCGGTTGTCGGGAATATTCCTTACAGGCGACGGGTTGAGAGGCGGCGCCTTTTTGATCGCCTGCGGATGCGCGCGCCAGATGAGAACCAAATGATGGGATGCAACCTGCCGGCTAATCTATGAGTCCGTGTTTCAGCGCGTAACGGGCCAGTTCGACATTGGAACTTAGACCCATCTTCTTGGCAATGCGCGCGCGATAAGTGCCCACGGTTTTTTCGCTCAAAGCGATTTCGGCGGCGATTTCCTTGATGGTTCGGCCGCTGGCGACCAAGCGTAAAACCTGGAGTTCGCGACTTGAGAGGCTTTCATGCGGGGTTTGTTGGAGGTCGCCGCCGAGCGCGGCCACTAGTTTTTCCGCCAGCGAAGCAGTGACATACTTTCCGCCGGTCAAGACCTTTTTGGCCGCGGCCAGCATTTCGTCGGCTCCCAGGCTTTTGTTCAAATAACCCGAGGCTCCCAACTTAAGAGAACGGATGGCGAATTCTTCTTCAGGATAGGCGCTCAACACGAGTACTGGTGTTCGCGGGCGAAGCCGTTTCGATTCCTCCAACAATTCCAGCCCGCTGCGGCCCGGGACGTTGATATCCAACAGCACCAGGTCCCACTCTTGTCTCATCAACCGTTCCAATGCGGTCTGCGAGTTTTCAGCTTCGCCGACGATTAGGTCAGGAAACGCATTAGTGAATATCTCCTTGAGGCCGCGCCGCACGATCTCGTGGTCATCGACGATAAGCACCCGAATCATACGGTTTCTCCGGTTGCGGGAGCCGCTCCTGCTGTTGGAACGCGAACCGTCACGACGGTTCCTTGACCGGGATGACTTTTAAAGACAACTTCGCCGCCTAGCTGCGCAACACGTTCTTTCATGCCCAGGAGACCGAGCGATTGGGGATTGGCGATGTCAGCTTCCGTTATGCCCTTCCCATTGTCCCGCACGCTACAGACGACGAAACGAGGCTCCGCCTTCAATTCTGCTTCCACCTTCGAGGCGTGCGCGTGGCGCGCCACGTTTGTAAGCGATTCCTGGAAGATGCGAAAAAAAGCGGTGGACACTTCGGGTGAGAGGGCGAGTTCCCTTTCAGGAATGCTCACTTGGCATGGAATCCCAGCGCGGTCTTGAAAACGACGGGCCTCGTATTGCAGCGCCGTGCCCAACCCCAGTTTGTCGAGCACGCTGGGCCGCAGTTGCGCCGCGATTTCCTGCACCGTGCCGACAATTCCATCCACCAACTCTGTCGTCCCGACAACTCGATCTAGGATCGCGTTGGCGGCTGGCAGGCTTTCCAATTCACAGAGATGCTGTTCCATCCAGAGCAAATCCATTTTGAGGCCAGTGAGCTTCTGCCCGAGCTCGTCGTGAATTTCACGCGATATTCTGATCCGCTCTGCTTCGCGGAGGGTTTCCAGCCGGCCAGTCAGCGCCCGGAGTTGCTTACGTGAAGAATGCAAGTCCACTTCCGCCTGTTTGCGTTCTGTGATGTCGCGCAAGAAGCCAGTGAAGGATGGCGGCCCTTCCAACGAGATGCGTGTGATGGCGAGCTCGACGGGGAATTCGCTCCCGTCGGCCCGCATCGCCGTCAGCTCAATGCGCCTTCCAAGCACTCGCGCCTCGCCCGTGGCCAGGTAGTGCGCAAACCCCCGCCGGTGCTGCTCCCGGAGTGACGGTGGGATCATGACGTCGGCCAGCGGCTTGCCCACGACCTCGTCCCGACGGTAGCCGAAGGTGCGCTCCGCCGCCGGATTGAACTCAATGATGCAAGCTTCGTGATCGATCGTCACAATGCAGTCGAGTGCCGAGTCCATGATCGCTGTTTTGCGCGCCTCACTGCTCCTCAGCAGTTCGCGAGAAACCCGCAATTTATTTTCCGCCTCCGTGCGCTCAGTAATATCGCGTGAAATGGCGAGAATGCCCGTGAGCGCACCGCGGGCATCGAACTCCGGCTCTAAATGAACGGTAAAGGTTCTTCGGCCCGTCGTTAGCAACCAAGTGCTTTCAAAGTCCAGCGGTCGTCTGGTATCAAACGCCCGCTTGAGTGACCCTTTCAGAGTCGCAATCTCTTCTGCCGTCCCTTTCACCGCCCCGTCCATTGCAGACGATGCAATCTCCCGGCCCAGAAGCTCTTCCTTTGGAAGTCCCATTGCCTTGATGAATGCAGTGTTGACAAACGTCCGGCGCAACTGCTCGTCAAACCGGACAATCAAGTCAGGCGAGTTTTCAACAATCGCCCTGATTTCCTGGGCTTGTGCGTGCAGCAACAATTCGGCTTGCTTGCGTTCCGTGATGTCCTGCACCGTGCCGAAAAGGCGAATGGGGCGGCCTGTGTCGTCACGCTGGACTTCGTCCCATGCATGTAAAAATCGAATCTGCCCATTGGGCTGGACGATGCGGTACTCGAGATCATAAGGTCGGCCTGCTTGCTGCCAGTCGGTCAAGGCTTGAATTTGGATCTGCCGGTCGTCTGGATAGATCATTTCTTGAAGTTTGGCCTGATTCAGCATCGGGTCCTGCGATTTCACCCCCCAGATGCGACACGTTTCCTCCGACCAAGTAATGCGATCGGCGCGAAGGTCCCGTTCCCAATAGCCGATGTGCGCGAGGCGCTGGGCTTCTTTGAGCTTGGCCTCGCTCTCGCGCAACACGGCTTGCGCGCGGAGGCCGCAAATGGCAATAGCGGCAATGTGGGTGGCCATTTCAATCAGCCGCAAATGTTCCGGCTTTGGAAGCCCGGGCTGGCGGTAGAACATTGCAAATGTTCCGAGGACGTGCCGTTGAGAATCGAAAATGGGGGTGGACCAGCAGGCGCGCAAACCGTGTGGCAACGCCACCTCCCGGTAATCCTTCCATCGCGAGTCGGTGGCAATATCCTCCACAAACACGGGTTCCTTGCCATAGGCCGCCGTGCCGCACGAACAGGCCACCGGACCAATCCGCAGCCCTTCAATCGCCGCGACGTATTCCGGCGGAAGACTCGGCGCGGCACTGTGAAATAATCGAGCGGCGCGTTCGTCCAGCAGCAGAATGGAACACAGCATTCCAGGAAATTGCGCTTCGATTAGACGCGTGAGCGCGGCAAGTGAGTCCGACAAGGGCGCGCCGGCGGCCATCATTTCCAGCACCCGCTTTTGGCCCTCTAAGAGGGCCTCGGTTCGTTTGCGTTCGGCAATCTCCGTCTGCAACGACTCATTGGTTCGCCTGAGCGAGTCAGTTGCGCTCCGTTGCGCGGCGCTCAGCCACACGACAAAAAGGGATGTCAGAACAGCCACGAACAAGCGCGGTATCTCCCTCTCCATACCCAACGGATAGACGGGAATGAGGAAATAATAATGGAAAGCCAAAAGGGAGAGCGCGAGCGCAAGCAAGCCCGGCTTGAATCCTCCAAACCAGGCGCTGACCATCATGCCGCAAAGAAAAAGGACAAAAGGCTCAAAATTGTATTGGATTTGCAACACTTTTGCCATGGCTAGCGCGACGGCCACTGACAGAACAGCAACTCCGTATCTGAAAATCACGGGCGGTGTTTTTAGCTGTTCCTTAGCTGTCAATTCGGCGTTCATGGCGCCCGCCTTCCTGAGCTTAAGCCGGTGCCCCATGGAATGCTCGGTGGGCCCTGCGAGACCGATGCGGAGGAATTCAAGCGTTCCCCAGTGTCGTGCTGCCTGAAAAGATTTTCATGCATGACGTGACGAATGGCCTGATGCAATGGTACAGCCGAACCGCAAAGTTTAGCAAGCCTTTTCTTTCCCATGTCACTGAACGGACGCGCATCTCACTTTTTGAGAAATTCCATCGAAATCTCAGAATCACGTTCCGTTGCCCCGCGCTAAGAAGGCGGATTTTTGCTCGAAAAATGCAGTTCCAAAAAATAAGCGTAATTCACTCTGCCGCAACGCCTTATCGATCAATGGGCTCGCGATAGTTTAGTACTGACACAAAAAACGGGCCATTTTTAGGGCG
>Ga0182024_10019513_pt1 | contig 12486 bp, 10 predicted proteins | sample P32metaG_FD_120480 | JGI IMG/M metagenome (GOLD analysis project Ga0182024, IMG submission 120480) | Permafrost microbial communities from Stordalen Mire, Sweden - P3-2 metaG (Illumina Assembly) | ecosystem: Environmental > Terrestrial > Soil > Wetlands > Permafrost | place: Sweden: Stordalen... | reverse complement strand
TTCATCAACCTGTTCTTCGCCGCCGTTGCGCTGGTAGGTGTGGTGCTCTTCGTCATTCCGGGAAAGAGCGAACACGACACAAAACTCGACGTATTGGGCACGGTGCTCGGCAGCGGTGGACTGTTCTTTGTGGTCTACGGACTGTCGCACGCCGTCTCGACCAGCTGGTCTGACGAGATCACCTGGGGCAGCTTGGTAATGGGTCTGCTGCTGCTCCTGCTGTTTGTGCAATGGCAACAGCGATCAAAGTTCCCGCTCTTGCCATTGCGCATTGTCATGAATCGCACGCGAGGCGGAAGCTTGATTGCGCTCTTCATCACGAGCATCGGAATCTTTGGAATATCGCTGTTTCTCGCGTACTACCTGCAGACCACGCTTGGCTACTCGCCAATGCGCACGGGGGTGGCGTTCCTGCCGCTCGTCGCGGCCATTGCCTTTTCGGCGACGATGGCGAGCGCGCGCCTGCTCGCCAAGACCGGTCCGCGCCCGCTCGTTCCCGCGGGCATGATCCTGGGCATGTTGGGCACGGTCCTGTTCACCAGACTGACGGCGCATCCGGACTACATAGGAAACGTGTTGCCGGGACTCATCGTCACGGGTCTCGGACTCGGTCTGATCTTCGCCCCGGCCACGGCCAGCGCGACGGCCTCGATAAAGCAGAGCGACGCGGGCGCAGCGTCGGCCATGGTGAGCACCACCCAGCAGATTGGCGGATCAATGGGAACCTCGCTGCTCAACACCATTGCCGTGTCCGCGACGATGGGTGCACTTCGTCACAGTCATCCATCATTTACTGGCGCAGCTGAACGCGCGTACAAAACCCACGCGACCATCCACGGTTATTCAGTGGCGTTCTGGTGGTGCGCAGTCTTTTTCGGCATCGGCGCGATCGTCACGTTTGCCCTGCTCGAATCTGGAGTGCCCGAACTTGACGGTGAGCTCGTACCGCTGCTCTAGATGAGCGGCCAGGGGTAGGGCGGCCAGTCACTGTCGCCGTCTGGCATGGGGTAGTGCTCGTCATTGGCTAGTTGCTGGGCGCGATACTGCGTGATCGCGAGTTCACCGGGGCTCAAGTACTGCGCCAACTCACCGGTCTCTCCGCACGCGAATCGCTCCACGCGCTCGCGCAGCGAGGGCTCGACCTCAAGTCCAGCGAACTCCCAGACCACGGTGCGCAGCTTGTCGATTTCGTTGAAGCACAGGCCATTGTCAATTGCCCAGCACCGTGTCTCATCAAAGATCACGTGGCCCGCCTTGCGATCGGCGTTATTGGCAATGACGTCAAAGGCGGCCAACGCGGCGAACCACTCAAAAAAAACGGTGTTGTCGCGCAACGTGAAGTAGTGGTCTTCCAGATTGTCGTCGACCCACCACTGCAGTGAACCAATGCCGAAGGGCGCGTCGTCGCGCGCGACCGTGGTGGGCACGAGGTCGGTCCCGAGCGCCACGTCTAGTTCGTAGGCCGCCACCTCTCGACGCCAGAGTCCGTCCGCGAAGTCCCAGAGTGATCGTTCTCCGGCCTCGGCCTTGTAACAGGCCTGCGCGCTGCGTCCGTCGAGGCTCACCGTCACCAGCAGCGCCTGATTCGACGATCCCGACACCCGGCCTTCGATCTCGATTGACCCCTTGCTCAGTAGCGTGCGCTGCTCGTCGCGGTTCATGGTCGCTAGCGAATGGGAGGTCGGTTGCCGTTGGTGCGTGGACAGTCGTGGCCTCGGGGATCGAGCGGTCCGCCGCAGAGCGGACAGAGTGGCCGGCCGGCTTCAACCAAACGGGTGACCGCGATGGCGAGCCCACCGGCCCATTCCTTGGTGAGGGTCAGCTCCAACGTGTCGTCACCGTCGTCCGCGGACTCGAACGTCACGTCGATGCTCTGGTTCTCCTCGTTGATGGCGACGGCGATGTCGCCCGCGATGAAATCGGACTCGTACTCCGGTTCCAACGAGAAGTCGTCGGGCAGATGCGCGGGTCGTCCCATGGTGCCTAAGACCTGGCCGAGCCATTCGGCGAGCGCGCTGAGTTGCATCTTCTCGCACTTGACAATGACGAGGCGGCGGCCCTCGCGCACTTGGAGCAGGAAGAGGCGATTGCCCACCTCGCCACGCACGCCCACCATCACTCGGTCGGGATTTTGAAAGACGTAGTTCACGAGGGCGCCAATTCGCTGAGCGACGCCGTGCTATTGACCGTCAGCACCACGGGACCGCCGCTCGTAAAGCCAATGGCGCTCACCGAACACGTAGAGATGACGGTGCGTTGAAAGAGGTCCAGCGGCACGCCCTGGGCGTAAGTGACGGCCGCCTTTATTGGATCGGCGTGGCTGACCACGACGATGGTGCGCCCGCGGTGCGTCCTCGCCAATTTCTCGAGTGTCGACCACACGCGCTGCTGCATCTCACCGAAGGACTCGCCTTCGGGGAAACGAAACGTGCTGGGCGAATTCTGCACCGTCTTCCATTCCGCCTTGCGACTGAGCAGGCTCAGTTTCTTTCCCGTCCACGTGCCAAAGTCGCACTCCAACAGACCTCGGTCAATGAACGGCCGGACCTTCAAAACTTTGGCAATCGGTGCTGCCGTTTCGCGTGCCCGTTCGAGCGGAGAGACGTAGAGTGCGGCGGGCTTCTTGGTCAGTTCGCCCAAGCGCAAGGCGACCGCTTCGGCCTGAGCGACACCTCGATCAGACAGGTGGAGTCCTGGCGCACGACCCGGCAGGATCGTTCCGGTCGTGGCCGTGGTGCCGTGGCGCACTAAGAGAACCGTGGTGAATGAAGAAGGACTCATGCGACGCTGAAGGGCAGTCGACGGGGACCGGGGTCTTGGTCTTCGGGCCAGCGCTTGCGCGACACCTGGGCCAAGCGGTGCAGCAGGGCAACGGCGCCTGGGTCATCGTCACCGGGCCGCGTCTCGATGAGTCCGTTCTCTTTGAGCGCAGCCATGAGTTCGCGGCCCTTGTCGGTGCGCACGATCACCAACGTCCAGTCGCCGAAGGCCCCGATGCCACCGGTGGATATGTCCGCGTGCTCAGCCGCGAAGTCCGGGCAGAGCTTGCACCCTTCGCGTGTGAAAGAGTGCGCTTCTTTCAAGGGGATTTCGTGCATGGCACCATCGTGTGTCCAGATCTGGAACACGCCCTTGATGTTCATCTTCTTGATGTCGGCTCGTTTGATGTTGTACTTGGCCTCGAAGAGTCCCTCAAAGATGGAGTCGTCGAAGGTCTTGGAACACATGAGGCCAATCGAGAGGCTCAGGCGGCGGGCGATCTTTCCCGCCTTGCGCGACTGCATCACGCCGGGGGCCGACGCCATGCAACCCATGCCCACCACCGCAATACGCTCCGCGCCTTCTCTGATGGCCTCGGGGTAGGCCAGCAGGTTTGCCGAGTAGGTGTAACGGGACTTCGCCGTGTCGAGTATCTCTTGGCGCGTGCGAGCTACCTGGGGCTGGGCGACCCACGTGGAACCGTCGCCCTCGAGCCCGCTGACGAGCGCCGCGTCGATGACGTCGTTTTCCAGGGCGTAAATCAACAGCGCCGACACGAAACCGCCGTCCTGGCCGTTCTCGATGAGTTCCGGGTCGCTCGCTCGAGCGAGCAGGACGTCGCCAATGCCGTAGACCTCGTCGTCCGTGCGATCTCGCGCAAAGAGCTTGGTGTCAATCTCACTCTCCCAATTACGAAACCGCGGACAGGCGCGCGTGCACAGGGTGCAGCCGGTCTCGCCGTGGGTGCAGTCTTCGCGTCCGCCGTCGATATCGAGGTGCCAGGGCTTATAGACGCCGCCTTCAGCGTTGTAATCCAGCACGTCATGGGGACAGGCAATGACGCAGGCGGCGCAGCCGGTACAGAGCCCGGACGTCACCACCTCGCTGAAGAGCTGGCGCCAATGGGGTTTGTCTAAGGCCATGAACCAACCTTAGTAATGGGCGTTGCGACTCAAGTGCGGGTACGCTGCGGCGCGTGCCCGAAGTACTAGAAGTCGAGTCGTATCGCCAGTTAGCCAGTAGAACCGTTGGCGCGACCGTCGTCCGTGGTTGGGCCGACGGTTACGCCGCCAAGAAACTCTCGTCACCGAGCGCGTGGTCACGTGCGGTGAAGAACCTGACGATTACTGATACGTCGCGGCGCGGAAAACTGTTGTTGCTGCACACCAGTGGCGTCACGCTCGGCATGCGCTTCGGCATGACCGGGGTATTGCTCATCGATGACGACGCGGCCATCGATGGACTCTTCTACGGCCCGCATTCGTTTCAGCCCGGTTGGATTCGCGGCGGGCTGGAATTTGATGACGGGCGAAAACTCGTCCTGCACGACCCGCGTCGACTTGGACGCTTCGAGATTGACCCCGATCTAAGTGAACTCGGTCCGGACGCGCTCACGCTGAACCGCAAAGAGTTTGACGAGGTGGTGCACGTTACTCGTGGTGACGGACGGGCGATCAAGGCCCGGTTGCTCGACCAGTCAGTCGTAGCGGGAGTGGGCAACCTGCTCGCCGACGAGATCCTTTTTCGCGCCGGTATTGATCCGCGAACGCCAACAGGCCTGCTCAGCGTTGACCAGAAGAATCGTTTGTTTCGGGCATTCAACGTGACCATGCGAACTCTTCAACGCCGTGGGGGTTCGCACCTGGGCGATCACATGCCGGCTCGATTCCCCGGAGGCTTGTGCCCACGCGACGGCGGACAGATGTTGAGCGAGACCATCGGCGGACGCACCACTTATTGGTGTTCGCTGCATCAGCACTGAGATTCTCAGGTAACGCGCAACCTGACTTCGTCAATAGGCGAGACTGTATAAATGTCCTCGTTCATTCAGCACTACGGCTACTTCGGTCTCTTTCTTCTCTCCGTGCTCTCGTCGGCGTGCATTCCGATTCCTTCGGAGGTGGCCTACGGTTTTGCGGGAGCTGCGTGCACGACGGCGATCACCGGCCACGCGCAGTTTTCAATGTGGGCCGTCATTGTTGTGGGCACTGTCGGCTCGCTGGTGGGCGCAATCATTGCCTACGAGGTTGGACGCAGTGCGGGCCGGACGATCGTCGATCGATGGGGCAAGTGGTTGTTACTCACACACGACGACCTCGAAAAATCGGAACGTTGGTTCGAAAAATACGGCACCGTCTCGGTGTTGGTGAGTCGCGTGATACCAGTTGTTCGATCGTTCATCTCCGTGCCGGCCGGCATTGCCGAAATGAAGCGTGGCCTTTTTGATTTGCTCACTGCGATTGGCTCGGCGGTCTGGGTTGCCTTGCTCGCGGGACTCGGTTACGCCGCGGGCAAGAACTGGAATCACGTCAGCAAGGATTTTCACACCGCGGAGTTGCCAATAATTGTCCTGGTGGTGCTACTCATTGTCGCCGCATTCTGGCACCGTGTGCGCACGGTGCGCCGTTACAACGCGACTAAGGGGTAAGGGCACCGAGCACCCGTCCGGCGTGGCCGTCCGCGTGCACGGCGTACCAGGCGTGTTCGATGGTACCCGTTGGCCCCACCACGAACGTTGAGCGGATCACGCCAAGGATCTTTTTGCCGTAGTTCATTTTTTCTCCGAACGCGCCGTACTTCGTCATCACCTTTTTATCGGGATCACTCAACAGGTCGAACTTCAGCGAAAACTTTTTGCGAAAGGCCCCGTGAACGATCTCGGCGTCCGGAGAGATGCCGAGCACGGTGACGCGCAAATTCTTGAACGCACCGAGCTGGTCATTGAACTGACACGCCTCTTTCGTGCATCCCGGTGTGTCGTCAGCGGGATAGAAGTAGAGAACGACGCGCGTATCCGCGAAGTCCTTCAACGAGACACTTTTCCCGCTCTGATTCATCAATGTGAAGGCCGGCGCCTTCATTCCGGCCTCAAGTCGCGCCATGTTGCTCCTTTCAACTTTCGTTCAGAATTTGCTAACTCTCCGGTAGACTAGGGGAGAAGCTCCTTGAAGTGAGCTTGGGCCCACACTTTCGAACGACGGTTCCGGGTCCAACCGAGAAACGACCGTTGTCCAGTGAGTAGTGAAAATAAAGTGTCTGGAGCCTCGTCCCCAGACTTATACGCCACCAAAATGACGTTTGCCGAGTTGGGGGTTCATCCCGATCTCTGCGCCGAGTTGACCAGCCAAGGCATTACCACCGCCTTTCCAATTCAGGCCCTGACCATTCATGACGCCCTCGCCGGGCGCGACGTGTGCGGCAAGGCCAAGACCGGATCAGGCAAGACTCTGGGATTCGGTTTGCCGATGCTCCAGCGCGTTGCTGACAGCGAGAAGGAACTGGTCCGCGAAGGCGGCCCGGCCCGACCTCGTGGTTTGGTGCTGTTGCCAACGAGAGAACTTGCCGTGCAGGTGTACGAAGTCTTGAAGCCCCTCGGCGCGGCGCTCGGGCTACACGTGAACGCCGTCTATGGGGGCGCGGACATTGAGCGTCAGATCAAGTCGCTTCGACGGGGCTGTGACATCATCATCGCGACGCCCGGTCGACTGATCGATCTTGGAGATCGCGGCGAGCTCAACGTGGAGCACCTCGACGTGTTGGTGCTCGATGAGGCTGACCGCATGGCCGACATGGGATTCATGCCCCAGGTCGAGTGGGTGCTTCGACGCATCGCCGAACACGCGCATCAGACGCTGCTCTTTTCGGCAACGCTCGATGGCGCGATTGATCGACTGGTCAAGCGCTATCTCACCGATCCCGTGTTCCACGAAGTGGCGAGCGACACGCAGACGGTCTCACTGATGGTCCACCACTTCTTCAACGTGCACCAGATGGACCGCATCAAGGTGGCCGCGGCGATTTGCAATTCAATGGGCAAGACCCTGATCTTCTGTCGAACGAAGCGCGGGGCCGACCGCCTGGTCGAGCAGCTGCAAAAAGAAGGTGTGAACGCGGCCGCCATTCACGGCGACCTGCGTCAGAGCCAGCGCGAAAAGGCGCTGGCCGATTTTTCGGCCGACAAGTTGCCGGTGCTGGTCGCAACCGACGTGGCGGCGCGAGGGTTGCACATTGACGGCGTTGATTGCGTCATGCACTTCGACCCGCCCGAAGACCAAAAGGCCTACCTGCACCGCTCGGGGCGCACCGCTCGGGCCGGATCAACGGGCGTGGTTGTCTCGCTCTTGCTGTGGAACCAGACCATTGAGGCCGAAGTGATCATGCGCCGTCTGGCGCTGAAGCGCCCGATTGTGGAAGTCTTTTCAAACGACCCGCACCTCAGGAACCTGGCGACGTGGGATCCGACGATGGAGGAAGCACTACGGTGAGCAAGAAGAAAAAGCTTGATGTTTTTAGTTACGACAAGAAGATCAAGCGCGCCCTCGTGGTGGTCGCACATCCTGACGACATTGATTTTGGCTCTGCGGGCACGGTAGCGACGCTCACCGGTCACGGTGTCGACGTGGCCTACTGCCTCGTTACGTCGGGCGATGCCGGTGGCGATGACTCCACGCATTCCAAAGAAGAGCGAACCTCGATTCGCGAGAGCGAACAGCGCGCCGCGGCCGCCGAAGTCGGTGTCAGCACACTGACATTCCTGCACTGGCCCGACGGCCAGGTAGAGCCCACGCTGTTGCTGCGCCGAGAGATCGCGCGCGTCATCCGCACGCACCGACCTGATCTGGTAGTTACGCAAAGCACCGAGCGAAATTGGGAGCGAATCGGCGTGAGCCACCCCGACCACCTCGCCACCGGCGAAGCCACGATGCGAGCGATCTATCCCGACGCCCGCAACCCGCACGCTTTCCCTGAATTGGTGCGCGAGGGCTTCGAACCTCACGTGGTCTCGACCGTGTGGATATCGGGCACGAATCCCACCATGGTGGTTGACATCACCAAGGTCTTCGACCTCAAGTACGCCGCATTAAAGCGCCACCAGAGTCAGGTCGGCGGCCGCGTGGGACTGAAGAAGATGCTCAAGAGTTGGGCCCGACTCAACGCGAAGAACGCCGGGCTCGGCAAGGGTCGCCTCGGTGAAAGTTTCAAAGTCGTCAATACCAGGTAGACACCGCGCCGCGCAGTATGGCGTCGTATGGTTACCCGATGGGCAGTGACGAGAACAAGGCCGAAATAGAGCGCACGCCGATAGGGCAACGCAGTACCGCCCGCGGAATCGATCACATTTTCGACGGCGTTACTCGCGCCAATATGCCGGGCCAATTGCTAGCCGGCGTCACGTTGCTCGCCATTGCTATACCCGAACAGTTAGCGACGTCCCAACTGGCCGGCATGCCGGCCTTCACCGCGATGATTGCCTTCGTCACGGCGACGCTGGTCTTCGTGATCGTGGGCTCAAACCCTATTGTGTCCGTCGGCGCCGATTCAACTATCGCGCCGCTCTTTGCGGTTGCCTTGTTGCGCATTGCGCTACCCGCGTCGACGCAGTATTACGAGCTGGTGGCCGGAACCGCTGTGGTCACAGGACTATTGCTGTTAGCGATTGGATTCTTGAAACTTGGATGGCTCGCCGACTTTTTATCGCTGCCCATTGTCATTGGATTCATGTGCGGTATCGGCGTGATCATCGCGGTCCACCAACTGCCGCACGTGTTTGGCATCGCCGGTGGCGGCGATTCGGTGATTCAACGCCTGCAAGCAATTGTCGACAACTTTCATCACGTCAGCGTGTGGTCAATCGTGTTGGCGCTGGGCACATTGGCGGCGATGACTATTGGCGAAAAGATAAATCCCCGCCTGCCCTGGGCGCTGGCCGCGGTCTTGGTAGGCACAATTCTGTGCGTGTCGCTCTCGCTCGCCAGTCACGGCGTCCAGGAGTTAGGCCCCGTCATTGTGGGACTGCCCTCGTGGCGGCTGCGCTGGTTCAGTCTGCACGAGTGGAGTGTGATCTTTACCACGGCCCTGACCTTGGTGATCGTAATTATGAGCCAAACTGCAGCTACCGCACGGACTTCGGCCGACGAGCTAGGTGTCGCGGACAACTTGAGCCGCGACTTCATCGGCGTTGGTATGGCCAACGTGGCCGCTGGTCTGGTGGGCGCATTTCCGGTCAACGCCAGTCCGGCTCGCACGACGGTCACGCGACTCGCGGGCGGGCGAACCAAGTTGGTGGGATTAGTCGCCGGAGTTGGCGCTCTCATTGTCGCCCCCTTCGCGTCGATTGCTCATAGCATTCCCCTGGCGGCGCTGGCGGGGGTCCTGCTCTTCGTCGCCGGTCGGCTCATCAAGATTGCCCAGCTGCGTGCAATTTGGTCCATCAGCCGCGTGGAATTCTTGCTCGCGATATTGACGGTGCTGGGCGTTCTGCTTCTCGGCGTTGAGATCGGCTTGGCGATGGCCGTGGGCCTCGCGATCTTGGATCAAACATGGCGTTCAGCCCATCCGCAAATGATTGAACTGGGACGGCACCACGGTACGACGAGTTGGGAGATTGCGAGCGGACAAGACGTCGACCACGTCGACCACGTACTGGCCGTGGTATTCACAGCCGACATCTATTTTGCCAACGCGGGCGTCTTTCGCCGGGACTTGCACCTCATCATGGCCGCGCATCACGATACTCGTCACATCGTCATTGATGCGGCGGCCATTGCCAACATTGACTACACCGGTCTCGTGATGTTGAATCAATTGGTCACCGACCTGACCAAGGATTCGGTGAGCGTGTCGATTGCCAGAGCGACGGCCGACGTGCGTGGACAACTCAAGAAATCGGGCGACAAGTCGCTCAGTTCTATCCCGGTCTACGACAGCGTCGATGCTGCCGTCAGCGCCTTTCCGCAATAAGAACGACGCAGCGCAGAAGCCACTTCGGGCGTTCGGCGCCGCGGTTATTGCGCCGCGAGTTGGCGCAGCACGAAGTTGAGCACGCCGCCGTGGCGGTAGTACTCGGCTTCGGTCGGCGTGTCGATGCGAAGGCGCACGTTGAACTCGACGACGTCGCCGTTGCCGCGCGTCACCCGCAGCGGGACCTCGTGGACGGTTTCGCCACGGTTAAGGGGATCCAGTCCACCGATGTCGAAAACTTCCGTGCCCTCGAGCGCGAACGTCGCCGCCGACTCACCGGGCAGATACTGCAATGGCAGCACGCCCATACCCACGAGGTTCGAGCGGTGAATGCGCTCGAAGCTCTCGACCAGCACCGCTTTCACGCCGAGCAGTTTGGTGCCCTTGGCCGCCCAGTCACGACTGGATCCCGTGCCGTACTCTTTGCCGCCGAGCACGACCAGCGGTGTCCCTTCAATTTCGTAGAGCATGGCGGCGTCGAAGATTGACATCTCGGTGCCTTCGGGCAGCTTGATCGTGATGCCGCCCTCGGTGCCCGGGGCCATTTGATTGCGCAGTCGCACGTTGGCGAAGGTGCCACGTACCATGACCTCGTGGTTTCCGCGACGGGTGCCGTAACTATTGAAGTCCTGGGCCCGTACGCCGCCATCGATGAGGTAGAGACCGGCGGGTCCGTTGGCGCGAATGCTACCGGCCGGCGAGATGTGATCAGTGGTCACCGAGTCACCGAGTTTGGCGAGTACGCGCGCTCCCGAGATGTTTTCGACCACGCCCGGCTCCATGGTGAGGCCATCAAAGTATGGCGGGAGCTTCACGTAGGTCGACGCCGGGTCCCAGTTGTAGGTGACCGTGTTGGTCGTCGGCACGTTCTGCCAGCGTTCGTCGCCGCCAAAGGCGCTGGCGTAGCGCTCCTTGAACATCTCTGGCGTTAACGAGGCGCGGACGCTCTCTGCAACTTCGGCGTCGGTGGGCCAGAGGTCTTTGAGGTAGACCGGCTGGCCGTCGTGGTCGACGCCGAGCGGCTCCGTGCTGAGGTCAATATCGATGGTTCCCGCGAGCGCGTAAGCCACCACCAGGGGAGGGCTGGCGAGGAAGTTTTGCTTCACGTCGGGGTGGATACGACCTTCAAAGTTGCGATTCCCCGACAGCACCGAGACAACGGAAAGGTCGTGCTCGTTCACGGCATCGGATATCCCGCCCAGCAGTGGCCCGGTATTGCCAATACACGTCGTGCAGCCGAATCCCGCGAGATAGAAGCCGAGTTTGTCGAGCGGCACGACGAGATCGGCGCGTTCCAGATAGTCCATGACGACGCGGCTACCCGGTGCGAGCGACGTCTTCACCCAGGGCTTCACACTGAGCCCGCGCTCGACCGCGCGCTTGGCCACGAGACCGGCCGCGATCATGACCGATGGGTTTGACGTGTTCGTGCACGAAGTGATCGCCGCCACCGTGACCGCGCCATCAAAGATGTGTTCCGCCGCGTCGATGCCGCGCACCCGCAGAGGTTGACGTCCGAGCGCATCGCGAAATGCGCCGCGCGCTCCAGAGAGCGACACGCGATCTTGCGGACGCTTAGGTCCGGCCAAACTGGGCTCCACGGTGGCGAGGTCCAGTTCAACGTATTCGGAGTAGACGGGCTCGGCCACGCTCTTGTCGTGCCAGATACCCTGAGCCTTCGCGTACGCCTCGACGAGTTCAAGCTGCTCGGTTGAGCGGCCGGTGAATGCGAGGTAGTCAATCGTGACTTGGTCGATCGGAAAGATGGCACACGTGGCCCCGTATTCGGGTGACATGTTGCCAATGGTCGCGCGCGTTTCGAGAGAGAGCGACGCTACTCCCGGTCCGTGGGCTTCGACGAACTTGCCCACGACGCCGTGCTTGCGTAGCAACTCAGAAACCGTCAGCACCACGTCGGTCGCCGTGACCCCTTCGCGCGTGGCGCCAACGAGGCGAAGACCGACCACGGGCGGGATCAACATTGACGTGGGCTGGCCCAGCATGCTGGCTTCGGCTTCGATGCCGCCCACGCCCCAGCCGAGTACTCCTAGACCATTGACCATCGTGGTGTGTGAATCGGTGCCCACGACCGTGTCGAGATACGCCACGCCGTCCTCTTCAAAGACCACGCGAGAGAGATGTTCGAGGTTGACCTGGTGGCAGATTCCCATTCCCGGGGGTACGACGCGAAATTGCCCGAAGGAACTCTGCGCCCACTTGAGGAATGTGTAGCGCTCAATGTTGCGTTCGTATTCAATGGCGACGTTCTGGTCGAAGCTCTCCGGGGTTCCCGTGCGCTCCAGGATGACCGAGTGGTCAATGACCATTTCCACGGGCACCAGGGGGTTGATCTTGTTCGCGTCCCCGCCCAGGGCAATGATCGCGTCGCGCATCGCCGCGAGGTCAACCACGGACGGCACGCCAGTGAGATCTTGCATGAGTACGCGTTCGGGAGTGACCGCAATTTCGCGCGCATCGTCGCCCGCCGCTTCTCCGTGTCGGCCGGGCGTGTCAGCCCAGCGCGCAAGCGCTTGAATGTCGGCGGCGCGCACCTTCACGCCATCTTCGTGACGCAACAGGTTCTCTAACAGGACCTTGATGGAGTACGGCAATCGTTCGACACCAAAATCTCTCAGGCCGTCAGCTTTGAGCGAGTAATAGGTGAGCGACCGACCCGCGACGTCGAGCGTGCTCTTCGAGTTGAAACTGTTCAGCGAAGGAGATGTCATATACCCATTCTGCCGTGTAACGCAGATGTTCGTTTCA
>Ga0182024_10019512_pt1 | contig 12487 bp, 11 predicted proteins | sample P32metaG_FD_120480 | JGI IMG/M metagenome (GOLD analysis project Ga0182024, IMG submission 120480) | Permafrost microbial communities from Stordalen Mire, Sweden - P3-2 metaG (Illumina Assembly) | ecosystem: Environmental > Terrestrial > Soil > Wetlands > Permafrost | place: Sweden: Stordalen... | reverse complement strand
GCGCAAGACTGGAATTCCGGTGCTGTTGAATACCAGCTTCAATGAGAATGAACCGATTGTGTGCCGGCCCGAAGAGGCGATTGATTGCTTTAAGCGCACGCGCATGGATGTGCTGGCGATCGGACCTTACTTGAGTGAGAAAGCTGATTGATGGCGGCTCATGCTAGTTACGTTGCGGCCGAGGGGCTGGAGTTAGCTTTGGTTGGCCGCTTTCCTCGCATGCGGGCGCTTGCGTGGAGCGGCGATTGGTTGTATGCGTCGCGTGGATATGCGATGCTTCGCGCCAGGGTGTCAACGGTTGTCGAATGGGAGCGGGTTGGCTCGTTCCGGCCGGCGGCGTGGCGGTCGATCAGTTCTTGTTCACGGTTGGGGTATCGTTTTTTTCGCGATGGGTTTCATGCGCTTGCGGTTTTGCCTTTGGGACATTTGATTGGTGCTGTGCCTGGCGCCATCGTTACGCTGTCGCCGGGCGAGACGGAATTTCGCGTGTCGCATCGGGTGAGTCGCGGTTTGCGTCCGCTGCATATTACTGCCACTTCGAAGGGGCATGTTTTTTGGGGAGAATATTTCGATAACCCGCGGCGGGATGAAGTTCACGTTTATGCGTCGATCGATCATGGCGCGCATTGGGAAGTGGTTTACACATTTCCTCGCGGCGATGTCCGGCACATTCACAATATTGTTTATGACGAGTGGGAAAATTGCCTGTGGGTGCTGACCGGCGATCAGGGCCGGGAGTGCCGCATCATTCGAGCTTCGTGCGATTTCAAAACGGTAGACGTGGTGTTATCCGGCAATCAGCAAACGCGGTGTGCTGCGCTCGTGCCTACGCGGGATGCCGTTTATTTTTCTACGGATTCACCGCTTGAGAAAAATCATATCTACCGTCTTGACCGGCGAAGCGGCGGGGTTTGCGCGGTTGCGGAGTTGAGTGGTTCTTCGACTTATGGATGTTTGGCGGGCGATGCTGTCTTCTTTTCTACTATGGTTGAACCGAGTGCAATAAATTCGAGTTGCCATGTGGAACTTCATGGCAGTCGGAACGGCGTCAACTGGCAACCATTGCAGCAATGGAAAAAAGATCGCTGGCCGCTGGGATTATTTCAATACGGCAATGCGTTTCTGCCTGATGGCAAAAATACGACTCGCCTGCTTGCGGCAACAACCATCGCGGCCGAACGAGCGGACATGGAAACTTCTGTCTGGCAAGTATGACGACGCGAGGGGGAATCCTGCGCGCTATCAGTGTTGCGCTTTTCTCGTGCTAATGTCCGATTGTGGCTTCTCTGCAATACTATCGGCGCATTTTCAGCGCGTATCTGGTGCCTGAAAGAAGCCATCTCAGTTTCTGGCATGAAACGCCTCAGTTAAACCCTGGAGCGAGTTTTCACCGGCTCGGCGAATACTACATGTTGTTTGCCGAGAAAGCGGATTACGCTGGGCCGCACGATACGACCGGAATTCCGCTGCTTAATTATCGCGGAAAAATCGGACTGCAATATAATCCTATCGCGATTGCGCAGTGGGGATTGGGCAACTACAACCTGTTTTGCCAAGGTCACGGCGATGAACGAAAACAGAAATTCGTAGCGGCCAGCGATTGGCTTTGCGCTCATCTGGAACGGAATGCGTTTGGGTTGTGGGTTTGGAATCACAACTTCGATTGGGAATATCGCTCGACGCTGAAAGCTCCATGGTATTCGGGACTGGCGCAGGGTCAGGGAATTTCGCTGCTGCTGCGCGCTTATCGTGCGACCGGGACGGTTGCGTATCTCGACGCTGCTGCACGAGCATTCAGCAGCTTTCTCAAATCCGCGAGCGAAGGCGGAGTTACGTTTACCGATGCAAAGGGTAATTTGTGGTTCGAAGAATACATTGTTTTGCCGCCGACCCACATCCTCAATGGATTTATCTGGGCGATTTGGGGCGTGTATGACTATTTCTTAGCCACCGAAAGCAGTACGGCGCGCCATCTTTTCGCGCAGGCGACTTTGACGCTTCGTGAAAATCTTGCGCGTTACGATCTCGGCTTCTGGTCGTTGTATGAACAAACCGGGTATGAACAATCCGGAACCATGCTGCCCATGGTTGCCAGCCGGTTTTACCACCGGTTGCATGTGACACAGTTGCGCATCATGCATCGCATCGCCGGGGATGAAATCTTCGCCCGCTATGCGGATAAATGGGAAGGGTATGCGCGCAGCCGCGCCAATCGCACTCGCGCGCTCTGTTACAAGAGCGCATTCAAACTCGCGTATTACTGAAAACTCGTGAACATTCTTTACGTATCGCAATACTTTCCACCGGAAATGGGCGCGCCTGCGAGCCGAGTTGCAGAGATGTCTCGGTTGTGGGTAGAGGATGGCCATGGGGTTACGGTGCTGACTGGATTTCCCAATCATCCGACGGGGGTTGTGCCGTCCGCATATCGCCGCAAGTTTCGCCGCTTAGCAGCACAAGAGACTTACCACGGAGTCAACGTGGTTCGCACCTGGCTTTTGCCGTTGCCTAATCGCAAAGCCTACGAACGCATGTTGAATTACAGCTCATTTTGCATTTCTTCCGCTTTCGCTGGCATGTTTCTGCAAAAACCAGACGTGGTGATTGCCACTTCACCGCAGTTGTTGGTGGGGCTTTCCGGTTGGTGGCTTGCACGGCTTAACGGAGTGCCATTCATCTTCGAGGTTCGTGACCTCTGGCCTGAATCTCTGGCTGCGGTCGGGGTGGGCAGCGAACATTCGCGGCTGCACCGGGGGTTGGCGAGAATTGCGGGCTTTCTGTATCGCAATTGCAATCGTCTAGTGGTCGTGACTCCGGCTTTCAAAGACTATCTGATCCGACACTGGCGGGTTCCTGAAGAAAAGATTTTCGTAGTCGAGAATGGAGTCGATACCAGCTTGTTCAACCGCTTTACTCCGAAGGTGGCGTTAAGACGTGCGTTGGATGTCGACGAGAAATTTGTCGTATCTTACATCGGTACCATCGGGGCAGCGCATGGGATGGAAACGTTGCTGGAAGCGGCCTCACAGATGCGAGAACGGATGCCTGAAGTTTTATTTCTGATCGTGGGAGAAGGAGCTGAGAAAAAGTGCATGACGTCTTTGGCCCGCTCTCGGGGACTTAGCAATGTGCGTTTTGTCGAACAGCAGGCGCGCGAAATAATCCCGGCCTACATCGCTGCCTCCGACGCATGTCTCGTACTGCTAAAAAAAGCCGAACTTTTTAGAACTGTTTTGCCCACGAAAATGCTGGAATTCATGTCATGCGCCCGTCCTGTGATTCTCGGCGTGGACGGTTATGCGCGCAAAGTTGTGGAGCAAGCCAACGCGGGGATTTTCTTTACGCCAGAAGATCCCACTGCTTTGGTGGAGACGGTTATGAGGCTGGCAGCTGATCCTGATCTACGCGAATCGATGGGCCGCAATGGACGCCAGCATGTTCTTCGTTATTTTTCCCGCCGCGACAGCGCCAAGATATATCTTGACCTGCTGCAGGACTTGTTGGGAACGGACGCGCGACGAGCAGCGGCTGCGGCGTAACGCGAATGTGCAGAGGGGGCCTGGCCTCCAACCAAATTGGAAGTCAAAGATAGTCATCGCAGGCAAACACCAAGATCCCTCGCTTCGCGAGGGATGACAGTTCATTTGTTTGTGTTTACGGGCGTTATATGAATTACGGCCTGTGCAGACAAGAATCCGAATCCCTCGCTTCGCTCGGGATAACAGTTCATTATGTGACCGAGCAATTGCTCAGGCCAACGTGGCAGCTTGTCTAATAAGAGTTTCGCTACGGGATGGCTACGATGCTGGCGGCAGTGGCTGCTTGCATGGCCGCTTCCATGGCGCGTCCGGCGAATACTTTGGTTGCGCTGGTGGGAACAAAAAGAATATCGTCTGGCTGCATGGTCATGTCCGGAGCTTTGGCTCTCAGTATTTTTTTCAGCTCCACCGGAATTTCGGTAAGGCCGTCGGGACCTCTGTGAATGATTCTAGCGCCGCCTAAATTAGCAGTGTGGGTTGTGCCGCCGGCCAGCGCAATTGCCTGCAGCACGGTTAGGTGCGCGCTGTCCATGAGGAATCCGCTTGGCCTTCCGACATCGCCTACGACGTAAACCAAGTCTGCCTTGCGAACAATAATCGTATCGCCCGGCAGAATGGGAATGTTGCTTTCTGGGTTGTCGCTGACGTTGCGCGAAAGTGGAACTGTGATGGGCCTGTCAATCTGATCACGATGGGTGACGGTGATGCTTCTGCCCGCTTTTTCAGTGAATCCGCCCGCAGACGAAATGAGGTCGAAAAGCCGTTGCTGTCCGGGCACCGGATAAACTCCCGGCCGAACGACCTCACCTAATATGCTCGCGCCTTGTGAGGCGTACTGGTCAACAAATAATGTTACGTGGGGATTCTTAACGAAGCCGCCATCAGAGAGCTGTTTCTGAATCAAGCCCTCGGCTTCTTCCGAGGTTAAGCCAGCGACGTTGACGTAGTCGATCAGCGGCAGGTAGATTTCGCCCTTGGTGCTGATGCGGGCCTTCGTGGTGAGTTCGGGAACGTTGTAGACGGCTACATCGATCAAGTCTCCGGCTTGCAGCCTGAGCGATGAAGCAGTCTGTAGGGGTGCGTGCGACGGTTCGGACCGGGGAGCGATGTTGTTAGTTGTCGCCCGCGCTTTTTCACCCGGGGCTGGTTGCTGGGCGAGACTTCCTTGTGCCAGCGCTATCAGCAATAGAAATGAAAAAAAACAACTGCGGACGAGCCTGGACGAACTCCATCGCATCGGCGATGTAGAAAAAACCATTGCCATTTTTGGCAAGTCTAGCACAGCCTGGATGGCTTGATAGACGAGCGTTTGGCCCCGTACTCAAATCGCAAACAGTGGGAATCTCAAAGGTTAAAGGTTAACCCAGGCTCAGCGCGTACCAAGTGAGGGAATAGCTCCGCGTTGGCGACAGTTGTAAGATTCTGTGGAATAGGAGAGTTAGTGACACTTTTCTATCTCGGGACTTTTGTCGGCTCGGTGCTGCTTTCATTTGCGCTGACTAAATACGTGCGTGACGTGGCGACCGTGCGCGGTTGGGTTGCTGCCCCTGTACTTGCTCGACACTTGCACAGCCGTCCTTTGCCGCGATTCGGCGGAGTAGCAATATTTTTTTCGTTCGTGCTCACCTTCGGACTCGCATCGGGCGCCGGTTGGCATCATTTTGCACTGGGCTTCGGACTCTCCGGTAAAACCCTGCTCACGCTTTTGCTCCCCGGTTGCCTGATTTTTGGGCTGGGTGTTTACGACGACATTTATTCGGTGAGTCCGTACGCCAAGGTTGCGGTGCAAGCTATTGCCGGCGCAATGTTGTTTGCCGGCGGGCTTCGCATCCTCGACCTACCCGTATTTTTTGGCAGCCGACATTTTCCCTGGTTCGTGGGACTGCCATTGACCGTGTTATGGGTACTCGCGATTACGAACGCCTTCAATCTTATTGATGGGCTCGACGGTCTGGCTGCGGGTTCGGCTTTGTTTTCTACGATAGTTGTATTTGCCGTCGCGCTGGTTTCAGGTTCGTCTCTGGTTTCGCTGATGGCGCTGGCCTTGGCGGGCTCGATTCTGGGATTTCTGCGTTTTAATTTCAGCCCAGCGACCATCTTTCTGGGGGATTGCGGAAGCCTTTTCATCGGATTCATTTTGAGTGCGCTGGCTCTGCAGGGCGCGCAGAAGGCGCCGACGATCATTGCGGTCGCGATCCCTGTGGTGTCTTTCGGTCTGCCGATACTGGAAACCACGCTATCGATTTGCCGGCGTTTTCTCGGGGGCCGTCCGGTTTTCACGGCTGACCGCGAGCACATTCATCACAAACTTTTGCAGCGGGGCTTTTCGCATCGCCAAGTGGTCATCCTTCTCTACGGGGTCTCAGCGTTATTTGCCTTGCTCAGTTTATTTTTGCTGTGGCCTCGCGGCGATATGCTGGGCCTGGTTCTGGCGGTGCTCGGCGCCGGCATTTGGATTGGCGTGCAGCGTCTGGGCTATTTGGAATTCGGCGAACTGGGCAGAGTGGCGCATCGAACCATTGAGCGACAGGTTCTGATTAACAATCTTGCTATCCGCAGGGCCACCGAAGAGTTGAAAGTCGCCTGCGACTACGCGCAGCTTGGCAGAATTCTAGTGGCGGCGCTTGCGGGCAACGATTTCGACGCGTTCGACTTGCGGTTGCAGTATTCTCCCAGCGACCTTCCGGCCATTCATGGACTGCATCTGGTTTCGGGCTGGGGAGAAATTCCTTGCTTACGCTGGACCAGGCCGGGCAGTCATTTTGCGCAGCAGTCGAACAGCGCGTGGTGCCTGACTGTCGATCTAGTCAGTACCGGCCACGCGCGTTGCGGATCCATGACCGTTTATCGTCTGTACAGCGACCGCGAATTGCAATGCGATATTAGTCTGCTCACTTCGGAGTTCCCGGCAGCTTTAGCCGATGCATTGCATCGTGTATTAACGCCAGCTCTGCAAATCATGCCGACTCCTAACCAGCCTTCGGAATTGATCGCCGTGCAAGCCAGCTAAAGACCGTTATTCACAGCCCTGAACCAGACGCGCCACTTCTGAAGGATCGCGCTCCCGGTTACTTTTCTAAATTCGCTCGCGAAAAATTCGGGAGGGATCGGACGAATGGCGGAACAGCTCACCGGGCAGGACATTAGCTTTATCAGCTTGCCGACCGCCGTGTTCTGCGTTGAATGTGAGTTAATCAGCAAGAACAACACTCCATACTGTATGGCTTGCGGCAGCCGGGCTCTGCTGAGTTTGTCCCGACTGCTGGGCGGTTCTTTGCGGGGCCAACAGACGGCTCACCTGATCGAAGATGTTGAGTTGGATCGGCTGGTGCGGGAATTACTGAGTACGGTTCCGAGTTCAGAAAATCGTATCCCCGCTTCATTTGCGACGCTGGCGCCTTCGCGCAGTCATGCTCGCGCGATGGATTTCGCGACGCAAAGGGCGGGCCATGTTTTGGGCAGGGAGCCCGATCTTCGGCCTGGCGAAATCGAATTGGAGCCTGCGATAAGCGTGATTGCCGAACGGGCGCAGGCTTTGACCGGAGCCAGCGGCGCCGCGATTGCATTGCGACAGGGAGATGAAATCATTTGCCGCGCCCGCACCGGCCGCACGGCGCCTGATCTCGGAGTGCGGCTGCAAACCAACTCGGGAATTTCTGCTGACTGTGTTCGCACCGGCGAAATCGTGCTTTGCCACGATGCGGAGCGAAATCCATATGTCGATATCGCCAGTTGCAGACGTCTTGGAGCGCGATCCATCCTGGCGGCGCCACTGCGGCATTTCCGGCGTACTTTGGGTGTATTCGAGGTTCTGTCGGGCACTCCTCACGCTTTTGATAATCGCGACGTGGCTACGATGCAGCTGCTGTCGAGTCTGATGGTGGCGGCAATTTCACGTTTATCCAGCATTCGCAATCAGCAAGATTCTTTGGCGGGCTGAGATAGTTTCACTGCGGCGAGTAAAGCGATCGCTTGAGAAATTCTCCGGCGCCCGGACGTCCGGTAAATTTGTCCGCCTCCACGATCACTCGGCCGCGAGAGAGAACGACGTCCGGCATGCCGGTGACCTCGATGCCTTCGAACATGGAGTAGTCGACGCGCATGTGGTGAGTTTTGGCGCTGATCGTGTGTTTGCGGGCGGGATCGAAAATTACCAGATCCGCATCGCTGCCGACTGCGATGGTGCCCTTGCGAGGATAGAGTCCAAAAAGTTTTGCGGGCGTGGTGGAAACCAGTTCAACGAAGCGATTCACGCTGAAGCGGCCTTGGGCGACGCCGCCAGAATAAATCAGGCTCATGCGGTGCTCGATGCCGGGGCCGCCGTTGGGAATTTTGGTGAAGTCGTCGCGTCCCAGTTCTTTTTGTTCCTTAAAACAGAATGGGCAATGGTCGGTGGAAACCACCTGCAGATGATCTCGCTTTAATCCATTCCATAATTTTTCCTGATGCCATTTGTCGCGCAACGGCGGCGTGAAAACGTACTTCGCGCCTTCGAATCCGGGGACGTCAAAGTTCTCGATCGACAGATAAAGATATTGGGGGCAGGTTTCGGCGTAGACAGGAAGGCCGCGATCGCGGGCCTCGCGCACTTTTTCCAGAGCATCGTTGCAGCTTAAGTGAACAATATAGACCGGGGCTCCCGCCATCTCTGCGAGAGCGATGGCACGGGATGTGGCTTCTGCTTCGGCGGTGGTTGGGCGCGTCAGGGCGTGATACTTCGGAGCTTTTTTCCCTTCAGCCAAAGCTTGCTGCACGATCACGTCGATGGCGCTGCCGTTTTCGGCATGCATGCAGACGAGGCCTCCATTCTTTGCCGTGGCGCGAAGCGCTTTGAAAATGCTTCCGTCATCAAGCATGAAGACGCCGGGATAGGCCATGAAGAGTTTGAAGCTGGTCACGCCTTCGCGGACCAAAGCGTTCATCTCTGCGAGTTGCGCATCGGCTAGATCGGTGATGATGCAATGAAACGAATAGTCGAAGACGGCCTTGCCGCTCGCCTTTTGCATCCAGGTGTCGAACGCAGTGCGTAGGGTTTGGCCTATGTACTGAATCGCGAAATCGATGAGCGTAGTTGTCCCGCCAAAGGCGGCGGCTCTTGTGCCAGTTTCGAAATCGTCGGCGCTGTTGGTGCCTCCGAAGGGCATGTCGAGATGAGTGTGAACATCGATTCCGCCGGGCAAAACATATTTTCCGGCGGCATCGATAATTTTAGTGGCATTGTCGCGCGGAAGATTTTGACCGACCGCCGTGATCTTGCCACTGCTGATCGCAACGTCGCTTGCGTACGTATCTGTGGCCGTGGCCACGCGTCCGTTTATGATGACCGTGTCAAAGCTCATGCCTGTGCCCCCGTTCGACTGGTAGAGGATGCATTTTATGCTAAACTGCGACACCTTGGGCTGAGCATTTCGGCGGAAACCCAAAGGCGGACAAACCACCCTTCGACTTCGGCCAGGGCAGGCTATGAACACTGAGGTTCACAAAGGAGATCGCATGCGCTTTGGCATCACTATAAAACCCGATATGCCGGTGGAGCGCATTGTTGCGCTCACGCGGCAGGCTGAAGCTGCGGGATTTCAGTATGGCTGGATTTTCGATTCTCACATTTTGTGGCTGGAACCTTATCCTCTGCTGACACTGATGGCGAGCAACACCACGGACATGCGCCTGGGAACTTGTGTGACCAATCCGGCGACTCGCGACATCACGGTTACTTCAAGTTTGTTCGCTACTTTGAATCTCATTTCCCGAGGGCGCATGCAGTTGGGCATCGGCCGCGGCGATAGTTCGCGGCGAGTGCTGGGAAAGAAGCCGGTTGGGGCGGGCGATCTGGAGCGCGCGGTAAAAACTTTTCGTGAGCTGACAGCGGCGCGGGAAATTGAATACGACGGCCAGCCCACGCGGATTTCGTGGGCGACGGGATCGCCGCCGGTGTGGATTGCGGGATATGGGCCGAAGGTGCTGGACCTCGCCGGCCGGGTTGGCGACGGAGTGATTTTACAGTTTGCCGATCCTGATTTGATTGAATGGTGCCTCGGTTTCGTGAAGAAGGGCGCAGAGGCTGCCGGGCGGGATTTTCGCAAGATTGAAGTTATGGCGGCAGCGCCGGTTTGGGTGTCCGATGATTTGAAGCTGGCGCGGGAACGGGTTCGTTGGTTTCCGGCGCTGGTTTCAAATCACGTGCTGGATTTGATTTCGCGCTACAAGCCGGAAGATCTCCCGCCCGCATTGACCTCGTACGTGCGCGACCGGGGCCACTACGATTATCAGGAACATTGCGAAGTGAACAGCGATCATTCGAAATTTGTTTCTGACGAAGTGGTGGATCGCTTTTGTCTGGTTGGGCCAGCGGCGGCGCACCGGGAAAAACTCCGCAAGTTAGCCAGTGTCGGAGTTACGCAGTTCAATATTTATTTGATGTGCGGCGAGGAAGAAGCCACGCTGAAAACTTATCAGCGGGAAATACTGCCGCAGCGCTAAATTAGTTTCCCATTCTTTCGCGCGCGTGCCCGGCCTGCGCGTAGTCCCTTCTCGATGATCTGCTTGTATCCTGACGCGTCCATCACCTGCATGGTTGCGGCGGCGGTGCCGCCTGGCGTCGCAGCTTCTTGAATAAGCTTATCCAACGGTTCCTCGCCTTCTCGCCACGAGAGAATGCCATCGGCGAGGGCGTGAGCTGCGGCACTTAACGCGTTCTTTCGGTTTAGTCCTAGTCGCTCGCCTGCTGTTGCCAGCGCGGCTAGAGCATGGTAGCTGTGGCTGGGAGAAAAAGTCACGGTAAAAGCATCGAACTGGCGCTCGGGAATTTCGAGAACCGGTCCTACCTGCTCGAACAGGCTTTTAACTTCGATCTTCATATTGCGAGGGAAGGTTTGGTCGAAGGTCAAAGCTGTAAGCCCGCGCCCAATGCGGCAGACAGGGCTGGGCATGGCGCGTGCCCATCGCGCTGGTGGTCCCAAGCGCGCTCGCAGTTTGGCGATCGGCACGCCAGCGGCCAGACTGATCGCAGTTAAATTGTCATTGATTTGCATTTGCTCCAGGAGTTCGCGTACTGAATCCGGGCGCACTGCGATGATGAGGAGTTCCGCTTGCTTGACGGCTTCTTGTAGATTCGGTTCAACAGTCACGCCGTATTGTTTCTTGAGTTGCCGCAGTTTACTCGGGTTGCGGTCATGCACGACGATTGGCTTATGGTATTTCGCCAGTCGTAGTCCGGCCACGAGGGCGCTGGTGATGCGTCCGCCTCCAAGAAAAACAGTCGCCTTCACGAGAGTTCCGCGCAAGCCTGATCGGCTGCTTCCCCGAGTGCTGCCACATCCGTTTCGGTGTGCGCCGTCGAGATGATCCAGTGCAGGCCGTTTGAGGGAGTCATATAGATTCCGCGTTCGAGCAACAGGTGAACGAATTTGGAATAGCGCGCGGTATCGACGTAATTGCAGTAATCGCGATAATCGTGAATGGCGTCGCGATCGGTGAAATAAATTTGAAACATGGGGCCAAAACCCTGGACGATGGCCTTCACCTTGCGGCGATGGAAGACTTCACGCAAGCGCGCAATGGCGGCGTCGCCTATCGCGTGCAGGTTCGCGTAAGTCTCCTTGCGCGAGAGCAGGTCCAGGTTGGCGGCGACAACTTTCATAGTGAGCCGGTGTCCATTGAAAGTGCCGTAATGCAGAACCATGTTGTCGCTCCAGCGCATGCGATCGAGAATGGATCGGGGGCCAGCTACTGCGCCAATCGGAAATCCCGCTCCCAGCGCCTTACCGAAGGTGCTGATGTCGGGTTCAATTCCGTAATATTGCTGGCATCCACCGGGGGCGTAGCGAAAGCCGGTGACTACTTCATCGAGGATCAGCAGCACGCCATACTCTCGGGTCAGCTCGCGTATTTTCTGCAAGTAGCCTTCGCGCGGGAGAATGCATCCCATGTTCGCCATAATCGGCTCGGTGATAACGGCGGCTAGCTCGCGCCCATGTTTTTGCATGATGCGATCAAGCGCGGCGACATCGTTCCATGGGGCGAGCACGACATCGTCAAAGGTTGCGGGCGGAATGCCTTCCGAGTCGGGAATTCGCGAAGGGTTTTCCGGCGGGCCGAGTTGTTGTGGCGGATGCCCATGCGCATTCAGCAAAAACGGATCGTACCAACCGTGATAATGGCCTTCGAATTTAAGAAACTTGGTTCGGCCGGTGTGCGCGCGAGCCAGGCGCAGCGCCAGCATGGTCGCCTCACTGCCGGTGTTGGTAAATCGAACCGCTTCTGCCGACGGTACCACGCTACAGAAACGCTCCGCCGCTTCGACTTCCGCGGACGTCGCGGCTGCAAAGTGCGATCCTTCCGCCATGGCTTCTGAAACGACGGAGGCCAGCTTGGGATGGGCGTGGCCGTGGATGAGCGCGCCGAAGGACATCATGAAATCCACGTACTCGTTTTTGTCCGCGTCCCAGACATGCGAACCCCTGCCGCGTTCTAAAAAGATAGGGCCTGGCGAATATGTGGCCTTGCCGCGAGACGGTGAATTTACTCCTTCAATCAAGAATTTCTGCGCGCGCTCAAACCATTGTTGGGAGTGGGTTCGCGTTTGGGTGGTCGGGCTCATTGAGATTCGTTGAGTATACGGGATGAATATTCTGAATCAGCGCCGGTGGTTTTTATCCCCTCTGGGACTATAAAGCCCTTTTTCAAAAAACGCATTCGCGGCCGGAAGGCTTACCCTGATACGAAACGAGACTTTTTCCGCGGCATGTGAAGCCGCGCCCTTTCAAAACGGTTTCGCTTTATTAAAGCACGCTCCAGAGCACCGCTTGTCTGAGCACGTCAGGTGATGATGCCTGCCAACCGAGACGGGTGCATTCTGTGCAATAGTAGATAGAGAAACATTTTTTTACTCTTCTAAATTTTCTATGGGGAGGCATTTATGCAGACTCGCGAACTGGGACACAGCGGGC
>Ga0182024_10019511_pt1 | contig 12488 bp, 13 predicted proteins | sample P32metaG_FD_120480 | JGI IMG/M metagenome (GOLD analysis project Ga0182024, IMG submission 120480) | Permafrost microbial communities from Stordalen Mire, Sweden - P3-2 metaG (Illumina Assembly) | ecosystem: Environmental > Terrestrial > Soil > Wetlands > Permafrost | place: Sweden: Stordalen... | reverse complement strand
GCCCAGATCAAAACGATAAAGAGTATTGACCTCATCGCCCTCCCTCCCGGCCTGCGGGATATTAACTGCTGCCTCTTAGCCGCGCGCGAGATTTACGAGATCGTAACCGGGGAGCGGCATAAAAGCCGTGGGCGCGGACCTTCTCCATTGGATCGCGGCTGGCTCCAAGTCCGGCACTCTGTTTGTCAGCTCTTACGCGGCGCACCCGCGCTGTAAATCCTCGGCCTAGGCTACGCGATCGTGCGCGCCAGCAAGTTCCGTACGGCCCCCGCCGTCCATTTCCCGTGTCGCGCCGTGCGGATGTGCCGTGCTGCAAGTTCTCGCGCTATTCCATTTAGGCTGGTTATTCCATCGGCGCGGATCGCGTTGATGGTTGGCAGTACCTGCGATGCGTGAAGATCGGCTTTGATCGTGTTCCCATGGGACACAAATCGACCTCTTTATCGCCTCTACTCTCGGTAGAATAGCAAAGATGCCGGCACTGCTCTGTACGGTTGGCAACAATGCCTCACGGGCCACGCCCCCTCTAAGGACCCCTCGCATGATTACGCCCGATTACCTTGCCGGCATCCCGGATAGCTTCCTGGCACTTAAGTTCCCCGACACCGATCCGCCGGTCATCGTTGCGGTCGAGAAGCTGGCGATCCAGTACGACCCGCGGGAAAGCGCGCCCGAGACCGAGACGGAATGTCGAGCTGTAGAGATATCGGTCGCCGAGACTTTGCGGCCGCCTCTCCACGACTTGATGAAACGCCACGACATCGTACGGTCAACCGGCTTCGATCGACCGGGATCGGGAGTGAGGTGGCATCATCTCGACCTCACTGCGGCGCTCGCGGCCGAGGAAGGGATCGAGCTGCGAACTCGCGCGCATTACATAGCGCGACACTCGTCCCTCTCTAATCGCTAGGCTGGGGCCTTCAACGGGAAGAGCCCGGCGCGGAGGAACAACGCCGGGCTCACTTCCGCAAGCTGGAAGGGCGCGCTTCCCTTCGCGCCGGTATAATCCCTGCATTTAATGTGCCGACCGCGAGCCACCTGACCGGCTCTTGTGGACTACCAAATTAGGCCGATCAGGTGCCTTGGCAGCAGCTCGCGGCAGAGCCCGACGAGTTACCCCTCGTCGGGCTCACCTCCGCCGTGAGAGGAGGGGCGCGAGCGGGCCTCACTTCGAATTTTATGCTTCCGCCGCGCAACCGGGAGCCGTCGGCTGAGCCTCGCGGCGAGGGATACGTTCTCGCTAGATGGCCGGTAGTGGGTCAGTACCTATGGGTGCCGCTTCGAAGAGTGCGTCTAGAAAACGGGCGTTGATTAGCCATCTCCTAGCGCGATTGCTCGAGTTGGATAGCGAGCCGCCTCAATCGAGTCACGGCGCTATCTAGCTCGCGCAACGCGCGGGCGGAATCGCCGACCTTCAGGGCTCTTTCACAATCGTCGAGTTCGCCATTGATTACTCGCTGAAGTCGGCGGGCTACCTCCGAGTTCTCCATATCCCAGTTCCCTCTCGGCCCCGTGCGTTGCGCTTACGGGGGCCGATGTGCCGCCGTGGGGATGCGCGGCGCAGGTCATCCACACGTACCCTGAAAAAACCTTCCGGAAGGTCCCGATCGGCTGGCTGGCACCAGCGCGCAACGAAGGCTGCGGCAAGCGTCGCATCTCGAAAATAGACGGCGATTGCATCGTTGATGACGCCGCGCCCAGCGGGTGTCATCGACCAGCCATCGGCTCCGCAATTGTCGTCGAGCCAGGCGTGCATGCGGTTCAGGCGCTCGCCGAAGCCCGTTGGCGGTGTGGCGACCCGGACGCGCACAGGAAACCGGCGCTCGGCCTCGGTGATCATCAGCTTTGAACTGGCGGCCATAGGCGCTGGTCCGGGATTAGGTAGGTGGGTCAGTTTTGATTGTCGAGGCTTGGCGCGCGCGGTTTGTGATCCGCCCGCGCCATGGATACGGTCCACGATCTTTTCCTGCAATACCTTGACGCTAAAATCCAAGCGGATGACAAGGCATCCGTAGCCCAAGCCGCGATATTAGCTGAATTGCGACGGCGCAGGCTGAACGAGACAGCTATCAAGAACCTCATTAGCCGGGGGAAAGAACCAAATGACGAAGCGCATGGCCGCCGCTAGGCTAAAAACTCAGACCCGATATAGGTAATTTCCGAATCTACCAATGATCGGATTCGGGCGGCATTTTCGAGCCGGATTGGTCTGTTGCAATCAAACTGACTACCTAAACCATATCCTCATAAATCCCCCTACCGTTGGGCCGCCATGATTGACCTTCCGATCGAGCTGGCGCGTCACTATCGCGAGGAAGCGGAGCGCGTCCGAAAACTCGCCGCCGCCGCGGTGCTCCCTGGCATCCGCGAGGTTCTCCTCAGCATCGTCCGGCAGTATGACGATCTAGCGGAGGGCGTGGGCGACTGGGGCGGCTTTCCGTTGCACGTTCGCTAGAACGAAAGCCCCGGGCCGCGCATGTCGGCTATCCGGCCTTCTTGCGGCGAGCCGCTGGAGCGGTGACCGGGGATGGTTTGGCCACTGCGGGTTTCTTCCCTTTCCCGCCGCCGACAGGCATCAGCAATTGCGGCTGGCGCCGGTCGACCGGCTTAGCGCGCTTTGCTTTCGTCGGAGTCCGCAGCGCACCCTTCTCCATGAGACTGGCCCTGAGCGCTGCCATGAGATCGATGACCTTTGGCGGGTCCGCAATCTCGCGTGGTGTCGTCGTGACCCCTTTGAGCTTGTTCTCGACAAGCTCTCGCAAAGCATCCTGATAGGTATCGCGGAAATCGGCCGGATCAAATTTCCCCTTGGTGCGCTCAATGATCGTCTCCGCGATCGCCAGCATGTCGGGGTCGATGGCGCCGGTATCGCGGATGGCGAATTCGCCGGTGCGGACTTCATCGGCGCTGCGCAATGTCGACATCAACAACCCAATCCCGCGCGGCTCGATGAGCACCTGCCGCTCGCGGCTGGCGAGCGTCACCTTGCCGAGCCCGGATAGCCCCTTGGCGGCCATCGCCTGCCCGATCACGCGAAAGGCCTCAACCGCCAGCTCGCCATCGGGATACACGTAATAGGGCGCGTTGAGATAAACCGGGTCGACCTCGTCGCGATCGACGAACCGGGTCAGGTCAATGACCTTCGAACTTTCGACCTGCAGCGCCTTCAGTTCCTCGTCGCTGATCAGCACGTACTGGTCGCGGTCGTGCTCGTACCCTTTGGCCACTTGGAGCCGCTCAACGACTTTCCCGGTCTCGCTGTCGACAAGCTGCTGCTTGAGGCGGTTGCCGGTCTCCGCGTTGATCTGGTTGAGGCGGATACGGTTCGTCTCCGTCGTCGCCGGCGACAGGTAGACCGGGCAGGAGACCAGAGACAGGCGGAGGTGACCATTCCAGGTCGCGCGAGGCATCGAGGCTCCCGAGGAAGACGGTCTCAACAACGCAAGGGGCGTTTCTTCCCGTCAGTAGACCGCAGTGTGCGAGCCCAGCCGTTAACCGTCAATTAACCATGCGCCATCTATCGATGGGCGCCATGATTGACATCCAAATCGAGGCGGCCCGTCATTATCGCCCCCACTCATGGCGAACGCCGAGGCGGGGATCATCTCGTGGAGCTTGGTCGGACGCAGAATTCTTCGACGAGCACCTCCCGGACGGGCTCGTGCTGCGGGCGCTCGTTTGTTTGCTGGAAGGCGGCGAATGGCAATGGACCCTCACCGTGCTCGGCGAGGGTAAGGGAGAAATGATCAGCACCGGGACCGAGAGGACCGCTACTAAGGCTCGCCGAACGGCGGCTGCCGAAATCGGCAAATGCCTTAAATACGTGACGCCTCGGCGAAGGCAGGAAGGCGCGTAATCTACTCAGGCTCCCAGGCATCCCTGCAAGCTTGCTTAGGTCAGTCGCCGCGTCCTGGCACCCAAATTGGCACCGGACGCGAAAGCACCGTGCGGGATCAGAAGGGAGCAACCGGGTGCGTTGCGGTCGGATAGCGGCGCGAAACCAACCCAACAGTGACAACGCGGCATAATCCGGGAAGGTGTCGCGCACTTTAGCAAACCGCCGCCTTCAGCCACTCGGCCACCCCTCCACCAATGAGTGGGGTCGTCACGGCGCATGCGCTTTTGGTTCTAGTGGCGCCCCCGGGCAAGTCAACTCGCGGGAGACTCACAGTTCCGCCTCGATCCGTTCCATATCGTCGTCGCCGAAGCCGAAATGATGGCCGATCTCGTCGGAGACTCACAGTTCCGCCTCGATCCGTTCCATATCGTCGTCGCTGAAGCCGAAATGATGGCCGATCTCGTGGATCAGCACGTGACTGACGATTTCGGCAAGCGCCTCACCGCTCTCGCACCAGTAGTCGAGGATCGGCCGGCGATAGAGAAACACCATGTCGATGTTCGCGCGCGTGTCGACGACGCTCTTGTGCGGCAGCGCGACGCCGCGATAGAGGCCGAGGATGTCGAACGGGCTTTCGAGTTCCATCGCTTTCTCGGTTTCCTCGTCGGGAAATTCCTCGACGCGGATCACCAGCGGCCCCAAATGCCGCTTGAGTTCGCGCGGGATCCTCGCGAGCGCGCGCTGGGCCAGCGCCTCGATATCGGCCAGCGAGGGAGCGCGCTCCGCCATCAGCGCCGGATTCCGGCTTGACCTTGCCGCCTAGGCCGCGCACTTGCTGCAGCACGGCAGAGCGGGAGGATGAGATGGTCGACAGGCTGACGGGCGCGGCCCGGCATGCAGCGCTGGGCAGGCTGCGCGGCTGGAGCGAGGTCGAGGACCGCGACGCGATCCGCAAAAGCTACCACTTCAGCGATTTCTCCGAGGCCTGGGGCTTTCTGTCGCGGGTCGCCCTGATCGCCGAGAAGATGGATCACCATCCCGAAATCTTCAATGTCTACAACCGAGTGGAGATCATTCTCTCGACCCACGACGCGGACGGGCTCAGCGAGCGCGACATCAAGGAAGCCGAGGCGATCGACGAAATCGCGCCGGAACGCGACCGCAAACCGCCAACGCCCTGAGAATTCTCAGCGCGGCGGCATCCTGAGCGCGCCATCGAGGCGGATGACCTCGCCGTTGAGCATGCGGTTGGCGCAGATGTGCAGCACCAGCGCCGCGTATTCGTCGGGGCGCCCGAGGCGTTGCGGGAAGGGCACGCTTGCTCCGAGGTTATCCTGGGCCGCCTGCGGCAACCCGGCCAGCATCGGGGTGGCGAAGACGCCCGGCGCGATCGCCGCCACGCGAATGCCATGGCTCGCCAGCTCGCGCGCCGCCGGCAGCGTCAGCCCGACGACACCACCCTTGGAAGCGCTGTAAGCGGCCTGGCCGATCTGACCGTCATAGGCGGCAACCGAGGCGGTCAGCACGATGAGCCCGCGCTCGCCATCCTCCAGAGGTTCCAGCGCCGCCATATCGGCCGCCGCCAGCCGCAGCACATTGAAGCTGCCGATCAGATTGACCTCGACAATCTGCTTGAATTGCCGCAGCGGCATCGGCTTTCCATCGCGATCGACGATGCGGCCGGCCCGCCCGATCCCGGCGCAATTGACGGCGATGCGCGCCGGTCCATGCCGTTCGTGGGCAGTGGCGACAGCGCGCTCGGTCCCCGCATCGTCGGTGACGTCGCAAGCAAGACCGAGCCCGCCGAGTTTCTTCGCCGCGGCCTCGGCCGCTTCGCCGTCGATGTCGAGCAGAGCGATTTTTGCCCCGGCGGCGCCAGGGCCGCGCCCGTCGCGCGCCCCAGACCGGAAGCGCCGCCGCTGATCAGCGCCGCGTGACCGGCGATGTCCATTGCCGCTCGGCGCTCAGCCTACCAGCGCAGCGGCATCGAATAGACGACCTCGATCTGCTGCTCGCCCGGGTTGATGTGGGTGAGGCCAGCATTCGAGATGTGATGAACGGCTAAACCGAGCCGCGTGAGGTCGGCGAATTTGTAGTCGAGTTCGGCGCCGGTCTTGAATTCCCACCACGAACCGAGCGGCGTGCCGCCGCCGGGCTGGTACCAGCCCGCGGCGCCATTCGGCGTGAACACCCAGTTCGGGGTGAGATTGATATCGAAGCCGAACCCGAAATAGGCGTAGGTGCCACCCTTGGTCGTTACCTGCGCGCCCAGGAACGGTGAGAAAATCCACAGCACGTCGCCGAAATGATATTCGCCGACGAGGTCGCCTTGCGTACCGGCGTTATTGCGCTTGCTCGGGGTGATGTCGAATGCCCCGACACCGAGCTCGAGGCGCGGCGGCTCGCCGGGCGAACCCAGCGACAGCTGCGCCGCGGCCGGTTGCGCGGCCAAGCAAGCCACCGCGGCTACCGCCGCCAGCATCGCGCGCTTCGCCATCGTCAAAAACCTCACGCGGTCCCCCAAACCCTTGCGCAGCATTGTCGATACCACATTACCGGCTATCGGCGGAGCGGAAAGCGAAACCACAGCGCGCATGTCGCCTCAGCGTTTCAAACGCTCGGTCGCCAGCACCAGTTGCTCGCGGATGCCGGGTTCCATCGCCGAATGCCCAGCGTCCGGAACGATGACATATTCCGCATCGGGCCAGGCGCGCGCCAGTTCGTCGGCGCTGCGGATCGGGCAGACCATGTCGTAACGTCCCTGGACAATGACCGCGGGCAGATGGCGGATGCGGCCGATTTGCGCGATCAGATCGTCGGGCCCCAAAAAAAGATAATGCGTGAAGAAATGGGCTTCGATCCGCGCCAGGCCGAGCGCCAAGCGATCTTCGCCGAAGGCGGCGATGCTCTCGGGATTCGGCAGCAGCGTCGAGCAAGCGCCTTCGTAAAGGCTCCACGCGCGCGCCGCCGGCATGTGAACGCGCGGGTCGGGATCGATCAGCCGGCGGTAGTAAGCGGCCAGTAGATCGCCGCGCTCGGCCTCGGGAATGAACCCGGAGAAGGCGCGCCACGCCTCGGGGAAGATCGCGCCGAGCCCGTAAAGAAACCAGTCGATCTCCGCGGCGCGAGCGAGGAAGACACCGCGCAGGATCAACGCCCGGCAGTGATCGGGATGGGTCTCGGCGTAAAGCACTGCCAAGGTCGAGCCCCACGACCCTCCGAAAACCAGCCAGCTCTCGACCCCCAATTCGACCCGCAGCCGTTCGATGTCGGCGACGAGGTGCGCGGGCGAATTGTCGGCGGTCTCACCAAGCGGGGTCGAGCGCCCGCCGCCGCGCTGGTCGTAGATGACGATGCGCCAGTCGCCGGGGTCGAAGAAGCGCCGGTGCACCGGCGTCGCGCCCGCGCCCGGCCCGCCGTGGAGGAAGAGCGCGGGCACGCCGTGCGGGTTGCCCGATTCCTCCCAGTACATCGTGTGCACCGAATCGAGCCTAATCCGGCCCGTGCGGTAGGGCTCGATCGGTGGGAAAAGATCGCGGCGGCCGGACATCGCCGCCTAGTCTAGGGTGAGGCCCGAAGGCGTCAAAGCTGCGCGTCGATCGAGCGGCCCGAAGCGGTGAAGGCGCGGTTCCAGTCGGTCCACCCGCCGCCGCCGGTCTGGCGGCGCCAGCAGACATCGGTGTCGGGCGCGGCCTGGATCACCCGCGTGCCCTTGAACGGCAAGTCGAAATCAACGGGCGCGGCGCCGGGAACCGGACTGCAATCGGGCGCGGCGCTGATGACCGCCTCTATATCGGCGTGATCGAAGCGAAAATTGCTCAGCGCCAGATGGCCCGGCCCGCCGCTCCACACCGTCCACGGCGACATGTTGCGATCGGGTACGCAGGCAGCGGTGGCCAGCAATAGCGCGGCCGGCAGAAGAATGCGCACGAAGCCCCCTCCCCTCATCTCACGCTCCGCCGAGAAAGTCCTTGGTCCATTGCGCGTAGCTGTCGCCGCGGGTGACCCGGCGCATCAGCTCGGGCGAGGCGATGCCCGGCAAATCGCCCGGCTTCACCCCGTCGCGCAGCGCCTTCAGCGTATTGTAAACCGCCTGCACCGCGGCGCTAAACGGGGCGTGACCCTGGAGCGCGATGCGCACGCCGTGCGCCGCCATCCAGTCGAGATCGGCGAGCGGACCGGAGCCGCCGCCGGTGATAAGCGGGATCTTGATCTCCGAAGAGATCGCCTCGATCGCCGCGGTGGTGACGCCGCCGGCGAGGAAGATCGCGTCGACCCCAGCCGCCTCGTAGGCCTTGGCGCGCTTCAAGGCGTCGTCGACCCCGGTGATGGCGAGCGCGCTGGTGCGCCCGGCGATTGCGAGCTTCTTGTCCTGGCGGGCGGAGAGCGCCGCCTTCATCTTGCCGATCCCCTCCTCGACCGGGATCAATGTCGGCTTGCCGTTGGGGCCATAGGGGCGCGGCAGCACCGTATCCTCGATCGACATCGCGCAGACCCCGGCGGTCTCCAATTCCTCGACCGTGCGGCGGACGTTGAGCGCGTTGCCGTAACCGTGATCGGCATCGACGAGGAGCGCGAGATTGCCGGCGCGGCAGACGCGATTGGCCTGGGCGGCGAACTCGGTGAGGGTGAGGACGACGATGTCGGGCGCGCCGAGCACCGCCATCGACCCGATCGAGCCGGAGAAGATGCCGACCTCGAAGCCGAGATCCTCGGCGATGCGCGCCGAGATCGCGTCGTAGACCGAGCCGGTGTGGACGCAGCGGTTGCCGGCGAGAAGGGCGCGAAAGCGCGTGCGTCGTTCGGTCCAGTCCATCGTTGCGTTCCCCGGCGGCGTGGTTCCGGGCGTCTTCGAGCGCCCGGAGCGGAGCTTAGCATGTTGGATGGCGGGTCATAGGGCTTCGTCGATCCACTTTCCTATTTCACCACCGAGACACCGAGGGCACGGAGGAACAGCGCTTCGACGCAAAGGGCGCGGGGGACGCGACGGCGTCGGGCGTGGCGAGAGGCGCCGATAAAATCTGGCACCGAGGCGAGATTTTTTGCGCGCCGCGCGCGATGCCCGTTCGCAAAGATTGCGCATCCCTGGCGATCTTTGCGGTCAGTCTTTTCCCTCCAGCCGTTCCGGAACGGCGTGGCCTTGACGCATCTGCGCCCAGCCGCCGCCACTCACTCTATTCGCGCAGATAGGACGCCGGATGGGGATTCACGATTCTTAAAGACCAGGGCCGAATAATGCGAAACGTCAGCCCCCTAGGAGGATTTCAAATGTTTACGACCATCAAGAAGCTCCTGAGAAACGAAGACGGCGCAACCGCGATCGAATATGGCTTGATCGCTGCGTTGATTGCCGTCGCCGCCGTGACCGTGATGGGCACCGTCGGCACGAACCTCAGCAGCACCTTCAACACCATCGCCGGCAAGCTCTAAACGTCCGGCGGGTATTTTTGAAAACGCGCGGCGACATCATTGTCGCCGCGCGTTTTGCTTGTGTTACCGCGGAATAGACCGTGACCAAAGACCGAGCAGCGGACGCCCTGGTAAGGTTTTTTTAACCACTCGACGGTATGGTCAGCACTATCGAGGCTGACAATTTGACGCATGCGCGCGAACGAGAAAGGCGACCCGGAATCCGGGTCGCCTTTCTTCTTTGGCGTTGACGCTTTGATGGAGGCGCGCCGATCGTGCGCACCCCGGCAAGACCCGTGCGGGACTGAAGAGCGGATCCCGACCATCCGCCTCCTCGAAAGTGCCTCAGCGGCGAAAAGTTTTGGTCTCCGACACGCTTCCGTCGCGATAGGTCAATTCAACCGAGACCATATGAGTAGCGGGCGGCAATTTAAGGTAAGGCTGTGCGTTTTCTGGGATTTCGTACGGATTCTTCGGATCGCAGTCGCCCAGCGCAACGACTTTGTTCGGCACCGTGCTGTCGACGCCGATCCGCGCCTCGCGGATAGCGCATCGATAGGTCACCAGATGCGTGTAATAGAGCAGCACACCGCCGTTCGACGACTCGCCGAAAGAAAGCCAGCTGCCGCTCGTCATTTCCAGTGTGCGGCGGTCGCCGCGTTCGAGCTCGGCGAGCGGATCGAAGGCGATCGGGAACGGCCCGACCGTATTGCCGTCGAGATCCACCGCCCGTATCTCGATGGTCGCCGCCGCCTGATCCGGGTCGAGCTCGAAGGTGGGATTGGCGATCCGCCGCCGGGTGCGCGGGCCAAGCGTGTCGAGAAAGCCGGTTTCCTTGAACGGGCCCGTCGCGCCGAGACGCCACGAGATGGCGGTGACCGGCTCGGAGAACGACAAGGTGACCGACCAGCCCCCGTTGCTGCGCATAAAGGCGGCGAGCGGCGCGTTGACCGGCTGCGCCGGTGTTTGTCCCCGCCCGCCCGGTGCCGGGGGCGCAGGCGGCGTTGCGTCGGGGCGCGGCGCGGCGGTGGTCTGCGGCGGGGTTTTCGTCGTCCAGTACCAGACGGCCGCGCCGCCGGTGACGGCGACCGCTGCCACGGCGCCGGTGAGCACGGCCCGGCGCGGCAGCGCCGACGGCGCCGCGGCTGGAGGGCTGGCCGACGTGGCTGGGCGCCCGCTTCCCAGATGCGCAGCGCCGGGCCGCATGCCGAAGCTGCGCGCTTCCTCGGCGATCGGGTCGACCAGGGCGAACCGCGACAGCGGCGGCGCACCGAAGCTGCGCCACGTTTCCTCGTAGCTTTGCAAGCCGCGATAGGACGGCGCCGGATCGCGGCCGACGCGGCGGCCGACCTCGTTGAGCAGCCGGTCGAGCACGGGGCTGCGCGGGCTGCCGTCCCAGTGCGACAGATCGATCGTGTCGGTTCGGGCGAAACCCAGCGGCAATTCGACCGGCTCCAACCAGACCGGGGTCAGCGTGCCCAACCGCTCCGCGAGGTTCGCTTCCTCCAAGACCCAGTGGCTGTCGTGCGACAGGCTGCACCACAGCACGATGACCGCCTTGGCGGCGCGCAGTTCGCGCTCGATCTGCGGGCCGAAATCCGATCCCGAGAGCAGCCCGTAATCGAACCAAACGCTATAGCCGTTGAGCTCCAAGATGCGGGACAGGTGTTGGGCGGCATTTCTCCGCTCAGTCTTGTAGCTGATGAACGCGTCAGCCACATCGGTTCCCCGGGCTCATATCGGCACAAAGCGACGTTGTCGGGGTTATAGGAGGGCGGTGGACGCCGCTCAACCCTTGCGCACCGCCGGCAGCGACCGGGGGAGACTGCCAAGGACGGATGGCGGCAATTCGAACCGGGGCCGACCCGGCAAGCACCGGTCTTCCGTAGCGGCCGATTCGTGGCGACGCGGGGTCCGTTCTGCCATGACCGGCGGAAGCTGCTGGCCGCCGTCAGTCGGATTGATGTTTTGCCTTGGCAAAGGGCGCCGGGGTGACCGCGATTACCAGAAAGCCCCGATCTTCCAACTGGTCCTTGATCTCTTCGGCCTTCGCCCGGTCGGGGACGACGACCACTCCGGCTTCGTCGGGCCGTCGCGGATGCCGGTACGTAATCGTCAAGCTCATCGGTCGATTTTCTCCCGCACCCGTCCAGAGCGGATGCACCAGGATCCAGCCACGGCAATCTTTGGAATATCAGCTGCTTCTATCCTTGACGCGAGCCGGGCCGGGCCGCGGCAGACTCAAGGCGCCTCCGCGAGCTCGTTGAACGCGCCGCAGTCGCATTGGATGACGCAGTCGCGGATCTGTTCCAAGTTGACATTCTGCAGAACCACGACACCGCAATTTCCACATTCGAACATCAGAGGGCCGGCCGACCTGATCGGCCGACCGCGTGAGGCCCTGAGAATCACGCGCCGTCCCGCCCGAGCCAGCGCTCCCGAAATGACTTTCAATCGAGCCACGACGGTTCTCCAGCCCTTGCCCTCCTTCGAGGTCAGCAACCCGCGAGCAGACGCGGCTTGCCACGAGCCTGTTAGCAAATAGCGTTTGAATGGGCTTCCCCACCCCATCAATCGCAGATTGTGATCCCGTCAGCGATTGTTGTCGGTAATCTATATTACCGAAGCGGCGCACTGTCCGCAGTTTTATTCGTATGTTTTGGGCAGATGAAAGGCGGTGCGGCTGCGGACCAGCTGATAGCATTCGCAGGAGGCCGCGACGAGGCGCGGCCGATTGAGTATCGTGACTTGCTGCCGGCCGCGCCCGATCAAACCGGCGTGCGCCAACTCCCGGGCGGCATTGGTGATGGACGGCCTCTGCACGCCCAGCATTTCGGCGAGCAGGGTCTGACTGATCAGCAGCACGTCGTCGTCGCAGCGATCGCGCATCATCAGCAGCCAACGCGCTAGGCGCTGCTTGAGGTTGTGCGCGCCGTTGCACGCGACCGAGACCAGCACCTGCTCGAGAAAGGCTTGGGCGTAGGCATACATGAGGCTTCGGAAAGACGGCATGGCCTCCATGGCGCGGGTGAACGCCGGACGCGACATGCGTGTCGCGCTTCCCGGGATCTGGACGAGCAGCCGGACGGAGGAACTGGTGGCGCCGAAGATGGCCTGCGCCGAGGTGCAGCCCTCCCTGCCGACCGTCGCCGCCTCGATGATGCTGCCGTCGGCATAGACCGCGACCACCGAGACGACACCGCTATCGGGGAAGAATACGTGGTCGAGCGGACTATCGACG
>Ga0182024_10019510_pt1 | contig 12488 bp, 9 predicted proteins | sample P32metaG_FD_120480 | JGI IMG/M metagenome (GOLD analysis project Ga0182024, IMG submission 120480) | Permafrost microbial communities from Stordalen Mire, Sweden - P3-2 metaG (Illumina Assembly) | ecosystem: Environmental > Terrestrial > Soil > Wetlands > Permafrost | place: Sweden: Stordalen... | reverse complement strand
TGGGCCAAGGCGCTCGGCCGCGCCCGGCCGCAACGATGGCTGGGAGGTTTTCACCTATGGCGGCCGCAAGGCCACCGGCCTCGACGTGGTCGACTATGCCGTCCGCGCGGTCGAGCGCGGCGCGGGCGAGATCCTGCTCACCTCGATGGATCAGGACGGGGCCAAGACCGGCTATGACACCGACCTGCTCAAGGCCGTCTCGTCGGCCGTTGGCGTTCCGGTGATCGCCTCGGGCGGCGCGGGCAAGACCTCGGATCTGGTGGCAGCCGTGCGCGACGGCGGGGCCGACGCGGTGCTGGCCGCATCCATCTTCCACTTCGGCGAAATCAGCATCGGCGAGGCCAAGGCCGCGATGGCCGAGGCAGGCCTGCCTGTCAGGATGACCTGACATGAGCCGTTTTTCCGACATCCTCGCACGCCTGGACGCCGTGATCGCGTCGCGCCGAGGCGCCGATCCCGCCTCGTCCTACACCGCCAGGCTGCTGGCCGGCGGGCCGACGCTGGCCGCCAAGAAGTTCGGCGAGGAGGCGGTCGAGGCCGTGCTGGCCGCCGCGCAAGGGGACCCCGATGCGCTGGCGGCTGAAAGCGCCGACGTCATCTACCACTGGCTGGTCCTGCTCGCCGCCAGCGGCGTCAGCCTCGACGATGTCGCCGCCAAGCTCGAAGCCCGCGAAGGAACCTCGGGCCTCGATGAAAAGGCCTCGCGCGGCCCCTAAGGTCCCGCCGCAGCTTGCGCGGCGCAAGCCGCCCGCGCTAACTCCCGGCATGAGCGATCCCATCATCGCGCCCTCGATCCTCTCGGCCGATTTCGCGCGGCTGGGCGAGGAGGCGCGCGCGGTCGAGGCCGCCGGCGCCGACTGGCTGCATGTCGACGTGATGGACGGCCATTTCGTGCCCAACATCACTATCGGCCCTATGGTGGTCAAAGCGCTGCGCCCGCACGTGAGCATCCCGATCGACGTGCACCTGATGATCGCCCCCGCCGACCCATACCTCGAGGCGTTCCGCGAGGCCGGCGCGGACCGGATCAGCCTGCATCCAGAGGCCGGGCCGCACCTGGATCGCTCGATCAAGGAGATCCACAAACTCGGCGCCAAGGCGGGCGTGGTGCTCAATCCCTCCACCTCGCCCGAGGCGATCGAGTGGATCCTGGATGAGGTCGACCTTGTGCTGATCATGACGGTCAATCCAGGCTTCGGCGGCCAGAGCTTCATCGCCTCGCAGCTGCGCAAGATCGAGCGTGTGCGGGAGATGATCGATTCCTCCGGCCGCGACATCGTGCTCGAAGTCGATGGCGGCGTGACGCCGGAGACCGCCGCGCTCTGCCTCGCCGCGGGCGCGACGGCCCTGGTCGCCGGCACCGCCGTCTTCAAGGACGGCCCGGCCGGCTACGCCGCCAACATCCGCGCCCTGAGGGGCGTTTGAGCCTTAGCGACGAATGGCCGGAGCCCAGCCCATCGTCTCCGCGCGCGCCGGTCTCTGGCTTGAGGCGATCGGCGCTGGTCTGAGACGGCAGGCCGAACGCGAATGGCGCGGCTCGCCACCGCATCTAAGCGGCCTTGAACGACCGAAGGCGGAGGGCTGGGCTGCCGGCCCGCGCGACGCCCGACCGACCGACGCCATCATGGCCGGCGCCATCGTCGGCGGCGTCTTTCGTCTTGCCGGCGAGACCCTCGCCGTTCCAGCCGGCGCCGATCCCTGGCGCCGGCCGAGCCCCAGCCGGCGCTTCGCGTTCGCCCTGCACCGCTTCGGCTGGCTGCCGTCCCTGATGAGCGTCGGCGGGGCCGGGCAGGACGAAGCCCTCCGCCTTAGCCTAGCCTGGACCCAGGTGTTCGGTCGCTGGAACCGGTTTTCCTGGGCGCCGGGCGTCGTGGAGCGGCGGGTGTTCAACCTGGCCTGCGCCGGCCGCGCCATGACCGAACAGGCCTCGCAGGTCGAGCGGCTGGCCCTGGGCCAGGATCTGGCGCGGCAGGCGCGGCATCTGCTCCAGCTCGCCACGGCGCCGCCGCGCGCCGCCGAGCAACTCGCTGTCGTCGCGGTCGCCGGCGCGGCCCTGGCCGGCGGCGCTGGCGCGCGTCTGCTCAAGGAAAGCCTGCCCAGGCTGGGCGGCGCGCTCGACGAGACCGTGCGGCCCGACGGCGGCCACGCCAGCCGCTCGCCCGAGGCCGGCCTGGAGCTGCTGTTCGACCTCCTCGCCCTCGAGGATGGCCTCAGCCAGCGCGGCGCGCCGCCGCCGGACGCCATCTCGCGCGCCATCGACCGGCTGACGGCCGCGTTGCGTGTGCTGACCCTGTCCGATGGGCGGCTGGCCGCGATGCAAGGCGGCGAAACCAGCGCCTCCGATCGCGTCGCCGCGGCCCGCATTCCCGGCCCGGCGGCCGAGCCCGAGACCGCGCCGCCCGACGAGGCGCCGCGCGCCGGCTATCAGCGGCTGATCGCGCCCGGCCTGCAGGTCATGGTCGATGCGGGCGCGCCGGCGCTAGCGGCGTGGAGCCTGGCCGCTTGCGGCCAACCCATGGCCATCGAGGTGGTCTGCGGCCGCGACCGGCTGATCACCTCGAGCGCCTGGAGTCCCGAGGCCTTGGCGCCTCAGGCGTTGCGCATGGCCGGCGCGGCGTCGACCGTGACCATCGGCCTTGGCCATGTGGGCGCGCCCCTGGACGGCTTCGCTGGCCGCATGCTGGGTCCACGCCTGGTGGGCGGCGTGACGGCGATCACCTCCAGCCGCAGGGAGACCGAGGCCGGGATCTGGGTCGACCTCGCCCATGATGGCTGGGTCAAGCAGACCGGTCTGACCCATGAGCGACGGCTATTCCTCGACAAGGCCGCCCACGAGTTGCGCGGCGAAGATCGCTTCGTGCCGACCGGCGCCGCGCGGCCGGCCTCCCTGCCTGTCGCCATCTACTTCCACCTGCATCCCGAGGTCACCGCCCTGCTCGCGCGCGACCAGCGCAGCGTGCTGCTGCGCGGGCCCTCCCAGATCGGCTGGTGGCTGCGCAACGACGCCGGCGAGGTCTCGATCGAGGCCTCGGTCCATCTCCAGGACGGCCGTCCGCGCCGCGCCGAAATGGTCGTCCTTCGCGCCCGCCTCCGCGCCGACCGCGGCGGCCGCGTGAGGTGGAAGCTGGCGCTGGCGGAAGCGGCGCCGGGCGAGGCGGCGGCGCACTGAAACGACGCAAACCGCTGGACCCTAGGGCCCCTCCATCCGCTTCTCGGTGAGGGCGGCGACCGCATCGAGGGCCTTCGAGCGCGCGACGAACCTGCCCTTGGCCGCATCCCAGCGATAGACGCCTTTGTAGACGTGCACGCCCCCCCGCCGAGGCGGCTTCTGGTCGGTGCAGCCGGTCTCTCCGCTCAGTTTGACGGTCTCGCGAACGCTCACCTCGAGGCCGCGATAGGGGCCGGGGCCTGCGATCGCGCGATAGGACGGCTCCTGCGTCCGTTCGAAGGCGCAGAAGGACTCGTTGAGCGTGAACAGGCTGTCGATCAGCTGGAAGCGGTCGCCGCGCAGGAAGATCAGCTCCGTGGAGTTGTAGCTCTCGTTCGAGTTCGAATGGCCGCTGTCGACTTCGATCAAGGGGGCCCGGGGCGCAAGCATCGGCGGGTTTTTGCTCTCGACGCCGGTCCAGCGATCGTTGCCGACCTCGACCACGTCCAACAGCCTGAGCTTCGGGCCGAGCGCATAGAGGCCGAGCACCTCTGCCTCCTCGACGTTTTCGTCCGAGGGGCCGAGGTCGATCAGGGCGAGGATGCGGTCGGCGCGGCCCGGCACGGCCATGAGGTCGACGGCGTCCGAACTGAGGTTGATCGGGTCTTCCGGCGAGGCCAGCATCGCCTTGGCCCCGATGTGCCGATAGGCGACCACTTTGTGGCCGGTCGCGCCGTCGGGACCGTTCACGAGGTCGGGAACGACGAGCCTGGCCAAGTCGAAAGAAGTCACGCCCGGATGGCCGGGCAGGCGATCGCCGAGGCTTGCCGCAGAGACCAAGGGGGCGTGCGCTAGCGCCGTCAACCCGCCGATCAACAAGATCGCGCGCTTCATCAGAGCCCTCTCGACCGACCGCGCGGAAAGGGCAGAGGGTGGCCGGTTTCCGAGGGGCTTGGCAAGCTTGATGCTGTGCTGAAATGTGCGGCGGCGCTTGCGGGGTGCGGCGCGCCGACGATAAGCAGACTTGGTCTGCGTTGGATTCAGCGGCGAGCGATTTGACCTATTGAAGGACGATATTGATGGAAGACCGGATTTCCCTCGGCGCGCGGTTGACCGAGTTGGCCGCGGAACACCCCGACAAACCGGCGGTCACCGACGAGCGGCGGACTGTCACCTGGCGGGAGCTCGACCGACGAACCAACCGGCTGGCCCGCGCCTTGGAGACGGTTGGCGTCAAGCAAGGCGATCTGGTCACCATCGGCCTGCCCAACAGCGTCGATTTCGTCGAGGCCTGCTACGGCCTTTGGAAGGCCGGTGCGACGCCGCAGCCGATCTCCTACCGGCTGCCCGCCAACGAGGCCGAGGCGGTGATGGCGCTCGCGGAAACCCCGATCCTGTTGGCCAAGGACACCATCGAGAGCACACGCCCGCGCTATGACGTCGATACGCTGTTGGCGCTCTCCGATGACGACAGCCCGGTCGAGGACCGCATTGCGCCGATCTTCAAGGCCCCCACCTCCGGCGGCTCGACCGGCCGGCCGAAGCTGATCCTGTCCGGCGGGCCGGGCGTGACCTTGCGCGATGGACCCGGCGCCTACCGCACCGACGCGGACGACGTGATGATCATGCCGGGGCCGCTCTATCACAACGGCCCGTTCACCTCGTCCTTCGGCGGCCTGAACAAGGGCGCGCACCTAGTGGTGCTGCCCCGCTTCGACGCCGAGAAGACCCTTCAGGCCGTGCATGAGCACGGCGGCACCTGGATGTATCTGGTGCCAACCATGATGAGCCGCATCTGGCGGCTGCCCGAGGATGTGCGGGCGAAATACGACGTCTCCACCCTGCGCACGGTCTGGCACCTGGCCGCGCCCTGCCCGCCGTGGCTGAAAGAGGCCTGGATCCACTGGCTGGGCCCAGAGGTGATCATGGAGCTCTATGCCGGCACCGAGGCGCAGGCCGTGACCATCATCACCGGCGCCGAATGGCTGGCGCACCGCGGCTCGGTGGGCAAGGTGGCCTTTGGCGAGATGAAGGCCTTCGACAAGGACGGCAATCCGTTGCCGGCCGGTGAGATCGGCGAGGTCTATATGCGCCGGCCCGAGGGCATGGAGGCCTCCTACCACTACCGCGGCGCCGAGGCGCGCACCCTGCCGGGCGGCTGGGAGAGCCTCGGCGACATCGGTTCGTTCGACGAGGACGGCTATCTCTACCTGGCCGACCGGCGCACGGACATGATCCTGGTCGGCGGCTCCAACGTCTATCCGGCCGAGATCGAGGCGGCGCTGGACGAGCATCCGCTCGTGCAGTCCAGCGCGGTGGTCGGCCTGCCTGACGAGGAGATGGGCAGCCTGATCCACGCGATCGTCCAGCCGCGCGAAGGCCTGACCGAAGAGGCGCTGCGCGAGCACCTGCGCACCCTGCTGGTCGCCTACAAGCAGCCGCGCACCTACGAGTTCGTCAGCGAAAACATCCGCGACGACGCCGGCAAGGTCCGCCGCACGCAGCTGCGCGACGAACGCATTGCCCGGATGAAGGCGACCGAGGAGGCTTGATTTTCGGGTCAGGAGGCGCGACCGCGCCATCCCGGCAAGGTCTCTACGAACCAATATAACGTGTTTTGTCAAAGGCTTCAACGCCGCCGATCTTCGCCGCTGGTCCCCAGGGGGCCGGCGGCGGAGGGCGAAGTTGATGGCGAATGATGGGGCGACCTGGCGGATTCCGTCGGATGCGGCGATCCGCGATCTGCTGAGCGAGCGGATCGCCCAGGAGCGCAACGGGATCGGCATCGTTGTCGGGGTGGTCGGCGCGGGCGGCCGCCGCTTGGTCGCGCACGGGGTGCGGGCCGAGGGGGATCCTAGGGCCCTGGACGGCGACACCGTGTTCGAGATCGGCTCGATCACCAAGGTCTTCACCTGCCTGCTGCTAACCGACATGGCCCGGCGAGGCGAGGTCGGGCTGGACGATCCAGTGGCGCTATACCTGCCGGCGGGCGTCACCGTTCCCGAGCGCGGCGGCAAACAAATCACCCTGATCGACCTGGCGACGCATACCTCGGGCTTGCCGCGTTGGCCGGACGATATTGCGCCGGGCGACCTGTCGCCGAAGGACTGGTCGAACCCTTACGCCGACTACACGGTCACGCAGCTTCACGCCTTCCTGGCCCGGCATCGCCTGGGCAGCGACATCGGCACTGCCCACGCCTATTCCAATCTCGGCATGGGCCTGCTCGGCCGCGCCCTGGCCCATCGCGCCGGCCTAGATTTCGAGACCCTGGTCGGCCAGCGGATCACCGGGCCGCTCTGTATGGCCGACACCGCCATCGCCCTGACCCCGGACCAAGCGGCGCGGTTCGCCGTCGGCCACGATCAGGCGCGGCGCCCCGTCGCCGCCTGGGAGATGCCGACCTTCGCCGGCGCCGGCGGCCTGCGCTCGACGGCCAACGATTTACTGACCTTTCTCGCCGCCGAACTCGGCTTCATCGAGACGCCGCTGAAGGCCGCGATGGCGGCGCAGGTTGGCACGCGCCGGCCCAGCGACGCCGGCTACATCCAGGCCCTGGGCTGGCGCATCGATCCCGAACCGGCGGGCGAGATCGTCTGGCACGGCGGCGCGACCGGCGGCTTCCGATGTTTCGCCCTATTCGAGCGAGAGCGCCGCGCCGGGGTGGTGATGCTGACCAACTCGGCTTCGGAGCGAAACGACGACATTCCGTTCCATCTGCTCAGCGGCCGGCCGCTGAAGCCCGCGCCGCCGCCACGCGTCGCCGTGGCCCTGAGCGCCGAGGCGTTGGAGCGGCTGGTCGGCCGCTACCGGTTCTCGGCCACTCGCTTCATCTTCGTCACCCGGGAGGATGATCGCCTGTTCGCCCAGTTGACCGGCCAGTGGCGTTTCGAGGTCTTTCCCGAAAGCCCCGCCACTTTCTTCTGGTTGATCGCCGAGGCCCAGATGACTTTCGACATCGACCCGGCCGGCCGCGTCACCGGTCTGGTCTTCCGCCAGAACGACCGCGTTGCGCCGGCGCAGCGCATCTAGGCGTCGAGCATTTTCTCCAGGCGCTCGCGGATGATCTGCGTCGCCTCGGCCATGGTGCGCTCGATCAGCTCCTTGACGGTCGGGACGTCGTGGATCAGCCCGGCCACCATGCCGCAGGACCAGCCGCCGGCGTCCATCTCCCCCTTGATCATGACGCTCGGATAGACGCCCGCCACCTCCGGCGCGATGTCGGCGAAGGTGATCTTGGCGCCCAGCTCCCGCTCTTTCGCCAGCAGCCGCTCGACGCCCGCGTTGGTCAGAACGCGTTCGGTGTTGCGCAAGGGGCGCATGATCAGCCGGGTATCCAGTTCCGACGCGTCGACCAGGGCCTGTTTGACGTTGTCGTGCAGCGGCGCCTCCTTCGTCGCCATGAAGCGGGTGCCCATGTTCATCCCGTCGGCGCCCATGGCCAGCGCCGCTACCAGCGAGCGGCCATTGGCCATGCCGCCGGAGGCCAGGAAGGGCACGGTCAACTCCTCGGCGGCGCGCGGCAGCAGGATGAAGTTCGGCACGTCGTCCTCGCCCGGATGGCCGCCGCACTCAAAGCCGTCGACGCTCACCGCATCACAGCCGATCGACTCGGCCTTCAGCGCGTGGCGCACCGAGGTGCATTTGTGGATCACCTTGATACCCGCCTCCTTCAGCGCCGGCAGAAAGCGCTGCGGGTTGTTGCCGGCGGTCTCGACGATCTTGACGCCGCTATCGATGATCGCCTGCATGAAGGCGGGATAGTCCGGCGGGTTGACCGAGGGCAGGAAGGTCAGGTTCACGCCGAAGGGCTTGTCTGTCATGGTCCGGCAGCGGGCGATCTCAGCGGTGAGCTTCTCCGGCGTGCCCTGGGTGAGGCCGGTGATAATGCCAAGGCCGCCAGCGTTGGACACCGCCGAGGCCATCTCCGCGAAACCGACAAAGTGCATGCCGCCCTGAACGATGGGGTGCTGGATGCCGAGCATTTCGGTGATGCGGGTCTTCATGGGGCGGCCTCTCCGGTTGGAACGCAGCGGTTATATCGGCATACGTCAAAGGCGGCGGGCCGCGCAAACGAAGCGGGGCCGCAAAGAGGCGCCCGGCGCCGAAAAGTGATCTGGCTGCGCCACTGGATGGTTTCTGGCCCAGCTTTTCCTTGCCCGTTGGCCGCGGGTCGATAGGTTCTCGCGGCGATTTGTGGGTGGTCCGTTCAGCCATGTCCGATGTCTTTATCTCCTATGCCCGGTCGACGGCGACCCAGGCGCAGGCGGCCGCTCAAGCCCTGAGGAGCCTCGGCTACAGCGTGTGGCTCGACGACGAACTCCCGGCCCATCGCGCCTACACCCATGTGATCGAAGAGCAGCTGGCGGCGGCCAAGGCCGCGCTGGTCATCTGGTCGGCGGAGGCGGTGAAGTCCGAGTGGGTGCTGTCGGAAGCCAACCGCGCGCGCGAGGAAGGCAAGCTGGTTCAGGTCGCCATCGACAGCGCCCGGCTGCCAATGCCTTTCGACCAGATCCAGTGCGCCAAGCTGGCGGACTGGACGGGCGACGTCGGCGCGCCCGGTTGGCGCAAGATCGTCGCCAGCATCGCCGACCTGACCGGCGGAGCGGCGAGAAACCTTGCGGCCGCTCTCAAGTCGGCGGAGCCGCTGCTGGCGGTCCTGGCGTTCGACAACCTCTCGGGGGACGCCGACATGGCCTATTTCTCCGACGGCGTATCCGACGAGATTCAGCAGACCGTCTCACGCGCCACCGACCTCAAGGTCATCGCCCGATCATCCAGCTTCCAGTTCCGCGGCGCCGACAAGGCGGTGCGGCGGGTGGCGGCCGAACTCAAGGCGACCCACCTGCTCGATGGTTCGGTGCGGCGCAGCGGCACGCGGGTGCGCATTTCCACCCAGCTCATCGAGTGCGCCAGCGAGGTCACCCTCTGGTCCGACCGCTTCGACCGCGACCTTTCCGACATCTTCGCGCTGCAGGATGAGATCGCCGCGGCCGTCGCCGCCGCCTTGAAGATCGCGTTCGCGCCACGCGCGGCGCCCCAGACGGTCGATCCGGCGGCCTACGATCTCTATCTTCACGCGCGCGACCTGTTTCCCAAGGATGGTGGATCCAAAGAGTCGATTGGGCTGCTGGAGCGGGCGGTGGCCCTGGCCCCACGCTTCGCGCGCGCCTGGGCCGCGCTGGCCATCGGCCGCGTCGCGCTCCTCCGGTTTGGACAGTCCGACCAGCCTTACGCCGTCTTGCGCGCGGCGGTGGTCGACGCGGCGGAAACCGCGCTCGGACTCGACCCCAATTCAGGCGGCGCCTACCTCGCCCTAAGCTACCTGGTCCCGCCCGGTCGCTGGCTTGAACGCGAGGCGCCGCTCAAACAGGCCCTGTCGGTAGCGCCGAACGATCCGGAAATTCTCACCTATATGGCGTTCTTTTGCTCGTCGGTCGGCCGGATGGATGAGGCCTTGGTCTACGCCAAACAGGCCCATGATCTGGATCCCCTCTACCCCCCGGCGGCGAACTGGTACGCCAGCGCCCTCGATGGACTGGGTCGCCACGCCGAAAGCCTTGCCTTGTGGGACGCCTTCCTTTTGCGCTGGCCCGACGTCGAGGCCATAAGCGCCAACGCCCTCTTTGGCGCGGCGGTCAGCCAAGACTGGGGCCGGTTCAACGCCCTGGAGACCTCGTTGCGCGATCGAGGGTCCGATCGGTCGATCGTCGTCCGGCGAATACTCCACTACGGCCGATATATGCGCGAACCCAGCCCCCCGATCCTGGCGCGCGATTTCGCTGCGATCCAGGAGCGCCTGGCGCAGTCGGAAACCGTGAACCTCGATGGACTGGCCTTCCTGTGCACCGCCGGCATGATGGATGAGACCTTCGGACTGATCGACAGGGCCTCGTTCGCCTATCTGGCCGATGATCAGGACCGCCCTCCGTCCTGGAACTACGGCGGCGGCACCCTGTTCGACGAGGATTTTTACAATCTCTTTTCCGTGCCGTTCAACACCGTCATGATGCGCGACATCCGGTTCGTCGGGCTTTGCGCCAAGTTGGGGTTTTGCGACTACTGGGTGAAGACCGAGCGCTGGCCGGACTGCGTCGAAGACGTTGCGCCCTATTACGACTTCAAGGCCGAGGCCCGGCGCCTGGCGGGCTCCGCCTGAGCGGCGGAAAGCGCTGGCCGCTGGAGCGATTGACACGCCGCGCCCGGGCGCTTAATCGCCGGACTGATCCTGCGTGACTGGCGAAATCAAGGTGGGCGACCACCGGGAAGCGCGGGACTTTCTAAGCGCCGCTCGCCTGGGCTTTTCCCTTCGATTGAGGAGATAGCCTTGGCCAATGCAGCCCCCCAATTTCCGCCCGCTTCGGATCCCGCTCCGGTCAAACGCGCGCTGATCTCGGTCTTCGACAAGACCGGTCTCACCGACATCGCCCGCGACCTGGCCGCGCTCGGCGTCGAACTGGTCTCCACCGGCGGCACGCGCGCGGCCATCGCCGCGGCCGGTCTGCCGGTCAAGGACATCGCCGAACTGACCGGCTATCCGGAAATGATGGACGGCCGGGTCAAGACGTTGCACCCGATCGTCCACGGCGGCCTTCTGGGCGTCCGCGACGCGCCGGACCACGCCAAGGCCATGGCCGACCACGGCATCGGCGGCATCGATCTGGTCTATGTCAGCCTCTATCCGTTCGAGGATACCGTGGCCGGCGGCGGCGATTTCGCCGCCTGCGTGGAGAATATCGACATTGGCGGGCCGGCCATGATCCGCTCGGCGGCGAAGAACCATGCCTATGTCGCGGTCTGCACCACTCCTGAAGACGTGGCCGAGGTGCTCAGCGCCCTGAAGGTCGACGGCGTGACCTCGCTCGCCTTGCGCAAAACCCTGGCCGCCCGCGCCTATGCCCGGACGGCGGCCTACGACACGGCGATCTCGGCCTGGTTCGCCGGTCACGTCGGCGAGGGCTGGCCCGAGCAAAAATCGATCTCGGGCAAGCTCGCCCAGTCGATGCTCTATGGTGAGAACCCGCACCAGCCGGCCGCCTTCTACGCCTTCCCGCACCCGCGCGTCGGCGTGGCGACCGTGCGCCAGTTGCAGGGTCGCGCGCTTGGCTACAACAACATCAACGACACCGACGCCGCCTTCGAACTGGCGGCCGAATTCGATCCGGCCGAGACCGCCGCCGTCGCCATCATCAAGCACGCCAACCCATGCGGCGTCGCGCTCGGAAAGGATCTGACCGAAGCCTATCAGCGCGCCTTGCAGTGCGACCCCGTTTCGGCCTTCGGGGGGGTCGTGGCGATGAACCGGCGATTGGACGCCGCCGCCGCGCGGGAGATCGTCAAGATCGTCACCGATGTCGTGATCGCGCCGGAGGCCGACGAGGACGCCATTGCAGTGTTCGCTCGCCGCAAGAACCTGCGGCTGCTGATCGCCGGCGGCCTGCCCGACCCGCTGGCGGACGGCGAAGTGTTTCGCTCGGTGTCCGGGGGTTTCCTGGTCCAGAAGCGCGACGCCTGGCGCCTAACGGCTGCGGACTTGAAGATCGTCACAAAACGCCAGCCAACCGCGACGGAGGTGCGCGACATGCTGTTCGCCTTCACGCTCGCCAAGCACGTGAAGTCCAACGCCGTGGTATTCGCCAAGGACGGCCAGAGCGCCGGCATTGGCGCGGGCCAGGTCAACCGCCGCGACTCCGCTCGCATCGCCGCCATTCGCGCGGCGGAGGCCGCCGAACTGGCCGGCCTGCCGCAGTCCCTGGCCGTGGGCTCGGCCTGCGCTTCGGACGCCTTCTTCCCCTTCGCCGACGGTCTGCTGCAGGCGGTTGAGGCCGGCGCCACGAGCGTCATCCAGCCCGGGGGCTCCATGCGCGATGGCGAGGTGATCGAGGCCGCCGACCAGGCTGGCATCGCCATGGCCTTCACCGGCGTGCGCGCTTTCCGCCACTGAGTTGACCAGATTTCCCCTTAGCTACAGCCGGCTGATCCGCCGCTGCTCGCGGCCGATGAGGGCCATGGCCCAGTCTTCTGGCGCCAGCTTGGCCAGGGCGAGATAACCGACGCTGCAAAAAGCTCATTCCTCACCACCCTCGCGTGGGGCGGACTCAAGCCTGGAACAAAATTCGGTGAGCCCGCGCCGCTCTTTCCCCGCGCGGAAAAGGACACAGTGGAACGCATGCAAAATCTCGAAGATGAAAACAACAAGAGCGTCATAGAGGCTGCCAGCCAGGGCGAAACCATTGCTCCAGGCCCGGCTACAGCATCGCCTTCTGTCGCGCCCACTAGTCCGGCCGCGCCTGAAAAATCCAGCGTAAGCAAAGATAAGGCCGCAGTGACGCCCACAACC
>Ga0182024_10019509_pt1 | contig 12488 bp, 13 predicted proteins | sample P32metaG_FD_120480 | JGI IMG/M metagenome (GOLD analysis project Ga0182024, IMG submission 120480) | Permafrost microbial communities from Stordalen Mire, Sweden - P3-2 metaG (Illumina Assembly) | ecosystem: Environmental > Terrestrial > Soil > Wetlands > Permafrost | place: Sweden: Stordalen... | reverse complement strand
AGCCAGCCCAAAGATCGCTCCTCGTTGACGCCCGTTGCGTTTTGATCTCGATCCAATTTCTTCATGGACCAGGCGAAATAATTCCGGAACAAGCAGCCCCACAATCAGGAAGAAAAGTATCCATGAGTCCACCGAGTCAACGAGATCCCAAGCAGTCCACTTGGCGCTGAAAGGCCAGAGCAACAGCACACCGTAGCCGTTCAGCAGGTCCAGCAGCAAATGCGCTCCTGCGCCCACAGCGCAAATCGCCAGCGCGGGATAAATATTCACACTGAATTTCGGATAAATGCGGCCAAAAACCCACGCTGTGGCAGCCACCGCTGCGACAATTACCCCAGTTCCAACCAGCGAATGCGTGACTGTTCGGTGGCCATGCAGAAACGCCGACGCGCCGCCGAGCCGCGTGACCCAGTCCACATCTGCGATCAGCCCGGAGACTACGAGCATGGGCGTCGCCGCGCGCGAAATTTTGTTCAGGCCGGTGCGCCCCAGAGCGATTGAGGTCAGCGCATGTGTGATTGGTTCCATGGTGTGGATTCACTGTGGGACAGCTACTCCTGGCCGTCCTCGTTGCTGTTCACGTTTGCATTTATCGAGTTGCCTGGAAAAAGCGGACAGCCAGGAGTGGCTGTCCTACAAGACCGCGCGGAAATACTACACCGAATCGGGGATGGCCAGGGTGAGCGCGTCGGGCACGATCTTAAACTCGACGGGGAGACGCCCGGCGGGCTCTCCATCCACCTGAATGTGTACGTGCGAGGCGCTGTTCGAAGCGCATTGCAGTGAATTGGTCTTGAAGAAGCGCACATGCCGTGCGCCGCGAAGTTTTCCTGCCCAGATGAGCGGCATGTAAGCGAGGTAGCGCCAGGCGCTGCGCGTGGTCACGAAGGCTAGTTCGAATTCCGGCAGCATCAGATCGGCTTCGGTAGTGATCTTGAAAGGTCCGCCGTAATTTTTGGTGCGGCCCACGATGACCAGGGAAGCGTCAATGTCCAAGGAACTGCCGGCCATTGAAGTTCGAAACATCGGAAAATCATATTTAGTCAATTGTCGAAGGCCTTCTTGCCAGTAGGCCAGAATTCCGGCCTTGCGCTTGATTTCCGGTCGCACGGCGGTAACCAGCGCGCCGTCCGCGCCCGCTCCCGCAAGGCTCAGGAAATAGCGCGGCTCGCCGCTTGATTTTTCCGGGATGGCCAGGCCCAGGGCGATGCGCCGGTAGGGCGCATGGGCGATGCGTTTCGCGGCGCGCGGCAAATTCCACGGCAGTCCCAGTTCTTTGGCAAGCACATTGGCGGTCCCGGCGGGCAATACGGCCAGAGGCACTTGACTGCAGGCCAGGCCGTTCACAACTTCGTTCACTGTACCGTCGCCCCCGCACACAATCACCATCTGCCGCGAATCCTCGACGGCCTGGCGGGCAAGATGCGTTGCCTCGCCGCCAGCTGTCGTATTCTTGAGTTCCGTTTCGATTCCATAGTCGCGTAGAATTCGGCGCGCCTGATCCAGTTGCAACACACGGCGGCCCCCTCCAGCCGTGGGATTAACAATCAAAACCGCGTCACGAAATTTCAAAGGCACCGGATTCACATCCCTTCAAATCAAAATAATAGAATAACAGCGGTTGGACCGCAAACGTACACACTGTTTCGGGGCTGGGTCACGCATTGTATACTGAGAACCCGATTGTCGAGAATGGACGAGCCAGATGGCGAAGAACGCAAACAAATCCAAGCAGATCGAAAAGCTCCGCGAGGAGTTGCGCCGCCACGAATATCTCTACTTCGTGCTGGACGAGCCGGAGATTTCCGACGTCAAGTTCGATCGTATGATGCAGGAACTCAGGCGGCTCGAGACGGAAAATCCCGAGCTTGTCACGCCGGATTCGCCGACGCAGCGCGTGGGCGGAACGCCGCGAAAAGGATTCGAGACGCGCCAGCATTCCCCGGCGATGATGAGTCTCGACAATACGTATTCAACGGAAGAACTCGAGGATTTCGATCGTCGCGTGCGCGAAATTTCCGGCCGCGAAAAAATCGATTACGTCACCGAACACAAATTCGACGGCCTCAGCATTTCGTTGGTCTACGAGGGCGGCGTACTGGTGCGCGGAGTCACGCGCGGCGATGGCACCACCGGCGAAGACGTCACTCCAAACGTGCGCACGATTCGCTCCATCCCTCTGCATGTGGATGCCGCCGACCTCAAGAAACTGAAAATGCCCATGGATTTTGAAGTGCGCGGAGAAATCATCATGCCGCTGCGCGCCTTTGAAGCCCTGAACGAAAAGCAGGAGGAAGAGGGCGGGAAGCGATTCTCCAATCCGCGCAGCGCCGCCGCGGGGGCGGTGCGCGTGCTCGATCCCGAAATCACGCGCTCCAGGCGGCTGGATTTCTACGGGTATCTTTTGCTCGCTGGCGGACGCACTCCCATGCGCCTTCATTCGGAAGCGCTCGATGCCATGCAGAAGCTTCACTTCAAAGTTTCCCCCGACTGGCGCTTATGCCCATCGCTGGAAGCGGTGAAAAAATTCATCGACTCCTGGGAAGGCAGGCGCGACAAGCTGCCCTACGAAATCGACGGCATCGTGATCAAGGTGAATGAAATCGCGCAGCAGCAGGAATTGGGATTCACTTCAAAGGCCCCGCGCTGGGCCGTGGCCTACAAATATCCCGCGCGGCAGGAAACCACGGTGGTGAACGACGTCATCTTTCAAGTCGGCCGCACGGGAACTCTCACACCGGTGGCCGTGCTCGAGCCGGTGCAGGTTGGCGGCGTAATTGTTTCCCGTTCCACGCTTCACAACATGGACGAAATTGCGCGATTGGGGCTGCACATCGGCGACACGGTGATCGTCGAGCGCGCCGGCGAAGTGATTCCTCACGTCATCAAGGTGGTCAAGGAAGGCAAACCGCGCCGCGAAATTGTGGTTCCCGAGAAATGCCCCGAGTGTCACAGCCGCATTCACAAGGATCCAGAAGAAGTGGCCTACCGCTGCGTTAACGCCAGCTGCCCGGCCAAGCGCAGGGAATCGCTGCTGCATTTCGCGGGGCGGCATGCCATGAACATCGACGGACTGGGCGAAAAAATTGTCGACCAGCTCGTAACCAAAGGTCTCGTAAAGGATTTCGCCGATCTCTACGAATTGAAACTTGATGATTTGGCGGAACTCGACCGCATGGCCGAAAAATCGGCGCAAAATCTGCTCGACGAAATCACGGCCAGCAAAAGTAATTCTCTGGCGCGGCTGATCTACGCCCTGGGCATGCGCTTTGTCGGCGAGCGCACGGGCCAACTCCTCGCCCAACATTTCGCCTATTTGCCAAAGCTTGCCGAGTCCACCGTGGCGGAATTGGAGGAAGTGGGCGAAGTCGGCCCCAAGGTGGCGCAAAGCATCGCCGATTTTTTCTCCGAGCCCGCCAACCGCAAATTAATTCAGCGCCTGAAAGACGAAGGCCTGAAAATGACCGAGAAACGCGCCGCGCCGGAGGACACGCGCTTCGCTGGAATGACGTTTGTTTTTACCGGCGCGCTGGCCCGCCGTTCGCGTGACGAGGGCGGTGCGGAAGTTGCCCGCCACGGCGGAAAGGTGAGCAACTCGGTCAGCAAGGTCACCGACTATGTCGTGGTCGGCGCCGATCCAGGTTCTAAATATGAGAAGGCGCGCTCGCTGGGAGTCACCATCTTAAACGAAGAAGAATTCGACGATCTGCTGGCCGGGCGGCGCAATGCCCAGAAGGACCAGGCAGCAGTCGCGAAGCCTGCCGCGAAATCCAAAAGCAAAACGCGCTCGAAAATCAGTTCGGCCGATCGGTAGTCCTTGATGAAATTTTGATGACCAAACTATCGATATCGTGTAAAGATTACTTTGGTCGAGATTCGAGAGCACCGCGGTTGCCGTACTGGGAATTCGATCTATTTGTTTGTACTCTTGGGACTTAACAGTAAACTTTATTTTTTTTCCCAATTTGGACGGCAACGTGCGATAGTTATATTGAGTTCTGGGGAGATGTGGGGGAGCCTGTCCTTCGGCTCAAAACACCCGGGACCGAAAAATTTGGGGGGAGATCGCAAAATGAGCAAGGTAGCATTGTCCGCAACAATCACTCTTGCCGTAGGTTCTCTGTTCATCGCCGGTTGCGCGACTAAGAATTATGTCAAGCAGAGCATCACGCCGGTTGAGCAGAAAGTGGATCAAGTCGACCAAAATTCTCAAAAGCGTGATACCTCGCAGGTCGCTGACATCAACAAGACGAACCAGGCTGTCGACGAGGATGAAAAGAAATTGTCGGCAACCACTGAAATCGCCCGCACCGCCGACACCGCATCAAAGGGTGCGATGGCCAAGGCTAATCAGAACACCAAGGACATCAATGACCTGCGCGGCGTGATCGCCAATATTGACGACTACAAACCCGCCGGTCAGCCCACGGTGGTCCATTTCGCAGTTAACAAGGACACGCTCTCGAAAGACGAGAAGGCTTCCTTGGATCAATTTGCAACTCAACTCGGTTCTCAATCGCGCTTTTTCATCATCGTGGAGGGTTTCACGGATCAGACAGGAACCTCCGAGATTAATGAACGGTTAAGCCGCGCGCGCGCCGATCAAGTGATTTCTTACTTGGTAGGCAGCCATGATGTACCTGTCTACCGCATTCACACGGTGGGCCTCGGCTCGCAGAAGCTGATCGATGACGGCAAGGGCAAGAAAGCACGTGAAGCCAGCCGCCGCGTGGAGATCACTCTGTTTACGGCCAAGCCGCTAGCCGTGTCTTCGGCTGGAATGTAATCGCCCCTCTGAAACAGTCAATTCTGTTGTGTAGCGAAAGTGCCGGCCCCTTGGGCCGGCACTTTTAGTTCTGAGAGTTTTTTCCGCAGCGCAATCACCAAACAAATTAGTGTGCCCGTCCCTGCCTAAATTCCAATTCCGTGCAAATGTGCTCGGTTTGGTGGCGCCGGCGTCCCGCCGGCGGTTTTGCGCCGCGTCACAATAGCAAAAACCGCCGGCGAGACGCCGGTGCCACCAAACCATTTCCGTGCAGATCCCGCGCCCACCAGCAAACTCCCCAGCGCAACAAAATGGTACAATGTAAATGGCGGGCAAGCCGGGTGATCGCTGGGCCGTCCTTCGCAAGAAGGCCGGTCGGGAGGAAAGTCCGGACACCGTGGTCTTCGCGTTTTGCACAGGGGACGAAAGTTCTCCTTGGAAAGCGCCTCAGACCAAAGGGCAACGCGCCTGGTAACGCCAGGGGACCGGCTCTTCGCGCAATTCGCGCAAGCGAGGCGAGGTATCGGCCACGGACAGTGCCACAGAAAATAAACCGCCGGTGCAATGCGCCTCGGTGGCCGTCCGAAGGAAAACCTTCGGATGGCCTGAAAGCGTCCCGAGCAATCGGAGCGCGGAAGGTGATAGCGCTTGGTAAGGGTGAAACGGTGGGGTAAGAGCCCACCGCGTCCCGAGCAATCGGGGCGGCAAGGCAAACCCCGCGTGGTGCAAGGCCAAATAGGAGGGGAGAGCCGGCCCGGCTCGTCAGGACCCTCGGGTAGGCTGCTGGAGTCCAGGTGCGAACCTGGACCTAGAGGAATGATCGCCACGGCGCGCGGATGGAAACATTTGCGTGCCGAACAAAATCCGGCTTACAGGCTTGCCCGCCATTATTTCAATGTTTTTGATAGTTTTTGAGCTTCGGTGAGTTTGTCAAACGTAGTTGTCTAACAACTCGGCACTGAGTTCGACCAGTCCTTGCAATCTTCATTGCTGCCAGTTCGAAATGAAATTCAGACGCTGCGCTTCTAGTATCAGCGGCCGGCCGAAAAAAACCGACCGAGCGTGGCACCTGGGTGTATTTGGAAAACTTCCTGCTCCACTACCGAAAACTGATCGACTTCCTCGGAAATGAGCGCCCCCGGCCAGGCGATCTCCACATAACAAATATCCGGTCGCTGGCGAAACTGACCGAGCCCACGAATCTGAATGAAATTTGGACAAAAGGAAAGATGTTGAGGGTGAAGTATGAGCCGTCCGACGCCCAGGGCGGCGGGCGAATCTCTCAGTATTTCCAGCATCACACAGAGAAACGAATCGATTTCAAGAATTGGGAAGTAAGCACTATGTACGGCGAGATAGAGCCATTACTGTCTGAAATGGATAAACACCTGGGGCCTGAAACAGCAATCCTGATACCCGTTCCTGCAGTTGCGATGTTGGGTGAGTTATCCGCCAGCTCCACGGTCGGCACGTTCACAGTGGCCCAAGTTCTCTACACCGAGCCTCCGCCGAGGAAGTGATCTGGTCACAAATCACTGCATAGAAATTTTGTTCCTTGATCTAGCCTTCGTTCTCATAGATGGCGCCCGCCCTATAGTTGGTCTGCCTTTATTTTTTGTATGGGCAAGAAATTTGATTGCGTAAGGCGCTAATTTATGTTCCTTTGGCATATTCTCGGGATTGCGCGGACCAATCCCGAAGGGAGAGCCAAGGACGGACATGACTCCAGTCGCGGCGAAGCAGCCACGAGACTCGAAGAAATCGCTGAGGTGGAGTCGCGCCTTCTTGCTAAAGCTCGAACTGCGCAGCCATCCAGCTTTGCTCTGCGTGATCCGCGGAGCTCTCGGTCCCTTGATGGAAATGTTGGAATTTTCCGAGGAACACGTCAGGGAAATTATTCGGGCAGTTGATGAGGCAGTGGCCAATATTATGCGGCACTCCTATCGCGGCCGCCTGGACCAGCCAATCGAAGTGTATTGCAATCGCCTTCACCGTCAGTCGAACGGGCGAACCGAGCAGGCCATCGAAATTCTCCTTTTTGATTGCGGGCCTGCCGTGGACACGACGAAGCTCCCGGCCCGCCCATTAGACGAGGTGCGGCCCGGTGGTTTAGGGTTGCATATTATTCGGGGGAGTATGGACACGGTCGAGTATAAGCGCGCCGGGCGGTTGAATCGCCTCCGGCTGGTAAAATACGTGCGGCCTACCACGGGCGAGTGCGGGTTAGCAGAGGAGAAGCCATCGTGAAGATATCCGCTCGCCGAACCGACACAGCTACGATTCTGGACGTTTCCGGAAACATTGACATGTCGAATTCGCCGGAAATCAGGAAAGCCTTGTTGCATGAGATTCGCGAACTGGGAGTAACCCGAGTTCTTTTAAATCTATCCGCCGTGAATTACATCGATAGCTCGGGTGTGGCGTCCCTGGTGGAGGGGCTTAAGGCATCCCGCGATTTGGGTTCGCGCCTCGTCTTGTTTGGGCTGAACGATTCGCCGCGTGAACTGTTCAAGATTTCGCGCCTGCTGAAACTTTTTGAAGTCTACGACGACGAAACACAGGCCATGGCCTCCCTGGCGCCCTCCGTCTGACAAGACGATTGTGTTTGCAAAGGCCGGAAAAAAAAGAAATGGAATTTGTCACTCAAATCGGTGCTGAAGTAATGGATAGTGCCGCCTACGTTGGCGCGCTGGCCACGCTTGGAACCCGCGCCGCGTACTATACCTTTGTCGGACCGTTGCAGGGAAAGCAGCTGCGTCTGCAAAGCGCAGCTTCGCAGGCAATGGAAGTGGGAGTCAGGGCGCTGCCAATTCTTTCCCTGATCACATTTTTTATCGGCTTGATTCTGGCGCTGCAGAGCGCATATGAACTGGGTAAGCTCGGCGCCATGAGCCTCGTGGCGAAGGCCGTTGCCATATCCATGTCCAGGGAACTCGGTCCACTGATTACAGCCATCGTGGTGATTGGCCGCTCGGGCTCCGCGTTTGCCGCGGAGATTGGAACCATGAAAGTTACCGAGGAAATTGACGCGCTGGAGGTGATGGCCATAAATCCGGTGCATTTCCTCGTCGCTCCGAAATTCCTGGCCATGATCTTCATGCTGCCATGCCTGACAATTTGGGCAAATACCATGGGCATATTCGGCGGGGCGCTGTTCGGAGTCACCCAGGCGGATTTCACTTTGAGCCGCTACCTGCAAGCATCTGTCGAGTCGCTTTACATGCGGGATATTCTTTCGGGGTTGGTCAAAAGCGTGATGTTTGGCGTTACCATTACCGCGGTGGGATGCCTCGAAGGATTGTCAACGGGCGGCGGCGCGGAGCAAGTCGGCCGCTCCACAACCAGAGCTGTGGTGATTTCGATCCTGCTGGTGGTGGTCGTCGATCTGATTTTTACCGGATTATTTTTCTTTCTGGGTAATGGATAGTTCTCTGAGTCGCTTATGGATCAAGAGCATCAAAATTTAAATGAGTCGAAGTCGGTCATTTCCTTGCGCGACCTCCGCGTCAATTACGGAGAGACGGAGATATTGCATGGCATCCATTTTGATGTGAAAGTAGGCGAGACTCTTGTCATTTTGGGAGGTTCCGGCTCTGGCAAAAGCACGCTGCTGCGGACGCTCGTGGGGCTGGAGAAACCAAAATCGGGGCAAATCTGGATTAACGGACAGGATATTACGGCCATTTCGAACGATGAGCTGTATGAAATTCGAAAAAGGACAGGGATGTCGTTTCAAGGCAGCGCGCTGTTCGGCTCCATGACGGTCGGGGAGAATGTAGCTTTGCCGTTGCGGGAGCATACCAAGCTGGAAGACTCCACAATCGAAATTATGCTGCGGCTTAAACTTGAGCAGGTGGGGCTTGCGGGGTTCGAATATCACATGCCGTCCCAGCTCAGCGGCGGCATGAAGAAGCGAGCGGCTGTGGCGCGAGCGCTGGCGATGGATCCGGAGATCCTATTTTTTGACGAGCCTTCGGCGGGGCTCGATCCCATTATTGCTGCCGGCATCGATCAGTTGATTCTGGAATTAAAGAAGGCATTTCATATGACGATTATCGTGGTCACGCACGAACTCGCCAGCGCATTTCTTATTGCGGACCGCATGGTGCTGATTGACAAAGGGAACATCGTGGCCATCGGGACCACCGAGGAAATGCGGTCGAGCACGCACCCGCGGGTCCGGCAATTTCTGGACAGGGTTCCCGAGCCGGACATGGAAGGCGAATTAGATTATTTGCAAACGCTCACCGGACAGTACCGGCGGCATATGTGAGCGCTGCCTGAAGATAGCGCGCCATCAAGAGTATGAGTACTAATAAGATTACGGTACTAACAGGTAATAGTTTCGAAGTGCGAGGGAATACGCGAAGACAATGAGCCCAAGAACCGAACAGACGCTGGTTGGATTCTTTGTACTGATCGCTGGCGGGATTTTCCTGGTTGCCGTGTTCACCATCAACGGCGTCTTCGGCGGCACGGGAAGAACTTACCACGCCCACTTCCCGTTCGCAGGAGGTCTGGAACCCGGAGCGACGGTCCGTTATTCGGGAGGGCCGAAAGTCGGGCGAGTGGAAAGCTTGCGCATCGACCCGCAAGACCCGACGCGAATCGATCTCACGTTCAGCGTCGCTCCCGATGTGCAGGTGAAAACGGACAGCAAGGTGAGGATCATGAGCCTGAGCCCGCTCGGCGACAATCATCTGGAAATATATGCGGGGTCCGCGCAGGCCGCCATCGCTCCCGCGGGATCTTTGCTTCCTTCCGATCCGTATGTCGATTTCAATGCGCTGACTGACCAAATCAACAATCTCTCACCTGTTGCGCAACACCTCTTACAAACGCTTGACGCGCGGGCGACGGAGCTGAAAGTTACGATCGATCGCGTCAATGATCTGCTGAACGCGCAGAATCGATCCAATCTTTCCGCCACGCTGGCGGAGACGCACGGGCTGATTGCGGATTCGCGGCCTCAGGTGCACACGGCACTGCAACACGTAAATGATTTGAGTGAAAAATTAGGACCGCTGATCGACAATTTCCGGAAGACTTCCGACGAGGCGAACGAAGTATTGGCGCACGTGGATGCGACGATCGGTGAAACGCGGCCGGACATTCACCAGGCGGTCATCGAACTTCGCGGCACTCTGAAGTCCTTGACGGAATTGACCGGGCAGCTCAATCAGACCCTTGACGTGAATTCGGAAAACATCGATCAGCTTCTCGACAATTTGCTGCACGTCACCGAGAACCTGAAACAATTCACTGAAACGATTAAGGAGCGCCCCTATACGCTGATTCGCACGACGAATCCGCGCGAACACAAGACAGGGGAGCAGTGAGAGTTGGTGATTAGTGACTGGTGATTCGTGAATCGTGATTCGTACTTGTATGTCGTGCACCCTGCTTTGCTACGATTTGGATGTTTACGAACTACAACTCACGAATCACTAATCACGACGAGGGAGTCCGATGAGCAAGGAATTCGTATTGCTGTTCGCGCTGGCGGCCGGGCTTTTCACCGGCTGCGGAGCCGCGCGCCCCAGCAAATTTTATGAGCTTACTATTCCCGGCGATTCGGTGAGCACAGGGGAGAGAAGTCCTTATCCCGTCACCTTGTTGCTCGGCCCGTTAAGGGCTGCGCATTTGTACCGGGAAGATTCTATTGTGTATAGCTCGGTCGCCGAAGAGATGGGCACGTATCACTATCAGAAATGGGCGCAGCCTCCGAATGAAATGTTGGTGGAAATGTTGCTTCGAGAACTGAGAGCATCGGGAAAATACCGCGCGGTGGATTTTCTGCGCAGCAATTCCCATGGGGATTATGTTCTGTACGGGCGCCTGTACGATTTTAAAGAGATTTCAGGCATGCCGATTTTGGCGCGCGTGACAGTTGATTTGGAATTGCGCGAATCGAAATCAGGCGCAACGGTGTGGACCCACTATTACTCGCATGATGAGCCGGTCACCGGGAAGGACGTCGCGGCCTTGGTCGCCGCACTGGACCGCAATACGCTTCGCGGAATGGCCGAGGTAAAATCAAGCCTGGAGCAATACTTTTCAAGTCGTCCGGTGAATTAGGACTGCAAGCATGTCAACACCAAATCCAAGCCCGAATCCAAATCCAAATCCAAACAAGGATTCACGCGGTGGCCAGCGCTCGGCGCAGCAGATGACGTGCATGGAGGTCTGGGGTGGAAGCCAGCTTACGGCGCGCGGCGTAGAAATGGGTGGGCTGGACGCCTGGGTTTACAGCAAGCCATTCGGTGATGCTCAGCGCGGCGGAGATGTGTATTACGCATCCAGCTGCGCCACGGGGCGTATCACCCGATTGCTGCTGGCGGATGTCTCGGGACACGGAATTTCCGTAGCCTCCACTGCTGCAAATCTTCGCACGCTCATGCGGCGATTCGTCAATCGTCTAGACCAGACGGAATTTGTGCGGCTGCTCAATCAGCAGTTTACGGCACTTTCCGAAACGGGCACATTCGCAACGGCAGTCGTTGCCACGTTTTTTGCGCCAACGAGGCGCATGATCGTGTGCAACGCGGGACACCCACGGCCGCTTTTATATCAGTCTGCAAAAAAAGAATGGATACTGCTTGGCGACGGACCGGAAGACGATGGCGCGGCGAATAACATGCCCTTGGGAATTCTGGACATGACGGAGTACGACCAGTTTGACGTGGAACTTGAAAACGGCGACTGTGTACTCGCCTATACCGATGCGTTAATCGAGTCCCGCGACGCGGACGGGAAAATGCTCGGCGAAGCCGGGCTATTGCGAATCGTGCGCCTGGTGGGTGATGTCGAGCCGAAGTTTTTGACCAAGGCGTTGCTGCGCGAAATTTCGGATCGCCATCCGGACAATCTGACCGAAGACGACGTGACCGTTCTGCTCGTCCGCGCGAACGGGCATAAGCCGCGCCATTCTTTTAAAGACATCTTTTGGGCCCAGGTTCGATTTGCAGGCTCGCTAATCCGCGCAATCAATCCGTGGGCCGAGCGGCCGCCGCTGCCGGACCTGAACATGGCGAATATCGGCGGTGCAATTATTCCCGCGCTCGAACAGCGCTGGCGCTCAACCGATTCGAAGCATCGGCCGCCCGATCCGGCCAAATGAGGATTTGCCTCGCGAAATTAACGGTGCTAGAAATCTCCGCGGTATGCGCGCTTACTATTATCGCAATTTGATCGTACTTGAGGAACGAGGACTTGGAGAAATGCCGTGATTGAAGCGGGCAAAAGTCTGTTCCTGATTCTCAGTGCGCTTTTTCCAATCGTCGATCCCTTGGGAGGAAGCCCGATCTTCCTGGTCATGACGCGGGAATACTCATCGGGTACGCGGAGAGCGCTGTCTTTCCGGATTGCGATGAACAGTTTTTTCTTGCTGGTTGGATCGTACTTCATCGGGACGCACGTGCTCTCCTTCTTTGGAATTTCGCTGCCAGTAGTCCAGGTCGGCGGAGGGTTAGTTGTCGTTTCAACCGGCTGGGCCCTCCTGAAACAGACCTATGACGGCGACCGGCAGGATGTGAAAAAGAGCATTCAACCGACGGACCCGTTCCACAACGCTTTTTATCCGCTGACCCTGCCTCTAACGGTTGGACCCGGATCGATTTCCGTGGCCATCACGCTGGGTGCGAATGCCCCTCACCCTAAAGGCTTTAATATCTTGGGCATTCTGACCGCAATTGTTGGGTGTCTTCTGCTCGCGGCCAGTATT
>Ga0182024_10019508_pt1 | contig 12488 bp, 12 predicted proteins | sample P32metaG_FD_120480 | JGI IMG/M metagenome (GOLD analysis project Ga0182024, IMG submission 120480) | Permafrost microbial communities from Stordalen Mire, Sweden - P3-2 metaG (Illumina Assembly) | ecosystem: Environmental > Terrestrial > Soil > Wetlands > Permafrost | place: Sweden: Stordalen... | reverse complement strand
CGGTAAATCCAAACGTTCGGGGGAGATGTACGCGCAAGCCTCGCTCGAAGACACCGTGGGCAAGATCGATATCATTTGTTTTCCCAAGGACTATTCGCGGCTCTGCGAGAGCCTCAAGATTGAGGTGCCGGTCCTGGTCAAAGGTGTGCTGCGCGCAGATGACGATGAGTCAGCCCCTAAGCTTTCCGTCTCAAGCGTGCAGCCGTTGGAAGACATTCGCATCAAGCTGCCTCAGAACGTGCGTATACGCGTGTCTCTGGAAAGCGCGAGCGAAGCCATGTTGGGTTCCCTGCGAGCCATGATCACGGCCGCCCCCGGTCCCGGCCGCCTCATGATCAACCTCGAAAGCCGAGGTGAGTATTGCGTCATGCTTGAACCCGAGGGGCTTTCCGTCGCTGCCGACAGAGGCTTTATCGAGCGCGCCGAAGAGCTGCTAGGTCAGGGCGCCGTGCAGGCTTTCGAATAAACTTCGTCGAACGTCGCCCTATCGGAACAAAGTCCCGTAGGGACGGCTGAGTGTAGCCCAGGACGTAGTCTTGGGTACCGCAAAACAACCGGAGTAGTCCCGCAGGGACGGCTGAACATGTGATTAATTCAGCCGCCCCTTCGGGACTGAATCGGTTTCGTGCACGCTACCCAGGACTACGTCCTGGGCTACACTCAGTCGTCCCTCCGGGACTCACGGACTCGACCTGCTCTCCGGCTCACGTGTACCTTCCGGAAAACGCTATAATCCAGAGGATCGACAGATTCAATGGCCATGCGGCAGGCTTTCCGCGCTGGCACCAGGCGATCGAAAGTCTCATGACCGAACCCGCACCAAACCCTGACCCGAACCAGCTTGCCGCCGAACCGACGAATCCCGCGTGGATCAAGACCGAACTCGCTCGGCACCCGCAGCGGCCCTACCCTATGGATTTCATCCAGCGCATTTTTACCGATTTTTCGGAGATCCACGGAGACCGGGCCTTCGGCGATGATCTCGCCATGGCTTGCGGCATGGCACGCTTCCACGGTGAGGAAGTGATGGCTATCGGAAATTTGAAAGGGCGGGGAACGAAGGAGAAGGTACGCCGCAATTTCGGCATGCCCAATCCGGAGGGCTACCGTAAGGCGCTGCGCGCCATGAAGATCGCCGAAAAATTCCATCGCCCGGTGTTCACGTTCATCGATCTCACCGGGGCCAATCCCGGCATCGCCGCTGAAGAACGCGGCCAGGCGGAAGCCATAGCGCGGAATCTGCGCGAAATGGCCCGGCTGCGGGTGCCGACCATCGCCACCATTACCGGTGAAGGTGGATCCGGTGGCGCCTTGGCTCTGGCGGTTGCCGATCGCGTTCTGATGATGGAAAATGCCGTTTATTCCGTGATCGCTCCGGAAGCTTGCGGTTCGATTATGTGGCGGGATGCCCGCAAGCGCGCCCAGGCTGCGGCCGCCCTGAAGATTACCTCTGAGGATGTAAGCCGTTTGGGTTGTGTCGACGATGTGGTGCCGGAACCTCCCGGGGGAGCCCAAAATGATCCCGTGATCGCCGCCACGATGCTCGACGAGAAGCTTGCCTGGCATCTTTCTGAATTGAAGGCCATGACGGTCGAGGATCGGATCGCGCGCCGCCTGGCTAAGTTCCGCGAGATTGCCCGGTTCTACAAGGACGCCTGAACATGCCGACAGGGGCGTGCATTTGACCCATTTCACCGCTGCCGATCGAGTGCGTGCCTTTGGTTACGTCGTCATCGCCGGCATTTACTTCTATATTGCCCTGAGCATTTCGGTTCATGCGGCCAACGGCCTTTCTACCGGAGTGTGGGTTCCTTTAGTCGAGCGCGGCATTCTCCTTTTTCTGCTGCTGTTCGGCTACGCCGCCATGGCGCGCGTATTCAGCCGGCAGCGCGAAGCTATCCGCGGCATGGGCCTCGTCTTCCGTTCCGGTTGGCAACGGGAGTTCGGTTTGGGCGCTGCGCTGGGCTGGGGCATGTTGGTGGCGAGCATCCTGCCCCTGGTTCTCAGCGGCGGCTTGATCATTACTTTCTGGGCAATTCCGCGCCAGTTCGGGATTCTCTTCATTGATTTGCTGATCCTCGCCGTGGCTTCCCTGGCCGAGGAAGTGGCTTTCCGCGGATACCCATTCCAGCGGCTGATCGACGCCATGGGGCCGACCTTGGCGACCATCGTTTCTTCCCTCCTGTTTGCCGCCCTGCACATGTTCAATCCTGGCGCCACCCGAGCCAGCTTCATGGTCACCGTTTTCAGCAGCTGGCTGCTTTCGGTTGCCTATCTGCGCACTAAGGCGCTTTGGGTCTGCTGGGGCTGGCATTTTGCCTGGAACGCTAGTATGTGCCTTCTCTTTGGACTCCCGGTGAGTGGGATCACGCAGTTCTCACCAATCATTCAGAGCGATACGGTGGGTCCGGTCTGGATGACCGGCGGCGACTACGGCCCCGAGGGCAGTGTGGTAACTGCCATCGTCGTTCTTATCGGCATCTTCGTCGTCTATCGGACGACCCGCCGGTTGGCTTATCTTCATGCTCAGCCCGTCATCGTGGCCGCCGGCATCCCCATTGACCTCGACGCCATGAGCAGCTCCCTGGCTCCGCATCATCCGGTCGCTCCGCCACCAGCCCCGGCGGGGAGCACGCTGGTTCAGATCGACACCCTTTCCTCGTCATCGCCGTCTCGGCTGCCTCCCCATGAGCCGCCTGAGTAAAGCCAGGAGAAAACCGTACGAAGGGTTTTTCCGCAGCCTGTTAGTTGCTGCCAAAATCCTCATTCCGGCATGCTATTTGCTGTCCTGAAACTTTCCTCGCCTTGCCATGAAAGGTTACTTGCAAATCACCCGCAAGTAGGACCATTATTGGCGTCATGAGGGAATCGCCATGGTTGGGTACTCCGCCAAAGAATTCTTTCCCGCCGCTGCTTTGCTCGCAGCCACCGCGCTTGGAAGCTGTGCTCTAGGCCATGCACAAGTGTTCACCGTGCAGCGGGAGCACCTGGGCCCGAAAGAAGCAAATCTCACCACCGTCCAACCCACTTCCGTCGCGCTGGATAACAAGCCGCTTACGGAGCGCACACGGCAGCAACTGATCCGTACGTTTCAGGCTGATGAGGCCTTTGCTGTTCGCCCCCTCCCGCTGGGTACGAAGGGCATCGTGCTCCATGCCAACGGCCCACTGAGCCCTTCCGGAAATGGCTACGCGGAGGAGTTGGAGAAATACGGCGTCTCGGCCAAGCCCGGAGACCGCGTGGTTATTACTAAGTTTGAGGTGAAGCCGGACCGGATCCTGTTTGAATTTAATGACGGTCCGGAGAAGCATCATCACATTTTGCAGCACATTGAAGTTGGGGGCATGGGAGGGGGAGTGCCGCTGGCTCAGGACGATGGCCATGTTCCCGTCGGCGCGCGGATGCTGCTGGTCTTCAGCAAGTTTGTCCCCGAGATGACTGCTTCCCAGGTCCGCAGCCTGATCGCTCCCATGATCGACTTCTCGCTCAAGACTCCGGTTGAGGCATTCGCCGACACGTTACCTCCCAAACTGAAGGCTGCTGTGCTAAACCACGACGTTCTGGTCGGCATGAACCGCGAGATGGTTTTGAAAGCCGTGGGCCAGCCTGACCAGAAGGTTCGCGAAATGGACGGGCAGATGCCGTTTGAAGAGTGGATCTATGGGCAACCGCCGCACCAGGTCCAATTTGTGCGCTTCAATGGCAATCGGGTAATCCGTTTAGAGATTGCCGATGTCGGTCAGCCACCTATCATTCGCGACAAAGATGAGACCGACGGCTATTTTGCTGGCCAGTTTGTGAGACAGGTTCGCCTTGGGGATGCGCCCCCAACAGCGCCTAACCAGGAACATGCTCCCGCACCTGCGCCTACCTTGCGTCAACCGGGAGAAAAGCTGCCGGATGCGGTCGACAACGATCATCAGCTGAAGCCGGTGCAGTTTCCGGATGACCAGAAACCCCAGCCGATTCCTCCGCCGCCCGGTTCCGCTCCGTCGCAGTTGGTAAATGTGTCCGATGCCCGGGGCGTGAACTAGGCCAGTGAGTCGTGTAAAATAAGGATTAGCAGCGCCTTCTGATTCGCCCCAGAGATACGAAACCGTGTGGGAAAGAGGTTCAGGCGGGAGTGTGACGCGGCCTGTTAGAGGAGAGATAGACAATGGCAAAAGTAGCCAAAACCGCCGACCGTTCGAAAATGATGGACACTACCAAGGGTGTTGAGTGTCCCAAATGCAACAAGGCGACGCGCATTGTGAAGCGAGTTAAGGATCGGGAGCGCGGAGTTCCTGGAGGGGTTTACATCTCCTGCTCCGCCTGTGACTTTTACGAGAAACTCTAAGCCGAAGCGATAGCCGCCTGCATTTGCGCCAATATGGCCCGCGCCGCCGCTCCCGGATCAACAGCACGGGTAATCGGCCGCCCTACCACCAGGTAACTTGCACCCGATGCCATTGCCGCTGCCGGTGTGGCTACTCGCCGTTGATCCCCGATGGCAGCGCCCTCGGGGCGGATCCCCGGGATCACCAGCAGTGGTTCGCTGCCTAACCGGCGCCGCAAACCGGCCACCTCGGCCGGGGAGCAGACAAATCCCCGAATACCGTAGGCGAAGGCCATGGTTGCCAGACGCTCCACTTGTGCGGCCGCGCTTCCACGCACACCCGTCGCTTCCAACTGAGCCGCATCCATACTGGTTAAGACAGTAACGGCGAGTAGAGTTAGGCCGGTATCGCCCGATTCTGCCGCGGCAGCCAGCATTTCCGGTCCGCCGGCGGCATGCACCGTGAGCATATTGACACCGAGCCGAGCTGCAGCCCGCACCGCTGAGGCCACGGTGTTCGGAATATCGTGCAGCTTCAAATCAAGAAATACTGAGAAACCGCGCCGCTGCAATTCGGCCACCAAGGAATTACCCTCAGCGATATAGAGTTCCAGGCCAACTTTGAACCAGCGCACCGCCCCCTCTAACCGATCAACCAGGGCGAGTGCCGCCCTGGCGTCGGGAAAGTCCAGTGCAACGATTAAGCGATCCGCCGTAACTTCGATCATCTCTGAAACTGGGCGGGCCAACTAAGCTGTGCGATTTGCGCTGGGCTGAGGGCTGGGTCAACCAGGTCCAGCCGAACCGTCGCCACCCCGCGGAACCCCAGGATCCTGGCGGCCGCGTACGACAAGTCGACTACCCGGGATTCTGGTACTGGACCTCGGTCATTGACCCGGACTAGAACCGATCGATGATTGCGTAGGTTCGTGATCAGAACGGAGGCTCCCAGCGGTAGGCTGCGATGGGCACAAGTCATGGAGTTCATATTGAAAAGTTCGCCGCTCGCGGTAACCTGGCCCTGGAACGCCCGCCCATACCAGGAAGCCCGTCCCACTTGATGCCAATGTTTGTGAGGCGGAGTTGCCACCGCAGTTTGCGTGTTTGCTTGCGGGGAATCAGGCTGGGCTTGTGTAGAACCGGGGCTGATGCAGATGGCGGAAAGTACAGCGCCTGCAAGGATTGCTGGAGCCAGATGCCAATGGGACTGGGTTGCGATCGTGGACATTGTTCTCCTATCTTTTATTGTATGGAGCGCTTCGGGCCTAAGTCATTATTTTCAATTACTTATTTGGGTTTCCTCCGGGATTTGACGAGCTGTGACGCCTTACCTATTAGACGGTATTTGGGAGCATTCTGTCGCGATAACCTAGGTCATTTCCTCACCAAAGTCATCCGGGATGTCCCCCAAAACCCCATCGGCGAGCATACACTGGGCGGACGGTTTCTGCCTGGAAACCAGCCAAAAATTTCGAAAAAGCGAAGATTTATGGGGTTTTGCCCAAAATGTGCACCAGACCTATAGCACTGACCATCGCCGGTTTTGATCCCGGGTCCGGGGCCGGAATCACTGCTGACCTCAAGACCTTCTCTGCTCACGGAATCTACGGCGTCGCCTGCATCTCGGCCCTGACGGTGCAATCGACGTTGGGTGTGCGTGCTGTCGAGCCGGTTTCAGCCAGCCTGGTGCGGCAGACGCTGGAGTGCCTGACCGAGGACGTATCCCTATCCGGCATAAAAATCGGAATGTTAGGGAGCTTTGCCGTTTCGAGTGAAGTCGCCTCCTTTCTGAGCGCGCAATCCGGCAACATCGTGCGGGGACGGATTGTACTGGACCCAGTGCTGCGCTCGACTTCGGGTACTTCTCTCATCGACGCGAATGGCATTCGCCACATCCGAGAGGAAATGCTCAATCGAGTCGGATGGATCACGCCGAACGTTCATGAATTGGCCATCCTGATCGGTGAAGGGCGGTTGGGGCGCGAACAAGTTCCGGCGGCTGCCGTCCAGCTCAAGGAGATGGTGGGTCGGCAGGGAAACCACGAGCTGAACGTGGTCGTCACGGGGGGGCATCTCGACCAGCCCGATGACTTTCTGCTCGACGCTTTGGGGCAACAGAGTTGGCTGCCGGGTGAGAAGATCGATACCAACTCGACACACGGCACCGGGTGCGCTTTCTCGAGCGCTCTGCTGTGCGGACTTATTTCCGGCTTGGGTGGGCAGCAATCCGTCGCCGCTGCCAAGGCATATGTAACTGAAGCCCTGCGTTCGGCCTACCCGGTTGGCAAAGGGAAGGGGCCTATGAATCACCTCTTCCGATTTGGCGCCTGATATGTGTCATTTGAACCTTCAGAGTTGTTGCAACCCTTTAGGGTTCTGCTTTGATGAATGAGGTTTGCAATTGGCCATTCCGAGCCCTCATCCAGTAGTCAAGAGACGTAACCCAGAACGTCGTTTCTGGGTAGGAACCACGTCCGAATCCGGGCCAGTCCCGCAGGGACGGTTGAACGTAGCCCAGGACGCCAGTCCTGGGTCCGGTGCGGTGCAAATGGAAAAGTCCCGTAGGGACGACTGAGAATTTCCCGTGACATCACGCCCCTGGGTTGTTCGCTTTGAAAAGTGGTGGAGGTTGGGTGATTTTCAGTCGTCCCCTGCGGGACTGGATCGTGGTTTCCGATCCTACCCAGGACTGGCGTCCTGGGCTACTCTCAGCCGTCCCTTCGGGACTGACCTTGGTTCAACCGTGCTTGCACTATCTTTGCGCGAGTTCGATTTCGAGGCGGGTGTTCCTGGCAAACACGACTTCGTGTCCCCGAGCAATCCATGTGTCGAAGACCACTTTGCCGAACTCGTAGTAGGCAAAGCCGCTGATCAGGCCCCCATTGGATGCCGCGGTTCCTATCACCCGGGTCAACAAGTCGAGCCCATTGCTGCTCAAGGCCTCTCTGATCAGGCCGGCGCCGGTGCTATCCGACACCGCAGCCAGCGAACCAAGAGTGATGGGCGCCAGGAAGCGGTTGGCGCCGCTGGCCTTGATCTGGCCTTCGTTGTCGATCTGCACACGGTCGCTCTTGACGCTCTCGGCGGCGATCACCCGCCCGTGCACCACGCGTTCGTCGCCTGCAGGCAGTTCCGCTTTGCGAAAGGTCAGCCGTAAGCTGCCGTTGTGTCCAAACATCTCTGCGGGCTTAGCCTCAACGACGCTGCCGATCAGGTGCGTGCCTTCAGGCAAGAGCAGCTTTCCATGCGATTGGGGCGCAGTCGCGTCTGCAGCCTGCACCGTGGGATCACTCTCGAACAGAGGTTGGGTCAGCACCGCTTCGACCGGCATCCCGGCGGTCGCAGTGCTTGAGTCCACGGGATCGACCAGGCGAGCTTCAAGGTCGCCCGTCAGCTTCAGCTCGCTCAGGTCCGCCGCGGGTACCGGCGCAGGCGCCGTTTGTCCGACTAACTCCAGTGGCTGCTTCAGTTCGGCATCGTACTGGGTTCCCGCCCAAAGCTCCTGGGGATGCACCGGAATCTGTGCATAGAGGGCTTGTTTTGCGGTGTCTAACTTGTGCGACGAACCAAATTGAGCCGCGGTTTCCCGCTTGGTCCAACGAAAGGCTGCGGCGATGCGCTGTACCAGGGAGCGGCGCGGCGCCTCTTCGGGATTGGTCATGCGCACAATTTTGGCGGTGCGCTCGGTAGTATCGGTCTCAATGTCGAAGTGGCGCCCATCCGGGGTCTGGAGCTCGCTGAAGCTGACGTCGGCGTTCTTGAGGGGTGTAAGGTCGCCGTTAAACATTGCCGCCGTGCGCACCTGACGGCTCACGGAGTGCCTGCCGGTGATGGTTCCAAACACCTTGGTGTCAGCGGGAACGGCTACATGGTCAATGAGGTAGACAGGCTCAGTGAGATGGCCTTCAACCCTGGTGCCAACCTTCATGGGATAGCTCTTATCGAGTTCCACTCGCAGAGGAACACCGGCAGGGACGAGCTCCGTAGGTTGTGGCGCCAGATCCTGAGCGAATGCTGATCCAGTGGTGGTGGCCACGGTCGCGGCGAACAATGCTGCCAGAGCTATCTTCATATCCGAAACCCTCCCGGCAGACGAACGGGCAGATCACGCATCGCATTTCGCTTGACGACACCGAAAGCCATGTCTTTCTGTACCGTGACTTGGGGGAGGGCGGAAATGCGGCTTGGTCAGAACGGGCGGGCGGAAACGGGGCTGCGGTGGGTTACCGCGACTTGGCTACCGGGACGACCATTCCTCTACCGATTTCTACATCCAGAGAGTAGGGTGTCCGGGGGCGCAAGTATATCACTCGATAGTCGCAAGAATGTCCCAGATAAAATCACCGAATAGTAACTAAGAAGCGACACTTTTCGATTGTTGTACGTCTCCCTCTATGACGAGGAACCGTCGAATATATCTGAGTGGCTCGTCTTGAGCTGCCATTTCACGCAAGTGATATTTCCAGACGTCGGCCTTCAGGGTCCGGCGGGTGAACGGCTTGCGGGTCACAGTTACGATGCGACCCTCCTTGTCCCGCCGCGTATAGCTGGCCGCTGGAACAACAAAGCTAATCTGAGAACCCTGCTTCCAGAACGTCCGGGCAAATTCGTGGGCAAAGAGGAGAGAATAGTAGCGGCGCCCCTCGGCAAGCAGCTCTACCGAGTCGTCAAAGCTGATCCAGGCGGGCTCTATCACAGCCTGAAACCACTTGCGGAACTGGAAACCATTGCCGCGCGCTTGGCGAATAACGATGCGAAGAAGTTCCTGCCTGGTCATAGCATCTCCCGGTACTGATAGGGGAAGCCTGGATGCGTCATGTTAAAACGTTCCCAAAAAACGATGTATCTTTAGTTACTTATTTATGCGCCAAGAGTCCCGGTAATTACTACTGCTTAATGAAATTTATTGAAAAAATCCGCAGCCTGCTGTCCCCCAAGGCTTTATCAGAGCCTGCCAGAGATCGGCTGGGGAAAATGAACCCCCGTATTAAGGTCGATTTAATCAAATTTACCGTTGTCTTGCTGCTCTTTCCGGCGCTAACTCGTGGCGCCGTTACCACACCATCGGGGGTGGATACTGATCCACTCAATTTGGATCCTCTGGTGCGCCAGGCTTTTCAGCGGTTCTACATCCTAGACTATGAGGGTGCGCTGTCACGGTTTGAAAAGACCCAGGCGGAGAACCCGGACAGCCCGCTCGCGGTTGATTATGTGCTGGACGCGGTGATCTTCCGCGAGCTCTATCGCCTGGATCTGCTCGATACCACCTTCTATGCCCATGACGGGTTTCTCAATGGGAAACATGCCGTGGCCGCTGACCCTGCGGTGGCCAAACGCGTTAACCTCTTGTTTAACAAGGCGGTGGAGCTTTCCAACCAGCGGCTTAAGGAGCACCCCGAGGATGTGGATGCACTCTTTGCCCGGGGCTGGGCCCGCAGCCTGCACGCTGTCTACATTGGCCTGATGGAACGGAGCTTTATTTCCGCCTTGCACGTTGCCTTACAAGCCCGCAGTGATGATGAGAAGGTGCTGCGGCTCGATCCCCGGTATATCGACGCCAAACTGGTACTCGGCGTCCACCAGTATGTTACTGGAAGCCTGCCTTTCGGCCTCAAGATACTCGCCGGCGCAGCCGGTATCACAGGATCTAAGTCTAAGGGAATAGAAGGTTTACGAGACGCGGGGGCGCATGGGGTGATTACCTCGGTCGATGCCCGAACGGCCCTGGGGTTGTTCCTTCGCCGGGAAGCAAAGTACGACGACGCCATCGCCGTCACTCGGTCGCTGACCGAAGAATACCCTCGGGATTTCCTCTTCCGGCTGGAACTGGCGAACCTGACCAAGGATGCTGGCCAGGGCAAACTGGCCGTAGCGGAATACCAGCAACTCCTCGAGCAAGCTAAGAAACCAGGATATTTCCCTTCGGCCCACCTGGAACTGGCTTGGTTTGGCCTCGCCGACACCCTGCAAGGGCAGAAGAACTATGCCGAAGCCGCCGAGGCCTACAACCAGGCCACTGCTCAGCCGACCATCAGCGTGGATCTCAAAAGCCGCTGCGACCTCAATTCAGGAAAGATGTATGATCTTTTGAATGAGCGCGATATGGCGTTACGCCAGTATGAGGTTGTACTCCGCCAGGACGGCGACTCGGCGCAAGCAGATTCCGCCCGGAAGTATCTAAAGTCGCCGTTTATCGCGCACTAGGCGTTTAATGGAATTTGGAGGTGTTCAATGGCTTCCTATTGTGCCGCTTGTGGGGTATCGCTTCCCGGGGGAGCTCGCTTTTGTTCCGCCTGTGGGAGGCCCGTCACTGAACCGGGGTTTGCCGCAGCGCCTGCGCCGTTGACGCGGCCGCTCGTCGGCAGAAAACTGGCCGGTGTTTGCCAGGGACTCGCCAATCACCTCGGTTGGGACGTGACGTTAGTTCGAGTCATCGCCGTCGTGCTGGCGGTGTTTACGTTCCCGATCGGCCTCCTGCTCTATGGGGTTATGTGGCTGGTGATGCCTGAAGAGGCGCGCGCTCTTCCTGCGACCACCCATTTGGATCCCATCAGTTAAAGTCCCACATTAGGGTTCTGGGATGGAAGGTTCCATCAGCGACTACCATTCGCGCGAGGCCTCTTGCCTTTGAAACTCGAGACCGGGTTCTCCAGCCGTCCCTTCCACTATCCCAAAAGTAAATCCGCATTGCATTGTGAGCGTGTCTCTCTTGCTTCACTGGCGGAAAAATACGGCACCCCCCTGTATGTTTATTCCGCCGGACAGATACTCGATCGGTATCGGCTCTTCTCCAACGCATTTGGCCATCGGGATCACCTCATTTGCTATTCGGTAAAGGCGAACTCCAATCTCTCTATTCTCAAGTTGCTTACCGAGAGGGGTTCCGGATTCGATATCGTTTCCGGTGGAGAGCTTCTGCGTATCCTCCAGGTGAATAAGAAGGCCGCTTGCCGAGTGGTGTTTTCGGGTGTAGGAAAGACGGCAGCAGAGATCGATTTAGCTCTTGCTGCCGGTATTCTGATCTTCAATGTGGAGAGTGAATCTGAGGTAGCCCTGCTTGCCGAGCGAGCACGCAAGCTCCGGGTCAGAGCCCGGGTCGCCCTGCGCGTCAACCCCGACGTCTTTGCTGAGACCCATCCTTATATATCCACAGGCCTGAGCGAGCACAAATTCGGCATCGACATCAGGGCCGCACGCGCTGTGTACCAGCAAGTAAAGAGATCGCGTTACCTGGACGCGGTCGGGATCAGCGTCCACATCGGGTCCCAGATCCAGGCGGTTGCCCCTTTCGGCGCCGCGCTTGAGAATGTAGCCGAACTCATCCGCGAGCTGGCAAGCGACGGCATTCAAATCAAGATCGTCGATGCCGGGGGTGGGCTGGGAATCGACTACCACGGGGCATCTGATCCTGCAGCCGAAGTGGAAGGCTATGCGGCCGCAGTCGAGCGCGCTCTCAAGGGGCTTGAGGTTCGTCTGCTGCTTGAGCCCGGCCGGTTCCTCGTCGCCCAGGCAGGGGCGCTGTTGGCTAGGGTTCTCTATGTCAAGGGCAGCGGGAGCAAAACCTTCGTAATCACGGATGCGGGGATGAATGATCTCATCCGGCCTGCGCTCTATCAGGCCTATCATGAGATTTTGCCCGTCCTCCATGATCCGATGGCTGAAGCCGCCGTAGTCGATCTTGTTGGTCCGGTTTGCGAGACAGGTGACTTCTTTGCCCGGGACCGCGCGATGCCGAAGGTCAAGGAAGGGGATTTGGTCGCGATTCTCGACACCGGCGCCTATGGCATGTCGCTGAGCTCAAACTACAATTCCCGCCCCCGTCCGGCGGAGGTTCTAGTCGAAGGAAAGCGCAGCCGGCTGATCCGCAGAAGAGAGACCATCCGCGACCTGATAGGGCCGGAGATCCGTTTCGTCTAGAAACCCACGCCTGCAGTGGCTGTCCTGGGAAATTCTCAGTCGTCCCTACAGGACTTTTCGACCTGCGTCGAACAGACCCAGGACTAACGTCCTGGGCTATTTTCAGCCGCCCCTTCGGGGCTTTGGCCTAACTCTCCCCAAACGGCAAAAGGCCCGGGCAATTGCCCGGGCCTTTTGCTTAACCTGCAGCGAAGTCTACTGCGAAAGGGAATGAACCGAAGCCAGGGTTTCTGCCGGCTCGGCCGATTGCGCCTGG
>Ga0182024_10019507_pt1 | contig 12489 bp, 12 predicted proteins | sample P32metaG_FD_120480 | JGI IMG/M metagenome (GOLD analysis project Ga0182024, IMG submission 120480) | Permafrost microbial communities from Stordalen Mire, Sweden - P3-2 metaG (Illumina Assembly) | ecosystem: Environmental > Terrestrial > Soil > Wetlands > Permafrost | place: Sweden: Stordalen... | reverse complement strand
GCTGCCAGCAGGCCAGCCGCCCTGAAGACCAGATCTGGTATGTACCGCGCAACCAGACACCAGCCGCCTAACCAGCCCAGCCCGCTAAACGATCTTGATCACCTACAAATTTGTCTCACACCCACGGTTCACGCGCGGTGGTGGCGCACAGGCGTGGCTGATGGGTCTAGTCGGGCCAAGGATGACTTGCGAGAGGATCAAGCAGGAAGCTCACACTGGCAGCCTGGCGCCTGGGCCGAATGTCAGATAGACCGGCTCGTATAGGGCATCCCAGCGCCACGGCCAGACGCCCGGCGTCGCAAAGGACGTCTCTCCGGACAGAGCTCCGCGCCACGGCACCGGGAGATCGCGCCATGGACGTGCCGGATTGAGCCTGAGCCCTGATGGCGCAAAGCAGGCGCGGCCCCGGATCGCCTGCCAGCCGCAACATGCGCCCGCGCTCGCCTGCGCGCACTGATAACCCGGCGCAGCCCACCCGACCAGCGCAACCAGCACCAGGGCTGACATCGCAGCCCGACGCGACCCAGAGCCACGAGCAGTAAGCAGCGGTCGGCCCCCTACCGGAATACACTCCAGTACCGCCAGGCTATTCGTCCGCTGGGAAACCCCGGACCTCCTGGGCGCCAGCAAAGCCCATCATCCGTTCGCCGCAACCCAGACGCGGGCATCACCGCAGTTCAAACACCGGACCGCCGACCGGAACTGCCCCTCGACCTGGCCCGCAAAGACCGGGAAGTGACCAGTTCGACGTTCGAATTATTTCCCTGACCTGGGTGGAGTTTGTCCGGCGCTACTCGAACCGCGCTGACCTGCAAGAACGACTTGCTGGAGCCTGCCAGAGAGCGACCGGACGAGGCAACAGCCAGCATGAGCCAAACGAAAATACGGTCAGCGGCCGAGCCTCTGCCGTCTGGCGAATGTGCGACCGACTCACAGATGAAGACGTACAAGAGGTTATAGAGCGGTTCCGAGCCGGAACGCCAAAGCATGCGCTGGCGGATCAGTTCGGGGTCAGCTTGAGTAGCATCAAGAGTCTGCTCAGACAGCGAGGAGTGAGAAGAACGAGCTGAGGCAAGTTGCCTCGGCTCACAAACCCCGGCCCGATACTCGGGCCGGGGTTTCACTTTGAGCCAACATAGTTACAAAAGAAAATGCCCCGGCCAACATGTGATCAGGGCTGACGCTGCGACGAAACGATGGTGGAGACAGCTGCAATCCAGTTGCCTTCCACCCTACATTCTCGTGTCCTTACTCTGATCAATGATCGTAGTTATGGAACGTGGCGATTCACTCGTGCTGCAAGGAGTGCCCATTCCTGCTTCTCACGTTCAAGGCTCTCGAAGTAGGCACAGCCCTCGGCTATTGAGTCTGCGGCGTCTAACACAATCATGATCTCAGCGACATCCCCGAGACCATGCAAATTGTCGAGAGCTGCTGGCCAGATGAGCAAGCTTGCTGCGTCTTGAATGGTTAGTTCATCGTCCCGCTGGGCCCCGGTGACAATTTGACACCATTGCCAATAAAGCCCAGTTCTATCATCCGCCGATGCAACCATGATGGCCTGCCAGGTTTCTTCCGCACGATCGTCGAGAGTCTGTAAGCTCATGCACCTATCTGTACGCGAGTCTTAGGGTTTGGTCAACCCTAGAGTTGCTGGAGCGCCCGCAGGATTGCCGCGTTGACCTCGTTGCCATATGCATCACCTGGCAGGATTTCAGGCGATGAATGATCGCTGGAGCTACGAGATACTACTACCCGAATCTGGTTGGCTTGTGAGTCGTGGATGACGTGTACGTGCGGGTAGGTATTGGTTGACTCGCCGTCAGGACCCACCATCATCTCAATGACGCCCGTGCTGCGCATCACTGTGTACCAGCCCTTATCGGTCGTAATCTTCGGCCTAGCTAGTACGCGCATAAGGGTCCAGTTGCCATCCCCGAGGCGATAGGCCACGAGCTGTTCGGAGCTATCGAGCACGACAGTAGTATTGCCGTAGGTAACAGAGGTCCCAGAGTCCAGCACATATTGACCATGGGCGGAGAAGTTCTGGACGGTGCCGGTTCCGGTGATGAACCCCTTACCGGTAATGTCGGCCTTGAACGAAGGGAGACCAAGATACCGCGCTTCACGGTTGATGTCGAATACGACAGCTTCAGCCCGTGTGCGTTGATCACGGACCTGGGCCGTACAGCCGTTCAGCTCTCGGCCCCATTCGTAAATCTGGTCACGCTCACGTTTGAGAGCGTTTCGGCCGCATTCCTCTTCCTTGCGGTCGCAGTCCGGGCAACCTCGAACGGGTTTCCAGGTGCGGGTACTCCCACTAACTTGGACATTGTGTCGGGCGTCAAACTCCGCGTGCTCGCCTGTCTCCCAGTGGACTACCTCCAAAAGCTCCCGGCGGATTTCTTCGAGCCGAGTAGCGCGTTGTTCGCGGCTCCCGCCGTAGCGTGCGTTAAGCGTCTCCCATTGCTTACGAGCGGCTTTATACTTACCAGCAATACGGGAGCAATCCCGTTGGAGCTGAAGGATGCGATTAACCCTACCCATGCCAAGCCTCCTAGACTTAGTCGAGACCTGAAGCGCCTATTTTAGGCAGAATTATCTCTAGTTGCAACGAATTAAATATAAGTTAAGGTCAAGAAATAGGGCCATGAGCAACTTTGGCGACAGGTGAGGATACAATCGGCTCTACTAGATCATACAGGGAGTGCTAACTTCGATGTCCGCCACCAAGCGTCAGACCGAAGCGATCCGCGCCTATGTAGAGGGCCAGGCTCACGAGGAGGTCGTGCACCTGGAGAAGGCGGCGTCGGAGCTGGTCGGCCCAGTACGGCATGACATCTGGGACGTCCACTGCACGGACAGCCGGTGGTGGGTGATCACCGAGCCCACCAACCTCTACAGCCAGGAAGACTTCAAGAGCCGGGATGTGGCGCTGACCTTCCACATCGGGCTAGCGCTCCGTGTCTCCTACCTCCACGACCGGAAGGTGCCAGTCAAGCCAGGCTCGGCTTACCTGCTGCCCGGCTCGTGGCGACGCTGGGAGCAAGCCTTCGAGGCATATGACGCTGGCGATGAGGCCGAGAACTTCCAGGCAGTCGGCGTGCGGCTCAGGGAGTGTTTCGTCTCGTTCATTGGCGAGACCGTCAATGACGAGATGGTGCCCGAGGACCAGGAGCCACCTAAGCAGTCGGACTTCAAGGGCTGGACCGAGTTGCTCGCTAACACCTTGGCCGGCGGCGATGCCAGCACCCACCTGCGCTCCTACCTCAAGAAGCTGGCGGTCGAGACGTGGGGCTATGTGAACTGGCTGACCCACGCCAAGAACGCAATCCGCATGGATGCCGAGATCGGGCTCAAGATGGTAGAGCACCTGCTCGGTGTGTTCACAGCGGCCAGGCTCAGACTCGGCCAGAACCGACTGCGGTGCGGTGCCTGCGGTTCGTATCGCATCGTTGGCGGCACGTGTGAGGGCTGCGGCTGGGTTGACGAAGAGTATGAGCCACCGGAAGCACCAACCAAGCGGAGGCGGAGGCGCCCGAAGGGCGAATGCGTACTCACGTCCGACATCTCGACGTTCATGAGCCCAGAAGATGTGATGTAGCAAGCGAGGATACAGGGCTGGCGTCCAGCCGAGTAACTCGCTCTGGCTTAGGGGCTAGGTAGAGTCTCTACCTTCTCGTCGGCTGGTTCATCATCTGTAAACGCTTGTGCATAGTCACCGACCAATTGAGATGCTATCGAAATAGCTGACTCTACCAACTCTGGTCCGAGGCGAATGCTTAGATCGGATCGAGGGATGCGATGATGCCGATGAAGAGGATTTTCGCAGATTGATAGCACATACTGGTCTAGTGCTCCCCACTCGCCGTGGACACTGGCGCTCGCAGGAGCAAAGAGCAGTCGATACTCGGAGAGCAGGCCGACCTGCTCTGCCATCTTTCGCGTGTCGATACCTGCGAAGTTTCCTTCAATGCTTATGTCTTGGAACTCCTCCCATATGTCCTGGTTGACCAAAACATTCAGGTACTCAATGTTCCTGTCGAGATCAGGCGGTGGGTCTGTCAAGCTATCTCGGTACTCTTCCAGGTGGAGCTTTAGCAGCTTGATCCGTCCACGACCGTAATCCTTGAATCGTGCGAAGAGTTCTGGGTCATTCCGTTGAAAAAGCCACTTGAGAACGATCCTCGACTCAAGCAACGCCCGGGTGATGGAGCTACCATGCTCCATGGTCCAGAGGGCCGGATAACCTATCAGAACGGACAAACTCCGGAGCATACGCAGCGTGATGCCGGTTAGCACCTCATAGCGATCCGGGTTATACAGATCGGGGTCTACATGCTGTGCCGTTTGGTCGAATATCTTTTGAAGATCGTCTAGCTCGGTATGCCACTCGCGCTGCGCGGCTGTGATCGTGCCTTTCGAGGCACGCATATCGCTGTCTGAGGCCTGGTCACTACTGGTTTTGCACTTGTAGAGCTTCCAGTTCTGCCGCCAGAAAGTTTTCGCCCAAGCCAGTGCTGGACCATCGCTTCCGTCCGGCGACGAGCCATATTTTTCTCCCGAGAAGGCCAAGAAGGCGGCGCGAATCGAAGGCTCGATGCGGCGTCGCTCCTCTTCGGTGACTCGGTTTGGATACCTAGGTAGGATGTCCATCCATTCGTCAGATATCTCGGGAGTAAGGACTATTTTTCTGGCCTTAAATCTAGCACGGAGGATCATGCACTTTGCTCTCGTGGCGACGGCGGTTCGCCCAGTTGAGCTGTCGAGCACCATCTTAGCCAGGTATCTTTCTTGCACGTCAGGCGAGATGATCTGCTCTCGCCGTCGCCAGCCATTGAGGAGCCATGCGCCGGGCATGTCGGAATACTTGCCAAGTACCCGTGCCAAGACTCCCGGCACGCCCTCTTCGTAGATATCATCCCTCCTGAGAGCATCGATGATTTCGCTCCGCAACTCCTCGGGGACTTGCTCAAATGAGGTCAACTCGCCTCCCAGAAGCAGATCTTCTGGCTTCTCCACTCGACCATCGGCGGCTGCTGCATCGATAACCGACTCAACGCGATCGATGAACTTAGCGGCGAGGAGCATACCCTCATCGCCATGCTGGCTTATGACTGAACAGAGCCAGAGCATGTCTGGAAAGGTGTCACGAAGCCAGGGCAGACTCTGCAACTTCGGAAGGGTTCGGAACGGTGGTTGCAAAATCTTACCGCTTTGGCGATGTTGCTTTAGCGAAGAAGTGTTACGCTTGCTCTTGCTTCCGCCTGACTTTCGTTGCTTGCGGTTTGTTGCCATAAGTTATTTCTCGCACCTTCGCACGATCTAACTAGACTCGATCGTAGTCAAACTTATCGAATACTTGACCGCCCTGCGAGGCCAGGGTTGACCAGGCGAAATCGTACCGTTCTGCTTGTGGTATGTTCTGAGGGAACTTCACACTGAGGTAGCCGCCCAGCCCTATCTGAAAACCATCGTAGGCATCAGAGCGAACGAGGTAATTGACTGGGCCAAAGTCATGTATGAAATATTGGGCCGAAAGCACAACCTCCAGCCCGGTTACGGCGTAGAGCAAGTTCTCCAAGTTTGCCTGGACCAACTCTCCAGCCCGGTCGTGCTTGGCCGCATTGTAGGCAGAGTACCAGGTGAGTGTGTGGGGGGATGCTGAGGCCGCATTAATCCGCCAGGCCTCAAACGGCTTCCAGATCGACTTCGTGCCAGTCCAGTACGGAAGCCTGACCTCATACTCCGACAGATAGTGTGACTTATTAATCTTGAAGTAGTCAGTTAGGTTGAGGTTCCCTGGCCTACTGTAAGTGTTGGCTGCAAGAATCGCCTTGAAATTGGCTTCCAACTCTATGCAGGCGCGCATAAGAAGTTCATGCGTCCTGAAGGAATACGCCCGGAGGTTCTGATCTGCTGGCTCGATCGACTCGAACAGCGCGACCAGATCCTTTTGAAGGATCTCAAACGCTCGGATGTAGTTTTGTGGGGTAGTCGAGTATGAAGGGTCCTTAATGTACCCGTCTTGGTTGTTGCCGGTATAGTAACCGCCTGCGAACTGGCGAACAGTGAGATAACAGGGTCTGGTGATAGGCATGGGCTTAGAACCTTTTGTAATTATTAGACGGTGCATAGATTGTATTACGGTCTGGACTCCGGTTTGAAGTTTGTTGCGTAGGCCAATCACACAGAGGCCGCCTTCAGGCGCTCAATAAGCTTATGCCACTCGTCGTGTGTGACCACTAGAACCGACCCGTCCGGGTCCTTGGAGTCTCGCACGGCAACGGTGTCATCAAGTTCGGCCACCTCGACGCAATTACCGCTATTGCCGCTAAAACTACTCTTTCGCCACTGGGCGCGGGTCAGGTCGTCGTCAATCATTATCCCCGCACCTCCTCTCGCTTACAGGTCGCGGGCAGCTCCTTGGATCAATGCCACAGATTCATCAGGTGGCAGGGCCAGCGCGCGTAGGTGCTCAAAGATGGCACCGAACCGGCTCAAGTCGGTGTCGCTCTCCAGAAACAGGTCGCCCGCTTGGGTTTCAATGTAGACGACATCACTGGTGCCAGGGTCCGGGAACTGCAAGATCACGAACGATCCCGGCATGCCGGGATGGCCGCCAACGGCATAGGGCAGGGCTTGCAGCGTGACCTGGGGCTGGTCGGCCGACTGGGCCAGGTGTTCGAGCTGGACGCGCATCACATCGGGGCCACCGACCGGCCGGTGAAGCGCAGCTTCATCCACGATGGCCCACAGCCGAAGCGGTGACTCTCTGGTCAAGACGGCTTGCCTGCTCACGCGAGCCTCGACCAGGCGTCCAATTTCTTCCTTTGTGGCGGTGGGCATGCCGCGCTGAAGGGCGGCTCTGGCGTAGTCCTCGGTCTGGAGTAGTCCGGGGATGAAGAGACACTCATAGTTAAGGAGCGACTGAGCCTCGCCCTCGAAGCTGATGTAGGTGGCGTAGGCCTCGGGCAGCTCTGAGGGGAACCTCTGCAGCCAGCTTTGCTCGTCGGACTGGCGGGCAAGAGCCATCAGCTCGGCGCGGTGATCTGTGTCGGTCACGCCATACAGCTCCAGCAGAGCCACGAGGGTGCGGGTCTGGGGCCGGGCCTTGGCGCGGTACTCCACGGCTCAGCTCAGCGCGCTCACCGAGCACATCCTCAAGACGGCCGTGACCAGCTACCGGCACCTTGTCGAGACCTGCTTCCCGGCATTCGGAACATCGCTGGGCTTGTACTCAATCATGCCCGTCATGATCGAGGGCATTGTCAAGACCGACGAGGACCCCGGATGGGAAACCAGCCTCACCTGTATTTTCCGCCAGGCGCCTGGACCGCGATCCAGCGACGAGCCACCGGAAGTCCGCGTGGCACTGAGGCCCGCTGACCTCATCACCGGGCTGGAGGACAACATCACCATGCCCGATGACACCGGCCGACGCGGCTCAGGTCCCGCTAACCCGGCTCTGTCTCTCCGATTCTGCGATCCATTCGGGCCGAATCTGGCCAGGCCGGCCACATGCCTCGCCTATACCTGGCTCGCCGAGGACCTCGCGGGCCTTGGATGGGCAGATAGCCGCCGAGGATGCTCGGTGTAAGGCAAGCATGCCAGGCAGTTGCTTGGCAGATCCTAGTGGGCAAACTTGCCGCAGGCTCACTGACCAGATCGTTCCGGGGGTTGTTCAATCCTGGACATGTGGCAGCGGCTGGTTGTCGCCGAGCCAGCCAACATCGGATGGCAGCGGGACCTGTCGATCACGCGACAGAAGATCGAAGGGCTTCGCGCAGCGCCAAAAGGAGGCGGATACCTAGCGGTTCTTGCGCAGCGCTGACGCTTACGTCGTAAAGGCGTAGTCAATCGAAAGTAAGAATAAGTCATGAGTTTCGAGATTGGTCTCGCAGCGTGATCTGATAGCACGCCGCATCTGAGGCCGGGCCAGGCTGCTCTGCTTGGACACGATGTTGTGATAATCGGTTGGCTTGATCAGACAGGACCTGACATACTACCAATATGGTGCGACGTAGCGATACGCAATGGTTCATGGGCGACGATCGCTTCATCGAGCTTATGGACGCGCTCACACATCCTGAGGAGCGATGGGTTCAACCCGAGCGGTCAGACATTCTTTTGGCCCTTGACGAACTGATCGCGTGGACGAACGACAGCCGAGACTACGATGAGCGCATTCATGAGTCGGGCTGGACGTCTGTCATTAATGACTTTTTTACGGCCGCTGGCTCTCTCGGGTCGAGGACTATGCAAGTGGTGCAAGCCCACATCGATGCCATGCGAAGCTCATGCCTGCCGGGCATAGGCGGCAATCCGGCACAGCGAGCGCAGCTCTCCGCTGAAGCCGCGGCCATGCGCCAAACACTGACCACTACAGCAGCGCTTGCAGCAGCTTGGGTGGATCTGGTTGGAGTCCTTAGTCGGGAAAACTCTTCGATAAACACGGTGTCAGCTCGCCGTGATACCTTTTGGGCAATTGTGCGAGCAACTGGCAGAAACACTGTCGAATTGTCTCGTCAATTGACATCTGTGCTGACGGGCGATCCCTTCGAAGCCCTGAGAGCACGGTTGGAATTGGGTGAAATCGACAGGATCGACGGGGACATTCGCACGATTCGCGACACTACACCTTCTGTCGATCCGAAGCAGCGGCTCGGCCTGGCTATGAAGCTACTTAACGCTAAACCCACGGTAAGAGCCCACACATTGTGGTTTGCGTTTCGGCAGGCGTATCTGACCACGATGGTTCAAGAATTTGGTGTCATACGGTTCTTCAATGCCCAGTGGCTTCGCGCGAATCTGTTTCAAGACGGGCCGTTCAGGGGTCAGCTTCCCGCTGAACTGAACGACTTGAAGGATGCAGGCATGATTCCTGATCGACGTGACGTGGTGCTGGCATCGGTAGACCTTGGAACGGGCACATTCTCGGATGCAGTCCGAGCTGCGAGTGAGCGGCTTGATGCCTTCCTTGGAATGTCGACGATCGGTAGCCCGGTTCCATGGGAACGAATGCATGGCTTTATACATGCCCAAGATGGGCACATCGTAACGCATCAATACTTCGTATATGAAGACGAAAAGCTCGAATCATCGTTGGCTTTGGGCAGCACCGCGACACAGATTAGCCGTATGGCGCCTCGCGTTGCGCCAAGGATTCCAGTTAAAGACCAAGGCATGAGGGATATCATCGGTGCGCTGCATTGGTGGCGCGGGAGTCTAGATCAGCCTACAGCCGCATCAATTGTACTGAACGTCCGTATTATCGAGCTAGTTGCTAGTCGCGTCGGCGAAATAGACTGGACAACATACCTTCAAAAGTACATGAAAAACGTCTGGATTCACGACGGCATCCTGACTACTCTCTATAGAGCGCTGCACGAAGCACTTACTCGCCATGTGCCGCCTGACGCGCAAACCAGGCAACGAGATATCTTCCTTGAAGCCATGCAATTCGAAGACGGCCAGCAGAAGTTTCACATCGATAGGGCTGCTCGGCACCTTGACATTATCCTTCAGTTTACCCAGCCTAACCTGCCAATCGGCCGTGATCTTCGAACGATCAAGCAGAGAACGTCAAACGCAGTTGCAATCCAAGCCTGGTGTACTGAGTTGGAGCGACTCTGGCATGCCTGGGTCCACCGACTAGAACGAGTGCGTAACTCAATAGCGCATGGTGGACCGTTCACTGAATCCGCAGTTCTACTGGCGCAGCCGTTTAGCCAGAAGATTGCCGTGTGGGCACTCTGGGAATCTGTGGAGGGATTTCTGGAGGAAAAAACGCTGTCTCAAGCACACTCAGATCTAGGAGTCCGATGGGAGCAATGGCGTTCTTCGTTGAAGCATCTGGCGTCCATCGAAGGTATCTTCAAATAGCAGCTAATGTATTCATCTCTCACTGCGTTGTCCAGAACGAGCGCGATCTGGAGGCAGCCGTGGATTAGCGTTACGTACAGGACTATTGCCTCGATAAGGAAGCCGAAACCGTATGCCCGTTCCAGCAATTTGCACTCCGCCCCGAAGGCATACGAGAAGTTCGTGAAGGGGTGCATCGGTTCAGTCTCATCGGGCATTTCCCGGGCTCAAAGTCGAATCATGACATCGGCCCGATTGATTCAGCGGGCTTGCCCAAGACGCTTGAGAAACCTGCGCAACACGGCTGTGAGTTCCTCCGCGTCGGATAGGGCCTCGGCCGGAACGCGGTCGACGAACGCGATTCCGGCGTCGAGCCACAGGTGGTCACGAGAGGTGTCCATTGCCCGCCTGGCGTTGTGGTGCGGCCCGTCGGTCTCCAGGACGCCAGCGCGGCCCTTGTAGGTGACGAGGATATCGGGCTCCCATGTCTTGCCCGGAATCCTCCCGTCGGCAAGCGGAAAGATCCCTATCGCGTCGTCGTGCGGAACGCTGTCCTGGAGCTTCTTGAGCGCCTGATAAACGGTCAGCTCGCCCGCTTTCGTAAAGCTGAGCCAGTCTTCGACATAGCGAGCTGGACCATTCCGCACGCGGCGAGCGTGGTTAGTCGGTCTCTTCTCGCCGGTGCGTTGACGTGAAGGCCTCTCGTATCCAGGGACTCAGATCGGGCGGATGAGGCGGCGGTCGTGCTGCCGCCAGTCCTGCGTGCCGTCCGGCCACCTGATCAGCGCCGCCCAGCCGGCCTGGCACCGTGCCCACGCCAGGATCTCGGCCGGCCGCCAGCCCTGGTCGGTGCACAGCACCTCCGCCTGGCGATGCCGCGGCTCGTGCCTGGTGCTGCTCATCATCACCCCAGCCGGGATGCGCCGGGGGACGGGTTCGACCGGATCGTGGCTGGTCATAAGTATAGTACGCTAACATGTTCGACTCTGATACGGAATAGGCAGGTGGGACTGGTGTCAACGGATTCCGGGCACCTTCATGCCGAAGCCATGCTCATCATGCGGATCATGGCCATGTAAGGGCCGCGGTCTCGCAACCGAGCGCTAGGAGTCGTCCGGCTGCCCAGGGGGCAGTCGCCTGGGCCAGCCTCGCTTCGTCGGGTAGGGGCACTGTGTATGGGCGACGCACCGGTCATCCGGACGGAGCGGGCAGGCGATCGTTCAGGGCTCGGCTTCTGCTTCTGCTGCCTGGGCGGGTGCTGGCGGGCGGAGGATGGCGATGGCGCAGGGGTTGCCGGAGGCGAGCATGTGGTTGATCAGCTCGGCGGTTCCGGTGGATCTGCTCAGGTCGGCGGGAGCGGAGTGCCGGCGCCGCGGGGCTGCTGCCGGGCTGTTTTCGAGGATGATCTGCTCGCCGGCCTGGTCGATCGCGGCGGCGCGCAGGAGCACCGACTGGCTGGTGACTCCAAGGTCCTGCAGGATGCGCTCGACGGGACCGGACACGTTCCGGGACCAGCGCCGCACCCTGGCCGGCTCGGCCACGGGCGGCCGGTCGCCGGCGTCCAGGCCTCCGCCGGCCTGGACGGCGGCACGCGCGGCGGTGAGCACCCGGCTGGGCGCCCGGATGGCCGCGGCGACCTCGCCGACGGCGGCGACAGCCCGGGTGCTGGCGGTGCCGGCGTCGCGGTAGTCAGCGAGTACCTGGTCAACGCGGTCGCTGGGCGCGTGCGCGAAGGGATGCGGGATGTCGAAGGTGTCGGGGAGGCTGCGGGTGGGCACGAGTAGCCGCCCGGCTCCGGCTGCCGTGCGTATCTGCTCCTGGTCGGCGGCGGCGATCTGGGTCAGGGTGTGGCAAGCGTGATGGACGGCCGCGACGACGCGCTGGAGATCCCCGTGCCCGGGGGCGAGTTCCTCGGCCGGCCGGGTTTCCTGGGACGGGCCGAGATCCAGGGTCCACCGGGGGTCGGCGTAGGCCAGCCGCCCGGTCCACAGCGCCAGGTCCGCTGCCTCGGCCGCGGCGGGTGAGATGACGCCGCGGGTGTCGGTGGTGACCCGGCTCCATCCCATGGCGGCACGCAGCCAGGCGCGGCGGGCATGCCCGCAGGCATCAGCGGACTCAAGGAGCCCGGCGATGCCCGGGGCGTCGCCATGGCCGGCTGCGCGGGCCGCGAGGGATCGCAGCAGGATCTCGCAGTGGTGGCTGATGGCGGTGCCGCACCCGGCGGACTGGCGCAGCGAGCCCGCGGTCAGGCCGCGGGACCAGGCTGCCTGCGGGGCGAGGAGCGGGGCGATGTGGCGGACTCGCTGGGCGCTGCCCAGGGTGCCCTGGCACAAGCCCGGGATGGTCTCGGTGCCGTCCGGGAGGCGGCGGTCCGGGGGCGCGTTCACCGGGATCGCCTGCAGCAGCCGGGCATCCTCAGCGGACACCGGGTGCTCGCGGTGGGCGGCCTGCACGGCGGAATCGAGGACCCACAGCCACTGGCAGGCGGCGTTCAGCCGGCGGCGCGCCTCCCCCGTGTCGCGCTGCGCTGGTTCCCGGGACAGCGCCAGCGCGGCGCCCTGGGGTGCGATCTGCCGTGCCCATGACGCGACTTCGAGCAGCAGTGCCCGGGTGACCGGCGCGGAG
>Ga0182024_10019506_pt1 | contig 12489 bp, 16 predicted proteins | sample P32metaG_FD_120480 | JGI IMG/M metagenome (GOLD analysis project Ga0182024, IMG submission 120480) | Permafrost microbial communities from Stordalen Mire, Sweden - P3-2 metaG (Illumina Assembly) | ecosystem: Environmental > Terrestrial > Soil > Wetlands > Permafrost | place: Sweden: Stordalen... | reverse complement strand
TCATCTAACAGGAATATGAATAAGACCTCCACCTCGCTGGTGCTCCTCGTCGTACTACTGGCCTCCCTGGCTTCGGCCCAGGACGTCAACGCCGCCCTCCGTCCCCCCAAAGGCGCTCCCCTGGCCATCGTGGTTTTCGAGGACTTGCAGTGTCCCCAGTGCCGCCTCTTGGCCCCGCTGGTCAAACAAGCCGGCCAGACCTACAAGATCCCCGTCGTTCGCCATGATTTCCCGCTGCCCATGCACAACTGGTCCTACCAGGCGGCCGTACTCGCCCGCTACTTTGACACCCAATCCAAGCAGCTCGGCAACGATTACCGGGACTACATTTTCGAGCACCAGCTCGAAATCAATCCCACCAATCTGCGCGCTTTTTCCGAGAAGTTCGCCACCGGGCACAAAGTGGATTTACCTTTCGTGGTCGACCCGCAGGGCAAACTGGCCGCCGAAGTCAACGCCGATCGCGACATTGGCAAAGCCATCCAGCTCCAGCACACTCCAACCATTTTTGTGGTCAGCAACAAGCCGCAAAAGCCTTACATCGAAGTCAAGGACCCTCACAGCGAACTTTTCACGACCATCGACGCGATGAAGTAACTGCCAGGCGATGCGCCGAGTTCTTTTCGCCACGGATTCTCACCGATTTGCACGGATCAGATCGGGAAGAAAAAATCCAAGAAATCCGTGGCCAGGTACTTTGCGCTCCCTACCCCCTTTCAAACGCATGTTTCTTCTCCAACGCTTCCACCGATGCTTTCATATCAGCTTCAAACTTCTCCGCCTGCGCCATCAGCAAATCATTGGCCGCCGCCCGTTCACCCTCCAGCCGGACCAATCCCTGCTTCTCTAATTCTCTCGCCGCATCCAGCAAGTGCTCGCTGGACGTCTCCACATACAACGCCTCCGTGGGATCGCCGAGCCACACCAGTCCCCCCACCAGACGCGTCTGCCAATAAATTTTCCGCAAAACCAGCAGCGACATCTCTTCCTCGGACGCCTTCCCGAAAACCCACTTGTTCCGCTTGAAATCGTAGTGTCGGCTCGAAAACTGCACCGGCACCAGCTTGCCCGATTTCACAAATTCCACTTGCCGCTTGTTCACCTCTTTGCGCAGCGCGTTGATGACCGGCCCTTCGGTGTCTTTCGGCTCCATCGAAGGCAGCACCTCGCGCAGCGTGGCGGAAAGGTTCACCGCCACCGGCGCATGCAACCCTCCCGAATTCTCCAGCCGGATGTCCGCATGCAGCGTCCAGAAGTCTGCCCCCGAGGTCGATCGATGGAAAGGCCACTTCAACTCAAAAGACAGGGGTAGCCCCGTCAACGTGACATAGATTTTCTTTGCTTCAGCCAAGTTTTACGTTCCTGGGATTCGTGATGGGCTGCGACAATATTGTACAGGCAGTTTTACACAGACAGGATTACATCGAGAACATGCGCAAGAGCACTTGCACCAAGCGCTGCGACCTGAGCTTAAACGCCGCCAGCTTCACAGCCGAGGACAAAGCCTGGGTGACCTGTCCGAAAGGCGCGCTTGTTGGATTCACTGACATTTCGTAATTGAGACTTGACCACCGCTTCCCACTTTTCTTAACTCGGGCACCAAACGGGCCCTTGATAACGCATATCGGCCGACTTCTCGTCGGCCTTTACTCCACCATTACTAATTTGATGCTTGACTCTTGATATTCGTTCGCTTGCACAAATAAGGGGCGGCCATCAGCCGCCCGCGCCAAAACTTCGTGTCAAGAAAGTAAGAACCAGATCACCAACCAGAAAACCCGCTAACCGCCTATCGACCCGCTCCCGCCGCCTTCGCTTTTCCCATCAACACGGCAATCTTTTCCAGCAGACTTTCCATGCTGGTCCCCGTATCCACATTCGCATCCACCGAAGGATGCCGCGCCCCGTCGGCATGCATCACCAGGACCCGAGTCCCGTCATGCGCCTTCTTCACCATGTAGGGCAGATGGTGCCGGTCGTCCCGGTTCAACGTAGATCCCAGAACCACCAGGTCAAACTTCCCCGCCTTCAGCGCTTCCAGGACACCCTGGCGTCCCTCCGCCGTCTGCACCTGGTGTCCTCCCTTCTGCATGGAAATTGCTTGTGCAGCAAGCACTTCCGCATCGCCTTCGCCATAAAGAATCGTAAGCGTCGATGACGACTTCGCCGTATTCTCCATACCTGATCGAACCAGCCTTTCTGTATTTCCGCTGGCTCTCACGCTATCAATGTCATCAGGGGAAGAGAACGTCACCGAAGACCAAAGACGTATGGACAAATTTCCGCTTCTCGGATGTACAATGGCCGCTTCTCGGGACACCGGCGCGTCACCGTTCGCGTCACTCGGTAGCTAGGGGAGGGAAACCATGCGTGCTTTGTGCGTCATGCTGCTAAGTCCGCTTCTGCTTACCATGGCTGTCGCCCAACAACCCGCCGCCGGGGATCAAACGATGACTTCGTATTGCACTTTTGCCGATGGCAACCAGCTAAGCGTGGAATACAACGCTTCCCACAAAGAAGATCCGCAAAACGGCAAAGTGTGGGCGCCCGGCGGATCTGCCATGGTACTTTTCGCGCAGACCCCGCTCGTTCTCAATAACGTCCAAATCCCTATCGGCGGCTACACTGCCTACGTCATTCCTGGCAAGAAGACCTGGACTCTCATCGTCAGCCGCAACACCGCCGTGGGCGCCAAATACGACGAGAGCCAGGACCTGGTCCGCGCCTCTTTGGACACTGCCCAACTAAGCGAACCGGCGAATACTTTGCATGTCGCCTTCGAACACTCTGCACCCAAGAGGTGCAGCCTGCGTCTGGATTACGGCAAAACCGGCTCCTTCGGCGCCGACTTCCAGGAAAAGTAAGGGAAGGGTTGATCTTGGGTGGCGGAGCGTTTCAGCGCTGCGATAGAGGCATTGTTTTCCGTTCGGGCTTTAGCCTCTCGGTACCTGAACCAAGTTTGCCGCAGCCTAGCTTCAATCCCGCAGAACCTCGCACCTCCCCATCCACCAGCACGGCCACATATTTCTTGGTCACCACATCGTGGAACTGCACCACCTGATGCTTTTCCCGCGCCAGTCGTCCCCACCGGCTCGGCTTCTTCCGATTCTGTTCGATGGCCTCAAACTCCCGCCCGCTCAATTTGAATTGCACCATGCGTAAGCGGTCACCCCCCGACGCGCTTCACTTGCAGCTTCTGATCATGCACAACACGACTTCGTCTCCATTCATGAGCTGCATGGCCAATGCCCGCAGCACTTTTTGCTCATCCGTAATGAACGTTTCCCACTTCTCCTCAAAAACGGGCTCACTCCAGGCCACCTTCGCCATCAATCAACGCCAGCCATCCCACAGGTTACTACCCAGATTCTTGCCAATCCGAATTCTACAATCTGACTTCTGCATAAAAAAGGCGGCCGAAGCCGCGGCAAGTTGTCAACAAACTCCCGACATTGTGATTCCGAGAAGCGCAGCGAACGAGGAATCTGCTGTCTGCCGGCACTCAGGAAAAAGCAGATTTCTCGCTACGCTCGAAATGGCAACGTGGGTTGTGTGCGAACGACCAAAGACGCCTAGCCCTTCCCCCGAAGCATTGAAACCACCCGCTCATAATCATCGACCGTCGAGTACTCGATCACGATCTTCCCTTTTCCCTTGCGGTCTCGGATGCGTACCCGCAATCCCAGCACCCGTTCCAACTGAGTTTGCGCGGCCCGCACATTCGGGTCCACCCAGCGCGCCCGCCCTGGCTGATTTTCCTCGGGCTTCTGATAGAGCTTTATGGTGATGTCATCCACCAGATCTTCCAGCTGTACTCGCGACATGTTCTTGCTCACCGCCTGATCGGCGAGTTTGGCAATCAAGTCGTTATCGTTGAGGCGCAACAGCACTCGCGCTGTGCTGAAATCCAATTGTCCTTCTTCCAGATACTGCATCACCGTGCCCGGCAGTTTCAGCAGCCGCATGTAGTTCGCGACCGACTCCCGCGAAACACCCACCCGCTTTCCAATCTGTTCCTGCGTCAGCTCGAAGTCCCGGCTCAACTTGCCAAACGCCGCCGCCTGCTCCATGCAGTTCAGGTCCTGGCGCTGCAGGTTTTCGACCACGGTCATTTCAGCAGCCTGCTGATCGGAAACTTTGCGCACGATCGCCGGAATCGTCTCTTTGCCGGCAAGCTTCGAAGCCCGGCACCGCCGTTCTCCCAAAATCAGGACGTAGCGCCCGTCTTCTCCCGGACGCACCACGATCGGCTGCGCCAGCCCGGTCGCGGCAATCGAATCCGCCAGCTCCTGCAGCGCGTCCTGGTCGAAGTAAAGCCGCGCCTGGTAAGGATTCTTGTCAATGTGGTCCAGTGGAATCTGCTGCACCGTATCGCCGCGCGCCGCCTGCGCTTGAATCTCGGGAATCACGCCGCTGTTCGTATCCGCTGGGATGGATGGAGATGAATTGGATGGAACAGGTGAAGTCGCCGCATGTCCCGGCGCCGCGCTCAGTCCGGGAGCAGCAACCACTCTTGGCCCCCCGCCAAGGAGAGAATCTAGTCCCCGTCCCAACGCTTTTCGTTTGTTGATGACTTTCTCCGGCGCTCTCTCCACCGTTTTTTCCGCTGATGTCGTCATTGTTTCTCTCTCCACAGTCCACGTAGGGACACGCGCCCGCGCCTGTCCGGCCGAGCATCGCTCGGCTTCCATTTCAAATCCCAACCGGTGTCACCTGAGCGCAGCATAAGTATTCGCTTGCGAACGGTTAGCGGAGTCGAAGGACCCCCGCTAATACATCGATGACAATCTATATATATATAGATGGTAATCGATGTATCATGCCGACTTGCCCATGTCCTCAATCGGAGGCTCGCCCGGTTTCGCTTCCTGCGGCGCAGCTTCCGCCGACGCTTCCTGCACCGGCAGATGGTGCGAGATGATCTCCTTGGCCAGCCGAATGTAACTCTCCGCCCCGCGCGAGCGAACGTCATAAAGCAACGCCGGCTTGCCATGGCTAGGGGCCTCAGCCAGGCGGATGTTCCTGGGGATCGTCGTCTCGCACAGTTTGTCGCCAAAATATCTTTTCAGTTCGGCCGTAACCTGCTGCGCCAGATTGGTGCGTTCATCAAACATCGTGAGCACCACGCCCTCAATCGCGAGCCCAGGATTGAGGGCCGCACGAATCCTCTCGATGGTGTCGAGCAATTCGGAGGTCCCTTCGAGCGCAAAGTATTCCGCCTGCATCGTGATGAGAACAGAATCGGCCGCAACCAGTGCGTTCAAGGTAAGGAGATCGAGTGCGGGCGGGCAGTCGAGAACAATAAACTGAAAGCGCTCCCGCAAAGGCGCGATCGCATCCCGCAGCCGATACTCCCGGCGCGCTCCATCCACCAGTTCGATGTTTGCGCCAATCAGGTTCTTGTGCGCAGGGATAATCCATAGCTGCTCGAGTTCAGTCGGCTGGATTGCTTCTTCGGCGCTGGCCGCGCCCATGAGCAGGTGGTACGTGCTGATGCGTTCGGGATCCTTGACCAGGCCCAGGCCGCTGGTGGCGTTCGACTGCGGATCGCAGTCAATGAGAAGCGTGTTGACCTCAGCCGCAGCAAAGGACGAGGCCAGATTGATGGCAGTCGTGGTCTTACCCACGCCGCCCTTCTGGTTGGCTACCGCGATTACGCGTCCCATTTAAGTTTTGGAGAACCCAGAGATGGTTGGAGAATAGTGCGAATGAATCGCCAATGCAATGCCGGATTTCAGTGCAACCAATGAAATCATGTATTCGGTTGAATCAGAAGTGCATTGCTTCCGGTTTGTGCTGAGCTTTCCACAGATGCGCTTTTCACATAATGTTCCACGGGGAACATTGGAACGATCTGTCTTTGGTGCAAGTGTTCCACGGGGAACACAACCTCAATTTGTAAGAACTAAGTCAGAATGTTCCACGGGGAACATTTTGAGGAAGCGACCAGAGATCGCCGCGGCAAGTGGAGGCATCAAGACCGTAAGCTTAAAAGCATGTTTACCACTTGCCCCTTGGGACAAACCAATTTAAGAGCTGGCGATGGCATTTTGTAGTTAAAATATTGAATAATTATTCCACTTTTTACTATGTTTATACTATAACTAATGCGCGTCTAGCCAGGCTGTAAGCAACAGCGTTTCCCACTTTTTGACAATAGTGCATTGGATTAATACCACATTAAGCCTCAACTTCATGGAATTGTTCCACTACTAACTATCTAGGTACGTAGTCATCTTGGGTCGGATTGCTGCCGGATTCCGATCAGGATCGCGCTGCTGGCGGCAAGAGGGATGGGAAGCGGGTCGTTCCAGTAGAAGTTTGGGATCTCATCGAGGGCTAAAGTGACCTGGGCGTGGCCGATCAAGAGGGCGAGGCGGCCTCTGGGGGCGACCAGGCGGGCTGCGACCGGGAGGATTTGAGGGAAGCGTTCGACTGCGCGGAGAGTTACGACTTCTGCCGGGGCGGTGAAGTCTTCGGCGCGGCCGGCGAATATATCGACGTTCGTCAATGTAAGAGTGCGGACGACTTCGCGGAGGAAGGTCGCCTTCTTATGGTTGGATTCGATCAGCGTGAGGTGGACTTGAGGCGCCCAGATCTTGATGGGCAGACCGGGGAAGCCGGCACCGGAGCCAACGTCGATGAGGTGAGGAGGGTCGTTGGTCCTTGGTCGTTGGTCGTTGGCCAAATGATCCGCGGCGTCCCCGGGCGGTGAAGACGGAAACAGATGGCGGGCGGCGAAAAGGGATTCGCCGAAGTGGCGGGTGACGATCTCCTCAGGCTGGCGGACGGCGGTGAGGTTCATGCGGGCATTCCAGCGAAGAAGTAGATCGATGTATGTCGATAGGTTTTGCAGCTGGACGGGAGACAGGGGAAAGGCGACGTTGGTCGTTGGTCGTTGGTGGTTGGCGTGAGATTCCCTTGGGGCAAGGAAGATCTCTAACAGTTCGCGGATGCGGGCGGAATCCATGGGAAGTCAGATTGTAGATTGGCGGGCCGGTTTCCAGGTGATTACTTAGAAGTAGCGCCCTTCGGGCGCGTAATTCCGTTCCACTCTTGCCCCCGGGACTTCCGTCCGGGGCTATCACATTTCGCTCCTTCGGAGCTGGTACTGGGGTGCTACAAGCTGCGTATTGATCGGCGAGTATATCTGACAGCAGATCATCTGTAGGGGCGACAGAGCGTTTTGGGCCTCAGGGCATCGAGGTAGCTTCACGCCAGCGGCCTCCGTTCTCCCGGTCCACGGTTTCTTGCGACTCGATAGCAAAATGCACATGCGAAATGGCACTTTGCGGATAGCCAGCCCTCACAAGCGCATTACAAAATTGCTGATAAATCTCGGGATCCTCACGGAGGGGAGAAGAGCACGCTCATTGACAGTGGCAGTCGTAATCCAAAAGCTGACATATCGCGGATTGATCGCCGTAGCGCCCCTGCCGACTGAACGCATCCGCGTCCGGAACACGCTGGCGAGCCACTTCCCTCACTTCGCGTCTTGCACGGCGAATGGCTGGCCACAACCTCCAGTCGTAAATATTGGTGAGCATCCTTACGAAGCCAACCAACAAAACGAGCACCACCGCTGCGACAAACGTAATGAAAAGCATCAGCATAAAACAATCATAATGGGCGCTAGGAATGAATGTCCCCGGAAATCGGCCAGCCGGCTGACCGCATTGGACTATCAATTATGCAGAGTCGCGCTTGTCTGGTGAGTCTTCCTGCTGCCATTTCTGGGCGATCTTATCCAACTCGGTGAAGACGCGCTCAATGTCCTTCATGCGGCTGGTGATGCCGTAGGTCACCTCGGGTGGGATGGTGGCTTTGTAGTGGCGGAAGATGAATCCCTTTTCCTCGAGGAGCCGAAGTCTTTCGGTAAGAACACGCGAAGAGATGCCTTCGATGCTGCGCCGAAGGACTCCGAAGCGAGTAGGGCCGTTTGTCCCTAAAGCCAACAGAATGTGCATAGTCCATGGCCTGGTCAGCAGTTCGAGCAAGCCGTGGACGGCGCACGGCGAAGAAAGCTTGGGCGCAGGGCAGGGGGCGGGTGGTTTTTTCGAAGAAGCTCGCATCACGTCAGCATCACTAAGTTACTTTAAAGTTCCTACTTTACAAATGCAAGTAGTTATTTAAAGTAACCATTGAGTTAATTCTCTCATCGAATGGGCAGTAAGAGGGAGACGCATTCATGAAATTGCTTCGAGTTGATTCCAGCGCACGCAGCAGTTCGGTTTCACGGACCTTAACTGGCAAGTTTGCGGAGGCATGGAAGAAAGAACATCCGGAAGGTGAAGCGGTGGAGCGCGATCTGGCGAAGACGCAGTTGCCGCTAATCACAGACGAATGGACACACGCCGCCTATTCGGACCAGTCAAAGCTGACTGCCGAGCAAAAAAGAGCGCTGGCGGTTTCCGACATTTTGATTGAGGAACTGTTCGCGGCGGACACGATCGTGATTGGCGCCCCGATGTACAACTTCACGATTTCCGCGCCTTTGAAAGCGTGGCTCGATCAGGTCATCCGAGTGGGAAAGACGGTGGCGCGGGGAGCGAATGGGCCGCAAGGACTTCTGGGCGGGAAGAAAGTAGTGATTATCACGTCGCGGGGCGGAGCTTATAAAGCCGGGACTGCCACGGCAGGCTTTGACTACCAGGAACCCTACCTGCGGCATGTTCTTGGATTTTTGGGGATCACCAACGTGACCTTTATTCATGCCGAGAACCAGAAGCCCGGGGACCTGGCGGAGCCCGCGCGAGTGGCGGCGGTGGAAAAGATCAAGGCGCTGGTGACCCAACAGTCGCAACCTGCAATCGCACATTAATGCCGCAGGGCATACGTTAGGCGCTGACCAGAGGCAACGCGACAAGAGTGTCGGGGTAGCGTTGGGGGGTGCCTTCGGCCTCGCTCAGGCGGGCTCTCCGACTCCGCTCAGAATGACAAGACTACCGCATGACAAAAGGTGGAAGCTATTGAAACCACGTAGGTTAGAGTCCTAATTGATCAATCGCTTCCCCAGGAAATAATCATGGCTGGGGAGAAGCGTTTCAGGTAGAATTCGAGTGCATTTGAGCACTTGCGGCTTTTTGCAGTCTCCAGAATCTCCCGCTGTATTAGCGTGACCTGCCTGCGAAGCGCTGCGAGTGACTCAGCGCTACTTCCAACAAAAAGGAACAAGCACCATCATGGCAGAACAAGGAACAGTGAAGTGGTTTAACGACGCTAAGGGCTATGGATTTATCAGCCGCCAAAACGGCGAGGATGTATTCGTACATTTCTCGGCCATTCAAGCGGGAGGGTTCCGCAGCCTGCAAGAAGGACAACAAGTGGAGTTTGATGTGGTGAAAGGCCCCAAGGGCTGGCAGGCGGAAAATGTGAAGGCGGTTTAAACCACTTTACAAGAATGTTCGCAACCAGGGCGGCCTGACAAGGTCGCCCTTTGTGTTTGGGGATTAATTAACGCAGAAAAACATAATAGGGATACCGTCGAAAGGCGGTAGGGGGCCTTCGACTCCGCTTTGGATCACAGGGCTATTGCTGGGAGTCGCGGATGAGGACGACGTCGGAGTCGGTGTGGCCGCGGATGATCGCGAGTTTGTTGCCATCGAAAGACCAGCCGAAGCTGGTGCCGACGGTCGCGCCGGGGCTGGTGAGATGGGCGGGGCTGTCTTGAGTTGCGCCGATGGTTTCCATCTCCGCGATGCGGGTCAGGTTGGCCAGTCCGAAATCGAGTATCTTCACCTGACCGCGCTGGGCAATAAAAATATTGGCCGGCTTGATGTCGCGGTGAACAATGCCTTTTACGTGAGCGGCGTCGAGAGCGTCGGCGAGCTGGATGGTGATGTCCAGCAGGCGATCGAGCGGCAAAGCTCCGCCAGTCAGTTTCTCGCCAAGGCTTTGTCCTTCAAGCAGCTCCATGGAAATGAAGGACTGGCCGGCATCCTGTTCAACAGCGTAGATGGTGCAGATGTTGGGATGGTTCAGGGCCGAGGCGGCACGGGCTTCGAGCAGAAACCGGTCGAGAGCGGCGGAGTCGCGAGCCAGATCCGAAGGCAGGAACTTGAGGGCGACTTTGCGACCCAAAGTGAGGTCCTGGGCTTCGTAAACCACACCCATCCCGCCGCTGCCTAACTGGCCAGTGATGCGGTAATGCGAGATGGTTTGGCCGATCATCGTAGGGAAACGACAATGTTAGGCTGGGTGGCAAGAGCAGTCAAACCCTTTTGAAATCGAAGACGGGCGAGGATGACGGGTGCTTCATCGCAGGGGCCCAAAGCGGGTCCCCTTGGACTTCGCTCAGCGCAGGCTCTCGACTCCGCTCGGGATGACAAGGTAGGGAATAAAAGCAGATTCCTCGCGGGTTTCAGGCGACGGCGCTTTCGGCGTCGGCCAGAGTGGGGAAGAAACTGAAGAACTGCTCCACGTGAGTGACCTTGAGGGCGCTATGGATGCGGTCGCTGACGCCGACCAAAAATAGCCTCCGTCCGTCTTTCTGATGGGTGACATAGGCGCCCACCAGCGCACCGATACCGGCGGAATCGATGTAAGGGACGTTGCTGAAATCGAGAATCAAGGTATGAGATTTGTCGGCCCGCACTCTGGCCTGGAAGTCGAACAAGTTGCTGATGATGATCGGCCCAGTAAGGCGGAGGGTGCGCTGCCCGTCTTTTGGGCCCGCGAGATCTTCGATGACAAGAGGCTCTTGTGGTATCGCAAGATGTTAAAGCTTGTGGCGAGGTGAAATTGTTAAAGCAATGTTAATTTTGGGGCGACGTCTTGCGAACAGATTGCATGATGACCGTCCCCAGGGCCAGAAGAGTTATGAGAGAGATCAATCCCAAAGAAATGGCGCAGTAGATGCACCACACACCCAGAATGCTGGCTTCAATATGAGCCAGGTACAACGAAAAACTGAGTGCTACCAGCGCGGCCACCAATAGCAGGCGATAGAAACGCTTCAGGGCCAGCGCTGCCAGCAGCAGATATCCGGCAATCCCTATGTCTGCGACCGGAACGCCGAAGCGAACTGCGTACGGGCTATGATTCACAATGCCGCAGTCCCACTTCTCATTGATGTCACAGGGCGCGTCTCCGTAAGTGCGGTAGTGCTCGCGCAGGGCCAGGCTCGAGGCGATGAGGCCCAGAACCGCCAGCAGAATCAGAATGTACTTCATGAATTCCTCCGCGATTCAGTTTAGCTGGCGGCGTGCACAGAGTCAGCCGCGTCTTTGAGGAGATCGGCTGCCTGCCAGTCGCTGCCCTGATACCACTTGACGATGCGGCCGTCCGGGCCAATCACTGCGGTGCTCAAGGAGTGAGTGATGAGAGTGCCATCCTGGTTGTACTCGAGTCCGAAATAGTTGGCAACTTCGAGTAATTCCTTTGCGGGTGTGACGGCAAATTCCCAGTGATTGAAGATCGCAGCCTGTTTGCTCCCTGCGCAAGAAAAGCCGTAATCGCGAAGAACTTTGGGGGTGTCGTGGGCGGGATCGAAGCTGATACTGAGCAAATGGGTTTTTTTGTATAGTGCAGCATCATTGTGCAGATGGGTATTGAGGCTGGCGAACTCGTGGCTAACGCGCGGGCAAAAATCGGGAAAAGGGCAGCGAGTGTAAATGAAGGTGAGGATGAGGGTCTTGCCGCGGTATTGACTGAGTGAAATGTGTTTGCCGTCCTGGTTGATCAATTGGAAATCCGGGACTTGATCGCCGGGGGCGGTAATGTGCAATGTGGCGGTGGGCTTGGCAGCAGGAGCATTCGAGTGTTGGGTGACAGTGACATTCTCCAGGCAGTATTTGTCGCCATCAACAACTACGTCGGCTTTGATCTGATCGCCTGCGACGACTTTGTCGAGGATGGTGGTGTCTTTCACCGGATAAGGCATGGTCATGGCGCCCATGAAACCGGGGACCCCGTCGCCGTCGACGACCAGCGATTTGGCTGACTTATCGATGGAAGCCACGCGTCCGGTGAAAGGATAGCGCTTGGCTGTGGATTGTGGGCTTCGGTTGCAAGCACACAGCGCCAGGATGATGAGCAGGACAGGGATGATTGTTTGTCGTGGTGTCATAAATTTCCTGATCGTTAGTTTTGTTTGCCCTCAGGCGCTGAAGCGCATAGGTCGTTGCACCAGCTTATCGGCACGGCCAACAGCTGTGCCCTTCCCACTTCGCCTAGGTCAATGTTTGTTCCCAGACTGAAAACCCGTTCCCTCCCGAAAAGGATACAGACTACTTTTGGCATGATGCTCATAACTTCACAAAGTTAATAGTGAAAACGGTAGCGCAGTTCGACATAAATTTCGCGCGGGTTGTTCCAATGATAACCCCCGAAGGTAAGGCTGTTGTCGTACTCGACGCGGCGGTTAGCTACGTTCAGGGCGTTCAACGAGGCGGAGACTCGTTCACCGAAATCTTTGCCGAGGGAAAGATCAAGAGTGGTGTGTTGCGGTAAGTAATCGCCCGGATATGGCTCACCAGGGAAAGCGTTGCT
>Ga0182024_10019505_pt1 | contig 12489 bp, 8 predicted proteins | sample P32metaG_FD_120480 | JGI IMG/M metagenome (GOLD analysis project Ga0182024, IMG submission 120480) | Permafrost microbial communities from Stordalen Mire, Sweden - P3-2 metaG (Illumina Assembly) | ecosystem: Environmental > Terrestrial > Soil > Wetlands > Permafrost | place: Sweden: Stordalen... | reverse complement strand
TGACTCGTTCTATCCCTAGAGGACGGTGTGCGGACAGGGCGAGCGCGTCCTTCGAGGCGCGCGGTGGCCTCTGCGCGTCAGCAAAAGGCCCTTGTCCCAAGCGAGCATGAGGGGCAGTGCCGCAGGACTGACGAGCCCGGCTTGTCAGCGGCGTGGGCTGCCTCGCCTGAGCGTTTATTGCCCGTCGCCCTGTACGCTGTGGTGGTGCTTCAGGTGGGGCAATGATAGTCGCCAACACTAGCTCGGGGACGCGGTCCAGGCCAATTTCGAGCAACTCCCCGAGCGGTGCGGCGAGATCGCTCGAGTCGTAGTTTTTTCGTGGGCTCGTCCTTCGTTCGGCTCGGGTGTTCGTACCAATTTCCCGCCGGAGCCTTGCCCCGCGGGGATCATCGCCGCTAACGGACGAGGCAAGACTCGGTCGTGCGTGAGGCATCACTCGACTGAGGTAGGCGCTGCCGGGTCCACCGTCTCGACTGGCTTTGCTCCGTCCGAGTCGACAGGGTCGCCCAGCAACTGAAAGATGTTGGACTGGACCCAGTCGCCGTCAAGGTTCTCGTCAACCGCAGGCCCAGGCGCCGCAACCGCTGCCGCAATTGCGGGGCGGTCCGAAGCACCTGGGCTGTAAATGAGCCGCGCGCGACGGGCGTCCTGACGACCGGCTGGCGTCCAGAACTCGAGCTGCTTGATCCGCTCTGACCGGGCGCCCGTCCAGTTGCTCAGGTCGAGCGTGAATCCCACGAAGCGTCTGCCGCGGTACCGGCCAGTCTGCACCGACAGGTTCCCGATTTCGTGGAGCAGCCGGAGATCGGCGAGCGCCTGGACCTCGCGTCCCCACTCGTCCTCCTGCAGATGGGTCCCTTCAACGAGGAAGACATTTGTGCCATTGACGTCGAGGCAGAACTTGGCAACGTCCGACAATCTCTCGCGGACTGCGTCGGCGTTGGGTCCAGCGTCGCGCGCTAGATCCTGCTGCTTCAGAGACGAGAGTTCGGCCGAAGCCTCGTTCACATCCTCAGCCGTGATCCGGTTGTGCTGGCGTGTGGGGTTCTCGGTCCGCTCGTTCGCATTCCGTAGCGCCGTCTCTGTGAGGTAGAGGTAGTCACGTGCAACCCCACCCGACCCAAGGACAAGCCGTTGGCGGCCACCTTCGGTTATGAGCGCGTCGATCGACACGCCCACCGGTTCGCAGATCCCGGACAGGACCGCCTCCAGAAAGTTCTGGGCCGCGGTGAATTGCGACAAGGTTATGTCGAGCGAGATCTCGGAGGCATCCTGGGGGATCTGCATTCCCCGCGGGGGATCGCCCTCGACAAAAGGGTTGAGTCGGTGTCGCACTCCGCAAACCTTTAGGAAGATGTCGAGGTTCTTCACGACTTGATGCAGATACGCCAGCACGTCGGGCTGATCTTGGTAGGGCACGTGGTAGAAGTCATCGAGCACGATCAGCGTCGGCTTCTCGCCGAGCGCGTCCTGCGCAGCAGCAAGATCTCTTCGGATCAGTACCGCGGCGCTGAGCAGCCCATCCATCTTCGTCTTCTCTTCCTGTCCGACTGAGGTCTCCTCGGCTCCCTTCTTGCGGTGTGCCCCCACGCGTGCGTTGGCGCCTTGGCCTCGATACCGGAAGCCCGCAACAAGGCCGGCGGACGCCTCTGCTCCCCGGGATTGAAGTTCCCGCACGGTTCGTTGAGCGACCTGTGGCTGCGCCAGCAGCCTGCGCAGAATGCCCGTCAACCTTTTCAGCTTTCGGCGCGCCGTCGCCCGTTTCAGGCGCTGGTCGAACCGGTACCAGGACTCCGGCTTCAGCCGATCTGTCAGGACGGTGAGCAGCTCGATCAAGAGCTCAATCAAAACATCTGGGTACGGGCGGCTACGCAACGTCTCGATGTCCACGAAGACGACGTTGCTCTCGGCCTCCTCCTCACTCTCGATCTTGCGCAAGAGGGTCGACTTGCCGACGCCTCGCCGCCCCAGCACGAACTGATGGCGACGTGCGGCCGTAACCTCTAAGATCCCGACGCGCGGCGCCACGAAGCGCGTGGCTGTCCGTGAATCAGCTCGCGCTGCCTCAGCCAGCGCAGCGAGGAGAGCCGGCAACTGCTCGTCCGAAATTGGTTGGTTCGCATTCATCGCTAGGACTCCCACCTTGGCACGTAGGATCAGCCGCTCCGTGTTGCGGCGCTTTTAGAAGCAGTCGATCGCGTCACTGCCGCCGTTCAGCACTATGAAGCCGACGTGACCACCCATTGACGTGAGCTTTCCTTCAGCGTTCATAGAGTCGGTGCCGCCTTCTATCGCCAGGCCGAGGAAGATGTTGCCTGCGGCATTCTGAAGCCTGATCGTCGTGAGGCAGCCAACGACCTCCGGAGCGCCGGCGAGGCTAGAGGCTTGTTCCGCTGACATCCCAACCGTGATCGTGCCGAGCGCTGCGTACCTCGGCGACGCCGTTGAGAACTCGATCAGTTTGCCCGTCGCGAGGCTGAGGAAGAAGGTCGTTTTGCAGACCGGCTGTTTGTACATGATCACGCATTCGTAGCCCAATTCCTCCACCTTGTAGACCCCGCCTTTGCGATCACTGTCCGGTCGACCAGCGAACGCGATCACCGCAGACTTCGTTGAGCGACCAATCTGAAGTGGCCCGACAGAGCCAGCGGGAGTGACCGAGCCGCTGCCACCATGCGTCACAGGAGAGTGTGGAGGCGCGGCACCTATCGGGTCGCGCTTGGGGATGCTCGGATCGCTCAGGAGTAGCTTCGCCTCTTCTGCCCAACCCGTCGGGTTCGGGTGATACCACGTGAAGCGGGAGAGGAGCGTCGCGTCGGTCAATGGCTCCACAAACCAGCGATTCGGGTTGGAGCTTTCCGCCGAGAGTTCGTGGCCCTTGAAAAGCGCCTTCGTCTTCACGAACACGAAACTACTCGTGTGGTCGTGACGATCTAGCTCGGCGATGAGTCGTTCCTGTATCGCGTCACCTTTATCCTCAATCCGCCTCAGCCAGCCGCCAACGTTGAAGGCGTCCGGCGCGCCCTTGTCGATCACGTAGCCCGCGTCGCTCTCAAGATACGGGTAGCCCAGGAGCGCGATTACAGCGCGCGAATCAGCGCGCGAGCGTATCCCGCTAAGTACACGTCGCACTCTTCCTTCAATCGTTCCGTCACTGAGCAGCTTGCCGGCTTCGCTGAGGAGGGCTTTACACTTCGCGACGTTCACGAACGCGGCTATCAGGCAATTCTGAACGATCCCCGCGAAGCCAACGTCATCACCGCCAATTGTGAGAAGAATCAAGCCGTAGTGCTTGCTGACGGAGTTCAACTGTGGCGCGCGGCCGTCTGTCGTTGAGAAAAAGGAGCTCGTCTTGTCACCACTACACGCTGAGCTTGCAACATAGGACAGCTGATCGTATGGCGGCTGATTCAACGCTTGCGAGTACAGCCCCGCGTAGTTGTTTGGTGATCGCCAACAGCCTTCCGGTCCCGCGTAGTCACCGGCGCCGTTCCCAGCGGAGTACGAGTCGCCCATCACTAGGATCGGGAAGGTAGAGCTTGAGGCGGCGTCCGCCAGCGCCGGGACCATAAGACCTGACGCTCCGACGGCGGAGACGACCGTCAAGACCATCGCCAGCGCGTGTGAGCGTGTGAGGCTACGTCGCATAGTATTCGACGAGACGAGACCCGGAGACGCAACGGAAGCTCGCCTCGCTGTCCGGCACCTGCGAGCAGCTAAAGCCGTCAGGAGACTCATTGTTTTGGAAGGCGCTTGCGTAAGCGACTTCACGCGCGAGGCTGCAACTCACGTTCTCGTACTTTGTGATGATCGCCGCCGAGATGTTGTGATAGGCGACGGTCGTTTCGCAGAGCGAGGGAGGGGGAGGCAACGGCTTCACGCGAAGTTCCAACACCACGTCAGACTCGTGAGAGACGAGATCACAGAGCAGCGCTACACCACCACGCAGAGACGAGAGACCACCTCCACAGTTGTACGCCCCGAGCTCGCGGAAGCCTCCACTCCCCTTGCCTTCCTCGTGGCTCGTGTAGTACGACGTGACGAGACGCCGGCCTTGAGCACAGGACAAGACGCGAGGCGAGACCACTAGGCGCTCGCTTGTGTAGCCATTCGGGCGGAGCTGGCTGACATGCACGTCGCCGCACTCGTGGTAGGGAGAGGCTGAGGCGCTAGACGCCAAGCCAGGTGCCAGACCGGCAGTGAGCACCAAACCTAGTAGGCCACGGCGGAGGTTCAGCATGGCGGGCAGTATCCCATGGCCGATAAGAAGGATCTGTCGACGCCTGGCCGACCTTCGGGTGTCTTGCGCCTGATGTTCGCCACCCCTGACCGCGCCGACCAAGAGCGGGACCGCGCCGAGTCCGAGGAAGCGGAAGTTCGATATCCAGGCCGGTGATCGGAAACCGCCGAGGTCGGGCCTTAGACGCTTGTAGTCGACCGTCTTTGCTCCGGACGGGTAGGGGCAATGATCGTTGCCCAGGGCGGCGGCTCTCCTGCCTCCGGCGGTAGCCCCAGGACCTGACATCGGTCCGGCCCGTGGCGGAACCAATACGCCGCCGTCCATGCGCAGATCGCTGCATCCAGCAAGTCCTCGCGTGGCTTGTAGCCTCGCCAGTTCGCAGGAGAGGGATCATCCAGGAGAGCACAGGTCGCCGGATGCGAGCAGATGTCCATCGGTGGGTCGAAGTGGACAAGCTGCGCGATTCGCCGGATCAGCTCGTCACAAGCCGCAACGCGGATCGGCCATGCCTTGGCGGCGGGTACACCCCTTGATGCTCGCTTGTATTGCGGTCGTCTCTCGTCGTAGCCGAGCTGCGGAACTCCAACGAGCGTCGTATACGGGTAGCACTCGCTCACCACGCGCCCGGCGACCGGTGGACCGGTGACCCCGTCCGAATACGACCACCCCAGTCGTTCGATCCGCTCGCGGAGGTGCACGCCGGCCTTCCTGGGTGACTTCAAATTGCTAGAGTTCGCCGACACCCACCAGCGGCCGTAGCGCTGCCCCGTGTGGCGCTCGGCGAGCCTCTGTCCCGACTCGTTCGTGATCACGAGCGGAGCGTCGACGAAGAGGACTGTGTCGGACGAAGCGGTCCGCTGTATCCAGTCGATCGTCGCATCGAGGCCGATCGTCCAGCCGGCGTCGAGAATCACACCGGTTGCGTCCAGTGCGACGACCCCACTCTGGTTTGCAGCCTTGGCCTGAGATCCCTCTCCCCACGCGAGGTCTAGACCGAGGAACCGCATCATGCGAGCGCGGCCAGGTTTGCAGGACAGAGATCTATCGAGAGCTCGCCCGCAAGACGCTGAGCCTCTTGGGGACCGAAGCGCGCGAGCAGATAGGCGACGAGGTCTTCCTGCCTCGCGTGCCCAAACGCGAGCCGGTAGACGGTTAGAGACCTGCGCAAGGCATCGATCCGCGCAAGATCCCGGCTCAGTGGGAGTGTTGGAACATGGCGCTCGATGCACGCTCCTCCAGGAACCGAGAACAGCCAGAAGGGAACCAGATCATTCTCGGACTCGTCGCGATCGGCTACCGCGCGCTCGAACAGAGCCGCCCAGGGATCAGCGCTCTGGTCCGACCCAAGCTCGCCGCCGTAGGCGCTCGCGACGTTTCGCCTTACCGCGTGGTTCTTAAACCGATGGATGCGCCCCTCTCGCTGCTCCAGATCGACAGGGTTCGACGGCAGGTTCCAGTGGATAATCGCGTGGCTGTAGAGATGGAAGTCCAGTCCCTCTTGTCCGACCGAAGTTGACGCGAGCACGAATGGCCAGAAGGGTGAATTGAACGCGGTTCGCAGCTGAGTGGCGCGCACCGATCCGCTCCCATCCGCGTCGCTCCCGTCACCAAACCTCGCCGCGAACTGAGTACGCATGTTGCGCCGGTCAACGCGCACACCACCTGCGGGCTCGGACTCGAGCGAGTCGACACGTACCCGCGTGGCGCGGAGGGTGAGCGCTTCGCGCATGGTCTCCGAGAGCACGGTCCATCGGCGTGTGGGCTCAGGATCGAAGAGTCCGCGGTCATCAACCAGGACGTGCGCGTACTCATCCACAGCTGCCTGCAGACACCCGTCGATTCCGTAGCGCAGCACATGGCGCCAGTACGGGGTCCCCGGGTTCTCCGCACGGACCATAGCGGTCACCTCAGGTGCGTTGAAGAGCGAGCGAAATCCCCATGCCACCTGACCTGCAGCGTCCCGCAGCGCGAGATCTGTGTGACCGGTTCCTTCGCTGACACGCGTGAGTGCCCGTGCGGCGACTGTTCCCCAGCCGCCGACGGCGAGCTGGGCGATCGTTGCAGCCAGGTCATCCGGACGACGCCCAAGCACCAGCTCTCCCCTCAGGAGCCTGCGCGCTCGCTCGACATGATCGGCCCAGCGAGAGCCCTCTTCATCCGCGGGGTCCGCCCCGGCCCAGAGCGACGCGAGATTGTCTCGTGACCACCAGGCGCGTGTGGCCTCAGGCTCCGCTTCTAGGTCGAGGAGTATCGGGGCCGCCCAGTACCAGCTCTCGTCGGCCACGGCACCGTCCGGAGCAGAGCCGGTGGGCTCTTCAAGCTCCGCGAGAGCCTGCGCACAGATGTTGGAGAACTCCGTGGCCGTCGGCAGCTCGGCCCGCCGGCAGAGTCCCACCAGTAGCTCAAGGTCTTCGCGCCGAAAGCCGCGGTCGATGAGCTCGCGCGCAGTCATCCGGGCCAGCCGTGTGAATCGACGCGTGAAAGCATGGTGCAGCGCGAGCTCGGGCGTCATCTCGTAGGGCTCGCGCCCGTCCCAAGCGTACGGGTGGGCAGCCGGATCGACCGGGCCTCGAAGCCCGGAGCCGGTGGAGGGGAGATTCGCGATCGCTGGTGAGAGTCGCTGCTCAACCCATGCCAAGAGTCCCTCCGCGGTCGCGCGTGAGCGTTGAGCGCCGCACGCCCGCGCATAGTCGAGTGGGTCGGCCTGCCGTGCCATGGCTGACGACGGGTACATCAGAGCAAGCGTGGGCATGCTGCTCAGCCGCCCTTCGCTCACACGAAACGTGAGCAGCTGGGTGCGCCTCGCGCGTGCCTCGGCGGTATTGCGCGGCTCACTCTCGAGCGTGCGGAGCATTTGGCGCTCAGCCGCGTACGTCAGCATTGCTGCAATTGCTCGCGGGACGACATTCCACGAGGAGAAGACGAGCCGCTTGGTGAAGCCAGCGATCCGCGCGTCTGCGTAGGCGCCCGCGAGCTCGTAATACGGGAGAGAGGGGGCGATCCACAGCGCCTTCCACGCGCCGCTGTCGATCACTTCGGAGTGAAGCGTGCGCATCCGCGGGTTGCCGGGGTCTATGTCCTCGTAACGCTCGACGCTAGGCCAGGACAACGCGGGAAGACGTCCATCTATCACGCCGGCAATTTCGCGCGAGCGCGCCGGTGCTTCGGACCCATCCTCCAGCTGGCTCTTAAAACGGTAGCCGTCCATGAAGTTCATCAGGTACGGAGCGCTCTTCCAGTACTCGACGATGTCCGGCTCTTCAAGCAGGCGTGCGAGGTCCTGCAGCGCCAGGTATCCCCGTACGTCGGACGTCACGAGCTCTGTCGAGGTTGCCCTGTGCTCGAGCATGCCGTCGCGGTTCTCGCTCGCCGCGAGACGCTCGGTCCGGCACATGATCGTCCCCAGCGCGCGCTCGACCTGCCTCTGGGTCAGCCTGAGTTGCTCAAGGTCGATCTCGTCCGTGTTCATTAGCGCACGCTTGTTGGCCGCGAACGCGGTTTCGACTTCTTCGACGATCTGCCCATCGGACCCCGACAGGAAGCGAACGGTACGCATGAAGTCCTTCTGGTGGTCGTCGGTCTCCTGTTCGTGGGCGAGCGTGTACATGCGGTATGGCGTCGCGCTGAGCAGCAGCAGTCGGGCTGGCGCGCCGCTGACTGGGTCGCGCCAGTTGAAGAGCTGCTCGGCCAGCTCACCGGCGGCCGTTTCCGGGTTGTCGAGCACATCGCGGAACCGCTGAAACTCGTCGAGGATCACGAGGTCCGGCTCGAGCGCTGAGATCGAGACCTGGGCTAGGGTCGCGCGAAGGTCACTGATGATCTCGCGGCGCTCGTCGCGCAGCTCCCAGCTCCAGGCGTCATTTCGATCATGCCGTGCTGTCATGCGGTCGAACAACGCTTCCATGGCGTCGAGCAACGCATCGTTGGATTCGGCGGCGTCCATAAACTTTTCTGCCAGGCCCTTATCGATGATCGCTTCTGGGTTGCGTTCGGGGTCGAGCCCTTCGACGGTTCTCGCGAACGAAGCAAGCCCGGCGTCGCCGCGAAGGGCGCGCATCACGCTCTTGTTGTTGCGGCGATATTTGAAGATGTCTTTGAGCATCCAAAAGAGCAGCGCCCTCTCGCTGCTGATGCCAAGCGACGAATGCGGATCCAGCGAGGTCCCTGGCGTAAGCGAGAGGAGGTTGATCGCGTTTTCCTGCAGCTTGTGCGTCTCGAGCGGTAGAAGCGTGATGCGCGACGCCAGGGCGACGTCCGCGCGGCCCGTGACGTTCAGCCTGCGAATGTTCTGGCGGGCGATGTCGGCGTTTGAGCAGACGTAGACGATGTCTATGCGTCCGGTCTTTCCGCCGCGCTGCAGATGGTCGATCGCCATCGCGGTGACCCCCCGAGCAACGAGTGTCTTTCCCAGGCCGACCTCGTCGGCCACCAAGAAACGCCGAGCCTCCTCGTCGCGAAACAGCTGGCCAAACGCGTAGTGCACCGTATCGCGCTGAAAGTCCTTTAGGCGCCCCAGCTCAGCGTCGAGATCGATGCGGTCCGTCATCGCGTCGAAAGGGCTTCGCTGATCGGCTTCCAGACCGCGAGAAGGCCGTCCGGCAACAGTTCGCAACCCTCTGGCGTCGCGCTCAGATCGGCGATCAACTGCTGGACGGCGACCAGGGTTTCGGGATCTCGGTCAAGTGCCCTCAGCATCGTCTCCAGGAGCGGGATCGGCATCTCGTCGTCGCGGTGCTCGACGCCGCTCCTCTCGCTGAACGCCCCGAGAGCGGCGAGGGCCGAGTCCGCAGATCTGGCCCCGTCGGCGAGCAGTAGGAGCAGGAACCGCAGGACCTGGCCCTTGTCGCGAAGCAGGGCGCGCAGCAACGCCTCGCGTCTGTCCGCGGGGGCACCGCGCAGCTCCGCGCGTGTGACAAAGGCCGTCGAAGCGACGCGACCCTCGGCCCGGAGGGTCATTTCAAAGGCGAAGAAGGCACTCAGCAGCTCCGTAGGCAGCGCGTGCCATGCGCTTTGCTGCGTGATCCGCTGAGGCTGGTTCAGCGTGATCGGGTGCACCAGCAGCTCAAGCCCCTCAGCGAGAGCCGTCGATTGGGGGACGGCGAGTGTAAGTGTGTAGCGGCCGTCTCCCTCCGGAGTCACCTCCGCGATCAGACTTGTGCGGGCAAGTGCTTCGCGTGATCCCTGTAGCTCTCGTTCAAGTCGCTCCAGCACCAGGTCGGCGTCCGCTGCGTCGACCGGTGGCTCGTAGTCGCGCAGCAGCCAGGCGAGGCTGTCGTCGTGGTCCGTCTCACCGAGGATCGCGTCGATCCCGAATTTGCTCTTGGGTCCTTCGAGCTCAGCAAGGAACTCGACATTTCTGTTGAACGCCGCATTGGTGGCATTGGCCGAGCCGACCCAAATGCGCGACTTCCATCCAGCATCAGCGACGTATACCTTCGCGTGAAGACCCGTGAGCTCGGTCCCGGGCGAGACCGCGCCTTCATCGACAGTTCCCACGCCCTCTGCCGGTGATGACTCGCGATCGCCATCTGGCGCGAGAGCATCGTCGAAGACCTGGATAGGATCGAAGCTCTCGAGATCCTGCTCTGACAGTGCGGCCAGAGAGTCAAGACGGGAGATGAGCCGGTGCTCGGTGCCGGTTTCGGCGAGACGGGCAAGAGCGCTCGCTGCGAGAAATGGCGAAACGACGAGCACGCGTCGGATGTCGCCGGTGAATGGCCAAGCTGGCCGCCCGTCGTGGCCGATGGGATGGAACGCGATGCTCTCAAATCCCACGGGTGGCTCCCAGCGCACGCGCCCGAGCTCATCGCCGATCAGACGCACGCGAGATGAGGCTGCGGCGTCGAGCGGGGCGACTGCACAGCTCTCAAGGGCGGTGATGAAGTCGGCGACTGGCCGTGACGCGCGGACGGGCCTCCCGCTGCTCGTCAGCTCGCCGTCCAACACAAGCGCCGTGTCCCAAGAGCGATCGAACGTGAGGTTACGAGACAGCACGAGCAGCCTGTAGAGCACCGGCTCTTCGCGTGCGACGTAGCGCAGCGCCCAGACCTTGGGATGGAAAACGCCCCCCTCGGATGGGCTCACCGCCTCGACGACCGCGTCCTCGAGCTGAGAAAGGAGGCGATGGTCGTGCCTCGGCACCGCAATTTGCCCGGCCTGGCAAAAGATTGTCAGGCGGTCTGCATACTGGCGCAGGGCCGCCAGCAGCGCCTGCGGGTTGCTTGTCGGCCTTCCGTTCTCCTGCTGCCAGTCGAACACCGTAAACGCGAGCGGCACGCGCAGCAGCGCCACGAGATCCAGCGAGAAGGTGGTGCCGACCCCCTGATCAAAGCGATATCCATCCGGCGGCGTTAGCGCCTCGATGAGGAGGCGTCGGTCGCTGGGCTCAAGCATCAGCGACCGCGAGATCGTTGATGTAGCGCTGCGCGATACCCCACCGATAGTTCATCCGTGCGCTCCCGGCGTCGCCACCCCAGAGCTGCAGAGCTGCGTCGCTGTGGAGGCGGGACGCGGCGAGGCCCTTGACTTGACGCTCGCGCCCGATGATGAGCTCTCGAGCGCGAGGCGATGTGGCGAGATCATCGCCCTCAACGACGATGCGTGTCCAGCGCTCGACAAACGCTCGGGTGGGAAGGGTCACCGCAGCCGAAGTTCGATCGAGAGCGCGCCACAGCTCTTGAAGGTCGCAATCTCGAGGGCTTCCCCCGGCTTCGGCCTCCAGCGCCTCATACCAACCCGCGAGCCGTTGCTCGAACTCGACGATCTTCTCCTCCCAGGAGCGTCGGCGTGCTAGCAGCAGGTTGTAGAGCAGCGCGGCTCCCTGCATCGCACAGGCCAGCATGCGCGCATGCTGCAGCTCGTCGCGGTGCGTGCTAGGGAAGCGATCGAATTCAGGGTGGTCCCAGGCGAAGGTGACATTGGATGGCGAGGACTGATCGACGAGCCAGGCGAGTAGCGTGCTCCGAGGGCGACCGAGTAGCACCCGCTCACGCAGGTAGCTGCGGTCCTCGCCACGCAGGCGCAGTGAGGCAGTTTCCGGAAAGTCATCGGGGGGCTCGGGTAGTCCCGGGTGCCAGTGGATAAGGCTGGCGGCGTCGGCAAGCGGCTCGCCGTCCTCGTCCAGCTCGGTGCGCCGCTCGGACCTCAGGCTCGCGAGTCGCCGTAGGTACTGATCGCGGCTGCCCGGGAACAGCCGGATGCCCCACGCGCCAAGTCCCTGCCAGTAGACATCTCCAGGTAGGCGCTTGAGCGTGAGCCGTGCCCGGGAGCCGATCACACCGTCCTGATCGCCCCCGGCGAGTAGGGGAGCGATGAGACTCAGCTCCGCTTTGCGTGCGCGGTCTGCGACGTTGGGCCGACCGAGATTTTGAGCCTCCAGCGATCGATACTGCCACGGGATGAGCAGGAAGTACGCGACGCGCGTCTGGATCGTGCTGGTCCCCGGGAAGAACCGATCGGCAAAGGCATCGCGGATTGACCCGAGACCAAGCTCATCGCGTGTGTCGCGGTCGCGGAACATCTCGATCACATCGAGAGCTGTTCGGCGCTCGGCGTCCGAGTAGTCGAGCCAGGAAAGGCTAGAACCCATGAGGCCCTCGTCGCATACTCGACGCGGTAGCTGACGGACCACATGGGCCACTCTTGCGCATACGGGCCGCATCCTTGCGCAGGTCGACGAATCCTGCGGGCACGCTCGCGAACCGCGAACGCGGGCGGTGCCGTTGGCTACTTGGTCAATTGGATGAACAGCAGGGCGCTCGTCGAGACGTGCCTACGCTCGTCAGGCCGAGGCTCGCGCGCGACATCCTCATGCGCGAATCTGTCGTGCACATCTCTCCCGTCGTTCTAACGGGGAGCTCTGGCTGGGTGTCCCGAGGAGCATCACGACTCGGAGCCCTCAGCCACCTCAGGATCGGCCCAGCCGACCGATGCTCCGCGTTCAAGTGCTCGTATCGCGTCATCATCGTGTTGGGCGGCAGCTCCGGTAGCCGCGGCACCATCAGCCTGACGCCCTCGCCCTCGCTTGGCTTGCACTGCTGCGGGTCCCGCTTGCGGCCACGACACTCCCCTGGAGTGAAGGAGACGGCGAGCCGGTCTCCAACCCGTTCGCACTTTGTGGGCGCTGCGGCGACGTGCCGATCGCATCTCACTGTTCTGCCATGCGGGGGCGATCAAGGTGCCCTGCGGCGCGAAAGCAGAGCGATACGATGCGGCTTCAAGACGCCTGACGAAGGGAGAAAGCAATGGCG
>Ga0182024_10019504_pt1 | contig 12489 bp, 12 predicted proteins | sample P32metaG_FD_120480 | JGI IMG/M metagenome (GOLD analysis project Ga0182024, IMG submission 120480) | Permafrost microbial communities from Stordalen Mire, Sweden - P3-2 metaG (Illumina Assembly) | ecosystem: Environmental > Terrestrial > Soil > Wetlands > Permafrost | place: Sweden: Stordalen... | reverse complement strand
CCGATTTATTGTCAAAACACCACTCCACATGACGGTTAAAAATAACCGCGCAAGTTTTTAGGTAGTCCAAAAACCCGTCAGGCACCTCGATCTTGATAGAGACAGTGCGTTGCATACAGTATATATATCGGCATATTCACAGATCGGAGAAAAAATCGACATGAAACAACAAAAATAATTACGGCACCAACAATTCTTCCGCCAGCACAAGGCTGGCGGTTTCCTTGCTGAAAAAATCATGAAAACAAAATCACCACAGTCATAACGGTTGGTGGCAATCTTCAGAGCAAACGGATATTAGATTGGCTATATAAGGATGCTACTATTTACATGCTACGCAAATATAACAAGTATCAAGAATTCTTACAATACTTGCAAGTCCGACAAGACACAAAATAGCGTCAATCTTTTTCTTCTTCGAAATCGTTCAACGGAATATTTTTGTCAAACACTTCTAATTCGTCGTCCTTGACTTCCATGCCCATCAGCTCATCATCGGAAGCGCCAAAATCAAACGAAGGCGAATCCAACATGTCAGCAAAATCAGCTTCCATATCGTCTTTGGTCAGCTGGGCTTTCATGGGAGGAGTATCGGCCATATTGAAGACAGTACCGTGATTTTTAAGATTGGCTACTTCTTTAGCAGGAGTTAATCCCTTGGTATGACGATCAGCTTTCTGAGCAATTTTAAACATCACTGCCAGTACTTGATTAGCCTGCACGGTTAGTTGAGAAGCCTCAAAAATTTCCAAGGCACCGTGTAAGCATTCGGCGGCCTTAGTTAAATCTGGAACATCTCGACGAGCCAACTCTTGTTGCATTCCAGCAATTAATTCTTCTTCAAAAACACTTTGCTTGATCATGTCGCCAGTCCTCGAATAATAGCTGTCAATTCTTCAGCTTCCGAGATCATGCCGGCTCGATCGAAAATATCAGCGGCTTGACTTAATAGTTGGGTAGCTTGAAGCAGCTTATTGATGCCATGAGAAGCCTCTGATTGATTGACAACCAGAGACTTTTCCATGGAACGATATAGCTCCTCTTCAATGCTACCCAGCTTGAACATTATTTTTTGAGTTTGGCTTTTTCTTTAGCTAATCGCTCTTTTTCTTTTTCCTTAAGAGCTTTATCCTTAGCTGATTGAGCGTCCTTAGCAGCTTTTTCTTTAGCCTTCTCTTTAGCTAATTTGTCCTTGGCCGATTGCTCATCCTTCTTGGCCTTTTCTTTGGCTTTTAATGCCTTGTCCTTAGCTGATTGCGAATCTTTCGATTCCTTAGATTCTTTCTTATCCTTTTTGTCTTTTTTCTTAGCTTCCACTACCAGAGAAGCAATCTTCAGAGTATAAGCCGAACCTTTATTCAAACCAACTGCATCTAATGCGGCTGAAGCGGTAAGTAGAGAATCAATGGCGACATCATAAGCCGCTGAAGCTTCTAGATCGTCAGCGCTGGAAGAATCCGAAGATTTTTCCGACTCTTCTTTTTCTTTCTTTTTACGAGCCTCATTGTCATCAGCCGAAGACGAATCTTTCGAAGACGAATCTTTGTCGTCTTTTTTCTCGAAGTTCCATTTTTTCTTAGCGTCATTGTCATCGGCCGAAGCAGAATCAGAAGACTCTTCCTTCTTTTTACGAGCTTCTTGATCATCAGCTGACGAAGAATCCTTGGAAGAAGATTTTTCCGACTCTTCTTTTTCTTTCTTTTTACGGGCCTCATTATCATCTGCCATGGCGGAATCACAAGAACATTGATCCTTGTCTTTGCCACAATGCGAACATTTCTCCGAGGCTGTTTTATAGGTAGTATTGAAGAGGGCTTGGTGCTCTTTGCTGTTGAGAGTGGCATCCATTGCTGCTGCCACAAAATCTGATACGCTTTGGTTTTTCATCGTTATAGTTCCTTTGGTGAGGTGAAGATTAAAACATGCCCTTTTTGGTGCCTAATGCCGAAGACAATTGAGCATAATCATCTTGTTCCACAAGACCAGCAGTTTGTGAGGTAATATCATCTCGGAAACCAACTTGAGGAATGCTGGCTTCTTTACGAAGAGGTTGTGTTTTAGCGACCACTCGTTTCATCGATTCAAAACCTTCGTCATTCCATTTCATGATCTCCTCTGCTTGTGCCGAGATAGTATCACGATCGGTGCGACATAGTCCCTTGGAAGCCATTTCATGAGCCATTTCATAAGCTCGGGCCACCTTAACCTTGAAAGTAGTTAGTTCCGTTTCCAAACTGGCCTTGACATGCTCCTTCACTAATTCCGAAGCAAACTCCGATCCACCATCGACTTCACCGAAATATTTCTTCCAGTAAGAGACGGCATCTTTGTCCAAACCTTGAGCTACCAGATCATCAACATCCTTGGGATCCAATTTGCCTTGCGAAACCATGCGTTGAATCACCTCGGCTTCTTTACGAACCTTAGGCGGAGCTTTGGCTACTTCCAGCATGGCCTTATTAACTTCAGGAAGAGTTTCCACTAATCCAAGATGATCAGAAGGTTTGATATCCAACTTGGTTTGTCCATCAGAAAGTTTATCGGCCTGATCCAACATATCCGAAAACTTCATCTTGGAAACGTCTTGGATTTCTCCGTCTTCTTGTTTACCAAGAGCGTCAGCCGCTAATTTGGCTCGAAGTGCAGTACGACCTTCGCGAGTACCATAAGAAGCTGTTTTGGCTACCATCACAGTCGCGTCGGGAGCCTTGGCAGCTACTTCAGCGGCTTGTTCTGGAGTTTGCACTTGAATTGAGTCATTATCGTCAGCAACTAGACCATCTAAATCAAGATCCTTTTCATCGCCTAACAGACCATCCAGATCCAAATCACCTAACTCGCCCTCATGATTCATCATATCATGTACGGCATCGATATCAGCGTTGGTATCATTAATCAGTCCCATCAAATCACCGCCATCTGCGGAGTGATTGGTGTCCTCTTTATCACTCATTGGTTCTCCTTCAGTTGCCAGTGCTTGAAGTTCAGCCTCCATTTGAGCGCGCTTAACGATAGCAGTAGTGCCTCGAGCGTACTTAACGAAAGCCGTCATTAATTTGACTCCTTCTGCAATTGCCGATTTAGCTTCGGAAATAGATTCCTCTACCACCGCGCCCACAAAATCCTTGTTAGAATCATTGACGGCACCATTATCATACATCCCAGCAATCATGGACAGTTCTTGCTCATGATTGGTTAGTTCCGCCACCGCTTCTTTCATAGCTTGGGTGAGAGAAGTATTGAGATCTTTGCGAATGGTATTGAGGGCCGTGATACCAAAAGAAGCTGATTTGGAAGTGCCATCATCAGCCATGGCAGGACCGCCCAGACCACCAGCCGGAGCGTCAGTTCCGCCCATTTCAGCTTGCTCGCCAGTTAGAGCCATAATCGACTCTTTTAGATCGGACACTACATCTTGAGTTTTATCGACCAATTCCAGAGCACTAGCTTTGGGATCGCCTGCTTTACCAGTATCTTCAGCAGGAGGACCGGCATCAACGCCGACACCATCGGCTGGAGGAGCTTCCACTGGAGGTGGTACTTGAGCTTTCTTGATCATCTTGAACACCGTCTCGGCACCTTTGGTTTTGACCTTCTCGATTAGAGAAGCGCCAAACTCCTTAGTAGCAATGTCTTCATAAGCCACTAAACCACCGGCCAAATCTTCTACCGAAGCAGTCAGAATGAGACGATCGCCTTGAAAAACTTCCCAAGCGCTCTTATTTTTGTTAGCAGAGCCATCAGTATTAGAGGCTTTCACGAAACGAGCACGAAGCGAAGCGCGAGACAGTAGTTCCTTACGTTTATACTCGTCCTTAACGTCAGCCGAAGACGGCGAAGGATGCAGACCATCCACGGGACCTACTCCTGGGAAAGGAGGTTGCCCCACCATTTGCTTATCTTCGTATTCACGAAGTTCTTCATTAAGCTTGTCTTTGGGATAAGTGGGTTTGCCAGGAGTCGGCTCATTAACGCCACCGCCACCTTGCCAATAAGCTTGTTTATTTTTGAGAGCTTGTTTGGCCAGTTCCACTACCGCATTACGCTTTAGAGCTCGCTCTTCTGCTTCCGCACGAGCTAACATCTTTTTGCGATCAAACTCATTGGAGGGATCGGCAGAACCAGGAGAAGGATGCATTCCATCCACGGGACCAACCTCTGGGAAAGGCGATTGCCCTACCATTTGTTTGTCTTCGTGTTCTCGAAGTTGCTCATTGAGAGGATCCTTGGGATACTTAGTTTGACCGGGAGTGGGTTCATTGACTCCGCCAGCACCCTGAAAATAACCTTGTTTGTTGATTTTATCTGATCCAGACATATTTCCCTCATGTTGTTTTGTGGTAGAAGTTGCTAAACTGTCCAAGCTCTCTCGCATTTGATCAAGCTTTCTTGCAATGGAAGCTGAAACTTGATGTAGTTCAGCGATGTGTTCTTTTTCTTGCGAAAGAGACGCAAACCTTGCTGTTTGCGGAGTTTGGAGAGCTAATCCTGAGTCCGTTGGGGAGCCCTCATCCATGGCTTGAGATCCCGACGATTGATTGAATGCCTGATCATGCCCAGATCCGACAATCTTTTCTTCATTCGTTAAAGATGACTGTAATTTTTGGAAATCTTGAATGGCCTTATCGACATCCTGATGAAATGATTCCAAATCTGGAGAGCTAACACTGACAGTAGCATTTTTGTCATTGCCATCATTAAAAGCAAGAGTGGCTGTAAAATCAACTGCAATCTTGTGAAGCTCTTGCTGTTTATTTTCCAAGTAAGTATTCATGGTATTAGCAGCTGCCAATACATTTTTGATAGTAGCTTTGGCATCGGCACCAGTCATAACAATGGACAATTCGATGGGATTAAGTTCAGTATTGATTTCACCATAACATGTCTTATTACGCATATGGTTGCAAAACTCAGCTTCGGTTCTGGCGCCACGACCACAATCATAACAAATAGCTTTGCCTACGGCCGTGCCCATTGACACGCAATTGGATACGCCCGTTGAAACTTGTCGGGCCAGTTGCGGAAACCCAGCTTTATCCAGAGCGCAGAGCGCAATGACTCGTTTGAGAGCGCGGTCATAATAGGTATCCACAATAAAACCACGCACATGATCAACCGAACTGGATTTATGATCTACGCATAATGGTTTGAATTTCCATTTTTTGTATGCCTTGATGATTTCTTCTTCAGGGAAGATATCGCCATTCGAATTTTTATATGGTCTGATATTAGGATCATTAGATGCCCATTTCCAAGTGCCACCCGATTTATCCCATCCCACCTGCACTGGCTCACCTTGAAGATTAAGCTTAGAAGTGCCGTCATCATTAATAGCAGACGCTTCGGCAGAATGAATTATTACGCTACTAAAATAAAGGAAATCATCAGCCTTAGGAGCAATTTTTTTCAGTTCCCCGGCCATCTTCTTAAAATTATCTAATACCTCAGCACTAATCTCGGGAATGCAAGAATCTGGGTTTTCCAACCTAATTTCATTCAACTCTCCAAGTTTAATAAGACTCATGCAATTAGCTCGCTGTTTTCTTGTTGGAAGCTTGCTCTTGTTTAACTTGTTCCGCGACCTTTTTGACGGCTTCTTTTTGTTCTTCCGTCAAATGATCTTCATCGATAACATTAAGTATCTTCTCGTTGGTGCCTCGTTTAATAAACATAGAGTGCCTTTGGTAAAATGCAGGTTGTTTTAATATGCCCAATTATTACCATCTTATCAATTACCTACCGTGGAACGTTCTTCAATACTATCATTAAGTTGTTGCTGACGGGCATTAAAAAGATCCAAAATCAGAGGAGTTTTATCTTCAATTTTCATTTGCAAATCATTGCTAATAGAATCAACCCAAGAAGTAGCCAAGATATTAGTCTGAATATGAGTCTTAATTCGTTCGTCAATAATTTGATCCACATCATCACATTGTTGTTGAATATTCTCAATGGCAGAAACTACATTTTTGGTGAAATCTTTGGATTGTAGGTCATTAAATAAATTGGAAAAGTCATTAACCTTTATTTCCAATTCATCGATGGAAGCAATGAAAGATTTAATCAGTTTTAGTGTTTGGGTATCAGTGGAAAAGAGTTGCATCAAATTAACGCATTGAAATGATTCTCGCTTAAAAATATCGAAGTTCTCAATGGCCTTATCACGAAAACGGCGAATTACGGCACGTGCTTTCATAACCTCTTCCTCAGAGATGTCTGGATTATCCTTAAACGGAGTTTTCATAGTGTTGAGATAATCAGAAGCCAACATTAATAGCTTTTCAGTCGATTTGAAACATAGCAGTGCCTTCTCCGCCTGATTTTTTTCTTCATCAGAAACCTGATATGACATAGAAGTGGAAAAAGCTTTTTTGATCATGTTTATTCAGTCGTAGATGAAACCAGTCATATTGATTGTCGGGCCAGCGCCACTTATACCAGCATCATTATTGAAAATGCCCACTGTTGGCACCGCATTGGTTTCATCAGAATGCGGAATTATTGGTTGATCGTAATTTTGTCTGGTTGGAAATTGATCGGCAGTATATTGATACTGATAATTAGGATCCAAAAATGGAGCAAAAGAACCTTGCTGTACTTCATCCAAATAGCTGTCCCGATTATCTCCGATATATTCTCTTTCATTACTCACTATATCAGCACTATTTTGATCTTGACTTTTCACTGGCTTACAAGCTCGAATTAGTTTCTCATACATATGCACAATATGAGGAGGAACGCCAACTCCAAAACCTAATTTCTTGATATCCTTAATAGCTTGCTCTGGAGATTTACCGAGATATTTGCATTCAATCAGGGCCGTGGCCAAACCAGTACGATCCTTACCGTAATGGCAATGCATAAAAGTTGGTCCGCCCTCCAAAAACAATTTCTTGAGATCCTGCGACACAAAATGAAGCAAGCCTCTACGATCTCCCTCGATATACATCTTGACATGTTTGATATTCAAGAGTTTGCAAGTACGATCAATTTTTTCTCCGGCCCCATGATCTAAACTAACGATCTTCTTAATCCCAAACTTATCCTGAAGATGCTTGACATCATGTATTGTTGGACTGGAACCACGATATAGTTTATGTGGAACGATGACTCTAAATCTGTGGATCATAACGAACGCACCAAACTATTCAAGACCTCTCTAATATAAGAAGCATCATGATTAAACAAAACATGTTTAACGAAAGTGATCGCCTGTCCTAAAGCAGAAGACTCTGGCAATTGTTTGGATCCAATTTCGGACTCACTTAAATTGGCAAACTTTTGTTTGAGATTGTCAATAGCATGCTGTCGCTTGTCAGAAGGAATGCGTTGCAAGGTAAATAGCACAATACCAGAGAGATATTTACCTACTTGTTCGGCATTGCCCAATTCTGCTATAGCCGCTGTTTTGATAGTCTTCTTATCCAGCTTAATCTTATGAAGCTTATTGAACTTAACTAAGGTATTTTGCAAAGCAATTTTCTCTGGTTTATGAATTTTACCCTTGGTGGCCTTATCAAATTGTTGCTTAAAGATAGCTAAAAACTCTCGAACTTGTTCTTTGGAGCCTTTTTGACGCAATTTTCGAACAATAGCGGAATAAGCAAACTCATCAATGTCGGTTAAATCAATAACTTGATCTTCGGCCCCATGATGGTCAAAATGCTTGAAATATTCCACCGCACGCAAACGTTTTTTTGCGCCCTCTTTAGAATCATAAGTCCCCATATTCTTGCCCTTTTCGGAGAGCACTCGATATTTACCATTGGGAAGCTTGCGAATTTTAGCCAGCTTAATCAGTTTATCGCACTGAACTTGATAGAAACTACTGGCCTGGAGAAGAATATCGGCGGAAGTCATTTGTGATCAATGAAGGCAGCCTTAATGTCTAATGATTCTTTACTACGAAGCATCATCTCTTCTAAAATACCTTTACCATCGATCTCGTTCAAAGCTCGGATAGCCCTCTCATTAACGAATAAGATATTGCCGAGTTGCAAATGGCGCATATGAACATAAGCACAGCTCAATATTAAACATTCTTTATAAGCCGCCACTACCTTACCACAAAAAACGGCTGGATAAGTAGTGGAAACTTGCTCGGTGGAAACGTCCTCATAAGAATCTCCCACATAAACCTCAATAAACTTATCTTTGAAGATCTCCGCTAAGAACTCTGCAAAAGTTTTTCCAGAGCCTTGTAGCTGTTTAATGGTATGGATAATTTCTTGTTCAGAGACCATGACAACCTTTTTGAGCACAACGCAAGAGAAACTCTCGATAAGCGGTATTGGCAGTTCGAAAACTAATTGGCTGATAAGATGACTGATTATTGATAAGACACTGGGTAGATATTTTAATACCTCCCAAAGATTTAGTAGCTTCACCAAAAGTTTCTGCCACCGCTTGCGACATTTGTTGCACCGCTCCAAAACATTCTTTGGCTGGACCTTGGATTTGACATTCCACTTCCACTCGTTGGCCATCGGTATGAGGATAAGCAGTGGCTAATAATTCTTCATCCAAGGCCAAACATAAAATCCGAGAGAACTCAATAGCATTAACATAATCAGAAGAGTTAATCTTGATCAAGATATTATGATTTGGCAGAGCTCGTTTATAGAGTTGCTTTAATGATCCAGAAGCAAATAATGACTTCAAGAAGCTATCAATAATTCCTTCTAAACTGGTAAATTCATTTTCATTGCTTTTAGATACTGGATGTAAATTATGTAATTTGCCAGATAGCGCCGTTTCATAGCTATTAGACTTATTGGATTGATTGAATAAGTTCTTAATACTGTTGGTGTAAGTGCTTTCATCGGCAGTGTAATAGCCACCTTTTTTTAACGCTTTAGAAAAAGCTACCGGATCAGGATGCAAAATATGTTGCCAGGCAGAAGCGTAATGACTACCGCTTAATAACTTAAGATAATCCTTGACCCCATCTTGAATGGTAGGATAAGCTCTAAATTTCTGGGTAATAGTTTTTTTGTTCCTTTGTGCGTCATAAAACCAATCAGGACCTTGCCAATAATCAAATCCATCGCCATTGGTATGAGTAATGTTGCCCACATTATAATTTTGCATACTTTGACGATGACCAGTTTCCAAGTTATTTTGGGCCAAGATCATGGAAACTTGTTCTTTGGTCGGCATTTCTCCGAATAAATCTCGCCAACCGGCAATAATGGCTTGCGCCATTTGTGGTTCGGAAATGTCGGTACGAATTCGCTCAACCTGACGATCCATTTAACCCTTCAAAACGGATTGAGCAATAGCAAATAATTCCAAAGCCACTTCGGGATCTTGCTTTTGAATTATGGAGGCATACTTGGAAATATATTTGGCGACCATCTCTGGATCTTGTTGGCTCAAGCTTTCCAATGACTGGAAGAATCGATGATGTGCTATTCTGGGCGGTTTATCGGCAGTAATCATTTGAGGTTGCGGATTGCGTTGAGTATCAGGAGCTTTTTCGATCTCTTCCAGCTCTTCGTCTTTAACCGGTGCATAAGCAGGAGTGACCAAGGGAAAAGGTTGCTCCGCTGAAGGTGGCGCTTGAACCACTGGATTGGCCCCTAATTCTGTCTTTTTAGTATTATCGACGACAGGCTGAGTGGTCGGTTGCACAGCATTAGTTGCTTTGGGTTCCGATTGCTCAATACTATCTTTGATTTTAAGAAACGGTAAAATGACATTGCTATAGTAGGTCTTGAAACCTTTATCTCCACTATCAAATCGATCGAACTCGTACTTGATTTTATTAGCGGTAGCTATATAATCATCGGGACGACGAACAGCTCGGGCAGTGGCCATTTGTTTGAGATAGGAAATGGTATTGTCCAATAATTTTTGAGCAGCTTCCACCAGTCGTGTTCCACCATCACGCAGATCGCTAGTTTGCTTGGGATATTTTTTCTCCCAAGCCATTAAGGCTCTCCCTCTTTTAGTTCCAATGTTGTAGAAGAAATCCATAATACCAGCTTGCTTGATTATCTCTTGAGCTAATTGCAGTTCAGCTTTACGATCCATATGGTCTCGAAAAGATTGTAGGTTCTTCTGGTAATTTTCTGGTAATCCTTCAAATAAGAACTTGTTGTGGATCTTATTAACATCCACAACAAACTTGCTAATATCTTGTGTAATATCAAACATCTTCTTATGAAAGTTGCCCAAATCAACAATACCAGCAATATATTCTCGACGATTAAAATTGGTGCGAGCAGACTTAACCAAATCCTTGGCAGCTAAACCATCAGGCGGTTCAGCATCGCCAATTTTTTTGCCAGTTAAAATTGCTCGAATATGATCGTCAAAATTCTTGAGAGACTTCATCACTCGATCAAATTCTGGTTTAAAGAAGCCTTCCAAATAGCTGACTGGTATATTAACTTTTTCTCGCAACTGATTAAGTACGCTTCGTTTTTGAGCAGTTTTATCCATTGTTCCTCTTTACCAAGATATGAGCTGACCAGATGCTAAATTATTGATAGTCCATCGATCAATTAAGCTGACGGTAGGCTGGGAGGAGCGCTAGGAGGAGGTAGTGGTAGAACATTACCACCGGGTATAGGAGGCGAAGGTGGCAGAGCTCCGGGCAGACCTAAATCTGGCAAACCTCCTCCAGAGGTTTCTCCTGGCACCGCTTCTTCGGGCGGGGCTTGACCTTCGGTCGGTTCTGGAATCTCATCTTCTTCATCCAAGGCCCGCAATGCATTTAAGTCCAAAGCTTCCAAAGCTGCTTTTTCTTTCTTGGCAATGGCATTTTGAATGGCTTCCTTACGAATCTTGCGAGTTTCATCTTCAAACTCCAAACCCAATGAACGATATAACGTATGTAGGGAAGCTCGCTTTTGATCATCAGTGCCTTGTGTTAGCGTCACTAAAGTATTGATGTAATCACCAGCATCAAATAATGACATGTGGTTCCAATCAATCTCTGGCACAATCAACTGCTTCTCTCCTCCCGAATAATCATAGAAACCTTGAATCTTGGAAATGGGAGCAAAGATTTTGTTCTTAAGCCAATGCGACATCATGTTTCGGAATTGCATGTAGCGCTGACGAAGAACATCCAGGGCGACCCCGCCGTTGGCATAGGTAGTATCGCTACCTCCGTCTAACATCACCTGTGGCACAAAAAGTCCGATCATAATTTCTTTAATGATTTGAGTGATGTCGCCAGAGGTATCGAAAATACCAGCGCCGAAGCCAATGTTTTGAATATCAACGCCTTCATGGGTAAAAATTTTAAAATGCTTGTTGGCTTCCGCAGATTCGAAGGTAGCTCGCCAGGCTTCTAAGTCCGCATGCGTGGGCTTATAATCCGCCGAGCCAATTTTTACGACTGTTAATGGATTAATTAGCGAATCCGCCTGCACAAACTTGGACTCGCGTAATTTATCGAATAACATTAACTGTCGAAAAATGCACACTGGCAAGCCTGTACCTCTGATTTCGTACGGGCTTATTCTCCTGGCCAAATGCGATACATTAAAGTTATCTAACGGAATATTCTCGCCACGCCGAACAGAATCAATAATTTGCTGATTGAGTTGTTTCTTTTGTTCAATATCAGCAGGTCGATTGCCAGTAATGATCTTTTTCAAGTTATCATCTGGTCGCAACATAATAACTGGTTCCGAAGCTACCACTGTACGCTTGACAATCATGTAGTCTGGATTTTGGATATGTAAACGATTCCATTTTCCTTTACTCTCATCCAATTCAGCAAAAACAAAGGCTTCTCCCAATAGCCAATATTCCTGCGCAATCTGGACACAAATATTCATCAAGTCAATCTCTTCGATCATATCATCAAAGAACTTTTCAATGTCTTTATTTGGACATTTAATAGACAACTTGCTAATTGGATAAGTGCTATGTAAACTAATAGCATTATGAACAAATGGATTAAGCGCAAAAAAAGATCGACACCAAGCATTGATGGTGGCCCGATCGCGTGGTAAGCTTAAGTTGCTATTGAGCCATAATGGAGAATAAACTTCCGGTGCTTGCATCACGGTATCACCAGCGCCACCCCCATAACCACCCGAGGACATTTGCGCTTGTTTCCTAATGCCAGTAGAAGCTAATACTCGACCTACTGCTGTCTCAGTATCTCCAAGAGATCGTGAAGAAGATCCATCTCGAAATAACCCTTGCTCTACTTCTGAAGCCAAGATTTGTCGTCTCTCATCTGAAACGCTTTTGGCCATAATTGCGCTGACTCGAGGAGTAGAATCTCGATTCTGCATAAATCGTGAGGAGTATGAATCATAATCCCCTAAACCTGATTTTTTCAATGCCATGTAATCCTTGCTGATAATACGCCATTATACATAGGTATTATATCAAGCAGATTGTGAATTACCTCGACCTTAAGGTCGAGGCTTCTGAAACAGTTTGATCTGTCGCATAGCTCATTCCGAGCTGTTTGATATTGATAGCGGCATTTTGATCTCTATCGATGGCGAGCCCGCAGGG
>Ga0182024_10019503_pt1 | contig 12490 bp, 10 predicted proteins | sample P32metaG_FD_120480 | JGI IMG/M metagenome (GOLD analysis project Ga0182024, IMG submission 120480) | Permafrost microbial communities from Stordalen Mire, Sweden - P3-2 metaG (Illumina Assembly) | ecosystem: Environmental > Terrestrial > Soil > Wetlands > Permafrost | place: Sweden: Stordalen... | reverse complement strand
AGGGCATTGTATTGACGCTCTGCAAAGCTTAATTCCACTTCGAGTTCAAGGGAAAGAGCCTCGTAGTGGCTATTGACCGCTTACTCGTCAGCGACGAATTACCAATCGTCACCGAGTCCTATCGGTCTTCTCTCCCGCAGGCAAATAGTTAGTTAGTGGCGTCCGGGAATAACGGCGGCCATGAGACGAGTGCTATAGCGAAGAGCTACGCCGCGAGCGCCACCGAGCCAACCGTATAGGACGGTCTTCCGGTCTTTGGTAAAAATCAGTAGGGGCGGCTCCTTAGAGCCGCCCCTACTATTTCATCAATGTATCACGCGCGAATCAGGCGTGGCCGTTGCGCAGGAGCTTGCCCGGCGTCGCCCCGGTGCAATTGCCCTCGCTAAAGGTCTCCACCCCATTAACGATAATCGAGCGGTAACCCTTCGGACGCTGCACCCGGCGCCATTCACCGCCCGGCAGATCGTGCACGATTTCGCCGACCCATTCCGGCTCGATACCGAGGCCGTTGAGGTCGTACACCACGACGTCCGCTGCCGCGCCTTCGCGAAGCACGCCGCGATCACGGAAACCGGCCGCATGTGCGGGCAGCGCGGACATGCGGTAGTGCGCCTCTTCGAGCGTAATTCGTTGTTCGTCGCGCACCATCCAGCGCAGGAAGTCGGTCGTGAAGGCGCCGCCGGTGAAGAATTTGGTGTGGGCGCCGCCGTCGGAAACACCCGGAAAAGTGAACTGCGAAGTGTTGATGATCTCCGCCATGAATTCGGGGTTGAAGCCGCGATTGGGGCCCAGAAACTCGGCTTTCAGATCGGTTGCCACAGCGAGGTCGAGCATCACAGTGATCGGATGCCGGCCCTCTTCCAGCCCGATTTGGCCGAGCGACTTGCCAACGTATTTTTCGAGCGGCTCAAGATTCTCCACCCACTGGACCACGAGATGCTTGGGGTGCCCGCCGACTCCACCCTGGATCACCTTGAAGTTGGCGTCGGCATTGTCATTAGCCTTGATCACCGCCGCTCGCAGCTCAGGATTCTTCATTTTGGCGAGCTTTTCTTCCTTGGTGCCGGTCGTCAGCTCGCGCCATTCAGGCAGCGTGTCGTAAAGATTCCAGTCTTCGAGCGAGAAGGCGAAACCGCTGCGGAGGGTCGCGCCCTGACCGAAAATTGAACGGCCCTTGGCGCGGTTGCGCTCGATCCAGCGGAGGCTACGGCGATGAATCTCAGGATTATTGCGAGCCGGCGCTACCGCCTGGAAGAGGATCGGACGACGCGCTTCGTCGGCCAGCCGCTCGACAAAATCCAGATCGTGGCGCGCGTCGCCGGTGCCTTGCGTGATCTCCATGAAGCCTTCGTCACGCTTGCGCAGCACGCGCGCGAGATTGAAAATATCCTCGTCGCACATGGTGTCGGTGACCATCGGCGAACCGTCGAAGTCAGCCTGCGCCGAATTGGGACCGAGCCGCTGAATCGAAAATCCGCAAAGACCGGCATCCATGCCTTCGTCGAGCAGCCGTGCCATCTCGACGCGTTCCGCCTCAGTCGCCGGACGGGTCTTTGCCGCCTCTAGCCCCATCACGTAGGTCATCAGCGAGGCCGTGGGCATGTACTGGATGCAGTTGATGCCCTTGGGGGAGCGGTCGAGCGAATCCATGTACTCAGGAATCGTTTCCCAGTCCCAGTTCATGCCCGCCTTCATCGAAGCATACGGGATCGCCTCGGTGCGCGTCATTGTGAGCATCGAGCGATCGCGGAATTCCGGTTTGCAGGGCGCGAAGCCGAAACCGCAATTGCCGAGCACCAACGAGGTGACGCCATGCCATCCCGAAATGGTGCAGTAGGGATCCCAGCGAATCTGCGCGTCGTAGTGGGTGTGCAGATCGACGAAGCCGGGCGCGACGATCAGCCCATTCGCATCGATCACTTTCTTGGCGAAGCCCGTGGCACGTCCGCCAAGTTGTACGACTCTGCCGTCTTTGATCCAGACGTCACCGCGATAGCGAGGTACGCGCGTGCCGTCGACGATCGTTCCGCCTTTGATTTGAATATCGAAATCAGCCATTTCGGTTTCCCCAATTGCGTTGATGGACTATGCGGTCCCTGACGATTGCGAATCTTGCGCTCTCAACTCAGCTTACTTTATTCCAGTAATTTCCAAGTGCAAGAGTAACGCGCCTGACGGGCGGGCGGTTCTGGCGCGCCGATTTGGGGATAGCGCGCTTACTCGTTGACGAGGGTCTCATTGATAATCGTCGCAAGACCGATTTGCCGCTGGGCCCAATCGAACGTGTGGTCCCAAAGGCTAGCCTGAGACCGTAGTGCGGCCGGTCAAGCAGTTTGAGGTTTTGTCGGGCGTAGCGCATCTTTAACCACAGGGAAGTCTGAAACCTCGTGAGGTTTCAGTGTCTGAAAAAACTAAAGGTTTTGCGTTCTTGAACCACCCTCCTTTTTGGGCTGATCGTGCAAAGGCCGGCGGTCTGGCGTATATCTCGAAACTAATCGAGAATGCGGGTAGAGAGCACACCATCCCGCCTTTGCGGTACACAACGGAGATCACATGCGCTTTGGCTTTTTTGACCAACTTCCGCGGGCGGATTGGCAGTCGGAGAGCCGACGTTACCAGGACATCCTTGCGCAAATCGAGTTGGGCGACGAGCTCGGATTCGACACTGCGTGGTTGGGTGAACTGCACTTCGTCCCCAGCTTCTCCTGTCTGGCTTCGCCGCTAATGATCCTCGCGGCTGCGGCTCAGCGTACCAAGCGTATCCGGCTCGGTACCGCGGTCACGCTCTTGCCTCTGCACAATCCGGTGAAAATGGCCGAGGATGCGGCGACGCTCGACGTTCTCAGTAATGGACGCCTCGAGTTCGGCGTCGGGAGAGGCGCCGCCCCGGTCTACTTCGCGGGCTACAATGTCCCACAGGAAGAGAGCCGTGAGCGATTCGAGGAATCACTCGAAATTATCTTAAAAGCTTGGACTAGCGATCGCCTATCGTACGAAGGCAAGTACTTTCGCGTGCAGGATGTCCGGCTGACTCCCCAGCCGGTGCAGAAACCTCATCCACCGATCCGCATTGCCGCCAACAGCCCGGACACCTTTGTGATAGCCGGACAACTCGGCCTGCCAATTTTTGCATCGCCTCTGATCAACCCGCCGGACAAACTGCGCGAGTATTTGAATGTGCATCGAGCGGCCCTCAAAACCGGGGCGAAGCAAGACGTCGCACTGGCCTTTCCCGTCCATGTCGCGGACAGTCGAGCGCAAGCGCAAAAGGAATGTGAAGCCAGCCTGATGCACTTTTTCAGTATGGTAGGCGAACTCATCAAACCTCCAGCTAACGACCCGGTCAAAAGTTACGAGGCCTACCAACAGGTCGAGGAGCGGCTGAAGCAGGTGACCTACGACGGGATCGATCGAAACGTCGGAATCTTCGGCGATCCGGATTACTGCGTCGAGCGGATCCAGGCTCTCCGTGAGGAACTTCCGATGGAAGAATTCATTGCATACTTCAATCAGGGTGGGCTGATTGACCACGCAACCGTCAGGCGTTCGATGGAACGGTTTGCCCGGGAAGTGATTCCGCGGTGCAAATGAGCAGCGCAGAAAAACCTTCGCGATCTGCCTTAAAGGAGATGTGTTGCGTCAACTCACTTCATTTCCGTCGCTACACGAACAACCGCCCTTGCGCAGATTCCTCTCCCGCTGCCTATTCTGCCTCACCCTAGAGACACGATTTTCAAGCTCGTGAAAGTACAAAGCATGCTCTGGCGAGACAAATTGAGCAAAGAGACCGAGAAAGTTATCAAGCAAATCGAAGAGGCACCGGATTAAACATGGAACTTCAATTCCTAAACAGCTTAACACACATTCTATGAAAGACTTCACCTTCTCGAAGATGGAACCAAGCGAAAGCAGAGAATCTGAGGAGACGAGTTGGCCGCTCGTGACGAGGGAGATGGCACCCTCTACGAACACGTCCATGCCGCTTTTCCGGATTGCTTGGTTAAGCTGGGTACGTCCATCCGCAGATAGACGATCGTAGATATTCGAAAGCTCGCCTTGTGCGCCATGCCATGAATTCACCATAGCATCTTTCTGCAATCGCATTACCAGTCTGCTATCCGCTCCTTCGCAATGAGTGATTACCTGATCGCCCCACTTCGTGATAAAATCGCCGAAGTTATGCAAAAACTGCTTGAATTCATCGCTGCCATCTTCTGGCTTGGAACTAATTTCAGCTTCGGCCATGATCGAATCCCCCAGTAGTAGTGATCGGCGCTCGGTGACGGGTCCAATTTGAATGTTATGTTAGTGCACGCGAGGCGTCGACGCCAGGTGGCGCTCTGATCGCTTTCGCGATGATTCCAGTTGCGCCGATTCACAGCCGCTTGGCGGGGTTTTCCAGTCTAAGAGGCTTAGGATGCCAGCCATTCCTCCTGAGCAAATCGTCGCAGCCATCACGAACGCTATCAACGAATCCGGTTATGCGGGATTAAAGGAGGGATATCATGAGTGCTTACACAATCATTGACGCCGATACCCATGTGACCGAAACGCCGGATCTGTGGACCAGCCGCGCGCCTGCTCGCATGCGTGACCTCACCTTCCGCTACGAAGCAGGCGGCGGCGCGGAAAGCCGTTAGTGTCTCAGTTTGAATTTCGGCAACCGCCCTGATCACACATTTCGCTCACGTTTGACCCAAGCGCTGACTCAGTCGTCGCTTAATCGCTGGCCATTCCCCCGCCACCATCGAATAGCGGGTAGTGGGCGGTTCTTGGGCGCGTCAAATTGTGACCAGCGCGCTTACTCGGTCAGGGAGGGTCTCGTCGATAATCGTCGCAAGACCGATTTGCCTATTGGCCCAACGGAAAGTGCGATCCCAAGGCCAACCTAGACCGTTGCGCTGCTGGTCACTCACCATGAAGTTTTTGCAGGGCGCAGCCCGCATCTTTAACCAAAGGGAAGTCTGAAACCTCGTGAGGTTTCAGTGTGTCTGAAAAAACTCAAGGTTTTGCGTTCTTGAAACCACCCTCCTTTTTCTTTCCTGATCGGCGCTTTTGAATCTGAACCGCCCGCTACCAGTTGCCGCTACCATATGGCATTCCAAGATCCATTTTCTCGAAGCACAGGCCGCTTTCCGATACCGTCTCAGGTATAGTTGTCCCGAGGGTCAACCGCACATCTATGGACCCAGCTAAGAATTTTCCACTTCACTGGCTGCTATTTGCCGCTTGGTTTACGGGGTTGCTGGCACTCTTGGGACAGTTTCTTCTTCCTGAACCCTATCGGTCGGAACTGCACCTCGACACTGGAACAATTTGGTCCGTGCCGATCGTCCTGATCGTCGTCTTCTGCTTTATTCTCTGGCTCCCTGCTCGCCGATCTGCGCAAACCAAGGTCCACATTCCTGATTCGCTGAAGCATGAGCCAAAGGACTGGGAATAGATTTCAACCGGTTCATTAAGCTGAGTTCTCGGCCTCTGACTACCGTGCTTAATCTTTCACGGAGGGTCTCATCGATAATCGTCGCAAGACCGATTGCCTCGAGGGCCAATCGAAAGTGCAGGCCCTATCGCCAACCCAGGACGTTGGGGTCGCTCGTAATCGTTTAGCAAAACTCAACCGCTCGCCCTATTATTTCGGCAGGAGTCAGCCGGTATTCGAGCGACGCGAACAGTCCGAAAAACAGGTCGCGACTGTTGGGCTGCTCGTCAGTCAGTGAAAAAAGCCCGCATCTTAACCCAGCGGGAAGCTTGAAACCTGGGTGAGGTTTCATTATCTGAAAAAACTAAAGGTTCTGAATTCTTGAACCAATCTCATTTTTCTTTTCCAAACCGCCCACTATCCGCAATTGCGCCTCGGCCCACAGGCCGATACTCTCGATCTCGATGTTCCCGAAACGGCCGCCCGGCGTACTGAATCTGATCTTCGACGCCGACGACACCCTCTGGGATTCCAACATCCATTTTCTCGAAGCCGAGACTGCCTTCGTCGGTTTGCTGGCGGATGCGGGCCTCCGCGACCATCGCGAAATCCGCGCCGCGATGAGGCGGCACGAACTCCGCATTATCGAGAGCCACGGTTATGGCCGGCGCCCGTACATGATCGCCCTGCATCGAGTGGTCGTCGAAGTGGCGCCGCCGCATCATCTTGAAAATCTGCGCGCCGAAGTCGATCGCATCGGCGAGCGTCTGATCGACCGGCATTGCGAATTGCTGCCAGGTGTTGCGCCGACGCTTCGCGAACTTGCGCGGCGTCATCGCCTGCTGCTCTTCACCAAGGGCGACCCGCGCGAACAACTGCGCAAGCTCGATCGGTCGGGCCTGCGGCCGCTCTTCACTCGCATCGGCGTGCCGGTGGAAAAAGACCCCGGCACCTACCGGCTCCTGATCGCACAAGCCGATTTGGATCCGCAGCGCACCTTCATGATCGGCAACAGTCCAAGGTCGGACATCAATCCGGCGCTGAAAGCCGGCTTGAGCGCGGTTTTCATCGCCCATCCTCATACTTGGGAACTCGAGCACGAGGAAATCGATCACTCCAACGCACGGGTGATAACGATTGCCGCCTTCCCCCGTCTACTAGATGTGTTCTAGACTGGTCAGGTCGATGGCAACAGCAAAACTTAAGCTCGCCGGCGAACCGTCCGAACTCCGGCGGCCTCCGCAAAAACCGAAACACGTGCGCAAACCGCCGATCGCGCTCCGTCCCCTCCATCGGATCTGGCGGCGGACCATCGACGACGTCGAAGTGGTTCCCGTGGCATTGCCCGTGCGGCAATTGCCGGCGGCCCTCGCCGGCCTCGTCGCCTGCCAGATCAGCGACTTCCATGTCGATCGTGAAGAGGACTTGGCGCGTCTCCAAAAGGCGGTCGAAACTATCAACCGCCAGCGTCCCGATTTCGTTTTCCTGACCGGCGACTATTTCTCCGGACCCGACACGATGCGCCGCTATATCGACGATTTCCGTCGTGCGCTCGCAAATCTGACGCCGAAATTTGGAGTGTTCTCGATCGCCGGCAATCACGACCATTGGTCGTCGTTCGGGATGATCTCAGAGGCCTTGCGCGCGGCCGGCGCGCGCGTGTTGGCCAACCAGCACGAGCGGCTCAACATCAACGGCGAAAATCTCGTCATCGTCGGCATCGACGATCTGTGGTCGCGGCGCGCCGAGCCGTCGCGCGCCTTTAATGGAGTGCAGCCTGACGAATGCACCATCGTGCTCGCGCACAATCCCGACACTGCCCTCTATACCCATCATCTCTCGCCTGGCGTCATGTTGTCGGGACATACGCACGGCGGGGTCGTGCGGATTCCCTATTACGGCTCGCTGATTAGATCGATCCTGCGTATCGGCCCCGACTTTTACGCCGGACTCAATCGCTACGGCAATTTCTACATCTATACGAATCGTGGACTCGGCACATTCTGGATGCGCATACGGATCAATTGCCGTCCAGAAATCTCGCGTTTCAGCCTGGTTGCGCTTCCCGATACCGTCCATCGCGACGTTCCTCCGGCCCGGCCAACAAGGCGCCGTCGTCCGCGTCACGCCTGATTACTCAGCACTAGCCCCTCGCTCTCCGTCAGCAAATAGATTCTATTATCAGTTGTACCGGCGATAGGATGTAGGGTGGTCTGCTCGGTATTGACGGCGGCTTCCCATGACGGAAAACAATCGGAACGATCGGACCGTGCGCATTGTCGCGGTGGCCGGAGGCTCCGGATTTATCGGCCGCGCAATCGTGCGCCGGCTCGCGGGAATACCAGGTCTGCGAATTCGCGTCTTGACCCGCAACCCGGAAAAAGCACGGGCGCGCTTCGCCAGCGTCGAGACCATCGAATTCGTCGCCGCGGACGTGGGCCATCCCTCGTCGCTGCCGGCCGCAATCGCGGGCGCTGACGCGATCGTTAATGCGGTCCAGTTCGACGGCTATCCGGTTGAAAATCCGGCGCGTGGCCTGACCTTCAATCGCATCGACTATGGCGGTACGGTCGCGCTGATCGCAGCGGCGAAAGCAGCCGGCGTCCCTGACTTCATCTACATCAGTGGAGCTGCCGCCGACGAGCGATCGCCCAATCCGGCCTTTCGCGCCAAGGGTCGCGCCGAGCGCGCGCTGCGGGTTTCCGGTCTCGCGTATACGATTTTGCGTCCGTCGCTGGTTTATGGGCCGGAGGATCGAGTGGTCAACGGACTCGCCTGGGCTTTGCGCATGACACCGGTGATGGTCGTGCCGGGTACTGGCCGGCAACAACTGCAGCCGCTCTTCGTTGACGACCTCGCTGCCTGCGTAGCGCTTGCGATTGGCGGTCGTGGGCGCAACGGAATCTTCCAGATCGGCGGCCCCGACGCGATGGCGTTCGACGACTTGGTGCGGCTCGTCATGGAGATAACTGGACGCCGGCGGCCGATTGTCCATCTGCCCGAGGCTTTGCTGCTGGCCGCCGGAGCAGTCGCAGAAAAGCTTCCCGGTGCGCTCTTTTCGCGCGACGCAGTCGCGTTTCTCGTCGCCGATAACGACTGCGATATCAAGCCGCTGACCGCCGAGTTCGGCCTCACGTTAACCCCTGCGCGCGACGGCCTCGCCTACCTCGCCCGTCGCTGATCCGCCGCCCGCCGGCCGCACCTACCTCGCTCGCCGCTAACCCACTTAATGTTGGCCGCCTCTCGCCTCGCTGACGGCTGATGCACGTCCGTCTCGCCTGCTTCGCCGCAAGCGCCTCACCTGGCCTCTCCCCCAGGATGCGGCAACCTTCTCATCTTTTTCGCGCTGACTCCCAATTCCTGGCCGCGTATCGTCGCCTGCCCGCGCATTGTCTAACCTGTTTGGAGGTTAAAGTATTGCAGTTTTCTGACAAAAGAGCCTTGGATGCTCTAACGATGGTTAAGCCCGTGTACGCTAGACTAAACGCCAGCCCGAGCCCTGATGGCCAAAGTTAAAGAACCGCGGGTGAAGGATTTCAGCGAGGATCTCCAGCGACTCGACGATGCGCGGCCCCGGCCGATTGAAATACTGATTCCCGTCGCCCACATAGACGCGGCGATCACGCACCGCCTTGAGCCCGGCCCATTCGGGACGCGCGGTGAGCACCGGCAATTCGACCGCCGTGCGATCCATGTTGAAGCCACACGGCGCGATCAGGATCACGTCGGGATCGGCGGCTGCGAGTTCCTCGAACTTCATCCATGGCGAATGCTCGCCGGCCTTGCCGAACAGATTCACTCCGCCCGCCATCGCGATCAGCTCCGGCATCCAGTTACCCGCCGCCATCAGCGGATCGATCCATTCGATACAGGCGAGACGCGGGCGCGACGTGGCGGAGGTTGCGCGTTTCTCGATCGCCGCAATTCGTTGCCGGAGGCGCCCGACGATTTCAATACCGTGGTCGGTCACGCCGAGCTCTGCCGCAACGTGCTCCATGTCGGCGAAAACATCGCGCAGCCCATAGGGCGCCAGCGAGACGATCTTCGGCTGCGCTCCGGTGCATTGCGCGACCGCGTCCTCGACCTCGTGCATGCTGACGGCGCAGACGTCGCATTGCGACTGCGTCACGATAAAGTCGGGCTTCAAATCGCGCAGCCGGTCGGCATCAACGCGATAGACTGCGAGTGCCTCGGACAAAATTGTTTTGACCCGCTGATCGACTTCGGCGCTGGTACCTTCGGGATTGAATTTGGGACTGGTCAACGAAGGCAGGCGCGTGACGGAATGCGGGAAGTCGCATTCATGCGAACGCCCGACGATTTGATCTTCGAAGCCGAGCGCGCACACGATTTCAGTTGCGCTCGGCAGCAGCGAGACGATTCGATACACGGCGGTTCTCCCAGGCCGGCCCCACGATCCGGCACGTCCTTAGGTTATCCGCGCGTGAAGACGCCGCAAAGCACGCTCGACGATGGAGGTGCGATCCCGAATCGTTATCCACGCGGCTCGCATCAGCGCAGCGAAATACTGGTGGGATGGAATGTCGCAGGCAACGCATCATCGTTGGGACCGCTTCGACGGAACCTATCGCCGGGACTCGAGGCTGTTGCTCGCGCGGGCGCCAGTGCTATACCGGCGTCATGATGCAAACCCCATCCAGCGCCGGGCGCTTGGCGATCTCCGGCGAGGCCCAACGATGATTCACGTCCATTATTTCATTACCCGCAAGTCCACGCTCGACGACGCCGAGTTCCATCGCTACTGGCGCGAAACGCACGGCCCGATCGCTGCGCGCGTCAGCCAGAGCAAGCGCTACCTGCAGAGCCATCGAATTCCGTACCCCGACACCAATTCGCCATACGACGGCGAGGCTGAGGTGCTGATCGATAACCTGGAGGCGCTGGCGACCCTGCGCACGAGCCGCGGGTATCTCGACGGCGCGCTGGCGGACGAGCGCAACTTTATCGATCTCAAACGCGTCGAATGGATGGCCACGCGCGATCACGTGATGGTCGACGGGCCGACCGGCGGTACGCTGGTGAAGGGCGTATGGCAGCTCAAGCGCAAGCCGGGAATGTCGCTCGACGAGTTTCGCAAATACTGGATCGAGGTACACGGTCCGATCGTGACGAAACTGCCGGGGCTAACGCGCTACGTGCAATCGCATCTGATCGACGAGGCCTACCTTTATGCGGAGCCGCGGCACGACGGCGTGGCGCAGGTCTGGTTCGAGAGCGTCGATGCGATGCGCGCGGCATTCGCCTCGCCGGCGGGCGCAGCCGGGCTGGGCGATGGAGAAAAATTCATCGACGCGGCGACAACCAGGACTTTCGTTGCGAATGAACATATCGTGGTCGCGTCGCGTTAGCGGCGCGGGAAAAATCATTCGTTAGAGGTTGCAAATGGCAGGACTGCTCAATGGGAAGGTAACGCTTGTCACCGGCGCAGCGTCGGGAATCGGCCGGGCCGCGGCGATCGCGTTTGCGCGCGAAGGCGCAAAAGTGCTGGTCGCGGATATGATCGAGGACGCCGGCCGTGAGACGGTCAAGCTGGTCAACGACGCGGGCGGCGAAGCGGCGTTCTTCAAATGCGATGTCGCACGTGCGGCAGACGCGGCGGCGCTGGTGGCCATCGCGGTGAAGACCTTCGGACGGCTCGACGGCGCTTTCAACAACGCGGGCGTGGCCGGCAAGATCGCACGGACCGCGGATGATACCGAGGAGAATTTCGACCACATCATGGCGGTCAATCTCCGCGGCGTCTGGCTCTGTATGAAGTACGAGATTCAGCAGATGGTGAAGCAGGGACAGCGCGGCGCGATCGTCAATACGGCCTCTGCCGCAGGACTGGTTGGCTCGCACGGGATGCCCGCGTACACGGCCTCGAAGCACGGCGTAATCGGACTTACCAAGACCGCCGCGCTCGAATATGCGCGCATCGCAATCCGCGTCAACGCGGTCTGTCCGGGCGTGATCGACACCGCGATGGTGGCCGGAATGGTCTCGGCGAATCCACGGCTCAAGGACAGGTTGGTTGGCGTCGAGCCAATCGCGCGGATGGGCAAGCCGTCGGAAATCGCGGAGGCGGTGACGTGGCTGCTCTCGGACGCAGCGTCGTTCGTGACCGGCGCCGCAATCCCGGTCGACGGCGGCTTGATCGCGCAATAGCGCGCTAGTGCGTCCAACTTTCGCGCGAGATAGGTTTTTACTTTCGCGCCGAAATGTCGGATAAGATTGATTCAAGTCACCAACAATTCGAACGGCGGGAAGGGCGACGCGCATTCAGGCGCCGTTTCCCGACCAGGAGAGGCAACATATGTCATACGATTTGATCATTCGTGACGGCACCGTCGTCGACGGCTCCGGGCTGCCGCGTTATCGCGCTGACGTCGCGATCGCGGACGGCCGGATCGCCGCGATCGGCAAAATCAACGGCTCGGCGAAAGAGACTATCGACGCCGAAGGGCACATCGTCTCACCCGGCTTCATCGATGGCCATACCCACATGGACGCGCAGATTTTCTGGGACGCGCTCGGCACCTGCTCGTGCTGGCACGGCGTCACCACCGTGGTGATGGGCAACTGCGGCTTTTCGCTCGCCCCGTGTGCGGAGAAAGACCGGCAGCGCGTGATTCGCAACCTCGAGCGCGCCGAAGATATCTCGCCCAAAGCGATGGAAGCCGGGATCAAATGGTCGTGGGATACCTTCCCACAATATCTCGACACTATCGACCGGCTGCCTAAAGGGATCAACTACACCGCCTACATGGGTCATTCGGCGCTGCGCACCTACGTGATGGGCGAACGGGCCTTCACCGACGAAGCGACCTCGGAGGACCTCGCCGCGATGAAGCGCGAATTGCGTGGTGCGATCAAAGCAGGTGCGGCGGGTTTCAGTACTTCACGCAACCGCAATCATGAAACCCCCGACAGCAGGCCGGTCGCGAGCCGTCTCGCCAACTGGGATGAGGTCCGCGAGTTGGTGGGCGTGATGGGCGATCTCGGCGCTGGAGTTTTCGAGCTAGCGCAGGAGGATATCGAGCGCGACCCCGATCGCATGCGCGATTT
>Ga0182024_10019502_pt1 | contig 12490 bp, 11 predicted proteins | sample P32metaG_FD_120480 | JGI IMG/M metagenome (GOLD analysis project Ga0182024, IMG submission 120480) | Permafrost microbial communities from Stordalen Mire, Sweden - P3-2 metaG (Illumina Assembly) | ecosystem: Environmental > Terrestrial > Soil > Wetlands > Permafrost | place: Sweden: Stordalen... | reverse complement strand
GATTGACGGCCCGGAGCCTTATTATTCCTCCATTCGAAGGCGCCCACTTAGACACTTGGTGGAATGCCTCGATTATGTGAGAGGAAAAATTCTGCTGGGGATAAACACGGTTGTGAATCTGCAAACACTTCCGCGGCTCGGTGAGATGGCCGCGATCGTTAAGCGGCTTGGCGCGATAGATTGGTTATTGCTTCCGGAAGTGCGCGACGGCGAGTTCGTGTTCACCGATTCGGAATGGAAGCTGCTGGATAAATGGATCACGGAAGTACGGTCCGAAATTGACGTGCGGGTTTCGACGGAAGCCGCTGAATATCTGAAATGTCCAGTTCTGATCGAGAATCAAATCGAGGACTATGCACACATCTCCGCAGATGGATATCTGCGTCGCTGTTCCTACGTGAGGGGCGGAATCGCGCTTCAGGGATCGACGATTACCACAGCCCTGCGCGATCTAAGAAATAGCGCATAGGCCCACCCTTCTTGGCAACGCAACCGGGCCGATGGGTGTCTACCGCGTCAAGTCGCGGAAGCCAGGAAATAGTTGGCTATGCGGGAACCAGTTGCTCCTCATCCTGGTGTTCAAGCGCATGGTTCCAGAAGGTGCTCGAATCATTACTCGTGCGAACCCCAAGTTCCGCGGTGCGACCTCCGGGATTCCTTACCCACATAATTGTAAATTCTTCTGAAGTGAGATGTCGTTCCAGCAGGACGTGGTCGCCCATTCGAAATTTGCCGGACACATCTTTCAAGTGTGCTCTGCGGCGGCTGATATTTACGACTGTAACGTTCTGATCCACGGCATGGCCCTCGGCATCGGTTGCCTTCAGCCTGACACTGAGATTCATATCCATGCGCGGTTCGATCCGCTCGATCTTGAATTGTCGTACCAGGTTCGCAAGCTGTTTCGCGATGGCGGCCAGATCCTGGGCCGCTTTTTGTGATTCCCGTGCGCGTTGCAACGTGCTTTCGGCGGCCTGCGCCACACTTCCGATACTTTCGGAGATTTCTCCGGCTGCGCCGGCAGCCTCGCTGGCATTCCGAGTCATCTCCGTGGTCATTCCGCCCTGCGCTTGCACGGCCGAGGCTATCGTGGAGGAGATGTCGTTAATGTTGTGGATCACTCCGCCGACTGTTCCGATGGCGGAGACGGCCTCGTTGGTGTCGGTATGAATCGTCTCGATCTTCCGACTGATGTCTTCGGTGGCGAGAGCGGTTTGTTTGGCGAGTTCGTCCACTTCTTTCGCGACGACCGCGAAGCCTTTTCCGGCGTTACCGGCGCGCGCGGCTTCAATGGTGGCATTGAGGGCGAGTAAATTAGTTTGCTTGGCAATCGAGGTGATCATTTTGATCACGGTTCCAATTTCGGCACCGGATTGTCCAAGTTTGGCGATGGTTGCATTCGCAGTCTGCGCTGCGCCCACCGCTGTCGACGCGACATTCGCGGCTTGCTGAGCGTTTTCGGCGATGCTGTGATAGTGGTGGTCATTTCCCTGGCGCCCACCGAGAGCTTGGTGAGACTGTCAGTGACCTGCTGGGTGGCCAGCGAGGCTGAGTTCGACTGTACTGCGGTGCGTCCGGAGTTGGTTGTGATGAGTTCGCTCGCCTGCAAGAGTTGCTCGCTGGCAGCGGCCAATTTGTGGGTCTCAGCGACGATTCCGCGAAGGATGTCCTGAAGCTTGTCCATGAAGAGATTGAAGAGCCGCCCCACTTCGCCTAGTTCGTTGCTCTCGAAGCCCCCTGCCATTTCCAACCGCTTGGTGACATCGCCCTCGCCTTCGGCGATATCATGGATCATCTGGATCAGCCGATTCAGCGAATGCGAGATCGACCCGACCAACCGCACGCTCCCGATTGACAGGATGAGAAGGCAGGCGCCGCAAATGATGAAGATACCGGCCGTGGCGCCCAAGGTAGTTCTTTTTGCTCCGAGTTCGGCTCCCTTCACGTTCTTCGTGAGTTCCTCGCTGGTCTCGTCCATCTTGCCCTGCAGTTCCTTGTAAAGTTGCAGGAAGGGTCCCAGCAATGGTCCCGCATCGGCAGGCTTACGGATCATTACATCGGTCAGATTCTCCGCGGCGGTTTCGTAGCGATCGCTCAGTTGCTTTTCGTCATCCAGCATCGACCGGCTCTTATTCTCAATAGCCATTCCCCGGGCTGCCGCGATACGCGCCTTTAGCAGTTGCATGTGCTGTTTCAATTCTTCCACCGCGCTCTGCTGGTCGTCCCCTTTCTCCGTGTACACGGCGGTAATATCGCGCCTCGTGGAATCGTTATAGGCGCCGGCCTCCGCATGGGTGCGAATGGCCTCTCCGGCTCTGGCGACTTGCGATGTGGATTTGTTTAGAACCGTAACTCCCCAAAATCCGGTGACGCTCACGGCCAAGACGAACGCGAGAGCAGTCAGGGTGATGCGCCATAACTGAAATTTGATCGTTTTTCGCATGTGGGTATGATCCGGTCCGCGATTCCAGGCGCTTTTCAAAGGTGCGCCTCTTCGACAAGAGTTCGCCGCGTTACTGAATCCTTAGGGGACCTTCAAAACCACCTTTACTGAATTGTCCGCGTCTTGCGCTTTAACGTATCCAATCGCTTCCGGGTTTGCAGCGACGAGTTGCCTGATCTCCGCAACCGAAGAGGCATCCTTTGGTGGAGCGGAGACCGCTCCGGTAAAGGCGGCTTGTAAGAAATACTTGGCGTATTCGGTCTCGCTCATTTTGAAGACGCTCTTTAGAATGGTGGTCCGCTCTGCCGACCCCGGCGCCGCCATGATCACGAAGATGTGCTTTCCGTTCGGCCAGGTGCTCTTGTCGCCTGTGAAGATCCGGTGGAGATCTCCGGCCGAAAGACTTGAGATATTGTTCGAAGGATTGACGATGACGGCAACCTGCTCCTGGGCAGTTGCAGAGAGTGAACATGAGCACAACATGACAAGCAGCCCCAAAGCATACGATCCCAATACGACGCGGTGACGCTTCATATGCGCTCCCATGTGACTTGGCTATCCCGCCCGTTCATCCGCAATCCGGATGACGGTACCTCGTATCTCCCAACCGTTGCGTATAACGGATCGATCACGCCGCCCACAAAGGGAGCGCTCCACAGATGCTGGCCAGGAGAACCAGGCATATCCGGACGCGGAAGCGCTCTTCCAGGCGATGCGGCCCCAAAACCTCGCGCAGCTTGAAATTCCTGAATCCTCCCGCTGGCCTTCATCTTGGAACAGCGATGTCGATCGAGTTCGGAACGAGTTAGCGAGTCGATGTAGGGCATTTGCGATACCAAAGCGCGAATCCGGGCCCAGATTTATAACGTGATTCTTTTCTTGGGCTCGCACGCTCCACAAGGTTCGAATGGAAACTTTGGATCGGGTCGGAGTTTCAATTCGGGAAGCAGCCTTCGAATTCGTGGCGGAATGGATCAGCGATCCATTCTAGTGTGGCGCAATTCGGGCCCACTTTAGCCGTTTCTATTGGTTCGCGAATATGGAAACGTGGATGAGAGATTTCGCAGCGATTACGGGCGGGAGGGCTAATCTGGTGGTATCCCGTTCGTCGATTTCGCGGTGGATTTCCGGGCAGGTTGCGGTCAAGGTGCCGTTCAGAGCCCGCTTAAGGAGGCGTCATGAGCCGACGAGTGCTTTCGATTATTGCAGGTCTCGTTTTAATGGCAGGTGGTAGCGCCGGGGCGCGCGCGCAGGGGGGGCAATCAACCCAGGCGGCTCAGCCGTCGCAGGGCACGGTGACGCCGCAGAGCGCCGCGCAGAATTCCACTGCAAATTCTTCCACTTCGCAGCCAGCGCCGAAAAAAGTGTGGACGAACGAGGAATTGAGCGCCCAGGACCCGAACACGGGTATCTCTACTGTAGGAAAAGGAACTAACAACGCGGCCAAGCGCGCAGTAGCGGCGCGTCCGGTGTCCGCGAACGGCCGCAACGCGAAATGGTATCAGGACCAGATTGCCAGGCTACAAGTGAAGATCCCCGTGTTTGACAGTCAAATCGCGGATCTTCAGGCCGCTCTCGATGGGAAGGCCACGGGAGACGGGAAAAAATCTGCGCGTCCTTACGGGGTCAAGATGGATGACTGGTCCAGGGAATTGACGGAACTTCAGCAAAAGCGCGAAGACATGCTAGACCAAATCAGCGTGCTGCGAGACCAAGCCCGGCACAACGGCGTCGCGCCGAACGCACTTCCTTAGTTAACTCTGCCGGCCGGACAATTTCGCAGGTCTTCTGCATTTACATCCGATCACAATTCTGATGCGTAGAGAGGTATTGTTTCGCCCCGATGTGAAGCGGAGCCCGCTGCGTGCCCTGTGAGTTGCATAGACATTTGAATCGCATCCCGATGCGTGCGCGGAAGGGTGTGCGGTACACTAGGAGATTCCGGGAGGGAGACAATGTTGCGGTTAGGGATGATCGGGTGGCGGGGCATGGTCGGCAGCGTCCTGATGCAGCGGATGCGCGAGGAGAACGATTTTCAGGGGCTCGAAACGGTGTTTTTTTCGACGTCGAGCGCCGGCGGAGTTGCGCCAAAGGAAGCGAGCGACGGCGGCCGCTTGAAGGACGCCTCGGATCTTCGCGAACTGGCGAAGTGCGACGTGCTGATCAGCTGCCAGGGAGGAGAGTACACCACCGAAGTTTACGCACCGCTGCGGAAAAGCGGCTGGAACGGCTATTGGATCGATGCGGCGTCCACGCTGAGGATGAGCGACGACGCGGTGATCATTCTCGATCCTGTGAATGGCGACGTGATCAAAGACGGCATGGCGCGCGGGATTCGAACATTCGCGGGCGGAAACTGCACGGTGAGCCTGATGTTGATGGCGGTGAGCGGGCTGCTGAAAGCGGGATTGGTGGAATGGATCACCACGATGACCTACCAGGCGGCGTCCGGCGCGGGAGCCGCGAAAATGCTGGAACTGGTGAAGCAGATGGAATGCCTTACCGATCCGGCGCGTGCAACGCCTTCCGAGAATGCTCTGGAAGTGGATCGCATGGTGATCGATGCGCAGCGCGATCCCAAATTGCCGGTGCAGGAGTTTGGCGCGCCGCTCGCGGGCAGCTTGATACCGTGGATCGATAAGGAAATGCCCGGAGGGCAAACGCGCGAAGAGTGGAAGGGCATGGCCGAAACAAACAAGATCCTGCAGCTTTCGCCAGCGATCCCGGTGGATGGAATCTGCGTCCGCGTGGGAACCATGAGGTGCCACAGCCAGGGGCTATGCATCAAGCTGAAAAAAGATGTGCCGCTCGCGGAGATCGAACAGCTCATCGCGAGCAGCAATCAGTGGGTGCGTGTGATTGCGAACGATAAGGAATCCTCGGCGCGCTGCCTTACTCCCACCGCGGTTTCGGGGACGCTGAATGTTCCCATCGGACGGATGCACAAGCTGAAGCTTGGACCCGAGTTTCTGGGCGCATTCACTGTGGGCGATCAGCTGCTGTGGGGCGCGGCAGAACCGCTGCGGCGCATGCTGGGCATTCTCAGGGAAGCGTAAGAAGAATTTCTAGGCGAGGGTGTCCGTTTTCAGCGCAGGTTCAGGCTCGTTAATGCGGATCTCTGCAAGCTCAGAAATCAGCGTGCCGGCCCAGCGATAGACATTGTGCTCTTTCACATTGCGGCGCATGCGCTCCATGCGGTCGTGCTTCTCTCCGGGGTCCATTTCAAGTGCCAGCAAGATCGCGTCAGCGATTTTGTCCGTGTCGTAAGGGTTCACGATAATGGCGTCGCGCAGCTCGCGGGCGGCGCCGGTGAACTGACTCAAAATCAGCGCGCCGCCTCCGTCTTCGCGGGCCGCCACGAATTCCTTGGCCACGAGATTCATCCCGTCATGGAGAGAAGTGACCATGCAGAAATCGGCGGCGCGATAGTAAGGCTGAATCTCGTGATGGTCGTGGTGACGCGTTAGCAGAACGATGGGTTTCCAGTCGCTCGTCTGGAAACGAGCATTGATCTCATTGGCCACCGCTTCCACTTCGCCGACAAGACTGTCGTAGCGCGGGATGTTGGTGCGGCTCGGAGCGCCAATCTGCACGAAGGTGAGCTTGCGGCGGTAGTTCGGGAATCTTTCGAGGAAGCGCTCGATGCCGCGGAAGCGTTCCACGATCCCCTTGGTGTAGTCAATGCGGTCCACACCAACCCCCAGGAAGCTTGCCTTCACGCCGAGATTTTTCAGCAACCCGGCGCGGAGCTCGTACGGCGAGATTGCCGGAGTGCCCGGCTCGCTTTGCGATTCGCGGAAGTCGACGCTGATGGGAAAGGGCCGCACAAGAGTGGTCTGATTGTTGCGCTTGACGGCAAAACGCTCCCACTCGATGCGGGATTCGAGAGCGGCATCGACCGTTTCAAGAAAATTATTGCAGTGGGCCTGGATGTGGAAGCCAACGAGGTCGGCTCCGAGAAGCCCATCGAGGAGCTCGCGCTGCCAAGGGCAAATGCGAAAAGCCTCCGGATTCGGCCACGGAATGTGCCAGAAGATGGCGACGCGCGCATCGGGACGCGCCTGCTTGATCATGCGGGGAAGCAGCGCGAAGTGGTAGTCCTGAACGAGAACCAGAGCATGCTCGATCCCTTCCATCTCGGCCAACACCACATCCGCGAATTTGCGGTTCGCTTCCTGATAGCTTTGCCAATCGGAGGATCGGAAAATCGGCCGGGTGTGGGCGATGTGGCAGAGAGGCCAGAGGCCCTCGTTTGAAAAGCCGTAGTAGTAGCCCTGCTCGTCCTCTTTGGTGAGCCACACGCGGCGCAGGGTGTATTCGGGATTGTCCGGCGGCACACGGAGCCGGTCTTTCTCGTCCACGACATCTTTATCCGCGTCACCCGAGCCAAATGCGATCCAGGTGCCATCGCACGCGCGCAGAATCGGCTCGAGCGCGGTGACCAATCCGCTGGCCGGGACGAGCGCCTCGATGGCTTTTCCGCGGCGCACGTGCATATACGGCTCGCGATTGGACACCACAAAAAGCGAGCCAAATGTCCTGCTCTGAATGCTGATGCGGAGACGTTCGGCGGTCCACATGGACTCGCCGGTCTCCCGCAGGCGAGCTTCTTCTTCGGCGGAGGCGCGCGCTTCGGACAAACTCTTGGCGAGATTGACCACTTCCTGCGAAAAGGGCGCGAGAAAATCCTCGTTGGGCAATTTGGGACGAGGCCCAGCGCGGCCTGAGCGCAAATCCTTCATCCATTGCGCGGTACGGGAGATGGGGAGGATCACCGTCCAGCGAATGATGAGGACGGTGATGAAGACAATCAGCATCACCTGGGCGATCACATGCCACACGGTGTCGCGCCAGATGCGGTCGCTCTGCGCCTCGATGTAGCCGGCATCGTGAAAGATGGTGAGCACGCCGGCGAAGTCGCCATCCTTTGTCAGCGGCATGTAGTAGGCATGCATCGGCTTGCCATTCAGGGTGATGAATTCGCCCATTCCGTCGGGAGTCGCCTTCAGTTGGTCGAGCGGAAGCATGGGTGGAGTGATGCGAGTGACAAGCGTCGAACTCTCGGCGAGAACTTTGCCGTTGGCGTCATAGATCATCACGCCGGCCAACTGCTGCCTGTTCTCGAATCGCTCTACAATGCGACGCAACTGGGGCTGCGCGTTCTTCTGCTGGAGAGCAGGCTCGACGATCTCCTGCAAACTTTCCGCGAGAATCTCCGCGCGCCTTTGCAGGTCCGCGCGAAGGCCGCGCTTTTCGGAACGAACCTGATTTCTGGAAATAACAAAGGTGACGAGACTGATCCCAACCACCAGAAAGAGGATGAGCCTCAGGCTGAGTCTCACGATAGCTGCTCCGGAACTAATGGACCAAGAGTGCGACGGTGCTTAAAGCTGGAGGTGACCTTTATTCGTAATCCGATTGAGTAAGATCCACACATACCATCATGCGGCGGCTTCCGCAATGCTTTGTATGCGGATCAGATTTTTGACAACATCCAGTGTGCCCGTAACTTTCACTTTCTTGTCTCGAAATTTGCCGGCGGTTTCCTGGTCGTCAAGCTGGTAAAGAATGTGAGTGCTGGCATCGTTCAGAACGAACTGGTCGCCATTCCTGGTGATGGTGCCGGTGAAAGTGCTAAGGCGAGGGATTGGCTCGCTGTGCTGCTGAGAGATGTTGAACGGCAGGGAAGAAGGATGCGGGACGGCAAGACCAACGCCCGACAAACATAGTAACGCGGCGCAGAGAACGACGATGGCGACGATCAGTCGGCGTTTCACAGTAAAATAGTAGGCAGAAACCTCGTAGCGGGAAATCAGGTGAATTCCGTAGCGGGGGGCGGAGGGCAGGAGGCGCAAAGCTTGACGGCGCAACGGTGGGGCGAGTAGGCTTTTAGTATCATGAGGCCGAGCGCTAAGTGCTATGACGCGTGTCGTTGTCGACGCCACTTTGGCACGGGCGCGTAGTTACTGAACTGATCTGAGCCCGAACTCAGAGCCCGCAGCCAGCCATCCGCTGGAAGCGGGCTTTTGCATTTAGGAAATGTGAGAAGACCGATGAAGTCCCAAGGCAAAGTTTATCTGGTTGGAGCAGGACCGGGCGATCCCGAACTGCTGACGGTGAGGGCGTCCAAATTGCTTGGACGCGCAGAGGTGGTGCTGCATGACGATCTCGTGCCGGCGGAGATCCTGGCGCTGGCGGGGCCACAGGCAAAGATTGTGAATGTGGGCAAACGGTGCGGAGCGAAGAGAATCACACAGCAGGAAATCAACGATCAATTGATCGCGGCGGCGCGAGGCGGGCGGACGGTGGTGCGGCTGAAGAGCGGCGACCCGGGAATTTTCGGGAGGCTGGCGGAAGAAGTCGACGCGCTGAAAGCGGCGCGAGTAGCACACGAAATTGTGCCGGGTATTACGGCGGGGATGGGAGCGGCGGCGGCGCTCGGCGTATCGTTGACCGACCGGCGAAAAGCAGCGCGCGTGGTGATTATAAGTGGGCACAAGGCTCACTCGGGGGAGCCAGACGAGAAAATCGACTGGAAGATGCTGGCGCGGAAGGATGCGACGTTGATCGTCTATATGCCGGGGCATGAATTCAAAGCCCTGCAGCAGGAACTTCTGCAAGCGGGATTGCCCAGCGAGACTCCAGCCGTGATTATTTCGCGCGCAACCACACGCGAGCAGCAGCAAGAATTTACGACCATTGGAAACCTGGGGACGGTCCGGCGGCTCGCTGCGCCTTCCCTGCTCTTGATTGGATGGGCGCTTGAAGGCGCGAGCGAAAAATCGCACAGCGAAAGCTTCGCTGCCGCCGCGGAGTATGCAGAGTTGATGCTTGCCTCGGAATAGGATGTGGACTGAAGGAAGAGGGATTCCTCCACTCCGCTTGCGACCAGAACTGGTCGCAACTCGCTTCGGTCGGAGGGTGTGACTTTATTCCGAGAAACGCGAATTTCGTCGCGCAACTCGATTCTTTTCAGTATCGATCTTCGCGCATAATCAAAAAAGTCACAGTCTCTCGGAATGACAATATTAACCAAAAGCTGGGGCGGGATTGGTAACGCGCTGAGGTGTTTCTCTCGGAGATTGCTCTCGCGTGCAATCACCAGTCGTTATGCAGACATGTAGCCGTAATGCCCGTCACTTTGCAGAATAGCCAGCGCGGCCGTGAGCGCCGGCACGAGGATCACGCCGGGCAAGGCGTGGGACATTAGGTCTCGCGTCACATCTTCAGGATCGGCTGCCAGATTATTTTGTTTGACCAGCGCCCGCGCCGCCTCTTCGGTCGCCGTGTGGCAACTCACAAAGCGGACCCCTCGGCCTTGCAAGGCTTCAACGCTCGGGTCCTGGTAGAGCGAATCGTCGCTGCTGGGATCTTCGGAGCTGTAGCGCCCCTTTTTTGGATGAAAGATGTTGCGGAGCGCCGGTTCCCCGGTCTTGGGATCTTGCACCTGGGTAAATTCTCCGATTCGATATTTGCGCCAGGCCTCGTCATCGTAATTCACCATGTTCGCGGGGCCATTCGTGGCCACGACCAGCTGGACCTGCTCCAAGGGTACGCCATGCCCGTAGCGAAAGCCGTTGAGGCCGCTTCTGGCATTGTTGAGGAAGCGACCACCATCGATCGGCTTGGCGTGTATCACCAGCTTTATTCGTCGCGGCGAACTTACAAGCTTCTCGAATTCCTCGGAATGCCAGTCGCGCTTTTGCCAGACAAATTGGGCGTGAGCGGGATCGGTGAAGACTGCGGAAGCGGCAGCCGTGGCCGCTGCGCCAAGAAGCGTTCGACGCGAAAATGACTCCATGTGACTTTCTCCTTCGTCGCGCTTGCAGAAGCGCTCTGGGGACGGAATGGGCAATGCGTGTTGAATGATATACCGTTTTTTAGTTCGCGGGATGAAGCTGAAGCGATCACCGCATGCCGCGCTAAAGGCCGCGGCTCTACATTTACTTCCCGGACTACACTTCGGGCGACCGCTCGCAACCGACAAAACTCCTCCTGAGACACTACCGCGCAAAGCCCTGCGCGGGCGAAAGCGGCGCGCTTCGTGTTAGATTCGTCTCGCGGTTCGATCGCATGAATCGGTGGCATGAAACGGAAGCTCGCGCTCGCTTATGCAAAAGAACAAACAACCGTCTAGCGGCTGGATCGATTTCATCTGGCTGCTTTTTATACTTGGTCTGGCGCTGCTCCCACCCATTCGGGAAATTCATAAGCAAGCGACGCTCGGAGCGATCGTCATTTTTCAATTTTTCGAAGGGCGCATCGTCGCGCGGTGGCCTAAACGCGGCCCCGTTTACAGCGTGTTGGTGAAGATTGCGCTAGCGACTTTATTGTTGGATCACACTGGGGAGATCGGAATCAACAGCAGTTACTATCCTATTTATTACGTTCCCATCGTAACCGCGGCGATCTATTTTGGCACTTTGATGACGCTGATTTGGACAACGGTCGCCTCACTTGCGTACGCATCTTTTCTGATTCCGGCGCTGCAAGAATATGAGTTAACGGCCGCGGGGGCTACGACGCTCGCGATCCGGATGCTTTTCTTTTTCCTGGCGGCGATCCTCGTGAACCGATTTGTGGTCGAAAACAAGCGCCAGGTGCAGCTCTACCAGGAGCTTTCGGAAACGCTCGAGGAAACGAACCGGCAGCTGCGGCGGGCGGAAGCGGAAGCGAGGAGATCGGAACGCCTGGCGGCGCTTGGTCAACTCTCCGCGGGGCTGGCGCACGAAATTCGAAACCCCCTCGGCGTGATCAAAGGCTCGGCGGAGATGCTTTCGCAAAAGCTGCAAGGCTCGCAGCCGCTTGCGGCAGAATTGGCCGGGTACATCTCGTCCGAGGTGAACCGCTTGAACGCGCTGGTGTCGCGATTCCTGGATTTTGCGCGCCCTCTCACCGTGGAACCACGCCCGGTGCAGATTGTCGCAGTTGTGGAGCGATCGATCGAAGCGGTGGAAAGCCAGCACCGGAACGCGGACGTGAAGATCGAGCGGCAATATTCAAGCAGCCTGCCGGAGATCCTCGCGGACGAGCAGCTTTGCGAAAGGGTGTTCGTCAACCTTGTGGAGAACGCATATCAGGCGATGGAAAATGGCGCCACCGGCCAGCGCGTGCTGCGGGTCTCGGCCGCGGCGGAGTCGTCGAACGGCAGAGCGGGCATCGGAATCGTATTTTCGGACACGGGGCCGGGCGTCGCCCCGGAAGCCCGCGAGCAGATATTCAATCCGTTTTATACGTCGAAGAAAAATGGCGTGGGGTTGGGATTGTCAATTGTGGCGAAGATCGTGGACGATCACCGGGGATGGATCAAGCTCGAGGGCGGCGACGGAACGGGAGCGCGCTTCCACGTATTTTTGCCAGAGAAACCAGAGCTATAAATTCATTTGGGTATAACTCCGGGCCGGGACCGGCGATCCGCGCGGCTTCACCGCTTTTTTGATCGCGCTGCGATACGCGTTTTCTTCTTCTTTCGCTGCTGTAAAAATTGCTGAGCCAGCAGAATTGCCGCAACACCCTGCATCTCTTGAATTTCTCCGGACAGAATTTTCTGAAGCACAGCATTGAGCGGAAGCAGATCGGTGGAATCGATTTCCGCATCGAGGACGGCGCGCGAATCCTTTTTTAGTCCCTCGCAAAGCACGATGTGAGCGCGGGTATCGACGCATCCGGGCATGGGATGAAGCGCGGCAATGTACGAAACTCGGCGAGCGGCGTAGCCGGTTTCCTCAAGCAGTTCGCGCCTAGCGGCTATAGCAGGGGTCTCGCCCGGATCGATGAATCCTCCGGGCAGCGACCAGTAGCTTTGATCGGTGCCGTGACGATACTGGCGCACGAGTAGGATCCGATTCGCATCGTCGATCGCGAGCGCGAGAACAAATTGCGGCTTCTCGAGAACGATGTGAATCTCGTCGGAGCCGCCCCCATCGATCCGATACGTTTTGCGAAGCACAACGGTCCACGGATCGGTGTGCATCTTTTCGCTTTTGACGAGGTTCCATTGGCGAGGCATCGATTCCCTTTGTGTTTCAATCTATGAATGGCTGACTG
>Ga0182024_10019501_pt1 | contig 12490 bp, 10 predicted proteins | sample P32metaG_FD_120480 | JGI IMG/M metagenome (GOLD analysis project Ga0182024, IMG submission 120480) | Permafrost microbial communities from Stordalen Mire, Sweden - P3-2 metaG (Illumina Assembly) | ecosystem: Environmental > Terrestrial > Soil > Wetlands > Permafrost | place: Sweden: Stordalen... | reverse complement strand
GTGAACCTTTATCTCACTCGCTTCCACCGGTTCCTCTGATGACTCCTACGGCCAATTCCAATCGCGCGGGTACGATACGCGTCAAGATTGCCCTCGTCGGCTGTAATCATCGAACCGCGCCGGTGGAACTGCGTGAGCGAATCGTATTTTCCACTCAGCAGGCGTTGCAAGCTGCCGATGAATTGCTGCATCAGGGGATTCTCGAAGAAGCGGTCGTGGTTTCCACCTGCAATCGCAGCGAATTGTATGGCGTTCCCGGTGATTTTGCGGAAGCGGCTACGGAAGCGATGGAACAGTATTTCACTTCCTTCCATCAGATTCCCCGTGACGAACTGCATGGGCGTTTTTACCGCTGGACCGGTCCGGAAGCCGTGAAGCATTTGTATCGTGTTGCCGCTGGACTGGATTCGATGCTCCTGGGCGAGGCCGAAATCCTGGGGCAGTTGCGCAGCGCCTACAATCAGGCGCTCGATCACGGAGCTACCGGTCCGGTGCTGAATCGAATGTTTCAGGGCGCGCTCGAAGTCGGCAAGCGCGTGCGGAGTGAGACCGAGCTCGGCGCGCGGCCGATGTCCGTCGCCCTCGCGGGCGTGAAGCTTGCCGAGCGGGTCTTCGGCAACTTAAAAGGCCACTCCGCATTAATCCTCGGTGCCGGCGCAGTCGCGGAGCAAGTTGTCGAACATATGCGCAACCGCGATATCCGTGATTTACGCGTCGTAAATCGATCATTCGATCGCGCGAGCGAACTGGCTCAGCGTGTAGGCGGGGAAGCGGTCGCGTGGGAGTCTCTCGAAACCGTGCTGGGGATACCAGACATATTGGTCACGTCGGTGACTGCGACAGGCCCGGTTCTAACGCGCGATCTGCTGGACCGGGCGCTCGCGGCCCGCGCGGGCCGGCCGATGTTTGTGGTCGACCTGGGCGTTCCGCGCAACGTCGCTGAAGACGCCGCAGGCCTATATAATCTTTACCTCTACAACATTGATGATCTTGGCGAAATTGTTGCCCAAAATAAAAAAGCCCGCGAATCGGAAATTCCGCGCGCCGAATCGATTATTTCCGAGCACATCGACAAATTTGAAGCATGGCGCGGCGCGCTGGAAGCCGGCTCGATTGTCAGCGACCTTCGCGATCAGTTTCATCAGCAGCGTGAAGCTCTAATCCGCGAGCAGCTGAAAGACATGGACGACGTGTCGCCCCAGGAACGCGACCGAATCGCCCACATTACCGAAAAATTGATCGAGCGCCTGTTGCAACATCCGGAAGAAAAAATGAAACACGGCCGGGGCATGCGCGGGCGGCTCGCGGGGCTTGAGGCCATGCGACATCTCTTCGGACTCGATGAGGAAAAGAAGTGAAACCACTGCGCATCGGCACGCGGGGTAGCGCGCTTGCTCTGTGGCAAGCGAACCATGTCCGCGAAGCTCTCGATAAATCGTGCGGGGTGGCATCGGAAATTGTGGTGATTAAGACCACTGGAGACCGGTTATCGACCGCTCCGGTAGAACAGATTGGCGTGATCGGCGTATTCACGAAGGAACTGGAAGACGCTCTGCTCGATGGACGCGCAGATTTGGCGGTCCATAGTATGAAAGACGTGCCCACGGAATTTTCCGCCGCCTGCAAGATTGCTACCGTCTTCAAACGAGAGGATCCGCGCGACGCGCTCGTTTCATTCCGAGGTGAGACGCTGGAGAATTTACCGCGAGGCGCGCGCATCGGCACCAGTAGCTTGAGGCGGGCCTCGCAATTGAAGCAGTTCCGGCCGGATTTTCAGATTATCGAAATCCGCGGAAACGTCGATACGCGTTTGCGCAAGCTCGCCGAAGGTGAGTACGATGCCATCGTTTTGGCTATGGCGGGCATAACGCGCCTGGGTTATGCCGCGCGCATCACCGAAGTGCTTTCTCCGGATATCGTTCTTCCAGCAGTTGGACAAGGTGCGTTGGGAGTGGAATTTATTGGGTCACGCGATAACGATTTTCAAGCCCTTGGCCGGTTAAGTGACCTTGAGACCGTCCTCGCCGTTAAGACTGAACGTGCGTTGCTTGCGGAGGTGATGGGCGGTTGCCGCCTGCCGCTGGGCGCATGGGCCCGAACGGAAGCCGGCGAGATGATTCTCGATGCGTGCGTCCTTTCGGCTGACGGCACAGAAAGCATTCGTCGACGCAAAAAAATGATCTGCGCCAATGACTCGGATGCTGAATCCCTGGGAAGGGAAGTGGCTGGCGAACTTCTCGCGGCTGGCGCCGACCGGTTACTTGAGCTCGCGGGAAGGTCCGTTGGATAAGCATAGCCAACCGCTAGCCGGCAAAATCGTGGTGGTGACGCGCGCACCCGAACAATCCCAGGAGCTGTCGCTTGCGCTGGAAGCCCTCGGCGCCGAAGTTAAACAACTTCCGATGGTAAGTTTTGCTCCGCCTGAGAATTACGACGATTTAGATTCTGCCCTGCGGCGTTTCACGGAATTTGATTGGATATTATTTACCAGCCAGAACGCAGTGCGCTTTTTGTTTCGGCGTGGGTGCGAAGTGAAAACCAGGCGTCCCGTTCAGCCTGCCCGTCCGTTGGTTGCGGCGATTGGGGCGGCAACCGCGCAGGCCGCCAGAAATCTGGATATTCGCGTGGACTATGTCGCGCAGACTCACACGGGCGAATCGCTCGCTGCGGAGCTTCGTGATGCGATGGCTGGAAGTAGTGTGCTCTTGCCGCGCGGTGATCGCGCGGACGACCGGCTTCCGGGAGACCTTCGCGGGATGGGCGCTAAGGTGGTCGAGGTCGTGGCGTATCGCACGGTCATCCCGGAGACTTTCGATCCTGCCGTTCTCGAGGCAGTGCGAAACGGGTCGGTGAATGTAGTGGTATTTGCGAGCCCATCGGCTTTTGAAAATTTCGGCATAGCAATCGCGCCAGTCAGCGTTACCGAATTATCAGGCAAAGTGGAGTTTGCGGCGATTGGGCCCACCACCGGAGCAGCAATCCGCGAATCTGGCGCGCGCGTGGCGATTGAATCGACCGAATCATCGGCGGCGGGTTTGGCCGAAGCTATCGCGAGCTATTACAGGATTTCATCATCTACCGTGAGGCATGCATGACATTTCCGATTCACAGGCCGCGCCGTTTGCGCCGTACTGAAGCCCTGCGGGGATTGGTTTGCGAAACGCATCTTTCCGTCAGCAGCACGGTTTACCCGATGTTTGCGTGCCCAGGCGAAAAAGTTCGCGCGGAAGTCAGTTCGATGCCGGGAATTTTTCAACAGTCGGCAGACCAGATCGTCGAAGAGTGCCGCCAGGTTGCTGATTTAGGAATTCCTGCCGTCTTGCTATTCGGCCTTCCGGAAAAGAAAGACGAACTGGCCAGCGGGGCTGCTGATCCACGCGGTCCCGTGCAACGCTCGATCGAAGCCATTCGCAAAGCCAAACTAAATCTTTTGGTGATGACCGATGTTTGCCTCTGCGAATACACCAGCCACGGCCATTGCGGCGTTATCGGCGATGGCGACGTACTCAATGATCCAAGCCTGGTGGTGCTGGCCGATGCCGCGCTCTCCCATGCTCGCGCCGGCGCGGACATCGTGGCCCCCTCGGATATGATGGACGGCCGGGTAGCGGCGATTCGCCAACGGCTCGACGAAAACAATTTCGAAGCGGTGGCAATCATGTCGTACGCCGCGAAATACTGTTCTGGATTTTATGGTCCATTTCGCGAAGCCGCGCAATCAACGCCTCAATTCGGCGATCGTCGAAGCTATCAGATGGATCCGGGAAACTCTCGCGAGGCACTGCGGGAAGTCGCGCTCGATCTGGAAGAAGGCGCGGACATCATCATGGTGAAACCGGCCATGCCCTACCTTGATATCATTCAGAGGGTGCGCGAAAGATTTGACGTTCCAGTCGCCGCATACAATGTCAGCGGCGAATACTCGATGGTAAAAGCCGCGGCGCAAAATGGCTGGATCGACGAGCAGCGCGTGGTGCTCGAAATACTCACCGGAATTCGACGCGCCGGCGCGGAAATCATTTTGACTTACCACGCTAAAGACGCAGCTCGGTGGTTGAAGTCTTAGCCCGAAACAAATCCGAAAAACAAATTGCGAGTTTCACAACCGAGCGCATGAGTAACGAACTAAAGAGCGACACGCGGCCACGATCTACGGAGATATTCGAACGAGGGAAAAAGACGCTCGTCGGGGGAGTCGATAGCCCCGTTCGCGCATTTCTTGCGGTCGGTGGCACGCCTCTGGTGATCGACCATGCGTCGGGAACAAAGCTTTACGATGTCGACGGCCGCGAGTATCTCGATTACGTATGCTCCTGGGGCGCTTTGATTCTGGGGCATGCGCTACCCGACGTGGTATCCGCGGTTGCCGATCAAGCAGCCAAGGGCACGAGCTACGGCATGACCTCGCCACTCGAAATCGAGCTGGGCGAAAAAATTGTTGCGGCGGTTCCTTCCATCGAAATGGTGCGGTTTGTCAGCTCCGGCACGGAAGCGGCGATGTCAGCCGTGCGCCTTGCGCGTGCTTTCACCGGGCGCGACATGGTAATTAAATTCGAGGGCTGCTATCACGGGCATTCCGACGGTTTCCTTTCCGAAGCAGGTTCAGGCCTTGCCACTCTCGGGATTGCGGCTTGCCCGGGAGTGCCCGAAGCATTTGCGAGCCTGACGCTGAATACCGGTTTTAACGATTTAAGCGCGGTCGAAGCGCTTTTCCGAAAACACCCCAAAAAGATTGCCGCGATTATCGTCGAGCCTATCGCGGCAAACATGGGCGTCGTGGCGCCTTTGCCCGGGTTCCTGGAAGGCTTGCGTGAAATTACCAAAAGGGACGGCGCGCTTCTGATTTTTGATGAAGTGATTACTGGATTCCGGGTCGCTTACGGCGGCGCGCAGCAAATTTATAAAATCGTTCCTGACCTTACGGTGCTGGGAAAAATTATCGGAGGCGGATTGCCCGTAGCTGCGTACGGCGGCAGGCACGACATCATGGAACGCGTGTCCCCGCTGGGCCCCGTATATCAGGCAGGGACGCTTTCGGGAAATCCTCTCGCCATGCGTGCAGGATTGGTGATGCTGCCGAAACTCCAGGCCCCAGGATTCTATGAAGATTTGAATCGCAAGGCTAAGCGCCTCGGAGATGGGCTGGCCGGGGCTTTGCGTGACGCTGATATACCGGGCGTCGTAAACATCGCAGGTTCCTTGCTTACGATTTTCTTTTCCTCAGGTCCTATCAAGAATTATTCCGACGCCAAGAAATCGGATGTTGTGCGCTTTGGCAGATTCTTTCAGGAAATGCTCCGCAGAGGGATTCTCCTGCCGCCATCGCAGTACGAGGCTCTCTTCGTTTCCGCGGCGCACACGGATTCGGAGATTGATAATACGATCACCGCGGCCGGCGATAGCCTGCGGTCGCTCCGGGCATCCTGAAACCTTTCGCCTTTTGCCGGGTTCTGCCAAACTTACCGACTTTTTTTGTGCGAGCGTTCGGCTCCCAAAAAGCGAAAATCCGTCGAAGCGAATACGTTGCGAACCGGTTCGTGCCTTCCTATTTTGCAGAATAGTGAGGCGCTCCGATTGCCACTCCGAAGAATCTGTTTTCCTTCCCGCATTCTCTGCAAACCAGGAAAATGCGCCCTAAATTGTCAGTTTGGGCGCTAACTATCGTGGATTGAGGCGCGGGTGGTATCAGAACGGATGGTACCCCTGTTGCTCTCTTTCCTCACGTCGTTGTGGCGACGACGAGGAGACCCCCTTTCATGGTTCTTGCGGTTGCGGCTCTTTTATTCCAATTTCAATCTGCTCCGATCACGATCACCGCTGCACATGCGACAACCCGCGAGCCGCAATTCTCCTCATATCAGGCGAATACTTCCACAGTGCGGTTGGAGACTTCAACCCCGTCATACGTTACGTCAGAGACTGAAGAGTCTTCGACTCGCCTAAACGTCGCCTCCGTACAGCTCGTACCTGACGATTCCAAGGCGCCCGTGCTGCGAACAGTTTCTCTTGGCGCGCCACAAAGCACGCAGTCACTTTCCACGATTCACATTCCTGATCCCAGTTCGTCGAAGGAAAACCGTATCGAGCGCGCCATTGAAAGTCCGTCACGGAGGGAATGGCTAATTCTTGGCGTGGTCGAGCATGGTGCTGCAGGGTTTGACGCGTATTCCACGCGGCAAGCTGTGGGTCACGGCGCGGTCGAACAGGATCCTTTGATGCGGCCGTTTGCAGGTTCGCCGGCCATTTATGTCGCAACGCAGGTGGGTCCGTTGCTTTTCGATTTGCTGGCGCGGCACATGCAGCGCAGCGAATTTCCGCTGGTCAGGCGTGTCTGGTGGATGCCGCAGACCGTAAGCGCTGGAATCTCGATTTTTTCAGGCGTGCACAATCTGAACGTTGCAAACAGTTTGAGGTAACGAGCGGCCGTTCAAGTATCCATCCAGAAGCGACAATCAAACCGTACACAATCAGATTACCTAGTCAGTCGCTGCCGCATTTCCGGAAGCCATCGCCCCACGTTTAACGACCCATTCCGAAGCGTTACGCGCGGACTCCACAGCGCCCGAAACCTCCGAAATCGGCCCTATGGAATCCGTATTGGCGAAAAAAATACGATCCAGCGGCTGGTTCGCTACAGGAATTACTTTCGTAAGATTGCCCGGGGTGGGCAGGAACATCGGGTGGCCTCTGCGATAGAAATGAACTTCAATGGGTTCAGACGAATTAAATTCGGGCTGCAATTTCCGAAAATCCGCCAGGACTTGCGTGGCAAGCTGCCGGCATGAATCAACGTCAAGCAGCATGCCGCGTTGCGCCTCCGGCAACGGAGTGTAGAAAGTCAAAATATTGTTTTTCTGAGCGTAGTTTCCCCGCTTCTGTAAGACCCAGTCGGCCACGATGAAATCGCTGAACGAATTCCCAGGGCACCACGTGTCATAGGCACGGTTGTAAACCGGCTTATCGAAAATCATGTTAATCACGGGATAGGGGCAGTAGCGAAACGCCAGCATCGCCTCATGCTGTTTGTCAGGCAATCCGGCGACAAGCCGCGCAGTAATGAATTTGGGCGTGGCCATCACCACAAACTTCGCAGCGACAGTGTGGAGTTGTCCCGCGTTCATGTAAGTTATGTGTACTTCCGACTTCTGCTGCGCGACTGCGACGATCGTGGCGTCCGCGATCATCTGCGCGCTGTGCTTCGCCTGTAGCGTTTCGGCAAGTTTAGCTGAAAATGCGCCATTACCACCTGGCAGAGTGAGGCGCGTATCCTCATCGGCGTTCATCTCCTTAAATTCGTCCGCTGCCACGACCGCAGAAGTGTCGTCCGACGTTGCTCCCCAGTTCGACGGACCGTAGGCATCCCACCACGCTTTGATTTCGGGTGGATACCCCTTCAAGAAGTGTGAAAGTGCGAGGCTGTCCAGATGAGCAGCATCCTTCTCCGGATCGAGCGCCAGGAATTCCGCCCGGAATTTTTTGAAGCTTTCGCGAACGGAAACGGGATAAGGAAGTTGATCGATCCCGTCACGCCAAAGGTTCGCAATCCATTTCCCTGCCATAATTGAGGGGTCCGGACAGTTGATTGGCAAAAGCGTTAGGCCTATTTCCTGCGCAAGTTGCTGGCTCACCGTTCCTTTTTCGTCAAATGCTGAGCCGGTCGCAAACCCCTGGCCTTGATATTCTTCACGGTATGCGTTGCCGCCCCAGTGAGGCTCTTTTTCCAGCAGCAAGAAATCGCGATCGCGCAGGAAATACGCTGCGCTCAATCCGCTGACGCCTCCTCCGACGATCACCACTTCGCAACTCTTCGAGATGGTCTGTTCCGGAAACCGTTGGCCGTTACGAACCCGGTGACAAATTTCAAAATGATCGCCATCGACATCCGCCCGCGCGGTTTTATCCGCGGTTAACAAGCTCAGGTTGATCGGACACCCGCCCGCGACCGAGCCTGCCACCACAAATTTCAGGAAATCCCTGCGCGTCTCGGTCATGCCATGTCTCCTTCGGCTGCTGCAGCCAACGCATCGGTGAACTGTTTTTCAGGCCGCTGCGAACGCGTTCTCAGTCGATACCAGAGCAAAATCGTCATGATGGAAAACAACAGCATCAATGTGGAAATGGCGTTTATCTCGGGTGTAATGCCACGGCGTAATCGCGACCAGATCTCGAGTGGTAGCGTATTGTCCCGGCCGATCAGAAAGAAGCTCACCGCAATTTCATCCAGCGACAAAGTGAAAATGAGTAATCCCGCTGCGACCAAGGACACGCGAAGATTCGGCAACGTAATTCGCGAAAAAGTTCTCAGGGGGCTCGCTCCGAGGTCCAGGGAAGCTTCCTCCTGCGCGCGTTCCAACTTTTGCAAGCCCGCGAATATCTCGGTTGTTGCCACCGAGATGAGCGCGGTGCCGTGGCCCAGCGTGACCGTAACCAAACTCAGTTTCATTCCGGCTGCTACAAAAAGCATCAGCAGCGAAAGTCCAGTGATAATTCCCGGCAGAATCAGTGGCAGCAGAACCAGTCGCCGGAAAAGCGCTTTCCCTGGAAAGTTTGCGCGATCAAGTGCAAGCGCGGCTGGCAAACCCAGACCGAGCGTGACGGCGACAGCGATTGCCGCGACGATCAAGCTGTTTAGTACAGCATCCCAAAGTGCGCTGTCCGCGAAAAGTTGCCCATACCAGTCGAGCGTCCATCCGGATGGCGGAAATCCCCCGACTCCGGAGGCGCTGAAGGAATAAACGACCAACACAATTATCGGCAGGTAGAGAAATGCGTAAACCAACCAGGCGTATGCCGTCAGGAACGGCGCTCCGGTCGATGGGGAGCTACCCGTCATGAAACCTTTAACCTCTTTTCGAGGCGTTCGGTTGCGAATAACAGCGCCATTACTATGAACATCATGCACAGCGCGATGGCCGCACCTAACGGCCAGTTGTAAGCGGCTCCAAATAATCCAACCACAATATTCGAGATCATAATCCCGCTCGACCCGCCGACAAGGAGTGGCGCGAGAAAATCACCCAAGGTGAGCACGAATGCGAAGGTCGCACCCGCGATTACGCCGGGAAGCGATAGGGGAAGTATCACGCGTCGAAATGTCGCCCACGAAGACGAACCCAGATCATGGGAAGCTTCGACCAGATTTCGCGGGATATGTTCAAGCGAGGCGTATATCGGCAAGATAACGAACGGAGTGTAAATGTGAGTCAGCACTAAGACGACCGCGAATGGGCTATAGAGCAGGAACGGCAGGGGCACTAACGTAACTTGATGGTTGTACGCGACGTGACGGTTGATGGCATCCTGCAATCCGAGCAGCAGATAATTCGCGTGCGTAAAACGCAGAACGCCGTTGAGCACCCCGTCCGTGCCCAAAATAGTTTTCCAGGCATACCCGCGAACCAGGTAGCTCGCCCACAAAGGGATGATCACCAGCTGATAAAGCAAATCTTTTCGCTTTGCCGCGTGAAAGGACAAGAAATATGCCAGTGGATAGCCGAGTAGCAGCGCGAAGAATGTCACGGCGGCTGCGATTCGCATGGAACGCCACAAAACATCGCGGTAAAGCGAATTCCGCGCCAACTCCAAATAATTCTGAAGATTCCAATTGTGGATAATTGCTTGGAGCGAGGAAACCGACCAAAAGCTGTAGCAAAAAAGAATCGCGTACGGTACGAGTAGAAAAATCGTAACCCATGCGATTGGGGGAACAGCCACAGCCAGTTTGTAGGTACGGGAATACACGTTTAGTCCTCGCTGCCTTCGCGTACCCTCACTGCATCGTTCGCGCAAAATTCAAATTCATGCTCGCCGGATAGCGGTCCCGGGTTCGAGATTCGCGCCCGAATTGTCGTGGCATTGGCGCACTCGATTTCGAGCGTGTCCATTGCACCGCCGAAGGATTGATTCCGAATCGTGCCGCGAACACGTGCTGTCGAAACGTCGGGGAAAGTAGGCAGTCCATCCAGGAGCGGCGCCAGACGGATGCACTCCGGCCGCAGCGAATACGTCGCCTTGCCCGCTGGCCCGAATGTGCGCCACACGATAGGCCCTGCGCTGGCGATTCCGTCTCGGACCTCTACGCGCAGCAGATTCGTCTGCCCGATGAATTGGGCCACGTAGGCAGTTGCGGGTTCTCCGTAGATTTCGCGCGGTCCGGCGATTTGTTCCAGGTGTCCGCCTCGTAGTAGTGCCACGCGGTCGGACAGCGCCATCGCTTCTTCCTGGTCATGCGTCACAAAAATGAACGTGATTCCCACTTCGCGCTGCAGCGATTTGAGCTCGACCTGCATCTGCCGCCGCAGGTTCGCATCCAGCGCGGAAAGTGGTTCATCGAGAAGCAATACTCGCGGTCGATTCACCAGCGCTCTGGCCAGCGCAACTCGTTGTTGCTGTCCTCCACTAAGCCGGGAAGGTGCCGATTGCACGAAGTCCGACATTTTCACCATCGCCAGGGCCTGGTTGACGCGCTCCGGGATTTCGTTTTGCGGCGTCTTCTTGGCACGCAAGCCGTACGCTACGTTTTCAAAAACAGAAAGATGCGCAAAAATTGCGTAGCTTTGAAAGACAGTGTTTACCGGGCGCTTATGGGCAGGCAGGGAATCGAGCCGAAAATCATCCATCCAAATCTGGCCGCCATCCGGGCTCTCGAAACCCGCGATTAACCGCAGAAGTGTGGTCTTCCCGGAGCCACTCTCACCCAGAATCGTTAGGAATTCTCCAGCGGCCACATCGAGCGTGATTCCACGCAGCACCGGGCGCGCGCCAAATCGCTTCACTACGTCGCGAATCGAAAGTAGCGGCGACGAATTCTCGCTCACTGCGCAGCCTTCACTTCGTTCCAGATTTCGTTGTATTTGTCCCGGCGAGGATAGTTCTGCCAGAAGTAGATGTGGGTCATGTACTCGTCCGCATTATCGAGATGCAGGAATTTCCGTTGCGTGTCGGTGAGTAGTGGCGCCGCCTGCATGTTTGCGGGGTCGTAGCCGGTAACGTCGACCACCTGCTTCTGGGTGTTTGCCTCGATCATGTACTCGAGGAATTGCGTGGCCAGCTCTTTATTCTCGCTCGCCGACGTAATCATCAAGTGGTCGATCCAGCCTGTCGTGTTTTGTACCGGAATCGTTTCTCCGATGGGGAAGCCGAGCGCGCGAAGTTGGTTTGTCATCAGTGGCCAGCCCATCGCGGCCACGATTTCATGATTTTGAAACAGGTTCGTAAGCTCGCCGCCCGTCGACCAGAATTTGCGAATATTCGGCTTTAGTTCAATCAATTTGTTCTTTACGCTTTCCAATTCCTGGTCGCTTAGGTTGTAAATATGGTTCGGATCGGGCTTATCATACCCAAGAACTTGCGCGGCCATGCAAATCGATGAAAGTTCATCCCACAGCGAAATTTTCGCCTTCAGCTTCGGGTCCCATAGTTCCGCCCAGGATGCCGGCGCCTGCGTGAAATAAGTCGTGTCGTAGAGCAGGGGATTTGGACCCCACACAAAAGGTACGCCGTAAACATTGCCATTCGCGCGAACCAACGGCATGGCGCGCAATTTCTCCGAAAGCTGCGGGTAGGATGGGAGTTTCGAGAGATCCAGCGGAGCTGCCAGACCCGACGTTGCAATCATCGTTGCGACGTCACTCGAAGGTGAAATTACGTCGTAATTACTGGCGCTGCCACCTCGCAGTTTCGCCACGAGCTCATCGCTCGATCCCATGTAAGCGGCCTTAATCTTGCAGTGATGCGATTCCTCGAATCTGTGAACGAATGCCGGATCCGCGTAGCCTTCCCACACCAACAAGCTTAGCGTCGGCGTTTTCGCACCGCAGCCGCCAAGAAGGAAAAGTGTGAATAAGCTACTCGCAGCGATTCGCGAAATTCCGTTCCTACGTCGGCTAATTTTCACAATGTGACTCCAGAATTCCTGCCCAGAACACCGCCGATCAAAAAGTCGGAGGCGTGTTCACCCATAGAACCAGCGCTTCTTTCTTGCCGGGATTTTTCCAACGATGTTCGTTGCTGCTCTCGAAATAAAAGCTATCACCCTGTTCCAGACACAGTCTTTCGCCATCCGCGAGCGAGATTTCCAGGTTGCCGCGAAGGATGTAAAGAAATTCCTCACCCTCGTGCGCATACGATTCGCCGCTACCCGCGGACGGAGCGATACGAAACAGGTGCGGTTCCATCATCGTATTGCCCCATGAAAGTAATTCCATGCGCACACCGGGGCCGGCGTCCAGAATCTTCCGTTCGTCCGGTGTGACTCTTCCGGGATTCGCTTCAGACGGATTGAACAAAGAAAGAATTTTGATTTGATAAAAACGCGCGAGGCGGCGTAAAGTCGCCACCGAGGCAGTCATCTGGTCGCGCTCGATCGCGCTCAAGAACCCAATCGAAACGTCTACCGCGCTTGCGACTTGGCTGAGGGAATAGGATTTCTGTAGCCGTAAGCGGCGTAAACGCCGGCCGGTAGAGTTCGGCGTCGATCTCGCCACTTTTG
>Ga0182024_10019500_pt1 | contig 12490 bp, 7 predicted proteins | sample P32metaG_FD_120480 | JGI IMG/M metagenome (GOLD analysis project Ga0182024, IMG submission 120480) | Permafrost microbial communities from Stordalen Mire, Sweden - P3-2 metaG (Illumina Assembly) | ecosystem: Environmental > Terrestrial > Soil > Wetlands > Permafrost | place: Sweden: Stordalen... | reverse complement strand
CCGCGCCGCCGACCGCGCCGGCTTCTTCTTCCTCAAGGCGCCGGCCTTCACCAACGAGCAGGCGTTGCGGCTCAACCGCAAGGAGTGGACGGTCCTCAACAGCAACTTCAAGGAGGAGCTGACCAACGTCACGGTCAAGCCGTCGGACAAGTTGCTGTGGCTGGGCGCCAAGGACGGGCCGTGGGAGATCGAGCTGAAGATCCCGCAAAAACACATCGGCCAGGTGTTGCAGTCGTTCCACGGCGACCACAACAAGGAGTTGGAGGTCGATTTCCTGCTGCGCAGCGACCCGGCCCGCAAGTTCAAAGGCAAGCTGCGTCTCGACAAGATCGCCGGAGAAGCCCTGTCCAACAAAGAGGACAAGGACGAGGCGGAGCCGGTGGTAGTGGCCTACGTCCGCATCGACAACGACGACCCCGACCTGCCGAAGATCGACGGCGCCTCGGTGTTGCCGCCGGAGATGCTGCTCAGCGGCACCGAGGTCCACGCCAAGATCTGCTGCGACAGCCACCCGATGGGCTATTCGCTGTTCTACGGCGTCTTTGAATTCCTGTACGAGAAGGTCGTGTTCTTCTTCTGATACGCGGTTCGGTGGCGAGCGGCGCGGCGTAAGCCCGCCGGTATAGTATCGATTCCGCGACGCTATGCTACACCGGCGGGCTTACGCCGCGCCGCTCGCCAATGTGGTAGCGCCCCCAAAGCAACGCGCGTTCCATCCCGGAGGATAATTCATGTTTCGCTGGCTCGCTCTCTGTTTGGTCCTGTGCGCGGGGGCGTTCGCCCTGGTGGCGATGGCGACCGGCGCGTTCAATCCACGGGCGGAATCGGCCGCGGTCGAGCCGTTGCCCCCCATGAGCACCGAGGACGCGCCCGGCGACACGGTCAAACCGGCGGCCGGGGCCGGACTCGGTCACGGCGGCGCCGTCTTCATCAAGGACGCCCGTCTGACCGCCATCGAGCGTGAAGAGGTCCCCAGCCAGCACGACGGCACCATGCTGGTCGTCGGCACCGACGAAGCGGCCGGCCCCAACGAGGCGGCCGAAATGTTGCCGCCCATCCGCGTGCCCTTCCTGGCGCTCCAGATCGACGCCAAGGACCCGAACAACCCCGTCGATGCGAAGACCCTTCCCCCCGAAAGCGAGTGGCTCTTTATCCGGTCGGTGCCCGACGCTAAGTTCAAGGAGGCCTACGGCCAGGCGCGGCTGGGCAAGGGGTGGGATGACTACAAAAAGGATCCGCGTTTTCCGATCTACCGCCGCTGGCACGAAGGCGACCCGCTGCAGCCCGGCAAGGTGGAGGTGGTGTTTGAGCAGAAGGTCTTCCGCAAGCTGCGCGAGGGCGAGTGGGTCCACCAGGGCCAGCTGCTGGCGCTGGTGGATACGACCGTCCAGGTGAACGACGTTTCCAGCAAGGTGGCCAAGATGGTGACGGCCGAGGCGGATTTCCGGGCCGCGATCAAGACCAAGGAGGAGGCCATCCGCCGGGCGGCGTCGGCGGAGTTCCTCTATCAGAAGGGCAAGGGCTTCATCTCCGAAGACGATTACCGCGCCGCCCTGCTCAACAAGGACCGCTACATCGAGGAAGAACACTCCAAGGACGCGGCCCGCCAGGTGGCGGGCGAAGAGTTGAGCGCTTCGATCAGCCTCCTCAAACTCCACGAAATCCGCGCGTCGATCCCCGGCATCGTCAAGGTGATCTACCGCCATCAGGGCGAGGCGGTGAAGAACCTCGATCCGGTGGTGCAGATCCAGAACCCGCTCAAGCTGCGCGTGGAGGGTCTGGCCGACGTGCAGGACGCCCAGGCGCTGAGCGTCGGGATGCCGGTGATCGTCGAGCCGACGCGGCCGAAGCCGCCGCTGGCGGTGCTGATCGGCCATCAGGGAGAGGTAACGTGCGTGGCCGTGTCCCGGCCGGGCGCCGACGGCAAGAAGCTGATCCTGTCGGGCAGCGAGGACGGCACGCTGCGCTTCTGGGACTGGACCGCCAAGCAGCCGCAGCTCGGCCTGCTGGATCACCACGTTGGCGTGACGGCCGTGGCCTGCACCGGCCCGGCGGCGGCCCAGAACCTGGCCCTGTCCGGCGACCGCGACGGCGTCGGCCGCCTGATCGACCTCGACCACATGCTGCCCGCGCCGGCCGCGGCCGACGGCGAAGCGCCTGTGGCGCCGGCGCCTCCGATTAAACTGGCCGAGCGGCACAAGGGGCCGATCACCTGCGTGGCCTTCAGCCCCGACGGGACCGTCTGCGCCACCGGCGGCGAGGACCGCGCCATCCGTTTCTGGGACACGAAAGACGGCAAACTGCTCAAACCCCCCCTGCCGTCCGCCCACAAGGCGGCCGTCACCTCGCTGCAATTCGCGCAGGAGCAGAACAAGCCGCTCCGGCTGGTCTCCGCCGGCGGCGACAGCACGCTGGTCGTGTGGAACCTTGATGACCTGAAAACTCCGAAAAGGGACTACACGCTGCCCTACCGTGGCGGCGACGTGGCCCAGCTCGGCGTCAGCGCCGACGGCAAGCGCGTCCTGTTCGACCACGGCTCGGAGCTGCGCGTGCTGTCGCTGGACGACCGGCAAATCGAGGGCGTGATCCACAGCACCGCCGTGGCGGCCAATTTCACCACGATGGCCCTGTTCGCGCCGGACGGCAACACGGTGCTGACCAACAGCGCCGCGGACGGCCGGCTCCAGCTGTGGCGGACGCCCGGCCTGGCCGGCGGCGCCGACCGCGACCACGCGGCCGAGTTGCGTCAGTTCGTTTGGAACAGCGGCACGGCCACCAGCGGCGCCTTCGACCCCGATTCGGCCTTCGCCGTCACCGGGTCGCGCGACAACTTCGTGCTGGTCTGGGCGATGCCCACGGCCGAAGAGGTGCTGGCCAAGCCGCGCGAGACCAAGCTGACGCTGGTCGAGCGGGCGCTGGACAACGGCGCCCGTCAGGTGCGCGTCTGGGCCGAAGTGAACAACGACGACTTCGCCAAGGGCACCGGCCTGACGCCGGGTGGCACGGCGACGATGGTGGTCCCACCGGCCGCGAAGTAAAGAAAGAGGCGAGCGGGGGGCGTCAGCCCCCTGATTCGTCACCTGTTCCGATGCGCTATGCTAAATCAGGGGGCTGACGCCCCCCGCTCGCCGGGTTCGGATCATAAACGCAGGTCATCGAATGGAAGACACCGCCCCCGCCAGTGAACTCGAACGCCGCAAGTCGTTGCGCATCCGCCTGCGCCGCGACCTCGCCATCGAGGCGCAGAAGTACGAGGGCCGCACCTATTACGTCATCAAAGATCCGGTTAGCCTGCGCTACTACCGGCTCAAGGACAACGAGTTCTTCCTGCTCCAGTTCATGGACGGCGCGCGCACCCTGGAGGACGCCCAGAAGGCGTATGAGGCGCAGTTCCGGCCCGAGCGGCTGAAGTTGGAGGACGTGGAGGGCTTCGCCCAGCAACTCTTGACCGGCGGCCTGGCCCAGAACGAGTCGCCGCGGGCCGGCAAACAGCTCTTCGACCGCCGCAAGAAGAAGCGCCGGCAGGAATGGATGCAGACGCTCACCAACATCCTTTACATCAAGATTCCGATCATCGACCCCGACCGTCTCCTCAAGCGCATGACGCGCTCGCTCGGCTGGATCTTCTCGGCGTGGTTCTTCCTGCTCAGCATCGGCCTCATGCTCAGCGCCGTCGTGCTGGTCGGAGTCCAATTCAACAAGTTCCTCGCGTTGCTGCCCGACTACCACGAGTTCTTCAGCTTCAAGACCGTCGTCTACCTGTGGTGCGCCCTGGCCGTGGTCAAGGTAATCCACGAGTTCGGCCACGGCCTCAGCTGCAAGAAGTTCGGCGGCGAGGTCCACGAGATGGGCTTTTTGCTGCTGTGCCTGTCGCCGGCCCTCTACTGCAACGTCTCCGACGCCTGGACGCTGCCCAACAAGTGGCACCGCATCATCATCAGTTCGGCCGGCATCTACGTCGAATTGGTCATCGCCGCCATCGCCACCTGGGTCTGGTGGTACACGCCGACGCAGCCGTTCTGGCACAACCTGGCCCTGGCCCTGATGGTGGTGTGCAGCGTCAGCACGGTCGTGTTCAACGCCAACCCGCTGATGCGTTACGACGGCTACTACGTCCTCGCCGACTGGTTGGAGATCCCCAACCTCCGCGAGCGCGCCAACCGCTTCCTGTCGAACCTCGTGCAGGAATACTGCCTGGGCATCGAGGTCCAGCCGGAAGGTTACATGGATCTGGGGCGGAAGGTCCTGTTCGTCTTCTACGCGATCACCAGTTACATCTACAAGTGGGTGGTGACGTTCGGCATCATCTGGTTTTTCACGTCGTTCCTCAAGCCGTACAAGCTGGAGGTCGTCGGCGAGATGCTGGCCGTCGCCTCCCTGGCTTCCATGCTCTGCTGGCCGGTGTACCGGCTGGGAAAGAACCTTTACAAACGTGGGAGGCTGCCTGACATGAAGCGCTGGCGCGTCGTCACGACCGGCCTGGTGCTGACGGCGTTGGTCCTGGCCCTGGCCCTGATTCCGCTGCCCCTGAACAAGGTGCGCGGCACGGGGTTGGTCGAGCCGCAGCCGGACGCCTCGACCAAGGTCTACGTCCGCTACCCGGGCGTCCTGGAAAAGCTCAACGTCCACACCGGCCAGCACGTCGAACAGGGCGAAGAATTGGCCGTGTTCCGCAACATCGAGCTGGACCAGAAGCTGGCCGAGGCTGCCAACAACGAGAAGGTCCACGGCGAAATGGCCGCGGCCAGCGAGCGGCAGCGCGACTCTCTCACCGACCCGGCGGCGCGCAACGTCGCCGAAAAAGACTTCAACGAGGAGGCCGGCAAGCGCGACAGCGCCGCGGCCGAGAAAAGGGCCTGGGAAAAGGTCCGCCGCGAGGAACTGGTGCTGCTGGCGCCGCGTTCGGGCGAGGTCGGCGAGGCGCCGGTCATCGACGACGTCGGCAAGTTCTACGACCGCAACCCCGATCAGCCGTTCTGCAGCATCGACGAGCCGGGCAAGATGCGCGTCTGCCTGCCGCTGCCGACCAGCGAGTTCAACCGCCTCAAGGAGAACCTGGAGCGCAATACGCCGAGTTCCAACGCCGCGCGCCGACTGCTGCAGCGCGGCGTGACGGTCCACTACGACAAGACGCGGCTGGCCGACGTGTTCGCGGACTTGCAGAAACAGGTCCCCGGCCTGCGCCTCAAGGGCGACGCCGCGGCCGGGGCCGACGACGGTCTGCCGGTGACGTTCCACGCCGAAAGGCAGCGGCTGTCGTCGGTGCTCGACCGGATGTTGGGGCAGTACGGTTTGGGCTACGTGGTGCAGTCGCAGGCGGGGGCGTCGGACGACGGCTGGCTGCTGGTGCGGGCCGGCCGGGAACGCGGCTACCCGGAAGGGCCGCGGCCGCTGGCCGACCTCGGCGCGACGGTGTGCATCCAGGGCCGGGCGTACCACGACTTCAAGGGCAAGGTGGCGCCGCTGCCGGAGGCGGAGGCGCACGCCATCCCGTTCCCGCTGACCAGCAAGGCGGGCGGCCCCGTCGCGGTCAAGGCGGCCCCCAACGGCAAGACCGGCGCGCTGGAGCCGCAGACGCAACAGTTCCTCGTCTACATCGACATCACCAACGCCGACGACGCCATCAAGGACGGCAACATGGCGGAGGTGAAGGTCAACTGCCAGCCGGAGACGTGCCTGCAATGGGCGTGGCGCTGGGTCAACACGACGTTCGACCTGCGGCTGATGTAGTGGACGCAACGCCGGTTAGCCGCGACGCGCAGCGGAGCGCTTCGTACAAGCGCTCCGCTGCGCGTCGCGGCTAACTGACGCGGACGTTTCCTCACGCCCCCTTCATCGCGTCGCTGTAGCGCTCGGCGACGTACTTCCAGTTGACCACGTCCCACCACGCGGCCAGGTACTTGGCCCGGTCTTGGTGGTACTTCAGGTAGTAGGCGTGTTCCCACACGTCCACGCCCAACAGCGGCGTCGCGCCGGTCAGGACGGGGCTGTCCTGGTTGGCGGTGCTGTACACGTCCAGCTTTCCGTCTTTGAGGACGAGCCACGACCAGCCGCTGCCGAAGCGCTTGACGCCGGCCGCGGACAAGATGACCTTGAGCTTGGCGACGCTGTCGAAGGAGGCGTCGATGGCCTTGGCCAGCTCGCCGGTCGGGTCGGCGCCGCCGCCCTTCTCCTTGGGCGCCATCCACAGCCAGAACAGCGAGTGGTTGTAGTCGCCGCCGCCGTTGTTGATGACGGCCTGCTGGATTTCCTTGGGCAGCTTCCCGACGTTCTTGAGCACGTCGATCAGGTCCATCTTGAGGAAATCGGGGTGGTCCTTGAGGGCGGCGTTGAGGTTCTTGACGTAGGCGGCGTGGTGCTTGTCGTGGTGGATTTCCATCGTCTCTTTATCGATGGACGGCTCCAGGGCGTCGTAGGCGTAGGGCAGCGGCGGCAGCGTGAAGCCCTCCGGCGCGTCCTTGGCCTCCTTGACCGGCTCCCGCGCGACGGCGTAGACGGTCGGCAGCGCCAGGGCCGCGAGGCCGGCCCCGGCCGACCCTAGCAATTGGCGACGATTCAGATGCGTCATGATGTTCTCTCCTTGTGAGGACGGGGGCGCCCGGCGCGGCCCGCCCGACGCCGGCGCCTCCCGACCATTCAGCACCATACCACCTGCGCCGCCGATGTCCACCAGCAACGGCCATAAATCGTAATCTTCGCGCCCTCTCTTGACGCGCCTGCGGCCCCGCCTATACTGGTTTTTGTTGAGATTGAGTCTCAACAAGTCGGTCTGTGTCGAACCTGCCTTCCGGGGCGCCGCCGCCGTTACCGGCCAAGCTCCTCGCCGTCTCCTTTTTGTCGAAAGGAATGGGTCGCCATGCGCGCACGGACACCGCGAACCGCGTTCACGCTGATCGAATTGTTGGTCGTGATCGCCATCATCTCCATCCTGATCGGCCTGCTGCTGCCGGCCGTCCAGAAGGTGCGCGAAGCGGCTTCCCGCATCAAATGCACCAACAACCTCAAGCAGATCGGCCTGGCGCTGCACGGCTACCACGACGCCCAAAACGGCCTGCCGCCGGGCTACGCCGCGACCGGCGGCTACTTCGATGGGGCCAACGACACGGCGCCGGGCTGGGGATGGGCGGCGTATCTCCTGCCCTACATCGAACAGGGCAACGTCTACCGCACCATCGACTTCACACAGCCCGTTCAGGCCGCCGCCAACGCCGCCGCCGTGCAGACGATGCAGCCGATGTTCCTCTGTCCGTCGGACCAGACGCCGCCGGCCGCCTTCGCGGTGACGGACCCGTTCGGCAACCCGATCGCCCGCATGGCGCCGTCGAGCTACGCCGCCTGCGTCGGCGGCGACGAGTCCGACGTGAACGCGGCGACGGGCCTGGGCGTCTTCTACCGCAACAGCCGGACGCGGTTCGTCGAGATCACGGACGGGCTGAGTGAGACGATCCTGGTCGGCGACAAGGCGTGGTCGAACGCCCAAGGCGTTTGGGCGGGTGCGCCGCCGGGGGCGGTGTTGACGCGCGGCCCGCGCAACCCGAACCCCGGCAGCGGGTCGGCGTTCTACCCGGCGTCGGCGTTGGTGCTGTCGCACAGCCACCTCAACAACGCGACGACGGACACCGACGGCGGCCTGGACGATTTTTCCAGCAACCACGTCGGCGGCTCGAATTTCCTGTTCGGCGACGGCTCGGTGCATTTCATTCGGAGCATCCCAGGGGATACGCCGACCGGCTACACCGCGGACTGTCTCGCCTTCCAGGCGCTGGGGACGCGGGCCAACAACGACGTGCCGCAGGGGCTGGATTATTGAGGATGGCAGGGGGGGCGTGAGTATGAGACTATTTGGATGGATTGTTACTGCGTTCGTGTTGGCCCTCGGCGCCGGCTGCGGCCCCGCGGCGCCGACGCTGGCCGGCGGCAAGCCGGTGGCGCACTGGCTGACGGCGTTGCACGACCCCGACCCGAAGGAACGCCGCGAGGCGGCCGACAAGCTCGGCAACGTCGGCCCGGCCGACGCGGCGGCCTGTCCCGCCCTGGTCGAGGCGTTGCACGACCCCGACGCTCAGGTGCGCGGCAAGGCGATCCTGGGACTGACGAAGTGTGGCGCCGCGGCCAAGTCGGCCCTGCCGACGTTGCAAGACCTCAAGGAGCACGACGCAGACGCCGGCGTCCGCGATTACGCCGGCAAAGCCGTCGCCAAGATCCAGGGCCAATAAGGATCTGTTTCCGAAAGAGGGCGGGGAAACCCCGCCCCTACGGAAATCCCCGTAGGGGCGGGGTCTCCCCGCCCTTCTGGAACTGGTCAGGCGACCCGTAGCCGGATAGCGCCGGGCGGGACGCTCGGGAAAGGGCCGGGGAACGCATCGTCCCGGAATCGCCCCGGCGCCCGCGGAATATAGCGACCCGACGACGGCAACGCCAGTCGGATTGATCCGAGAAATCAAACAAACGGATTAACCGCTCCAGCCGCTCTGAACCGATGATTAAGGCGCCTCCATTGGATTTGGGGCAGTTGGGTCATTCGCCGGAAAAAACCGGCTTGTGAGTACAACGAACCCGTTTTGTGCGAGAGATAAGCCATGACGTCAACCAACCGTCTTTCCCGCCGAATCGCCGTCACGGGCGGGGTCTTGGTGTTGCTCCTGGTTTGCGGCGCCTTGTATTCGGCGGCCTCCGCGCGGCTGGAGGCGTCGCCGCTCGACAAGCCGCCCGCCTGGGACGGCGGCGGCGAGTCGCCGTGGGCCTGCGACAAGGGCTGCTGCAATAAGCGCTCCTGCGATACGGGATGCCGCGACGAGGAAATGGACGGGGAATGGTACTGGCTCCGCAGCCCGGACCAGGAGAAACGGGTGGTCAGCGGCCTTTTCAACCGCTACTGCATCCGCTGCCACGGCGTGGACGGCCGCGGGGTCTGGGACATCCCCGGCGTGCCGAATTTCACCAATCCGCGATGGCAGGAAATGCGCTCGGACGCCCAGCGCGCTCGCATCATCATGGAAGGACGCGGCGCCGTCATGCCCCCGTTCCGAGGCGCCCTGACGCTGGAAGAGGCCTGGGCAATCGGCCGCTATCTCCACACCTTCGTGCCGGGCACGGAAGTCTCGCGCCCAGACCTCAGCGAGGTCAAGCCCGCTCCCAAGCCCGATGGGGAGACGCCCGCTCCCAAGCCCAATGGGGAGACGCCCGCTCCCAAGAAACCAGAGCCGCCCCCCAAGTAGTCTCACCTTGCCGTCACGACAAGCCACGGGGCGGGTGAATGGAGGCTGCGGAACCGCAGCCTCCATTCACCCGCCCCGTGGCTTGTCGGGCGTCCTTTCCGCTCCAACTTTTCCAGCATTCCCCCGACCAACAAGCTGTGCGGTTTACCTGAGCAACACGGGTTGCTTCTCTTTTGCCTTCTATCGTCTCGCTCTCCCATCTCTCGCCTCTTATCTCCTTGACCTCCCGCGGCCGTCGTCAATACCGGAATAATCAGAAAAGTCGGCCCAGACCCTCAAGTAGCATCCCAGGAATAACCGATAAACTCAACAGGCACGCGGCCGGGCGGTCCAGTTGAGCACGAACCGGCGCCCGCCTGTCAGGAATGGTGGATAGAAACAGGTCTTCAGCGGAAGTGCGAGCGGCACGTTGCCAGTCATTCACAACGGATCCAGCTCAGGCGCCGCTCCCCCGACGCGCAGTGCGGCGGCACCTGTAGCACATCGCATACGTGTCCGCGGAGGTCTTCCAGTTTCTTCTTCAGAGGGTACGGCCGTCGGCGCGACGGACGAGGAGATAGTGGGATGAAACGAGGTTTTTGCGGAGCCTCTTTAGGGCTGCTGGCGGGCGCCGGGCTGGCTTTGTGCTTGTACACACCAGCATTCGCGCAGTCCACTGGGGGTCCGAGCACCTTAGCGAGTGAAGCTCCCCAAGCGGCCGCCCGAGATCCGGGCGCCGTTGCGGACTTGCCACCGGCGACACCTCCTGGCGCCGCGGCCGAGCCGATGGCGTTGGACGTCGGAGAAAACGACCAGCTGAGGCGCTGGTATGCCAGTGCGGACTACCTGCTCTGGCGGTTCAAGGACAGTCCACTGCCCGTGCCCCTCTTGACCACCACCAGCAATCCCAACTCGACGCCCGCTGCGGCGTTCAACGATCCAAATACCACCGTGCTTATCGGCAATGAAAACCTTGACGGTGGGCTCCACCAGGGCGCCCGCTTCACGCTCGGCTGCTGGATCGATGACCGCGGCCAGATCGGCCTGGAAGGCGACTACTTCTTTCTGGCCAACAAGACCACGGTTCGCTCGGCGGCCTCCGATGGTCAGCCCGACGCGCCGATCCTGGCTGTGCCGTTCTTCGACGAGGACGCCGGTGCCGAGAACACGTTCGTGGTGGCCTCGCCAGGCAGCTTCGCCGGCGCGGCGACCCTGACCCTCACCAGCAAGCTGCAGGGCGCCGAAGTGGAAGGCGCCGTCCAGGCGTTCGATGCCAAGAACCTGCACGTCGAGGTTCTGGCCGGCGGCCGCTTCGTCGAGCTGACGGAAAACCTGAGCTACGCCACGTCATCCACCGGGCTTGCGGACCCGAACACGGATTTGATCCTGAATACCGTGGATCAGTTCGGCGTGCGGAATGACTTCCTCGGGTGGCAAGTGGGCACGCGCGCCGACGCCAGGTGGGGCGACTTCGAGGTCGGTGCGTCCGCGAAGTTGGCGCTGGGCGAAATGCACCAGGTGGCGAATCTCAACGGTTACGCGGTCACGAATTTCTTCAACGCCCCGGCGGGCGGCCCCTTCACGGGTGTGCCGACGCAGATTGTGCCCGGATCGGGCACGTTCGTGCAGCCCAGCAACCAGGGGCGCTTCAGCCGCGACATAATCGCCGTCGCCCCGGAAGTCGGCGTGACGCTCGGTTATCGGCTCGCCTACGGTCTCCGGGTCTTCGCGGGCTACGATTTTCTCTACCTGAGCGACGTCCTCCGCCCAGGGGACCAGATCGATCGCGGCATCAACTTCTCACAGACGGTGCAGAGTGCCATAGCAGGAAACGCGGCCGCAGCCGGCACCCGGCCGGCAGCCACATTTGTGGATTCCGACTTCTGGGCCCAGGGGCTCCGCCTGGGCCTGGAGTGGCGCTATTGAAGAAGAGATCCGCCAGGCACGCTTCCAGAGGCGCCTGATTTCAGCCGGCCCGTTTTTGGGGGATCAAGGTATGCGGTTTCTCCTGTTTAGCCTTGTGAGCGGCACACTGGTGCTCGCCGTCGCCTGTCCTGGCATGGCGCAGCCGCCCGCCGCGGCCCCGCAGGCTAGCTCCTATGCCCTGCCGGGGCTGGGCGAGGCGCCGGGCGGTAGTGGCCCCGCTTCGCCGGCCCCAGGCGTGACCTTGTACGTCGGGGAAATCGAATCCCTTCGCACGCAGGAGGCGGCGCTACAGGTCCAGGCCCAGGACGAGGACGTCAAGAAGAAAATCGAAACCATGGAGAAGCAGATCGAAACCCTGACAAATCTGGTCAAGCTGCTAGCCAAGCAGATCGAGAAGCAACCGGGAGGCGGCCCTGTTGTGGAACAGCTTCAGGAACAGGCGGCCACCCTGGAGGCCCGTTCCGTGCAGGCGGCCCGCCGCGACGTGGAACTGGCCAACGCCGTCGACGACCTACGCGAGCACCAGGACGCCGAGGAGCGCTATGGGCCGGATCTGCCGGCCCAGGTGAAGGAATTGTTCTTGCCGAGCGGAAATAATGAGACGCCGCTCAGCATCTACGGCGCCCTAGCATTTGGCTACAGCAAGATCCTGGGCGATCCCGCCACGGCCGCCAACGGCGCCGGACGCCCCTCCACGCCTGGCGGATTCTACTTCGGCGAGTTCACACCCGACTTCTTGCTGAAGCTCAACGACTGGATCTTGCTGGAGGCGGAGATCGGCATCGGCTCGGACGGATCGGTGAGCGCCGGCTCCTTCGCCCAGGCGGATTTCTTCGTTAACGACTCGTTGACGATCATCGCCGGCCGATTCGTCGCGCCGATCGGCTGGTTTAACGAGCGGCTGAACAACCCCTGGATCAACAAGCTCCCCGGCGACGCGCCGGGCAGCGGACCTCTCTTGTGGCAACAGGTTCTGCCTCCGCTCTCGTGTCTCGGCGTCCAGGCCACCGGCTCTTTCTACCTCGGGTGCTCGCCGATAAAGATGGAGTACACCGCCTACGTCTCCAACGGCTTGAATCTGACCCCCGCCACTGCGGGGAGCCCCACCATCGACGAACTCGCCAACCTCGAGAACATGGAGGACACCTTTAACATCATCACGAACTCGAAGGCCGTCGGCGGCCGCCTGGGGTTCTGGTGGCCCGAAGCCGGGCTGGAAACGGGCTTCTCCGCCATGTACAACGGCGATTACATCGCCGGGGGTCAGGATTCCATGAGCCTTTGGGCCGTGGACTTCAACTACCACAAAGGCAACTGGGACGCCCGGGCCGAATACGGCATGATGTACCAGCAGGCTCAGGGGTTTT